>WNFC01001552.1_pt1 | contig 39975 bp, 38 predicted proteins | sample 5400541 | NCBI WGS metagenome assembly WNFC01 (sample SAMN13153342, study PRJNA577476) | soil metagenome | isolation source: 120 cm saprolite under Douglas fir tree site 2 hole 2 replicate 1 | place: USA:California | collected 2015-04-18 | reverse complement strand
TCGATGCCAAGGTCGAGCAACAGACCGAAGACAACTACAAAGGCAAAGAGGGCGATTTGTTTATCCGCTTCGTGGTTCAGGAAGGAAAGCAGACGCGCGTCGCTTCGCTATCGATCGAAGGGATTCATGCCTTCAAGGAGAATGAACTTTTTGGAGTTGTCGGCTCGACTACCGGGCAGCCGTATTCCGATTTCGGCGTTACGACCGACCGGGACAACATTCTGGCACTTTATTTTAACGAAGGATTTCCCGAGGCCAGCTTTTCGGCAACGGCGGAACGCGTCGCGGCCGGCCTGGCGGCACAAAAAGCGGACGCGGGCGGGAGCGCTACTCCCTCGCAGGAAAATGGAAAAAAGGAGCAGAAGGAAAAAGAGTCCAAGCCGGCAATTGAGCAGGCCGAGGCGGTCCGGCTCGTGTATCACATCCAGGAAGGTCCGCAAACGCGCGTGCGGCGCATTCTAATCGGAGGCTACGAGCACACACGACCGGGAGTGATCCATCGAGAGGTGCACATCAAAGTAAAAGAACCGCTCCGCGAAGGAGAGGTTGTTGAATCGCAAAGGCGCCTTTACAACCTCGGGGTCTTCAATCGCGTCACGATTGAACCGCAGAATCCCAACGGAACAAATCCTGAGAAGGACATCGCCGTTCTGGTTGAGGAAGCCAAGCGCTACACGGTGGCCTACGGCGGCGGATTCGAAGTGCAGAGGCTCGCCAGTACGACGAGCCCGACGGAGTCGCAGATTGAGGCCGCTCCTCGCGGAATTCTTGAGGTCAGCAAGCTGAATCTCACGGGGCGCGGGGACTCGCTTTCCTTCAAACTGCGCGGCAGCACGTTGCAAGGGCGCGCGCTGCTGGGGTATTCGGCGCCGAATGCCTTCGCTAATCCACACTTCAGCTTTCAAGCGACAGCGTTTGCGGAAAAAACGCGCGACATCAATACGTTCACGGAAGAACGCTACGAGGGTTCCGTGCAGTTGACCGATCAGGTCACGCGGCTGACGACGCTGCTCTATCGCTACGCCTTCCGGCAAGTGCGTGTTTCCAACCTCAAGATTTTGAGCGAAGAAGTCCCCCTCTTCAACCAGCCGACACTCGTATCGCAATTTGGCGTGACCTGGTTCCGCGATTCACGCGACAATCCCGCCGACGCCTCGAAAGGCAGTTTTAACAGTGCCGATTTCAGCGATGCCGATACGAATTTCGGTTCCAGCGCGAGCTTCTTGCGGTTTTTCTTCCAGAATTCCACCTATTACCCGATTAAGCGCCGGTTCAGCTTTGCGCGTTCCACGCGATTGGGCATCCTGGTGCCGTATCACGACACAGTTTCTTTAACTTTCCCGCCACCTACGCCCGGCCAGTGCATCCCCGGTACAGCGCCACCAGCATCGACTCCAACGATTATTCCGCTGCCCGAGCGTTTTTTTGCAGGCGGCGGAACGTCTCTGCGCGGCTTCGCCTTGAATCAAGCGGGACCGCGCGATGTGTGCACAGGCTTCCCCGTCGGTGGCCAGGCGATGCTGGTGCTCAACCAGGAATTCCGTTTCCCGATGCGCTTGCCGTTTGTCGGGACGTCACTTGGCGGCGCCATTTTCTATGACGGCGGCAACGTGTACAGCCGGCTGAGCCGGATCTCGTTCCGGGCCATGCTGCCGGCGCCCACATTTGCGCTGCAAAATCCCGCCTTGCCTGCAGGACCAACGAACGTGCCCGTGTGCGCCACAAACTGCACGAACGAACTCAACTACTTTGCGCACACCATCGGTTTGGGCGTGAGATATAAGACCCCGGTTGGTCCCATTCGAATCGATTTCGGCTATCAGCTCAATCGCCCGTCGTTTGTTATTCCGATTCCGTGTCCGAGCAATGCCACAAATTGCCAGGTTGGCTCGCTGGGCCAGCAAAGCACACGACTCCCCGGTTTTCAGATCTTTTTCAACTTGGGGTCGAGCTTCTAGTGCGAGGGCTGGCGATTCGCGCTCTGCTGGTCTCGCTGGTCATGGCGACTGCGCCGGGATTTCTGGCGCCGCAGGAGATCGTGGACCGCATTGCGGCGCGAGTTGAGAACGACATCATTCTATTGAGCGACGTCCGAGCGCTCAGCCGCTACCAGCAATTCCTTGACGGAAAATCGGAAACTGATGCTCAGATTCTCGACCGGCTGATCGATCAGTGGATGGTACGAACCGAAGCCGATGTATCGCGGTTCCCCCACCCATCCGACGCAGAGATTGACCGCGGCCTGGAGCGGCTGCGGAATTCGTTTACGCCGGCGGAGCAATACGAAGCGAGGAGGAAGCAGAGCGGGTTGAGCGCTGCGGAAGTGCGGGGAATCGTGGCGTCGCAACTGTACTTGAGCAACTACCTCGACTCGCGCTTTCGCCCCGCCGTGCAAGTGGATTCCAAGGCGATTGAAGATTTTTATGAAAATGCAGTCGTGCCGCAGGCCAAAGCGCGCGGGCAAGATCCGCCAACGCTGGATGGCGCGCACGACCTCATACAAGAAGCGCTCGCGCAGCGCGGAATCAACGAACAAGCTGAGAAGTGGCTGAAGGAGAGCAGGGCGCGCCTGCACATCGAGAACCTCCTGGATGGGGGGTCGAAATGACGCAAGAAACCCGCCGCCGAAAGTGGCGCTGGCTGCGTCATGTCGCCTGGATTCTCGGCGCAAAGATCTTCCTGATCGTCACGGGCCTGATGATTTTCTTCGGCAGCGGCGCAGGCAACCCATTGCTAACCCGGCTGCTCGTAAGCCGGTTGGAACGGATGACCGGCGGCAAGGTTGAGTTTCGCGCTCTGTCCATTCATTGGTTCGCCATGCGGGCAACCATAAAGGGACTGGTGATCCATGGAAGGGAGCCCGCGGGCACGGAACCTCTTTTTACCGCGGAGGAAGTGCAGGCGGGTCTGCGCATCGATTCCATCTGGGGCCGTCGAATTTCGCTGAATGAACTCGTGGTCCAGCAACCACACGTGCACATCCGTGTCGAAAAGAACGGCACCACAAACGTGCCCACGCCTCCCCGGCCTGCTTCCATAAACAAACCGCTGCGCGACACGCTGTTCGAATTGCACATCCGGCGCCTTGTGCTCGCTGACGGGTGGGTTCTCTATAACGACGTAAAGACACCGATCACGGTGCATGGGGGGGACCTGCGGTTTGGGCTCGATGCCGGGGGCACGCTGGACCATCCTTTGTATCTCGGCAATCTTGACTGGCAGACGATGCAATTCACATCGAAGCGCTACGTGCCCCTGCCGGTTGGTCTATCCGCGAAGTTCACGCTTTGGCACGATGGCTTCACGCTTGAGCAAGGGGTGCTCAGCGCGGGGCACTCGCATCTCGACGCACAAGCAGAAATGAATAGTTTCTCGAATCCACAGTGGAATTTCCGGTACCGCGGCTGGGTCGAGCTGCTGGATTTCCGGGAAACGCTGCGCGAACCCATGGTGCCGACGGGGCGGGTCGACGTACGCGGAGAGGGCCAGCTCGCCGGCGGCCAGTTCAAGGGCAGCGGGAGCTATTCCGGGCAGAACATCGCGCTTCCGTATATAGACTTTCATGCGACCGGACTCACCAGCCGCGGCAGCTATCGAATTGACAACCGTGGCCTCGAGATTCCGGATTTTTTTGCCGGAGCTTTCGGCGGCAGGGTAACCGGGCGCGTGACGATGCGTTTCGACGGGCTGCAATTCAGGGCGGACACCCATGTGCAAGATGTGAGGCTGGCGGCGGTACTGCCGTCGATCGAGCATCGCGACTTCCCCATCGACGAGCTGCACTGGGACGCGCAGGTCACTGCAGACACAGTGGAAACCTGGAGCGGCCCCTTCCAGCACTTCGAAATCTCCGCGAATACCGTGTGGGAGAATCCAGAACGGCCGGCGGAATACCATCAACCCGTGAGTGCCGCCTGGAAGTTCCGCTATCGTTACGATCCCAACATTCTGACGATTGACTCCGGTGAATTCGAAACGCCGTCGTCGCGTGGCAATGTCGACGGCATTCTTGCTCCGCACAACTCGACGATGAATGTGCGGTTTGAGACCGGAGCCCTGGAGACATACAAAGATTTCATTAACGGCTTGCGTGGAGCTGCGCCTGGTTCCGCGGAGGCTGTGAAACAGATTTCGGGGAGCGTGCGGTGGGATGGCAAGATCGCAGGCCCCTCCGGCGGCCCTACGTTTCAAGGACACCTGCGCGGGGAGCGCGCGCGTTACGACGGCGTCTTCGTGGATTCGCTCGAAGGTGATGTGACGTACTCGCCCTCGGAGCTGGCGCTGGAGCGCGGACATATCCGCAGCGGTGACATGGAAGCGGATATCGAAGGGACACTTTCCCTGAGGAAATGGAATTTCCTGCCGGAGAACGGCTGGACAGCTGAGGCGAATTTCGAAAAAGTCCAGGCCGAAAGTCTCGAACAATTGCTTGGGATGCCTTTTCCCGTGAAGGGCTTATTGACAGGACAATTTCATGGGCGGGGCACCCGGGAGCGGCCCAACGTTAGCGGCCTTTTCGATCTGGCCGATGGCAAATTGTATGGACTTTCCTTCAATCGTCTCCGTGGGCAACTAAATGTGTCGCCGGATGAGGTGCGCATCGCGGACGCAGAGCTGCGATTCTTCCCGCCAGGAAAAGAAAGTGGGCGCGGCGCGGGAATTATCACCGGATCGGCGGGTTACCGCTCCGGGGATCAGACGATTTCCGTTGATCTCGTGGGCGCGGCGCTTCCGCTGGAAAATTTTGAAAAATTGCAATCGGAGCGCCTGCCTGTGGGAGGGCAGGTGACTTTCCGGCTGAAGGCCAATGGCCCGTTGAGAACACCGCTCGGCGAGGGGGCATTTCGAGTCGTGGACCTCCGCATTGGCCAGGTGATTGTGGGCAGTTTCGACGGCAAACTGACGTCAGACGGCCGCACGGCGCATCTAGATCTGGGCTCCGCCATGACCACGGGAGAGGTTTCCGGCGGCTACACACTCGGACTTGCCGATCCATACCCGCTGAGCGGGAAGGTTTCGATTAAGAACATTGACCTGGACCCCTTTCTGCTCGCCGCTTTGCACCTGAAAGAATTCAGCGGCCATGCTAACGCGGATGGCGAAATTTCGGTGAATGGTTCGCTGAAGCAGCCGCAAAACATCATCGTCGATGCGAATCTCTCGCGCCTGGCAATGAATTACGCCAACGTGCGGCTGGAAAACACCGGCCCGGTTCATTTCCGATCGACGAAGGACAGCCTGGAGATCGATCCGGTCACGCTGCGTGGAGCAGACACAAATTTGCAGATTGCGGGTTCGGTGCAGTTTGCCGGGCGCCGCACTGTCGGATTGCGCCTCAATGGGGCTCTGGACCTGCGGCTCATCAGAGGGTTCGTGCCGAATCTCGACGCACGGGGTCCGGCGCAAATCAACGCTTCCTTCGAAGGGACGCTGGACCGGCCGCGCATCACCGGCCGCGTGCACATCGAAAAAGCTTACGCCCGCGCCACGGATTTCCCCACCGGGCTCAGCGCGATCACGGGCGACGTGGTATTCGACGCGACACGCCTGTACTTCGAGAATATGAGCGCGGAATCGGGCGGAGGCACGCTGCATCTTACCGGCAGTGTGAATTACGCGGAGAGTCCGCTTCGCTACGACGTCAGCGTTCGCACCGAACGAGTGCGCATCCGCTATCCGGAGGGCATGAGCTGGCTAGTGGGAGGATCTCTGAGGCTGACCGGCACGCCGGCAGCGGGACTGCTCTCCGGGCGAGTGACTATCGAGCGCGTCACCCTCACACAAGGCCTCGAAGTCGCGGGCATGCTAGTGTCGGCAAAGGAAGGCATCAGCAGCCCCACTACCAGTTCGCCGTACCTGCGCAATCTGCAATTCGACGTCGAAGCCCTGTCGGCACCCGATGCGCGAATGGAATGGCCGGGCGCGCAACTGCAGGCCGATGCGAATCTTCGCGTGCGGGGAACCTGGGAGCATCCGATTCTCCTCGGACACATCCACATCCTGTCGGGCGATTTATATTTTGCGGGCAACCGTTACCGTGTTACGCGGGGAGATCTGAACTTTTCGAATCCGTTCCGTCTTGATCCGGTCTTGAATGTGGAAGCAACCACGACGATTCAACAATATGAGATCACGCTGAATTTCAATGGCCCAGCCAGCAAGCTCACGCTGGCGTATCGCTCCGATCCGCCCCTTCCAGCGAACGACATCGTGACGTTGCTGGCTCTGGGGCAAACCAGCACTGAGGCGACAACGCGCAGTGGCGGTACGTCGCAGAGCGGAACGGCGGGGGCCTCGGCGATTCTCTCGGAAGCGATTTCCAGCCAATTAGGCGGGCGCCTAGAGCGCTTGTTTGGGATAACGCGCTTCCGCGTGGATCCCGGTCTTGCAGGGGTAGGTTCAACGGGCTCCCAACAAAACGCGGCGTCGCGCGTTACCGTCGAGCAACAAATTACTCGCAACCTCACCATTACTTATGTTTCGAATGTGAGTTCGACGCAGCAGCAAGTCATTCAAGTGGAATACAACGTGGACCGAAACGTATCCATTGTCGGGCTGCGCGATCAGAACGGAACGTTTGGCATCGACATAAAAATCAAAAAGCGCTTTCCGTAGCTGGAAAGCGCTTCTCGTGTCGCAATTCGCATTATTGTGGATCTTGCTTCTGGGCCGCCACTTGCTGGGACGGTTGTCCCTGTCCGCGCAGTTGACTCCGGCGCTGCTGCCAGCGGCCCTGGCCCTGACCATTCCCGAGCCGTGCTGACTGCCCAATCTCTGGATTCTGCTGCTTCAATTCCGCCAGCGCATCCTTAGCGGCTTTGGCGCTCGCTGCGCGGGTTGCTGCCTGAATCTCATGGCTGATCTTGGGCAGCTCGGCGGCAACCTTCTGTCCCAGTGGCGAACCGTAAAACTGCAGCAGCCCCTTGATTTCGTCTTCTGTGAAGTGCTTGTCGTAAATTCCCACGAGTTGACCCGTAACCTGTTCGACGTCGAATTTCTTCTGGTAGCTGGCGGCAAAGGCGTTCACAAAGGCCTGGCCTTTGTCATTGTTGGGCACGGTGGCGAGCAGTTTTTCCCGGGACTGTTCGATGGCGGTGTTCGCGCCGTCCTGCACGAGGTCTCGCGCGCCGACCAGCTCCATCAGCGAACGAATGTCCGCTTCTTTCGCCGGATCAATGGCGGAATTTGCTGGTGGAAGCGCAGCGCTGTCCTGTACAGGGGCCGCGCTCTGCGGCGCCGCTTGCACGGAGTTCTGCGATGCTCCTTGAATCACCAGGAAAAAAGTGCCGACGTAGATAATGACCAGTGCAAGGACCGCTTTCATGACTGCCTCCGTGGCGGCTTTGCCCGTGTTTGCGCCACGCCTCCGATTTTAGGAAGAGCCGTGCAATGGCGCGACTCTTTCGGGGGACAGTCGTGCCGCGTCGTTCACTGGCCTAACGTTCAGGTCCGGGAACAGGTGATGAATTTCTGTTACGATGCCTCGCCATGCGCAAAACGGAAACGCAGGGCGGCGCGTCCCTGGGAGCGCCTGATCCCGCGGCGATTGTTGAACGCGAGGCAGGCCTCCATCAGGATCTCTCGCCGCGACAGGTCGCCATGGTCGGGCTTGGCAGCACCATCGGAACGGGTTTGTTCCTCGGCAGCGCCATTTCCGTGAAGCTGGCGGGCCCGGCGGTGATTCTCAGTTTTCTGGGAGGATCACTGATTGCGCTCACGGTGATGTGGGCGTTGGCGGAAATGACCGCCGAGCATCCAGCTGCGGGCTCCTTCGGCCTGCACGCGGAGATTTATCTTCATCCCTGGGCGGGCTTCGCCATCCGCTACACCTATTGGCTGTGCCTGGTGGTCATCGTTGGCAGTGAGGTGGTGGCTGCAGCTATCTACTGCAAACTGTGGTTTCCCGGCATTCCGTCGTGGATGTGGGTGGCGGCCTTTTCCATTGCCATCGTTTACGTCAACACCATCAGCGTGAAGAGCTTCGGGCGAATCGAATACTGGTTTGCAATGATCAAAGTGGTGACCATCGCGGTTTTCCTGGTCCTTGGAACGGCGCTTCTGCTTGGTATCGGGTTCGCTCGCTTCGGGGCCGTCAACTACACGGGACAAGGCGGTTTCTTTCCCAACGGCTCAACCGGTGTGCTGCTGGGAATCACAATGGCAGTCTTCAGTTTTCTTGGGATCGAGATTGTCGCGGCCACTGCGGGGGAAGCGGCAGAACCGCGAGCCACCGTGCCGAAGGCGCTTCGCCGCACTCTTTTCTTTCTTGTGCTGTTCTATCTCGGCGGATTGACGCTGGTGGTTGGACTTGTGCCATGGAATCAGATCGGTCTTGGCGAGAGTCCCTTCGTCCGCGTTTTCCAGACCGCGGGCATCCCCGCTGCCGGGAACGTGATGAATTTCGTGGTGTTGACAGCGGCGCTTTCGAGCGCGATGTGCAATCTGTATTTCACATCCAGGTTGCTATTCTCTCTGGCGCGTGGCGGCTACGCGCCGGCGGCCCTGGGGCGCTTGAGCAAACTTGGCATGCCGGTGTCCGCGGTGCTGACCTCGAGCGCCGGAATGGTCGCGGCGGTTTTTCTCTCCCATTTCTTCGAGGCCACAGCGTTCGTGTTTATGATCGGAGTGGCGTTTTTCGGCGGACCTTTCATCTGGATCATGATTCTAGTTACGCATCTGGTGTTCCGCCGCGTCAATGCTCGCGCGGGAAAACCGGTATTGCGCTTTGCGCCCCCTGGTCCGTGGAGTTCGCTGTTCGGCCTTGCCGCTCTTCTCGGGGTTCTCATCTCTACCTGGTGGGTCCCAGGCTTTGGTGTCACGCTCCGGGCCGGCCCTCCGTGGCTGGCCTTTATTACGATGTGCTATTGGGTTTGGTCGCGCGCGAATCGGAATAACTCGGCAGCGTGCAATTCGGAAGGAGTGACTACAATCGCTCCCACTCCGCCAAAGGGATTTCGCGGCCCAGAATAATTGCCGTTTCGCGAGGCATCATACGGAGTTGAGGCACTGAGTATTCTTCATTTGAGGGAATTGTCAGGCGATTTTCGTTTTGGATCAAAAACTGATGGCAGGCTCCCGAGAACGGCCCATCGAAACCCAGAACGCGGAGGCGGCGGATAAACTAGCGACGCTTACAAGGAGTCCACCGGCTCACGCGCGGGTTCCTTGTTCAAATCAATATTCCCGACGACTGGTAGATGATGGCGAAGTTTGAGGCCGACAAGAACCCAATCCTCGAGCGTGGACCGAAGCTCCTCTTCGCATTCTTTGAGCGTGGGGGCAAAGGAAAGTACGCCCGGGCAGGAAGGGATACGCCCTGAGAAGGAATTGTCCCCAAGCTTATCGTAGAGTGCCTGACCCATCGCCAGTTCGACATACTCACTCAAGACATATCGTTTGCTCACGGCCAACCTCTGGCCGCATTATACAAGCTAAACTTGGTTTCGGAGCAGCTGGCGTGATGCAATTGGGAGCCTATATGGATCCGCTACTGAAGTGGCGCGGGGAATTCCCGATCCTGGACCGCACCACTTACATGATCAGCAATTCGCTGGGCGCGATGCCTCGCGGTGTGTACAACGAACTGCGCTCCTACGCCGATTCCTGGGGGGAACGCGGAGTTCGCGCATGGGAGGAGGGCTGGTGGGAAATGGCCGTAGGCGTGGGCGACCAGATCGCGCCGCTGATCGGAGCGGGCCCGGGCGAGATTTCGTTGCACCAGAATGTGACGCTTACCCACGCTGTGATTTCATCTTGCTTTGATTTCCGCGGACCTCGTAACAAGGTCGTGATGGTGGAGCTGGAGTTTCCTTCGATTCAGTACTTCTACCACGAGCAACGCCGGCTCGGCGCCCGCGTGGAAGTCGTTCCGACTCCGGACCACATTCGCATTGATCTGGATAAGCTGCTCGCGGCCATCGACGAAACGACGCTCCTCGTGCCGATTTCGCAGGTTCTTTTCCGCAGTTCCTGCATTGTTGACGCGCGTGCCATTATTGAACGGGCTCACCGTGTCGGCGCGCACGTGATTCTCGATGTTTTTCAGGCCGCGGGGTCAATCCCTATTGACGTGCGCAGCCTGGGCGTTGATTTTGCCGTGGGCGGAGTCCTCAAGTGGCTCTGTGGCGGACCAGGTGTCGCCTACCTTTACGTCCGTGAAGATTTGCGCGCCAAGCTGCGTCCCGCGCTCACAGGCTGGATCGCGCACCGCCGCCCATTCGCTTTTGAAACCGGCGCCATCGATCCGCGCGGCGACTCCTTCCGCTATCTGAACGGCACACCACACATTCCCGCGCTATATGCGTGCCAGCCCGGACTGGAAATTCTTAACAAGGTTGGCATCGCTGCGATTCGCGACAAATCCATGCGCATGACCGCCCAGCTCATCGAAGGCGCTCGTGCGCACGGCTGGCGCGTGAACACACCGGAAAACCCTGCGGAGCGCGCGGGGACGGTTTCCGTCGAATGCCCGCATGCCTACGAAGTTTGCCGCGAGCTCCTCGAGCGGGACATCATCATCGACTACCGTCCTAAGGCGGGCGTGCGCGTCTCCCCACACTTCTACAATCGCGAGGATGAATGCGAGTTTACTCTCGCGCAAATGGAAGAGATCCTGAAGACGGGCGCGTGGGAAAAACATGCGGCGGCGGTAACGCATGCTTGAAAAAAAAGAATACGCTGCACAGCGTGTGGAAATGATTGAAAAGCAGTTGCGCCGGCGCGGCATCAGTGATGCCGCCGTGCTTGCGGCGATGACGGCTGTGCCGCGGCACGAATTTGTTGCCGAGGAGCTGCGTTTGCATGCGTATGATGACCTCCCTTTGCCCATCGGAGGCGGTCAAACCATTTCGCAACCCTATATAGTCGCAGCGATGACCGCCGCGTTGCATTTGCAGCCAGGCGACCGGGTTCTGGAAATTGGCACGGGCTGCGGTTATCAGGCTGCCGTGCTATCACGTCTGGCCAGGGAAGTTTTCACGATCGAGCGGCGGCCGGAGCTGGCTTCCGCTGCTTCGGCCAAGCTTGCTCGCCTTGGCTATCCCAACGCGCATGTTCACTGCGGCGACGGCACACTCGGCCTGCCAGAACTCTCTCCTTTCGACGCCATCCTCGTTGCCGCTGCCGCTCCTGCGGTTCCGAAGCCGCTCCTTGCGCAACTTGCCGACGGCGGACGCATGATTCTCCCCGTGGGGAACGCGGAACATCAGGAATTGCGGCTCATCGAAAAGCGCGGTGATGCTTTCCCCACAAAGATGCTGGAGGGCTGCCGATTTGTGCCGCTCGTCGGTTACCATGGCTGGCAGGAACCTTCCTAACGATGAGCTCAACGGTCCCCGAGCTTTCCATCATCATCCCCTCGTACAATGAGGAATTACGCCTTCCGGCCACGCTGGAGCGGATCGCGGCATACCTTACGAACTGCGGGCGCGAAGCGGAAGTCCTGGTCGTGGACGACGGCTCGAAGGATGGCACGGCCACGGTGGCGGAATCCTTTCGCAGCAAGATTCCCACGCTGCGCGTGGTTTCGAATGGTGCCAACCGAGGCAAAGGTTACAGCGTGCGACACGGCATGCGGGAAGCGCGCGGCCGCATCGCACTTTTCACGGACGCGGATCTCTCCGCGCCGATCGAGGAAGCCGGGAAACTCATTGACGCTCTGAAGACCTATGATGTGGCTATTGGCTCCCGGGCGATGGACCGCAGCCTGATCAGCGTGCACGAGTCTCCCTTCCGCGAATTCGCCGGAATCATTTTCAACAAGATTGTGCGAAGCATCTTGTGGCTGCCGTTTGTCGATACGCAGTGCGGTTTCAAAGCGTTCCGGCGCGAACGCTGCGGCGTCATCTTCGAGCAGCAGACGATTGAGCGGTTCGGGTTCGACCCGGAGCTGCTGTACCTGGCGCGACGTCATGGATTGCGAGCGGTTGAAATTCCCGTGCGCTGGGGGCATTCACCGGCCACGAAAGTCAGCATGCTGCACGACAGCATTCAGATGTTCATCGACGTATTCACGATCCGGTGGAATTCGTTGAGGGGCCGTTACCCGCGCAAAGCGTGATTCGCCCGCCTCGTACTTTACATCATAAAGTACTTGACACTCCTGAGCCCCTGTGGCAGCCTTCCTGGTATGGCGACCACTGGTCCGCTTCGCTCTCCGCAACGCGAGCCCATCCCCATCGACGCTCGCGCCGCCGATCATCTCCGCTACATCCGCGAAACGATGGAGAGTGCCGCCGAATTTACCGCCGTGCCCGGTTGGGGAGGCATGGCGATGGGGGTTACCGCACTGGTGGCCGCGTTTGCGGCCTCGCGTCAGACCACGCCCCGCGCCTGGCTGGCCGTCTGGCTGATCGAAGCTTTCGTCGCCGTGGCCATCGCAGCGCCCGCTGCGGCCACCAAAGCTCACCGTGCCAACTCCGCACTTTTCTCGGGGCCTGGCCGCAAATTCGTTCTTAGTTTTGCGCCGCCGATTGTCGTTGGCGGCCTCTTGACCTTCGCCCTCTATCACGCCAGCATCCTTGCGGCCCTGCCGGGTGTTTGGCTTTTGTTGTATGGGACCGCCATCGTTACGGGTGGCGCGTTTTCCGTGCGCGTTGTGCCGGTAATGGGTTTGTGCTTGATGTTGCTCGGCGGTGCTGCACTTTTCGCTCCGGCCATCTGGGGAGATGCATTCATGGCCGCGGGCTTTGGGGTCGTGCAGATCGGCTTCGGCTGGTGGATCGCCCGGCATTATGGAGGCTAGCAGGAAATCGCATGGCTAAGTCGTCTACAGTGCACCAAGAACGTCTGCAGCGGTCTCGCGAGCGCGGCGCCTCCCTGGAAGCCATCCGCAATCCGGCGCGAGAAACCGTGCCCGTGGATCTGGACCGGCTGATTCACGAGCGCATACGATTGGGAATCGTCAGCGCACTGGCGGTTAACCGCTCGCTGACTTTCAACGAACTGAAAGCGCTGCTGAAAACCACCGACGGCAACCTGAGCGTTCACGCCCGCAAGCTGGAAGAGGCCGATTACATCGTGTGCACGAAATCTTTCGACGGGCGCTTGCCGAAGACAGAATACCGACTGACGGCCGCGGGGCGGCGGGCACTGGAGCGCTACCTGAATCACATGGAAGCGCTGATCCGCGCGACGCGCGAAGGCTGAACGGCAAAAATTTTTGCTTCGTGGCTTTGCATTGCAGAGTAGTTTATGACAATTCCTCCGCGGCGGAGAAAGAACATGCTCATGCATCATCTGACAGTACGGCAAATTCCCACGGCGCAGCCGGCTATCGCACAGGCTCCGCGTCTCCACGTAGCCATCATCTCGGACGGCAATGGCCGCTGGGCCACTTCGCGGGGTTTGCCGCGCTCCGCCGGTCATCGCGCGGGGGCGGAGGCTGCACGCCGCGTCATCGAGGCTGCCCCCCGCTTCGGCATTCACACGCTGACGCTTTTCGCGCTTTCCTCCGCGAATTGGAAGCGTCCCGCTGCCGAGGTTCATGCGATCTTGCGGCTGCTTCACGAATACCTGCTTACAGAAACGACGCACTGCATCGACGAAGGTGTACGGCTCAGCATCATCGGGCGCCGGGATCGCTTGCCCGCCACGCTCCGCCAGGCCATCACGGATTCGGAAACCGCAACGGCACAGGGCACGCGTCTGCACCTTCGGCTCGCGGTGGATTATTCCGCCCGCGAAGCCATCTATCACGCCGCCTGCCGCTTCTACAAAGTTACCGAGCTTTCGCCCGAGTCCTTCAGCACGGTTCTTGCGGAAGTTCACCGGGGCGGCTCGACGGAAGTAGATTTGCTGATTCGCACCGGCGGCGAACAGCGGATTTCTGATTTTCTCTTGTGGGAATGCGCCTTCGCGGAATTCATATTCCTGCAGAAGCGCTGGCCGGAATTTACCGCCGCCGATCTGGAGTCTGCAGTGAAGGAATTCAACAGACGCGAACGCACTCGCGGCGCATTGCCGGATGCTATCGCCGGTTAATTTGAATCAAGCTAGGGAGAAGACATCGGCCACGAGAACAGCCTCTTGCACAAGAAGATTTGCTTTGGCGTTGATTCCGCGCCTTGCTGACCATGCCTGCTCGATAAACTACTCACAATAAACAGGTTGCAGCTGTACCACGGATCCCTTCCTACCCCTGACATTTCACCGTGCTTCGTCGTCTATATCCCAGGAGCCAGGAATGGGAACTATGGGACTTGCGCTGCCTTGGAAGGCTAGAATCTCTTCCACGCTGCGCGAACGGGGGACGCGAGTGGAACCTTCCGAGCACATTGCCGGCGGCCGCAACCCGGCCGTCGTGGATGCCACAAGCGAGGATGCCGCATTGGCCGCTGCCTGCCGGTCCGGCGATCTGCGCGCCTACGAACGTCTCTACGTAATGCATGGCGCGCGCATGAAGAACCTGGCGCGAAACGTTCTTGGCAGTCCCACCGACGCCGAAGACGCGGTGCAGGAGACCTTTCTGAAGGTACAGCGCAGCATCGCCAGCTTTCGCGGGCAATCGAGTTTCGTCACCTGGAGCTACCGGATCCTGATCAACACCTGCTACGACGCGCGGCGCAGCCGGATGCGTAAGAAAGAAGTCGCGAACGACGATTCCGAGGAGACGCCGCGTCTTGAGCCCCGCGCACCTGGAGCGCATCCTTCTCTCCGCATAGCGCTGGAGCGCGCGGTGGCCAAGCTCACGCAACACCAGCGCGATGTTTTTCTTCTGTACGAGGTCGAAGGTTTCCGCCACGCGGAGATCGCCGGGATGCTGGAAATGACCGAGACTGCCTCGAAAAATACGCTGTTTCAGGCGAAGAAAAATCTTCGCTTGATGCTGGAACCTCCGCGGAGCAGCGCCGCGGAGACACGGTGAACGACGATGAATGTCACATGTAGCGATCGAGAGCGGATTTTTGAAGACGGCACGCCCACCGAATGGGCGGCGCTGGAAGCACACGCCTCTTCCTGCCCGCTGTGTGCCGAAGAGATTCGCGCCTGGAAGTCGCTGAGCCTCGCGGCTAAGGAACTTCGCGACTACTCGGACAGCCCTTCGTTCTGGCCGCGGATCGAGTGCGCACTAGCCGAAGATGCAGTGCGAATTGCGCAGCGCTCTGAACGCAAGAGCTGGTTCTCGTTCCTGCCAAGCTTTTCGCCCGCGTGGCAAACGGCTCTGGTGGGGGCTTTCCTTCTTGTGCTGACGATTTCCGGGGGCTGGCTCGTTACTCAAAGGTCCGGCCGCAACGAGGACAGCGACAAATCACTCCTGAAGAGCAGCGCACTGAAGGAAGTGGAAAGTGCGGGGACGGCGTACGAGCGAGCGATTGATAAGCTCGCGGCCGAGACCAAGCCACAACTTGAAAATCCCGCGACTCCGCTGCTCGCCAACTATCACGAGAAATTGCTTGTACTGGATAGCGCGATCACCGAACTGCGTGCGCAGGCAGGAATGAATCCGTCGAATGCGCAACTGCGCTACCAGTTGCTTGCCATGTATCAGGAAAAGCAGCACACGCTGGAAGAGGTTTTGGAGGCAAAACCAAAATGATTCGCATTCCATCCATTTTCCAGAGGGAGCCGTTGCGTCTCGCAGCGGTTGTGGGACTGCTCTCCGCGGTGCTGCTCTTCACGGCGAATCCTATGCACGCCGCAAATTCCGCGCAGGAACAAGTGTCGCGGGATTTTCAGCAGACGGTGACGCTTGGTGCTGGCCAATCCGTGCGCGTCGAGCACAAATTCGGTAGCGTCAGGCTCCACGGTGAGTCCGGCCGCGACGTCAAGATTTCTGCCACGATTCGCGCGCAGGCCAGTTCGCACGAGGAAGCAGAATCCTTCGTGCAAAAAATCAAAATCGAGGTTCAGCAAACTGGCGAAGGACTGCGCGTCAAGACGATCTATCCCGATGAAGAGAAAAGTTGGTTTCACTCCAGCAAGCACTCATCGTGGTCCGTCAGTTATGACATCGGGATGCCATCCGACGCGCCGATTATTGTGCGGAACAGTTTTGGTGGTGTTGAGGTATCAGGCATCCATGGAGCCGCGGATATTGAGAACGGCTACGGCACGCTCATTGTCCGGGACGCCGGTGCCGGCCGGTGGAACAATGCTTTTGGCAGCATTGAACTTGCTGGGGCTGCGGGAAATGTCTCCATTAGCGACAACAACGGCTCCGTGCAAGTGTCTGACGTGAAGGGCACTCTCGAGGTGCGCAATCGTTTCGGCAGCATCACGGCACGAAGCATTCAGGGCGCGGTGACCATTACGGGAGGCAATGGCGCGGTTACCTTGACGGATGCCGCCTCAGCAAACATCACAACTTCGTTTGGGAGTGTCGACGTTCGGAATGTACGTGGCGATCTTTCAGTCCGCGATAACAATGGAAACGTCGAGCTTTCGGGTATCGGCGGCGTTGCCGACATCACCAACAGCTTCGGCAACGTCTCTTTTACCGATGTACATGGCCGGGTGAATTGCACCACGAACAATGGCCGGGTGAAGGGCAGCTCGGGGATGGGCGGTTCCGTGACCATTCGCGATTCTTTCGGGAACATCGAGCTGGACAGTATCAACGGCGCGCTGGACGCTGAAACCTCCAATGGAAAAATCATGGTGCGCGACGCACGCGGGAGCGTCACGCTGAAGTCCTCCTTTGGCGCCATCGAAGCCTCGAACGTCCCCAAGGGAATTCGCGCCATCACGGGGAACGGTAGCATCACCCTCATCGACATCGGCGGCGATACTTTTGCCAAGACCAGTTTCGGAAGTGTCTTGACGGAACGGATCAGCGGCAATCTGACGGTCGAGAACAGCAATGGTTCGGTCATTGCAAAAAACGTAATGGGCGACGCCGGCGTGAATACTTCTTTCGCCGGGGTCACGTTGGAATCGATCGGGGGGCGGATCACAGTGGACAATCAGAACGGGGCGATCTCGGTGACGGGCATGCGACCGGCCAGCGGCTGCCGCGACATTTCGCTCAAGACATCCTTCTCACCCATCCGCGTACGCATTCCGGAGGGTCTGGGCTACAATGTCACAGCGAAAACGTCTTTCGGCCGGATTTCCTCCGAATTGCCGATCACTTCGACAGGCAGTATCGGTGGCGATACATTGAATGGCGCCATCGGTTCGGGCGGCTGCCAGCTTCAGCTCACTGATTCCAACGGAAGCATCGAAATCGCCAAAGCTCCTTGAACGTGCGGCCCATTATTTTGCCGCCTGCCGCGCGCGATCCATCGCGAACGCCTTCTTCAGGACGCGTGTCGCGGTCTCCGTGAGATGAAATTGGGCGAGTTCCTCTTCGCGTGCGAACGCGACATCGGTTACATCACTTCCCGCGCGGGGTTCGCCGCCAAGGCGTTCACAAAGATAATCAGCAATGACGAAGTGAAAGCGCGGGCTTCGTTTTGCTTCTGCGCCGGTCGAACCATCCTCCAGGTAAATCCGGTCGAACACCTCAATCAGATCGAGGACGCGAACCTCGATTCCGGTCTCTTCCAGCAATTCGCGAGCAACGCCTTCTTCCAAACTCTCGCCGATTTCCAGTGTGCCGCCCGGGATCGACCATTCACCGCGCAACGGTTCGCTGCCGCGGCGGATCAGCAGCGTGCGGCCCTGATCGATAATCACGCCCCCGATACCAACCACTGGCCGCTCGGGGTATTCTCTGGAAGAGGTCATTCGAAAGGTCCTTTTACCCATGACGCTGTGGCGTTCAAGACAGTGCCAGTACGCTCAGGAGTTGACTTCATACGCCGCGGTATATAATACGCTGTACAGTGGCGGGCACGGTCCTCGTACCCCCACTTTGCAAACGACCGTACGGAGAGTGGAGCCGTGATCCGTTGCCCTGAATGTTCCGCCGAAATCGATGTCGACGAAGACGAAGTCGAAGAAGGCGAGATCCTGAGTTGTCCTGAGTGCGAATCCGAACTCGAGGTCTCGCAGACGCATCCCGTCCACCTGAATCTCATCGCCGATGACTTGGACGAAGAGGACGACGAGGAAGACGAAGGCAAGACCGGGGAAAATGGCGACCTCATCGACGATGATGATGACGAGGAAGACGAAGAAGAAGACGAGGAGTAACAGGCACGCCCTACGCCGCCTGGCATCCTCCTGTGCTCGTGCCGCCATCTAAGCTTGCAAGGAGCAACATAATGCACCGCCCGCAGTGGATCGCGATTCTCTGCACGGCAGCGCTTGTCGCTTCCTTCAGTGTTGCATTTGGGCAGGCCCGGGAACCTGCTCCGCCGCAGTCTAGTTCTGCTCCAACTTCTCAAGCGCCTGCGGCCGCGCCGAGCAAACCGGCCAAGAAAAAATACAGTCACGCAAATGATTTCCTGGTTCGAGGAACTGTCTTTACGGACAAGGCCCTTTCGTTTCCGGGCGTGCAGCTTCGCGTCCGGAGGGTGGGAGAGAAGAAATTCCGATGGGAGAGCTACACGAATTCCCGCGGCGAATTTGCAGTCCGTGTGCCTCAGGGTTCAAACTATGAGATGGTGATCCGCGCAAAGGGTTTCGCCGAGCAGACGCGCACCATCGATGCGAAAACCGGCGGGAACGAGGAAAGCATGGTGTTCCGAATGCAGCCAACTGCAGGAGGCAAGAGATGAACGCACGGCGACGCATTTGCGGTCTGGCTGTGGTTCTCTCGCTCTTTGCGGCCGTTGGTGTGGCTCAAGACAAAAAGCGCGAAGCTCAGCTCCGCACGGTCCGCGGTGTGGTGGCGGACAAGTCCGATAGCCCTCTTTCCGGCAGCGTCGTCTTTCTGAAAAACGTGCGCACCAATTCCGTTCGCAGCAGTTATACCGATGACACCGGCAACTACCGTTTCAGCGGCCTGGATCCCAATGCCGATTACGAACTCCATGCGGAAAAAGAAGGCGCCAAGTCACCTACCCGCACGGTCTCCAGCTTCGACAGTCGCAAGGACATCGTTCTGAATCTCAAAATCGACAAGAAAAAGAGCTGACTTTAATTTCCTGTCCGCGGGCGAGCTGTGTTTGCGAGCTGCCCAGGAGCGCTCGCCCGTTGCCGAACCCACCAGTGATTCATGGCGACATCTCTGCTTGTGGGTGACATGCGGGTAAAACCATTTCTCCGTGCAGCGAATCTAAGTTGGGACCCAGCATTGTGGAAACGTCGCCATCTCTTTGTTGCAGGGATGCAAGTCTCCGAGGAGACAATTAGAGTTGTTTATGATCAGACAAATTGGGATGCTGGGTCATATCGCGGTTTCATTCCTGGTTGGACTACTGATCGTTGTTGCGCCGGCGTCGGCACGGCAGCAAGACACCCAGCAGCCTGCCCCGGCCCCTCCGGACCTGCAATCAGCGAATACGAGAGACGGGAAGGGAGATAAAGATAAACCGGACGCGACGGTTGGAAAGAGCAAGTTGGAAAAAGAAACAGGAACCATTAATGATCGCATCTTCGAGGTCCTGCCGAATTACGGAACTGTCGAGAACGCCAAGGAGCTTCCTCCTCTCACAAGGGGCCAGAAATTCAGGTTGGCCACCGCCGGCGTTTTTGATTGGGGCTCCTATCCCTTTAACGGCATCCTCGCTGGAATTGAACAAGCAAGGAATGACCCAAAGGCTTGGGGACAGGGATGGGACGCCTACGGAAAACGTTATGGCGCATCCTTTGCCGACAACAGCATTGGCACCTATATGACGACGGCGATCTTCCCCAGCTTGCTCCATGAAGATCCCCGCTACTACCAGTTGGGAAAAGGGCGCTTTGCTCACCGCGCCTACCATGCCGTCAACCGGCTGTTTGTCAGCCGGACGGATTCAGGACATGATCACTTCAACTACTCAGAATCGATTGGCAATGCCGTAGCCGCCGCAATGTCAAATATTTACCACGTGCCGGAGGACCGGACTGCTTCGCGTAATGCGTCTACTTTTGCCTTTCTGATCCTGTATGACGGCATGAACAATGAATTGAAGGAATTCTGGCCCGATATCCGCCGCAAGGTGTTTCATAAGGACACACCGTAGTTTACCTCGACCTACTGCTAGCAAGGGCCTTTGTGCAGTATTGGCGCGCTAGTGGGTGATTTGGACACACCGGAAAAATATCGCGCAACAGCCGGAGGGCTTCGGACGTCGAATCATCAGTCGAGGGTGGAAAACTTGTCTTCGTCGCAAAACGTATTGTTCATCTTTGGGGATTGACCGCAATCACAATGAAAATGGCTCGAAGAACTGTGTTCCACGCTAGCAGTACGATTTCTATCGCCCTAATTTTGCTCGTCCATCCGATTCGCGCCCGGCAGCCACAGGGTGCAAATTCAAACGATCCCAAGGCCTCCGTGACTGGCAGGATCACGGCAGTCTCCGGGGAAGGAGCTACCAATGTCCTTCCTGGGGTCACCGTGAAGCTTACGGGTTCATCCGCGGGACCAGCGCCGCGATCGACGGTTACCGACGCGGAGGGCCGCTACGAGTTCACTCACCTTGTCGCCGACGCCTACACACTGGAAGCGAGTGCCGATGGCTTCAAGACATGGTCGACCACGATTACCCTCGGAGCGGAACAGGCGCTTGTCAAAGACGTCGTTCTGCAGATCAGTTCCGTCAATCAGCAAGTGGAAGTTCAAGGAGAGGCCGCCGAAATTGCCACGCAGAATGTGGCGATAACTGCCACAGTCAACACCGAACAATTGGAGAGCCTGCCCTTACCGACTCAGAAGTTTACAGAGGCTTTGTCTTTGATTCCGGGTGTCGTTCGGACTTCCACGGGCAAGCTGACGTTTAAGGGCCAGGCAGAGAGCCAGGGGATGCTCGTGGTTGACTCGGCAGAAAACGTGGATCCCGTCTCGGGAAGCTTCTCGATTCCAATTCCAGTCGACATCATTCAATCCATGACCGTTTACAGTTTGCCTGAGAGTTCCGAGTACGGAGGTTTCACGGGAGGTCTAACGACCATTGAGACGAAGCCTCCCTCCGGCACTTGGGAATACAAGCTGCGGGATTTTATCCCGGCGTTCCGGGGGAAAAACGATAGCCTCGTGGGACTCGCCAACTGGACGCCACGATTTGAGTTCGGTGGCCCGCTCATCAAGAACAAGGTGAATTTCACCGAAGAGGTTACCTACGAATTGCGGAGACAGCCGGTGCGCGGGTTGTCGTTTCCAGTGAATGAGATCAAGACGCGGAGTGTCACGTCCCTCACGAACCTTCAGATAATACTTTCTCCCCGGCACGTGCTGAACTTCCATGTCAATACTTTCCCCATGGAACTCGACTTCGCCAACATCAATGCGCTGATCCCGCAAACCGCGTCCACGAGCTATGGCCGGGGCGGGGTTTCCGCCGGCTTCTCCGATTCCTATCAGTTCGTTTCAGGAGCAGTGCTGAACACCATGGTTCGGTACACTCGCTTCGATAGTAACGCCCACGGGCAGGGACCCGCCGACATGGAAATCTCTCCCGAAGGGTGGAGCGGCAATTACTTCAATAGTTGGAACCGTAAGGCAAACCAGTTGGAGGTCCTTCCAGCGTATCAGCTCTCTGCGAAGTCCTGGCACGGCGGCCACGAAGTGCGGTTTGGGACGGACATCCTATATCGCAGCTATGACGGTACCAGCATATCTCATCCTATCCAGCTGTTGGCGCAGGATGGCTCGGTTGCTGAACGGATCGACTTTCAAGGGGCTGGCCTCTTGAGCGCGACAGACACGGAGATCGCGGAATTTATCCAAGATCACTGGACTCTGAACAGCCACTTGACGTTCAACTATGGTGCGCGTTTGACCACGCAATCCATTGGCCGCACTGCCGCGTTCGCCCCGCGCATCGGTGCAGCCTATTCGCTGAATGGCGGGAACACAGTAATTCGCGCCGGTGTTGCTGAAGTCTACGGCCACGTGCCTTTGCTTGCGGCAGACTTCACCAGCAATCAGGAGCGTGTACTCAGCTTCTTCGATTCTACCGGGGCACTAATAGGCCAGCCCATAGTTCTAGTGAACTCCTATCTGCTGTCTGGCGCGCCCTCGGCTGCGCCTGGCATGCCGCGGGACCCTGGATCAAGTCCTCGCACATTCAGTTGGAATGTCGTGCTTGAACACCAATTCCGCAAGAATCTTAATCTCCGGGCTAGCTATCTCGACAGCCACACCGTGGGACTTTTTCTTCTGGATCAATTGCTCGACGCCGCGAGTGGGAGCGGGTTGCTGGCTCTGAAGAACACGGGAGTTTCGAAGTATCGCCAGGCTGACATCACCGCCCACTATCGCCTTGGCGACCGCGCCGATATGAGTCTCTCCTACACCTGGAGCCGGGGGCGTGGTGACCTCAACCCGCTCTCGGATATTCTTGTACCTTTCCAGGTACCGGTAATCCGGCCGAATGCTACGGGTATCCTGTCTTCGGACGTTCCCCATCGCGTTGTAGGCTCGGGGTTCTTCCGTCTTCCCTGGAAAATAGTCATCAGCCCCGTAGCCGACGTGCATTCTGGATTGCCATTTTCAAACGTGGACGTTCTGCAGAACTATGTCGGTGTGCCCAATGACGAGCGTTTCCCCATCTACTTCTCGCTTGACGTAAGACTTTACCGGGAGTTTGCCTTCCACATACCGCGCACGGATCGTTCCAAGATTCACAAGGTTCGTCTCGGCGTTTATTCGACCGACCTTACGGATCGCCAAAACCCACACGACATATATAACAACGTAACCTCTCCCATCTTCGGTCAGTTCGCGGGCCTCCAGCGGCGTTACACCGGCCTCGTATTAGATCTGGTTCAGTAAAGGTCCCACAGTTGCCCCGGTTGTAGCTCGGCGCCGCCTGCCCTATGGGAATGCCCTAGCGTGTTGCGGGAACCAAGACCTGTACGGCTCTGGGCACCAGCTCGATTTCCACCGGCGTTGATCCGAGGATCTCGCCGTCTCCATGGAACGTGCTGGGCTTCCGCGTTGTTAGCCGCACTTTGTTTACTTGCCAGCGTTTCACGCGGGAAGTTCGGAGTTCCCCGCTTCCTATCAGCCGTGGCAGTAGCTGCAGTATTTCGAACACGCCGATATCTTCGATCAGGACAACGTGCAGGCACCCGTCGTCAATGGTCGCGCCGGGTGCGAGTCGCAATCCGGCACCATAGGTCGGCGAATTCAGCACCGCTGCAAGCAGCACCTTGGCCTCGTAGGGAATGAGATCGCTCCCCGGGAAATCAACACGGACGTCGAGAGGCACGAATCCCACTAATGCTCGCAGCGCTGACGCGATATAGCGCGATCGACCGGGACACCAGCGGTACGCACCACTCGCGTAGTGCGCCGCCTCTGCGTCAAGTCCAATACCTCCTCCACCTGCGTACAAGCGCGTTCGCCCCTCTGCTGTACGTACTCTTACAAGATCCACAAAACGCGGATTGCCCCGCAGGATGGCTTCCGCCGCTATTACGGGATTGTCCGGCAACCCGAGCGCCGAGGCGAAATCATTTCCTCCTCCGACGGGGAGGACACCCAAGAGCACCTCGGCCCCGAGGGCTGCATTCGCTAACGCCTGAAACGTTCCGTCCCCACCCATCGCAAATAGCGCACGCTGTCCTTGCATTATGGCACTTTGCGCAGACGACTCGAGTTCTGCCGCACTGTTCGTCATTACAAATTGCGCATGAACTTGGAACGATTCGAATAGCTTCTGAAACCGTCCCAGATAAGAGCGTGTCCGGCCTCCGCAGGCTGCCGGATTGACAAATACGATGACGGGAGATTCACGCAGAATGCTGAGAGCTTCCGCGCGATCCTTCATGCTTCCACTCCCCCAGCTCCCATCGATAAATTCATATGAAGTGCTTCCCACCGCGCCCTCTCCGAATCTTTTCGAACATTTCATCCGTCGAGATGCGCGACGAGCATACTACCTTTGAATCCATCCGGCCTGTAGCTGGAGGCGAGTCGCACAATTTGCGAAGTCTTGCTGGTTGACGCAGAAACGCCACAGGGCTATTTTGGCACGATACAGACGGGGGCACTCATGAGTAGTTTCCTCGCAGGGTTGATTACCGGCAGCGTTATCGGGGTGATTGTCACTATCTTGGTATTGATCGAAGGGTCAGGAAAGCGCCCCGGCTGGTCAGGTTCCGAGCCGAAAAGTTTTTCTGGCGGCGCTCGTGCTGCTGGCTGTGTGCGGGGTTTGTTACACATTCGATCTCGAGAAGAGCGCTCTGCTTGCTTTGCTGCTCTCGGTTTTGCTGCTCGCAAAGCTCGGGGGGTCCAAGCGGGGTATCGCAGCTGCGGGTATTGCCGCGGTGATGCTTGCCTGGTTCTTGCCCCCGAATGGCTCACTCACGGTCACCGGCCTGGATAACCGCCTGGCCCTGGCGCTGTTCGTCCTGGGGACGGTTGTGGGCAGCATAGTCGTTGAAGGGAATCAGTGGCTCAAGCGCTGGATTACGACTTCGGATCCGGATCGATAAGGAGATCAAAGATTGGTGCCGGCGGGGGGAATCGAACCCACGGCCTAGGGATTATGAGACCCTCGCTCTACCACTGAGCTACGCCGGCTTGACGCAGTTCTTTATGCTACGGATTCGCCTGCGAACGTGTCAAGGCGATGTACCCAGCAGACGGAAGGCGGACCTTCTCTCGAGGCACTAACGAGCAGCCCAATCAAGCTTAATCGCGCAGGTCTGGACTGAGTGCGAATAAATGTGCTCAGCCGCATCCCCTCAGGAAAGTACTGGCAATCTTCCTTATCTGACCCTGGAGCCAGGCTAGTTCTATATTCTTTAGTACTACCGTACCGTTGACCGGTACAGTCCCAAAATCTATCCTGCACAAGATCGAACGCTGTCCCACCCATCGAGGTAGGCGAAAGCTTATCGAAAGGATGGGAAGGGGAGGTATGTATCGATTCGAAACAGGCTCATAGCCTGAGCTGCTTGACATTGGTGTATTAAGAGATAAACTGTCTCCCGGGTTGTTTTATCCCTCGGAGGCACAATGTCACGTAAACTCACGGTTGTCTTCCTCGCCATGCTCGTATTGGTCGGGGCAATGAGTCTGAAGACGGTGGTCGTCACGCATGGTGACGACTCCGTGATTATGGCCAACGGTGGTGGCGGTCCGGTTCCCCCATCGCCCTGGAAGAATGGTGGTGGTGGTCCGGTTCCCCCGTCGCCTTGGAAGTAAGTTGGGCAGCTACCAGGCCTAACTAACTGGATCAGGGCGTAGAAAGGTTTGCGTGCTTGGTCCATACACATATTTCACTTGGCTTGCATGCACGTTGCTTGAGGCAGCAGTGGTGGTGTGTGCGTTGAGACAAGGCGCCTTCCGGCGTTATCTCCCGCTCAATCTCTGGATGCTTCTGGAAATGCTGTCGGGTCTCTCTCGTTTTTATGTTCTTCATTCATACGGGTTGCAGTCGAGCGAATATTTCTATTTCTATTACTATTCTGAAGCGCTCGCCACTATCGCGCTGTATTTTGCGTTGACCAGCCTCTATGCTCGCGTTCTTGAAGAGCTCAAAGCCGAATCCTACGTCCAAAAGGCTGCCATCCTGCTTCTGTCAGGGACTGCAGTGTTCTCCTATTTAATCGTTCGCCAGTCCTCACATCTCTTAGTAACTCACTTCGTTGTTGAACTTTCTCAGAATCTGTATTTCGTGGGTTTGGTTTTGACCTATCTCTTATGGGGTGCCATGCTTAAACTCCGAGAGAGTCGGACCCGGGTGATCCAGTTTGTTCTCTCACTCGGCGTGCTTTTTAGCGTGTTTGCAGCCAACTATGCGCTCAGAAATCTCGCCCCTGACCTCCGCTGGTTGTGGGGTTCACTGCCACCCATCTTTGATTGCTTTCTCCCTCTGGCGTGGTGCTACACGTTCTTGCGGATTCCTGAAGACGCACGCCTCGTGCCTGCCCGGCTCGCCGTGGTGCCCCGATGATGGCCGGCGTTATTTTCGTTTTCTCGGCAGCGGCGTTGCTGCAGTTTTTCATCTCTTATTGCCGCTCGCTCATCGCCGCGTCCTCGAAGCAGGTTCTCTCAGCAGAAGTAAAGGACGTTACGGGCATCCAGAAGATCGCTTCTGGTGATGATTTCAAGCGTGTCATGCAGCTTCTGCATCTCTGTCCGGAGCGTCCGGAAGACCGCAATAGTGTCCAGGCGATCGGCGCCTATTTCAGCCTTTTGAATTTCCTGCGCTCGACGGTTGCTCGGATTGTTCCTTCAATGCGGGCCTGGACGGAATCGGAACGCGCCCAGTGCGCCTATTTCGCCGCGGTCGCACTGGAGCGCCGCATCTCCTTCAGCCGGGACATGCTCGCGCAGCAAATGGACTCCTGAAACTTCGTTCCTTGGCTTCACTGCCCTTGACCTATTGTCTCTTTCGCTCAGACCCCTCTCTTTTGTCTGCTTGACATTTCAGGTGCATGCTATTCTCCAGATGTTCCCTCCTCACCGGAGTGGATGCGTCCGCAGCGCAAAACTTACCGGTGACAAAAACATGCTCGCAGTGTGGCGCTGTATTGCCGTCTAGCGTACGCGCCTGTAATTTTTGTGATTCATCCTTTTCCGTCGGTCCCTCTTACTCGGAAGGTCCCGCGGATATCTCCGCGAGGGAGAGTCTTTCCGCGAACGAGGATCCAAGCTCGGCTGGGATCGGTCGTTCCAAGCAACCCACTGTCGTCTCGCATCAGATGGAGCAGGACGCTGCCTGGCGTGGTGAACTCGCTCAACGTCTCGATGCTTATCGCACGCGGCGGCGAAAGCTCGCGCCAAACGTTGCTCAGTCTCAGTTTTCCTTCGATGCCCCGTCCGGCAAGGTGCCGCCGCAAACTTCTGTCGTAGTTGCAGAACCTCCGGCATCCTCTGGGGAAGATTTTTCCTTTACCATCGCCATTGGCCGCCCTTCAAAGAAGCGCGTCCTCGAAGAATCACGGATGGTGATCGATGTCTCTCTGCCGCCCCAGTCAGAAACTAGCCCGCAATCAGAGGCTGCTGAGGACGAAAGAAAATCTCTGCCCGGTCTTCATCCCGTGGCATCCATCGACGATCGACGCCTCGCGGCGCTGATCGATTTCTGTTGCCTGTTGTTTGCATATGGTGGATTCCTGATGCTCTTTGGCTCACTCGGCGGACAATTTACGCTGAGCAAACTGAACGCGGCCGTTTACGCCACGACTTTTGCCATCGTCTATCTGCAATATTTCGCGCTCTTCACCATCTTCGGCGGCACAACTCCGGGCATGATGCTGCGAGGCTTGCAGGTCGTCAGCTTTTCCGGCGAACCTCCCACGCCCAGGCAAATGCTTCTGCGCAGCGCGGGCTACTTGCTCTCCGCGGGAACTTTTTTCCTGGGCTTCCTTTGGGCGATGTGGGACGAAGACGAACTCACCTGGCACGACCGGCTTTCGCGGACCCATCTGAGTCCGGCGCAGACTTTTGCCGATCTCGAGAACTCAAGCGTGGCGCACAGCCGGTAGTCGTTCCTGAAATTATCGCGCACCCCCTTCGCATTCGCGGTACGTTACATCGCGCGGCATTCATTCGCGATGCGGATAATCGCTTGTAGGCTACGTTCCACATCCGTCTCCGTTGTCGCCCAGGAAGACACGCTGATCCGCATCGCGGTCTTTCCTTGCCAGACTGTTCCACCGCACCAGCAGGTTCCCTCCTCCTGGATGCGCCGGATCACCTCTCGTGTTATTTCGGGGCGGCCAAAGGACACCAACACCTGGTTGATCACGACATCGTTCAGCACTTCGAAGCCGCCTTCTCGCAGTCCCTGGGCAATCCGCTGCGCGTGGGCGCACGTCCGCTCGATTAGCGCGCACAACCCAGATCTCCCGAGCGATTTCAGCGCTGCCCACAGCTCCACGCCCCGCGCGCGCCTCGACGCTTCCGGGGTGTGATGCATAGGCTCTCGGCGCGAACCCTGTTCGAGATACGCGGCCGTCATTCCCATCGACGCGCGCAGCGCAGCACCATTTCTGACGATGGCCAGGCCGCTATCATAGCCGACGTTGGGCCACTTATGCGCGTCAGTGGCCCACGAATCAGCCTGTTCGAATCCTTCCGTCAAATGTTCGAACTTCCGCGAGATTCGTGCCCACAAACCGAACGCGCCATCCACATGCACCCAGGCGCCCCGTTCCTTTGCCGCTTGACAGATTTCGCCAGCGGGATCGAAAGCTCCCGTATTCACGTTCCCTGCCTGAATGCACACAATTGTGCGCTCCGATAAGCGCGGCAACTTATCGACACGCATTCGTCCCTGGCCGTCTGCCTCCACGATGGTTACGTGTTTCCTTCCAAAACCCGCCAGACTCAGCGCCTTGAGTATCGAGGCATGCGCCTCCGCGCCGACGACCACCTCGATCAGCGGCGCCCCGAACATCCCATCAGCCGTGACGTCCCATCCCGCGCGCGCCAAAAGCGCGTAACGTGCCGTGACCAGCGCCGTGAAATTCGCCATTGTGGCGCAGGTAACCAGGCCCCCTGCACATTCCGGAGGTAATCCCAGTGCCTCACAAACCCAGCGAAGGGCTACTTCCTCCAATTCTGCCGCGATGGGAGACATCACGCGGAGTGCCGCGTTCTGATTCCATGCCGCCGCCAGCCAATTGGCAGCAAGCGCTGCGGGAACCATCCCGCCGTTCACGAAACCGAAGTAGCGCCCGCCGGTCGTCGCCACCGTGGCTGCGGAGCCAATTTCGTCGAGCCTCGCGATTACGTCACTCGGGTCGCTCGGCGAAGGGGGAAAAGGCTCGTAAAGTTCGGCAAGTGCAGCCACAGCGGCTGCGGAAGGACTCACTCTTCTTTCTGCCATGTCTCGGACGTATCTTCGCGCCTTGTCTGCGGCAAGATTCAGAACGTCGCTGCTCAGAGATTGCGCTCCCGTTCCTGTGTCAGTCGCCATTCGGCTCTTCCTTTCCGCTCCGCCCGCGCCTTCCCGCACGCAAAAACACCCGTGTGCGACAGGCTTTCTTTTCGCACACGCTGATACGTTATTCAGTCTTCGATGGAATGAAAGAGCCGAATTGTCCGCTTACTTTTTCGCGACTGCCTCATCGGAAGCGATCTTGCCGTCGCGGATGTGGATGATGCGGTGCGCATGCTGCGCGATGTCATGTTCGTGCGTCACGAGGATAATCGTGTTTCCTTGCCGGTACAAATTCTCGAAGAGCGCCATGATCTCTTCGCCCGTTTTCGAATCGAGATTTCCCGTGGGCTCGTCCGCCAGCACGATCGACGGCGAATTCACCAACGCTCTCGCAATCGCCACGCGCTGCCTCTGGCCGCCGGAAAGTTCATTCGGCTTGTGGCTCATCCGGTCCATCAGATCCACGCGTTCGAGCGCCTTTTTCGCTTTCTCAATGCGCTCTTCCGCCGGCGTCCCGTTGTAGATCAGCGGCAATTCGACGTTGTGAAGCGCCGTGGCCCGCGGAAGCAGGTTAAAGGTCTGAAATACGAAGCCGATTTCTTTGTTCCGGATGTAAGCCAGTTCGTCATCATCCAAATCGCTCACCAGCCGGCCTGCGAGCCAGTACTTTCCCGTGCTCGGAGAATCTAGGCAGCCGATCAGATTCATCAGCGTGGACTTGCCCGATCCGGATGGCCCCATGATGGCTACGTATTCGCCCTTGTGGATCTCCACATCCACACCGCGCAACGCGTGCACCTGCTCCGCGCCCATTTCGTAGACCTTGGTCAGCGCTTGCGTCTTGATCACTACGCCGGAGCTGACCAGGTCTTCCCGGTATGAATCTATAGCTGGTGTCTCGACAGGCATTCGAATCTCCCTTGTCCTTGGATGCGCGTCAGCTCTGCTGATCGTCCTGCTTCTTCGGCGCGCTGTTGTCCACCTTCACCTGGGACTCCGGCTTCAGGGTGCGCAGTGCCTTGTAGCTGCCGACCACGATCTCGTCGCCGGGCTGCAAACCTTTAGTAATCTCGATGTCCGTGACACCGGCGATGCCGGTCTCCACGGCCCGGAACAAAGCCTTCTTTCCATTGATCACGAACACACCCTGGACTTCATCCTTTTTCGGATCGCCAGGGGCCGGAGGCGGCGGCGCCGCCAGCGTCACATTTGAACTGCCCTGTTTTTTAGTATTCTTGGCCGCCTCTTCCAAATCCTTGCGCGTCCGCACCGCCAGCGCTTGAATAGGAATGGCCACAACGTTTTTCCGTTCCGCGGTCTTAATCTTGGCCGTCGTGGATAGACCGGGCCGCAGATTCTCCGGCGGATTCGCCAGCGTCACGACAACCTTGAAGTCCTTCGCTTCCTGCGTGCTTGTCGTGGTTTGCGTGGTGGTGAGTCCGGAACTCCGCAGCACGGCCTGCGATCCAATCTCCGTCACTTTACCCTCAAAAATCTTTCCAGGCACCGCGTCAATCGTCACGTCGGCCTCTTGGCCCATTTTCACATTAACGATGTCTGTCTCGTCGACCTTCACTTCCGCCGTAACCACCGACATGTCCGAAAGCGTCATCAGGAAGCTGCCGTTCGAATTCTGAATGCCGGGCACGACGTAGTCGCCCACGCGTTCCGGGAGATAGCTCACGATCCCATTGATCGGCGACGTGTACGTGGTTTTTTGCAAAACATCCTTTAAGCGCAACCCCACGGCGCGGCCTTGATTCACCTGCGCCCGCGTCTGCTCCAATTGCGCCTTAAGAGACTGCACGCGCGAGCGCGCCGATTCGACCGAAGCCACAGCCCCATCATAAGTTGTTTTCCGTTGGTCGAAATCCTGTTTGGGGATCAGGCCATCTTTATAGAGACCCTGTCCGCGGTCGTAGTCCAGCTTGGCCCTCTCAAGGTTGGCCTGTTGCGAGGTGAGGTCCGATTGCGCTGCCTTGAAGCTCGCTTCCGCAGCCTGCACCCCAGACTCCGCCGAATTCACGGCTGCTGCCTGCGCCTGCACGTCCGCATTCGCCTGCACATTCTCCTGCAGGAGCAACTTGTCACCCTTCTTTACGTGGTCGCCTTCCTTGACAAGAATCGCCGTGATTCTGCCGAATCCCTGGGCGGTCACGTTTGTATAGGTCGTCGGCTTGATTTCGCCTGAGGCCGTCACCAGCGATACTAAGCTCTCCTGATTAGCCACCTTGGCCGTTTGAACGGTGACCACACCCTTGTTCGCCTGGTTCACGCTGAATAGTACAATTCCGCCAAGCACCACCACAGCGCCGGCGCCAATCGCTACTTTATGCCACGTCTTCATTCGATTCCCCTTCGATCCACCACTCTACCGTTGTACTTCCGAACCTCCGCCGCGGACCTTATTCCAAGCGATCACAAGGACGATCAAACCCGCCGGGACACAGATGTAAGTCCAACAGCCTCTACCCTACATACGCCCTTTCCGGTCGAAATGTTTCGCGGGAGGTTTGCTCCACTTCTGCAGTTCGGGCTTCAAAGCAAGGGACTTACTGGAACCGGTATCTCCGCCGACGTCAGCCGCATCCTCTATGGAGCTGTAGCCGACCTCAAGTGCCATTCTATGTTCAAAATACCCGAAAGGAAAGAATTCTCGTCCCGCCACGGCGGGACCCTTCGCTGACAACCGATGCACTGTCTTTGACGCAAAAGAGGTCAAATGGTCAGCCGGAAATAAACATTTCTCGCAGAAACTGATCCCGCTTGCGACCTCCGTTCAGTGGTATACTCACGCCATTCGGCTGGTTTGCTTCGGCCGAACCGCCCGCGGAGAGGTGGCAGAGCGGCTGAATGCGGCGGTTTGCTAAACCGTTGTAGGGGCTAAAACTCCTACCGGGGGTTCGAATCCCCCCCTCTCCGCCAGATTTCCCTAACTGCATCTAGCGTCGAGACTTGCAGACTTCTCGTACGAACAACTTCTACATCAAGCGCGAACTTTCGAGCCTTCCTGGTTGCACAGTAGTTGCACACATCATTTCCAAGGTCTTCATCGCATTCGCCGCGTCCACGCTTACCGTCTTCACGTAAATGTTCAAGCCATGGTGTCATACATCCGCAGCCTGGCAAAGTGATGCCGACGTTCTTGATCCTTCTATTGGTTGCATTCAGCATCGTTCTAATCGCCATTTTCGTCTTCCGTCCGCAAATAACGACTACGCGCGGTGGAAAAGTCATGGCCTTCCTCGCTCTGTTTGCCCTGCCCCTTCTGTGCGCAGGGATGGGAGCTTCCAGCGAGATGGAACATTCCAAGAGCACCCAATTTTGCCTTTCGTGTCACATCATGGAGCCGTACGGAATGAGCCTGCGCGTGGACGACCCGCGGCACCTGGCTGCGGCCCATTTTCAAAATCATCGCGTGCCGGCCGATGAAGCCTGCTACACATGCCACACGAATTACGCAATGTTCGGCGGAATGAAGGCCAAGCTGGGCGGGCTGAGACACATCTATGTCTATTACCTCGGAACGCCTCCAGCCCCTGAGAACATTAGGCTCTACGAGCCCTATAACAATCGCGAGTGCCTACACTGTCACGCTGGCGCGCGTTCCTTTGAAGAAGGTGCCGTGCATACAGCCGATCCAGACTTGCTTCCAGCGCTGAAGGCGAACAAGACGTCGTGCATTTCGAGTGGCTGCCACGACGTCGTACACGACGTTCGCAATTTGAAAGAGGCGAAGTTCTGGAAGGGAGGCGACTGATGCTTAGCAAAACCCCCTTTGACCGGAAGCTACAACTCTCCGGAATCCTTTTGATTCTCGGCCTGGTCGTGGAGGCCGTGTGCCTGCTGCGCCATGGTCCGATTGCGTTCATCATCTTTGCGGGCCTCGGCGGCGTGCTATTCGCGGTTGGCATCCTTCTCTATCTGTATTCGCTCGTGAGCGCTAAGGTAGAGCCCTCCAAACAATAGGCGGCAGCTTGAGATCCGAGGGGCGGGTTTCAATGAACAATCTGTCGGCACTCTCCGCGCGGCTATTCGACCGGTGCCGAATACCAAATAGCGGAGTCTCCTTGATTACAGCTCAGATTGCGGCGCAAGATGCTTGAAATTTGTGAACAACTTCTGAACAAAACCCGCCAAATACCATGCAAAACGGTAGAGTATGGTGAGGAATAAAGCGCGTGAATCCAACAGCATGATATCGGTGGAGAAATCGGCAGGATTACGATTCATCTCTAACGAACTGGTTCGAACTGCAGGTACGTGGAGACTTCGGACGCTGAACCATCGAGCGACCTGCATGAATGGTAAGCGATCAGTGCACGAACTCCTAGCCCAGAGGACTAATTGGCGGGAGCGACAGGACTCGAACCCGCGACCTCCTGCGTGACAGGCAGGCGCGTTCCGTCAAGTTCTTTGGAGGCTCCAAGCTAAGCTAATTGGAATGCAAGAAATCGGCTCGAGCTGATGTTTGTTACAGTACTTTTTACTCTATGAGCAAAACTATTTGATTGAAGCGGTTGCGGTTGAGCTTGTGACGCTCATGTGCGCGAGTGGCCAAAACGCTCGGGCAGTGAACCCCATTGTTGAGACAAAAACGGCTGTGTTACACCCCGCAGCAAACCGCTGCTACTCCGGCCACATCCTCCTGCCAGTCGATGACACAATCTAAACGCTACACTCCTTGGGAAAAGGTAGGTTCTCTGCAATGAACAAGGGGAAAGTGTGGCGTCATCAGAGACGTTCCAACGAATGGCGGTCGAACGCTTCAAATGCTCCGAAAACATCGAGCATCTCGCTAAGGAACTCGGTGTTGCGAGGCAAACCTTATACCGGTGGTACAAAAAGAGTGAGTGCGCTGATGAGGACCAGGATACTGTATTGGAAAAATCCCGTGAGTCGAGGTTTCGAAGAGAAATTCGTGATCTAAAGCGTCTTCTCGCTGAGAAGGTTTTGGAGGTGGATTTTTTCAAAGGCGCCTTGCAGCGAATCGAAAGTCGCCACCGCGAGAACAGCGGATCTGGTAGGCAGACATTTACGAGTACATCCGGAGCGTAGTGTCGCTGCAAGGCACTCTAGGCATCGAGAGGATGTGTCACTTGGCCTGCGTAAGCAGAGCAGGATTCTATAGGCATCTACGCTGGAGTGACAATTATGAAGAAGAGATGCACGTGCGGTCAGAGATTCAGAAGATCGCTTTGGAGAACAGAGGACAGTACGGCTATCGGCGCATGACGGCAGAGCTGAGAAGGCAGGGCATGCTCGTGAATCATAAGAGAGTCGCCCGAATCATGCGCGAGGACAACTTACTTGTCGCTAGCCGCGAGTGGCCTGGGGGTAGACGAGGCCGCATCGAAATGCATGTCAACCTTGCGGGCCGTATGAAGGTGACAGGGACAAACCAGCTCTGGGTGGCGGACATTACTTACATCCGCCTGAACCGGGAATTCGTGTACCTGGCAGTAGTGCTAGACAAATTCTCGCGAAGAGTGGTCGGCTGGGCGCTCGATAGAACTCTGAGCTCTCGGCTTCCGCTAGCGGCTCTGACAAATGCTTTGGAGGACCGAAAGCCTGGGCCAGGGCTGGTGCATCACTCGATCGGGGTATGCAGTACCTTCATGCCAACTACGTGGCGACGTTGCGCAAATACAGCATCATCGCGAGCGTCAGCCGGCCTGCCAACCCGGGCGACAACGCTAACTGCGAAAGCTTCTTCAGAACGCTGAAGCGGGAAGAGATTAGAGCAAAAGAATATGGGAGTGCTGAGGAACTACGGATAAAGATTTCGCGGTTCATCGACAGCTACTACAATCGAAAAAGGCTCCATTCTGCGCTCGGATATCGCTCACCGGCAGAATTTGAGAAGGCGGCCATATCCGTAGGTGCGGCTGGCATTTCGAGTGTCATAGAACTGGATTGCTAGCCGCATAAAAGTCAGACCGTGCCTAACTGGCGGTCGATGTCAACTGTCACGAAGTGTCGCCAAGTAGATTGTCTCAATGAGGGGTTCGCTACCTTGGCAGCCGAGCCGCCGAACGGAAATACCGTGAAGGTCAGACGTTTTATGGGTTAAGAGCGCTGCCTTAACAAGGTAGGGGTCTGGAGCTGAGCGCCCACGGAGTACGGCTTGATGGCTACAACGGTCTTGTAAACCGTTGCTAGGGCTCGCGTACGGGTTGCCAACAACACCGAACCTTTCGGTTGAAAGCCGAATTCTCGAAGGCGTAATTTCCGGGCCGTAAGTAGCATCTTTATCTTTAATCTTTCACGAAAAAATTTATTGGCGCGCTCGGAGTGGCGCATGATCATGCTTGGACGACCCATTCAGAGCCGCTTCTCCCCTCCTCATAAGTTTCCGTCGGCTATCTGATCCTGTCCCTACCAAAAACTCAGTTGGGCGGTCATCAGCGAAGTAAGCCGCGCTCAGCGGAGCGATGTCCCGGATCAAACCTCGAGAGGCTGGCGTCCTTCCAAGAAAAGCTGAACTTCGCACAGCAAACGAGCACACTGCTATTTCTCCATTCTCAAGCGAGCGTCTGGAAGCCCGCTTCGATCACGCAGCTTTCCGAGTGTAAAGGTGATGCAGGCCGCCGACTTGTGGAATTTGGATCACCTGACCGAGCAAGGGAGGCTCGACGGGTCGGCTGAGAGGTGCGTCTTTTTCGAGTGACAGATGCGTACGGCACCGTTCGTAGTAATCGAAATAATCCTTGAGGATTCGACGCAACCCGGCCTCATGGAAGACAATGACGTGGTCCAGGCATTCGCGCCGAATGGAACCGATGAACCGCTCAACATAGGGATTCTGCCAAGGGCTTTGAGGTGCAGTCAGGACTTCGTGAATGCCCATCCATTTCGCCGTCTCGCTGAATGTCTGCCCGTACGCGCCGTCGCGGTCGCGCAGGAAATACCTCGGCGCACTATCCCAAGGGAAAGCCTCGAGAAGTTGATGAGCCGTCCAGTCCGCTGTCGGGTTCGCGGTTATCGCGAAATGCACGGGACGTCGGCGCTTAAGGTCGAGAATCACGAAGACGAATAGGAGTTGGAACGCAATCGTTGGGACGACGAAGAAATCTGCAGAGACCAAATCCATTGCGTGGTTCTTGAGGATGGCTCGCCACGACTGCGAAGGTGGCTTCCTGCGGCGGACCATGTACTTGGCGACCGTTCCTTGTGATATCTGAAAGCCGAGTTTCAAGAGTTCGCCGTGAATGCGAGGAGCACCCCAGCGCGGGTTGGCGAGGCTCATTTGACGGATCAGATTTTGAACTTCTGGAGGCACTGTTGGGCGGCCTTCGCAACGCCGACTCTTCCATGTCCAGTAGAGGCGAAAACCCCTGCGGTGCCAAGCGATAACGGTCTCCGGCTTTACGATGAGTAATGCCGATCGCTAATCATTCCACAAACGTGAGAGCCAAACCCACAGGACTCGGTCAGCCCAACCGAGGCGAGGCTTGTGAGGACGGCTCGAACGCTGCAAGACCAAGAACTGATGTCGGAGAGCAAGAATCTCTGCTTACAGGGCGGCGCGAGTGCGGAAAGAGTCTCGCAGAGAAAAGAGCAGATTCAACATGGCTTGGGAAGGCTACCGGTCGCGACTCTGTAAATGCAATGATTTCAATGTCTACGGACTTTTTGGTAGGGACAGGCAAATCGTGGGAGATGGAAACCACTCCGATCTCAACGCCACAAACCTTTTCTACACCAAATTCTCAACCTCTGCGGCTTCCGTCGGTTAGGTGTCTAACGGTGTCTTCTCATGATGTCTGCCCCAGCGCGGTGGTACCTCAATCGTCGTTTGAAAACGCGATGTCGATGCCCGAACTGGTCACGCGTTGCGTCGTTTGGGATAACCCCCCCCGATAACTGAACGGCAGAGGATGTATTCTTGGGTGCGTCGCGTGTCACCCTATGTCTCTTTTTCGGGGAACAAGCCCGGCAGGGTGCCAATGACGATGTTCTTTCGCCGGATTGAACCGTCTGATTGAACATCTCTCCATCGGAACTCCCAGACCTTTCCCTTCTTGCGTTCCGCAGGTTTCAAACTTCCCAGCTGATGTCTCGTGTGCCTCATTTTTCTCCCTTCAGTGAGGCGACACGGATGGCTAGGAAGAGATTACCGTAGGTCCGCTATCAATTCACTCCCATTTCCACTGAGGTCCCACAAGCTTGCTATGATTACTTCTGGTTTAACTTCGACAGTTGTTCAAATAACTTGTTTGCCTGGTCGCGGCGATTGAGCTTCTGGTAGGCGCGCCCCAGCAAGAAATAGGCCTGTTCCATCCGTGGTTCGAGCACAATTGCAGCTTTGAACTCTGGCACCGACTCTTCGAACTGCCCATCTTGAAACAATGCGTCGCCCAAACCAAAGTGCCCTGTGGCAGAAGTACGGTCCAGAGTGACAGCCTTGCGAAAATAGAGAATGGCTTTAGCTTGGCCCTGTTTGAAGGTGTAGCACGTACCAAGACCGTATGCCACGTCAAAGGTGAGCGGGCCAAGGTGTTCTGCTTGAACATAATATTCGACCGCTTCCTCAAATTTTGATTGAGATCGCTTGAGGTCCGCGAGTTCCGTGAGCACCTCAACCGAATCCGGCTTTGTTTTGAGGGCCTGCAAGAATTCCGCTTCCGCCTGGGTTGCGTTCTCCGTCGCCAACGCAGATTCCCCCATCAACTGGTGAACACGCCCGGAGTCCGGAGCAAGTGCGTAGAGGCGCTGATACTCTTCCTGCGAGATCGCCTTGGCAACAAGCGACAAATAGAAGAGTGCGTCCGTGTTGTGCGGATCCGCGGTCAGAATCTTCTGGAGTTCGTAGAACGCGGGTTCCAGTTTGCCCTGGAGAAGATTTGCTCTCGCCAAGATCAGCCGGGCACGGGCATCATTCGGAAACTTCTGCAAAAAGCGTTCGGCAAGCTGTGCGGCTTGTTGATATTCGCCGCGGTACAATGCTTTTGATGACTCATCCAGGTCCGAAGCGCGCGCAACCATCGCGAACCCGGCAAGAATGAAAAAGAACAATACCCGGACTGACCTCGGCACCAGCTTCGAGGCTGGAGCGAAGTGACGAGTGCAGTCGGTGGATGATCTACGGATTGTCAAGCGGACGAACCTCAATAACTCTACGGAATTCTTGGGATTTCTCTTCAAGGCGGGCCTGCAGCTCGTCAAACCGTGCCTGTTGTGCCGCAGACCGGCTATCTCCGGTGCGCCTATAAAGCGTCAGAAGATTGAAATTCGCCGTGTAGTGATCGGGATTAGACTTTAAAGCCTGGTTGAAGTACTGCTCTGCCCGCGGGTAGTCCTTCATCAGAAGGTAGCATTGGCCGAGCTCGGCAAGGGCGTCAGGATAGTCCCGTTTGGTGCTTAGCACCTCCTGAAGCAGGCTGATAGCTTCATCGAGGTTTCGCTGCTCGCGCGCCACGCGGCCAAGATAATAGTGTGCGGTAACAGAGGTTTCTGGGGACTGGAGAGCCTCCTTGAGCCAAGGAACTGCCGAGTCGAAGTCTTTGGCGCGGACAAAAGCCGCGCCCAGTGCAAGCTTTCCAGAAGAATCATTTGGCCGGAGCTTCACGTACTTTTGAAAATAGGGGACGGCATCTGCGGGATCATGGTAGAAGACGGAGACGGCGCCCATTGCATAATTGTAGGAAGGATTCTCGGGGTCCAATTTGACCGCTTTGTCGAGGGCAGTGCGAGCTTCTGAAAGCAGATCCAGATCCAGGCAGACCAACGCAAAGTCGTAGTGCAGACTGGCATTGCCCGGTTCCAAGTCACTGGCGTGAGCCAGGTAACCTAGCGAACCCCTGTAGTCCTTCTGCTCATGTGCAATGCGCGCCAAGTCGACCAAGATTTTTGCCGATGGCGTCCCAGCGGCAAAAGCTCTCTCCAGAGACTCACGGGCCTCCGCAAGTCGGTCATTACGTTCATAGGCTAAGCCCAATACACCCAATACAGAAGGAGTGAGAGGCTCCAATTTGGAAAGGAAAACGTACAGTTGGATAAGCAGGTCGTCGCGCTTGGCGGAAACCAATGCCGGAGAAACAAGTCGAAGATCAGCTTCCGTCAGCTTCGGATCAGACGACATTTGCCTTGCAAGCGCCGTTGTTCGCTGGGCGTCACCGATGCCTGCATAGTCCGCGCAACTCACAGCCAAGGCCTGAGTTGAACCACGCACGTCTTGCGGAAGCAACGAGAGGTGGCTCAGAGACTCACGGTACTGGCCCTGTAGCATGAGAAGCGTCGCAAGCTGGTAGCGCGCTTCGCGGTTGGCAGAATCAAATTCTAGGAGCCTTCGGTAGATGGCTTCAGCCTTCGTCCACGCTTGCAGATCCTTCGCTGCGTTTTCCTGATAGAGACGTCCCAGGTTCAAATAGGCCCCGGTGAATCGAGGCTGCCGCTTTATGGCTAGGGCAAAACTTTTCTCAGCTCCAGAATAATTTCCCTCCCGCGCGTCAAGGATCCCGCGAAGATTGTCAAAACCTCCGTCAGCTGGGTACTGAGCACCGGCCTGATTCATGAGAACTCGCGCCCGTTCCAAATTCTGGTCCGCGATGAACTGCTGAATCTGCAGAATCAGTTCTTCCCGCTTGCTGGCAACTGTCTTCTGTGGAGTCGCAACAAGAAACGGGGAAAAACATAAGAAAATCAAGGAGGAAGAAACCAAGATGAACTCGCGCCAGAACGCGTCCGTAGGACCTGCCGCCCGCCTGAAGAAGATTCGAGACACGTCTTTCCGGATTATAGCAGACCGTTCAACCAGGCATGCTAGCTGTAATGCTACGCGCTCGGGTATGTTGAAGATTCCCTTTCGTCATCTGGTTGCTATAAAATTGACCCGTGAATCAACTCCATAGCTTCACGAGAAAGCCAGATTTCAAACGGGTGATCGTTTGGACCTGGATTTGCCTAAGTCCACTCGCGAGTCCCGGGACTCGGGCCCAAGAACGAGTGGCTGCGCCAGAGGAAGAACAGCTTGCACGTGGCGTCGAAGCACTGAAGGCAGGAGACCTGGACGCGGCGGAAAAAGTGTTCAAAGAAGCGCTTCAGCATGGCACCAAGCTCCCGCTGGTATATCACAATCTTGGAGTCATCTCGCAGCAGAGGGGCCGTCACGAAGAAGCCGCCAGGAATTTCCATGAAGCTATACGATTGCAACCGA
>WNFC01000470.1_pt1 | contig 40054 bp, 38 predicted proteins | sample 5400541 | NCBI WGS metagenome assembly WNFC01 (sample SAMN13153342, study PRJNA577476) | soil metagenome | isolation source: 120 cm saprolite under Douglas fir tree site 2 hole 2 replicate 1 | place: USA:California | collected 2015-04-18 | reverse complement strand
CCCTCGGACGTACTCGGCTGCGACAGACGCTCGCGCTCCGCGCGAAGGCACGCCTCCACCTGACGCTTGGACACATCGATGCCGACAATCCGCTCACTCTGTGGCATCCTCCCACTCCCTTCCTTGCTCGTCCGGGCTCTCGCGCCCAAGCAACTGTTCGGGTTAAAGGAAGACACCGGAACTGGCCCTCGCTCTCCCTCAGGGTTCACCTCCGGGACACACGGGCTCAGCTCCAGCGACGGGCGGTTGCTGCTCAACCGCCCGTTCGCACATTCTGCCCGATCCCCGAGACACAAGGGGCTTCTACCCCAGCAGCTTCCTTTGCGCGGTGGCCTGGTCTTGCATCGAGCGCAGGAGGCGGGCTTCCGGGGTTGGGGCGCAATTCGAATAGCCGGCGCCGAGTTCCTTGAGCTGTGCCGCGTTGCGCGGGAAGGCGGCGTGGTTGAGCGGCAATGCTAGCCGGCAGCCGGCACCTTTCTTCACCGCCTCGCGCACCCGGTCGATCGCCGCGACGAGGCGTGGGTGGTCGGGGTGACCGCTGACCCCCAATGAGCGCGACAAATCGGATGGCCCGACGGCGAGCAGGTCGACCCCGGCGACCGCGGCGATCTCGTCGATGCGCTCGACCGCCTCCATGTCCTCGATCATGCAAGCCAGGAGGATCTCGCGGTTGGAACGCGCCATGTGTTCGAGGAGCGGGACCTTGCCGAAATCGGCGGCGCGGCTCCCGGCCGCCATGCCGCGGTCGCCTTCGGGCGGATAGCGCACCGCCTGGACTGCAGCCTTCGCGGTTTCGGGGTCGGAGACATGCGGCACCTGGATCCCCTGCACGCCCATGTCGAGGAGGCGCAGGATGAAGGCCGGGTCAAACCCCGGGGTGCGCACAATGGGGGTGATGCCGACCCGCTCGGCCGCCATCACGCAGGCCTGCACGTCGTGCAGGTCGAGGGTGGTGTGCTCCATGTCGATAAAGGCGGCGTCGAACCCGGCAAGGCCGATGATCTCGACGATCTGCGGATCGGGGATGCCGCCGACATGGGTCCCGAGGGCGAGCCCGCCCGTGCTCATGATCCGCTTGACCCGGTTTTCCTGCATGGCTTCCTCCTAAATGCGTTCCGCGGCGGTGCGGCTCAGCCCCCACCCCGCCCCTCCCCCGCATGCGGGGGAGGGACCCGCCGCGAAGCGGTGGGAGGGTGGGGGCTCGACTCGTTAACCGGTGTGCTTGCGGATGAAGGCCTTCATCCGCTCGATCGCCGGGGCGGCGTAGGGGGCGTCCGGCTTGCCGGTCATGAAGCCGTGACCCGCGCCGGGGTAGAGCTGCAATTCGATCTCGCCGCCGGCGTGTCGCCACCCCTGGACCAGGCGCTGCATGGTTTCGAGCGGGACCCACTCGTCATTGTCGCCGCCGAAGGCGAGGGCGGGCGGCAGGGCGACCTTCTCGCCGCGGTCGAGGATCGCCGGTGGGCTGCCCTCACTCATCGTCGGCTCATCGCCCCAGAAGGCGTGGTGGTTCTCGACCAGCTCGGCATTCCCGGCCTTCTTGGCCAGGTGGTAGCGCAGCAGCGGGTCAAGCACGCCCCAGCCCGAAATCACGAAGGCGACGCGGGCGTCGATAGCCCCCACCCTACCCTCCCCCGCATGCGGGGGAGGGTAGGGTGGGGGCAGCGGCAGCGCGGCATAGCGCGGGTCGTCCGGGCGCATCGCCGCGAGCAGCGCCTGATGGCCGCCGCTCGATGTCCCCATGCTGCCGACCCAATCCGGGCGGCTGCCGTAGAGGCGAGCGCGCGCCTTCAGCCAGCGGACGGCCAGATTGATGTCGGCGAGCGACGCCGGGTAGGGCGCCTCGGGCGGCATGCGGAAGTCGATCGAGGCGACGAGGATGCCGCTCTCCGCGAACGCCCGGGCGATGAAATCATTGTCGGTGCGGTCCTTGTTGACCCAGGCGCCGCCATGGACCTGGACGACCGCCGGATAGGGGCCGGCGCCGACCGGCCGGTAGAGCCGCGCCAACAGCGCGCGCGCGCCCTGGCGTTGGTATTCGACATCCTCGATGCGCACATCCGGGCGCGAATCGGCGTCGAGCGTCGTGGCCATCGGTTCCTCCCGCATTGGATGCCAAACTGTAGCAGCCGCGGTGCCCCGCGTCTGCCGGGATTGCACTAGCCGGAACCGGGCGCCGGCGGGCGGCGACAGCGGGGTTGCGCGCGGTGCGGTCGTTCTCTAAGAGGTTGGCGACATTGCGCACGCCGCGCGGAAACGGCGAAAGATGCGATCGCGGAATCTACTGCTGGCGACCGCCGCCGTGATCGCGGTGATTGTTCACGGCTCGCTCTACCCCTATCAGTTCCGGGTGCCGCCCGGGATGGCCGGACCGGTGGAAGCCCTGCTCGACAGCTGGGCCACGCCGCCGTCGAGTTACGGCGATCTTGTCGCAAACCTCCTGCTCTACGTCCCGCTCGGGTTTGTCGGGGCGCTGGCGATGCGCGGCGGGCGAGCCTTGCGGCTTTGCGTCATGACTCTGGCCGGGCTCGTTTTGTGCACCGGGATCGAGCTCGCCCAGTTTTATGATATCGGCCGCGTCACGAACATGTCTGACGTCTATCTCAATACGTCGGGGGCGGCGCTCGGCGCGACCGCGGCGGTTGTCCTCGCGAGCGCCGGCCGCCATCTTCCGGCGACGGAAATCGCCGCCGATCCGATCCCCGTGCTGCTGCTCGTCGCGATGCTCGGATATCATCTCTATCCCTATGTCCCGACCATCGATCTGCGCAAATACTGGCACAGCGTGCGACCGTTGCTGCTTGCTCCCAGCCTGCCGCCCTATACTCTGTTGCGGTATTTCGCGCTTTGGCTGACGACGAGCTGCCTGATCGGGGCAATCGCGGGGTTCAAACGCTCTCGCCTGGTGTTGTTGCTTTTCGTGATTTTTGTGCTTGCCGGCAAGATGTTGATTGAGAACTTGGTCCTCTCGCTTTCCGAGGTGGTCGGGGCCGCCCTGGCGGTTGGAATCTGGTTTGTGATCGGCCGGAGCCGGCGCGCCGCCGTGCTCCTGACCGGTGTCGTGCTATGCGGTGCGATCGCCGTCGCCCGCCTCGAACCGTTCGATTTCCAGGCCCCGGCGCAGGCCTTCGGCTGGCTGCCGTTCAGAAGCTTCATGGGCGGGTCGTTGAGCAAGAATGTGACGTCGTTTCTGGAAAAGTTCTTTCTTTACGGCAGCCTCATCTGGCTCTCGATCGAGGTCGGCTGGTCGTTATGGCTGGCAACCCTGCTGGTCGCGTTGTTTTTATTGGTCACCAGCGTCGCCGAGACCTACCTTCCGGGCCGGTCGGCGGAAATCACCGACGCGCTGATGGTTTTGATGATCGGTCTGGTCATGGCGGCGATAATGAAGCGGCAGGACCCGGGTCACTATCCCGCCTCCGCGCCAACCGCACGGAACGCACGCTCTTGAGGAACCAACCCGTTCGTCGAGCATCGACCCAGCGGCCACCGGACGACAGCGCCGCGGGCGCGGAGGGCTCGTTTGCGCGCTCGGCGATGCGGCTCGTCGCGCTGTTCGAGGCGCTCGCCAAAACCGAGGAGGGGGTGAGCCTGGCGGAACTCAGCGCGACGATCGCCGCGCCGAAGAGCAGCCTTCTGGGAATTCTGCGCTCGATGGTGGTGCTCGGCTATATGGAGCACGGCCATGGTCTCTATCGCCTGGGACCGAAATCCTTCCGCCTGGCGGCCGATATCCTGGCGATCCGCCGCTTCCCGAACCTGGTCCGGCCGATCCTGCAGGATCTGGCGGCCAAGAGCGGCGAGACGGTTTTTCTCGTGGTGCTCGATCATCTGGCGCAGCGGGTGACCTACGCCGATATCATCGATAGCGCCAATCCGGTGCGCTACACGGTGCCGACCGGCACCACCCGGCCGCTCTATGTCTCGTCCGGCGGCCTGATGTTTCTGGCCTATCAGGACCCGGCGTGGATCGACGCCTATATCGGCTCGACCCGCCTCGAGCCGCTGACCCCGCGCACCATCACCGACCCCGAGCAATTGCGCGAGCGCCTCGCCACGATCCGGCGCGAGGGGTTCGCGATCAGCCTGGGCGAGACCGTGCCGGGCGCGGCCGGGATCGCGGCGCCGATCTTCAACGCCGATGGCAGCGTCACCGCCGGGCTGTTGATCGGCGCCCCGCTCGACCGGTTCGAGCAGGAATTGCCGGAGCTGAAGCGATTGTTGCGCGAAGCCGTGACCCGGGTGTCCGGCATCGCCCAGGCGCTGGCCGAGGAGAAGGGTGCGGCGCGGGATTGACGCAGTCCCGTACGGTGTTCAGTATGTTGAACGACGTTCAGGATTTAAGTCGTCATTGCGAGGAGCGAAGCGACGAAGCAATCTCGATGTTCGAGTGAAGCCGGCCCGAGATTGCTTCGCTTCGCTCGCAATGACAGGGTTCGGTTGAAGGAGGCGTCATGATCAAACGGTTCCACGCGCTCTATGTCGGCCAGATCGAGCTCGATAATCTCGGGCGCGACGGCACGCCGGCCAACGACCGGCGGTATTCGAACGAGCGGCTCTCCGAGGTGTTCGAGACCTCGCGCACGGTTGCGCGGGCGATGGACGAGCTCGGCTATTACTGCCTGTGGGCCGCCGAGCACCATTTCCAGCGCGAAGGCTATGAGTGCATCCCCAATCTGATCCAGTGGGGGCTGTGGCTCGCCACCCAGACGCGCCGTCTCAAGATCGGCAGCGCCTTCAACATATTGCCGATGTGGCACCCGATCCGCCTCGCCGAAGACTATGCGATGGCCGACATCGTGACGGACGGTCGGGTGATCATGGGGGTCGGGCGCGGCTACCACACCCGCGAGGTCGAGAGCTTCGGCGCGCCATTGCTCGACGCCGCCGCCAACCGCGAGCTGTTCGAAGAGCAGCTGCAGCTGCTCCTCAAATGCTTCAACGAGGCGGCGTTCCACCACAAGGGCAAGGTTTACGAAGCCCCGCCGCCGGTGCCCTATCGCGGCTACGACCTCAAAGAGATCACGATGGTGCCGCGGCCCAAGCACCTGCCGGTCGAGATCTGGATGCCGATCGCCAGCGGCCGCACGATCGACATGATGGCGCAATATGGCCTCAACGCGATGGTGACCCTGAACGGCGAGAAGATCCTCGACGATGTCGTGCGCGCCTTCCACGATGCCTGCCACCGCCACAACCGGCCGACCCAGCTCGGCGAGGACATGATCTGGGGCGCCGGCATCTACCTCGCCGACACCCAGAAGGAGGCGATGCGCCGCCTCGAACCCTCGCACGACGAGCGCTACAAATGGTTCGCCCCGTTCGGCTTCGTACGCTATGCCGACGAGGAAGGCCGCACCTGGGGCACGCCCGGCGCGCCGGCGAGCGTGCCGAGTTTGGCCGAGGGGGTGAAGCAGAAGGCCTGGTTCTGCGGCCCGCCCGATCAAATCATCGACGGCATCAAATCGATCGAGGCGAAATACCCGGGCCTGGAAGATTTCATGATCCACTGGGCCGAAGGCCTGCCGCCCGGCGAGTTCATCGAGCAGCTGCGCTGGTTCGCAAGGGATGTGATGCCGGCCTTCAACCGGAATTGAACCGCCTTCCTCTCCGCGGTGCGTCCTTCGAGACGCCCGCGTTGCGGGCTCCTCAGCATGAGGTTTTTCTTTATTCCATCAATATCTTATCCTCATCCTGAGGAGCGTCCGCAGGGCGCGTCTCGAAGGACGCACCGGTGCGCTTTCAGCGCACGATCAGGATGTCGCAGGCGTAGCGCTCGACCAGGTCGCGCAGCGGGTTGCTGCCGGCCTCGATCGCCAGCAGGCGGCAATCGAGTTCGCCGAGCCGTTGGCGCAAGACGGAGGGTTCGGCCGGGCCGATTTCGACTTGAAGCCGGAGCGGCCGGCCGGCGAGCCGGTCGGCGATCCAATCATCGAACCGTTCTGGGCCGGCCGTGATCACAATCAGCAGAGCATCCGAGGCTTCGGCGATCTGCGCTGCGGCATCGAGCAGCCGGGCCGACGCGGCGTTGCGGTCGCGCAGCAGCATCGCCACCGAACCGCGCGCGCTCCACGCGTGCCGCGCCAGGAGGAACGGGCCCGGCAGCGCTTCCAGCGACGACCACCAGCGGCATTCGACCCGAAAATGCCCGGCAATCGGCCGGGTCAGCGCGCCGGCGACGACAAGGTCGCGCTGCGATGCCGCGGTGAGCGCGCTCCCCGACGCGCCGCGCACGATTTCGAACGAGCCGGTCACCCCATGCCGGCGTGCCGCCGCGAACAGGTCGCGCCGGGCGTGCTCGGCGGCAATTCGCAGATGCAGCTCGACATGTTCGCTCGTCAACGGCTCGGCGTCTGCCCCGAGAGTGAACTGGCGGGCGAACGGCAGGCCCGCCAGATGGAGCAACTCCTCGTCCTCGACAAAGATGCCGTGCAACTTCGCCTTGGCGTGCGCGGCGAGCCGCGCTGCGGTCTCGATCGCGACGAGGCTGTCGCTCGCCGCGTCGAGCGGCACGACGATCCGCTCGATTTGTCGACTGATTGGCGGGCCGCTCACGGCCGATTTTCCCCACCCGATGCGGCGCGCGCCAGCTCCGCTGCCTTGGCGGCGAAGGCGTCGAGGCGCGCGGCGATCCGCTGGTTCAAGGTGCCGGGCGGATAGTCGCCGCCGGCATCGGGCTGTCCGGCGGCGATCCCGGTCAACAGCTCGAGGCCCTGATCGACCGTGTCGATCGGGTAGATCTTGAACCTGCCCTCTTCCGCCGCCGCGACGACATCGCGGCGCAGCATCAGGTGCTTGATGTTGCTGGCCGGGATGATCACCCCCTGGCGGCCGGTGAAGCCGGTGATCCGGCAGCTGTCGAAGAAGCCCTCGATCTTCTCGTTGACCCCGCCGATCGCCTGGATCTGGCCGCGCTGATCGACCGAGCCGGTCAGCGCGAAGGATTGCTTGATCGGCGCCTCGGCCAGTGCCGACAGGAGGGCGAAGAGTTCGGCGGCCGACGCGCTGTCGCCGTCGACCCCGCCATAGCTTTGCTCGAAGACGAGGCTCGCATTGAGCGACAGCGGGCGGTTCTTGCCAAAGCGGCCGCCGAGAAACCCCGAGAGGATCAACACGCCCTTGGAATGGAGCGGCCCGCCGAGCGCCACCTCGCGTTCGATGTCGACGACCTCGCCGCGGCCGAGCCGGACCTGCGCCGTAATGCGGCTCGGCTGGCCGAAGGCGAGGGTGCCCAGGCTGATCACCGACAACCCGTTGACCTGGCCGATCTCCTCGCCGTCGGTCTCGATGCGGATCGTCTTGCGGCCGATCTCTTCCTGGAGGCGCCGATAGATTCGGTCGCCGCGGCGGAATTGCGCGTCGATCGCCGCCTGCACCTCAGTGGCGCCAATGACCGCCTTGCCGGCGTCGCTGGCAAACTGGTCGGCTTCGTGCAGCAAATCGTCGAACGCGCGCACGCTGGCCGAGAGTTTGTCGGAATCGCCGGCCAGCCGGGCGGCCTGCTCGATGATCCGGGCGACCGCAGCGCGGTCGAGCGGGCGCAGCTTGTCGCGCGTGGTCATCGCGCAGATCAGCCGGGCGTAGAGCAGCGTGGTTTCGGGCGTGCGCTCGACCCGGTCCTCGAAATCGGCGGCGATCTTGAACAGATCGCCGAAATCCTCGTCCTGCACGCTCAGCAGATAGTAGAGCTGCGGCGGGCCGACCAGGACCACCTTGAGGTCGAGCGGGATCGGTTCGGGCCGCAGCGACACCGTGCTCGCGACGCTCAGCGCCTGCTCCAAGGTCTCGATGCGGATCTGGCCGGCATCGAGCGCCCGCTTCAACGAGGGCCAGCCGTAATAGCCGGCCACCAGCTTTTGCGCGTCGAGCACGAGATAGCCGCCATTGGCGCGGTGCAGCGCGCCGGCGACCAAGAGGTTGAAATCGGTGACCAGCGCGCCGAACCGCGCCACGTGCTCGACCCGGCCAACCAGGCTCTGGTGCGTCGGGTTGTCCTCGTAGACGACCGGCGCGCCGTGCTGTGCGCCGTTGTCGACGATGACGTTGACCTGATAGCGGCGAAACCGCGAATCCTCGATGTCGTGGAGGACCGGCGCAGGCACCGGCGGCCCGGCTTCCGGCGCCGCCGGCGTCAGGAAATCGTCGACATTCTCCTTGATGTCGCGCTCGACCGCGTCGAAATACGGCGCCACGTCGGGAAGCTCGCTGTGGGCGCGGCGCAATTCCTCCATCAGATGGGCGATCGCAAACCCGGCGGTCTCGCGATTGAGCGCCTGCACGGCGTCGCGGTGCTCGCGCTCCCATTGCGGCACCTGGCGCATGATCGTTTCGAGCTCGGCCTGGATCGCTTCGATCTCGCGCTGGATGCTGTCGCGCTCGGCGGCCGGGAGCTGGCTGAACACTTCCGGCGCCAGCACCTTGCCGTCGCGCGTCGGGGCAAGGGCCAGACCCATCGGGGTGCGCATCAGCGTGATGTTCTTCTGTTCGGCGCGCTGCTGGAGGGCGCCGAAGGCGGCTTCGCTCTTCTGCTTGAATTGCTGTTCGACGGCCTCGCGGCGCGCCCGGTTTTCATCGCGCTCGAAGGCGGCCGGAAGGGCGGCGCGCAGCTCCTCGACGAGCCGCTTCATCGCGGCCGCGAGCCCGGCGCCGCGCCCGCTCGGCAGCGCCAAGCGGCGGGGAAGCTGCGGATCGTCGAAATTGTTGACGTAGCACCAGTCGGGCGGCGTCGGCTCCTTTTCCGCGCGATGCCGCAACATGTCTTCGACCATGCCGTGCCGACCGGTGCCGCTCGCGCCGAGGGCATAGACGTTGTACCCCTTGGCGCGGATGCGGACGGCGAAATCGAGCGCCTCGACGGCGCGGTCCTGCCCGATCAGCCCCGGCGCCTCCTCAAGCTCGGTGCACAGCTCGAACGGCAGCTCGGCCGGGTCGCAGCGGCGATAGAGCAGCGCCGGCGGCAACGGCTGCCCGAGCGCAAAGCCCGGGCCGGCGTCGGCTGGTTGGTCGCTCATCGCGGCACGCCTCCCTCTCGACCCCAGCATCTTCGCCCAAGGCATCTTGCGGCGCCAATGCCAGTTTTGTAGGGCGGATCTCGATCCGCCTCGGCGGTATAGTGGCGGGTCAAGACTCGCCCTACAGGACGGATGGTTTCGCGCAGATGGTACAAATGGTTCCGTTCGAGACAGCGGGTGTCCGCGGCTTCCTGCACCGGCCGGATGGTGCTGCAAGCGGGGGATTGGTCCTGACGCATGGCGCCGGCGGCAATTGCAACGCGCCGCTGCTGGTGGCGGTCGCCGCCGCGTTCTGCGTCGCGGGACTCACGGTGCTGCGCATCGACCTGCCGTTTCGACAACGCCGGCCCAAGGGTCCGCCGTCGCCGGCCGGCGCCACCGCGGACCGTGCCGGGTTGCGCCAGGCCGTCGCCGCGCTGCGCGCCCTTGTGTCGGGCCCGATCAGCCTCGGCGGGCAATCCTATGGCGGGCGCCAGGCGACGATGCTGGCCGCCGACGATCCCCAGCTGGTCGATTCCCTCCTGTTGTTCTCCTATCCGCTGCACCCGCCCGGCAAACCCGAGCGGCTGCGCACCGAGCATTTCCCCCGCCTGCGCATCCCCGCCCTCTTCGTCCAGGGCACCGCCGATCCGTTCGGCTCGATCGCGGAATTGCGCCAGGCGGTCTCCCTGATCCCGGCGCCGGTTCAGGTCATGCAGATCGAAGGTGCCGGCCACGATCTCCGGCGCGGACGTTTCGACCTCGGCGCCGTGGTCGCCGCTGCGCTGGCACAGATGGTCGAGCAGCCGACACACGAGGAGTTGCGCGCGAGGCTGGAGAGCCGGCCGAGTCTTACGCCTTCGGTCGCACCGGCTGAGGCGGTCCGTGCCGAGCGCGACCGCCAGTGATCGTGGCCGACGCTTCGGCTCTGCTCGAAGCGCTCCTGCGCACACCGCCGGCGGCAGCGGTCGAAAGGTGGTCTATTCCCCCGGCGTTGCCGAGGGTTGTGCGCGAGGGTCGGCGGTGCCCTGGCGGTTCTGTTCATCGAGCCACAGGGCGTGGTGTTCCCGGGCCCAGTTGAGATCGACGGTGCCGGTGCCCATCGCCTCGAAGGCCCCTTCCATGCCGAGCGTCCCGATATAGATGTGCGCGAGCATGGCGGCGATGAACAGCATCGCGACGATGGCGTGGACCATCTCGGCTTCTTGCATCGTCTCGACCGTGGTCCCGTAGAACGGGAAGATCAGCACATAGCCGCTCACCGCGACCGCGCCGCCGCCCAGGACAACGATCCAGTAGACCATCTTCTGGCCGCCGTTGAAGCGCTCGGCCGGCGGGTGATCGTCTCCGATGATGCCGCCGCCGCGCTTCAGCCACTCGACATCGACCCGGTTTGGGATATTGCCGGCGAGCCACATCAGGCAGATCAGGATGACCCCGAGGGTGAACGGGAAGCTCAGGTAATTGTGGGCGTATTTCGCCCATTCCGACCAAAGGGTGAATGATTCGGCGCTCATCAGCGGCAACAGCAACGGCCGCCCGAACGTGATGTTGAGCCCGGAGAGGCCGAGGATGACGAAGCAGGATGCGGTCATCCAATGGACGAAACGCTCGAGCGCGTTGAAGCGCACGATGACCCGTCCCGACCGTCCGGCCGCGATGCGAACCATGCCGCGCGTCAGATAGAAGGCGACGAGCACCAGGAGGGTGCCGAGGATCGCGACGGCGCCGATCCAGCGGAGCGTCACCTCATGGAAATGGCGCCAATCGCGCCCGGCCGGCTGTTCGAGCGTGTAGGATTTGGTGTCGGGAATGCGGCTGCGGCCCTGGATCGTCTTGAACTGTTGCAGGAGCTGCTCTTCGCTGACCGCGCTTTTCGTCGGGTCGACCGAACTCGGCTGCTGCGCGGCAGCGGGAGACGCCGTCAGCGCCAGCGCGACTAGCGCGAGCGCGCTAATGAAGTTGCGAAGCCCTGCGATCAGCGTAGTCATGCCGATTCCTTCCCGTTTCCCTCCCTGTCATCCCGGCGAAGGCCGGGACCCATTTGGCAACCGCGCGATCGGTTGAGCCATGGGTCCCGGCCTTCGCCGGGATGGCGATGTGAGGTGGCTCGATCGTCGATGAAGCTTCCATCACATGCTATGAGCTGATCGTTTCGCGATAGGCGGTCTTCCAGCCCCAGGCGCCGGAGCCGTAGCCGCGCTTGGCGACGCGCTCCTTGTAGATCTGCGCGATGATCTCGCCGTCGCCGGCGAGCAGCGATTTGGTCGAGCACATCTCGGCGCACAGCGGCAGTTTGCCTTCGGCGAGACGGTTGGCGCCGTATTTTTCATATTCGGCCATGCTGCCGTCCGGCTCGGGCCCGCCGGCGCAGAACGTGCATTTGTCCATCTTGCCGCGCGAGCCGAAATTGCCGACCCGCGGATATTGCGGCGCGCCGAACGGACAGGCGTAGAAGCAGTAGCCGCAGCCGATGCAGATGTCCTTCGAGTGTAAGACGACCCCGTCGGCGGTGGTGTAGAAGGCATTGACCGGACAGACCGCCTGGCACGGCGCGTCGGTGCAATGCATGCAGGCCATCGAAACCGAGCGCTCGCCGGGCTTCCCGTCATTGATCGTGACGACGCGGCGCCGATTGATGCCCCACGGCACCTCGTTCTCGTTCTTGCAGGCGGTGACGCAGGCGTTGCATTCGATGCAGCGGTCGGCGTCGCAGAGAAATTTCATCCGGGCCATCGCCGCCTCCTCACGCCGCCGCGATCTGACACAACGTGACCTTGGGCTCCTGCATCCCGGTCGCCGGGTCATAGCCGTAGGTCGTGATCGTGTTGGCGCTCTCGCCCAGCACGACGGGGTCGGCATCCTTCGGGTATCTGTCGCGCAGATCGACGCCGCCGAGCCATCCGCCGAAGTGGAACGGCATCCAGGCGACCCCCTTGCCGACGCGCTCGGTGACGAGCGCCTTCACCTTGGCCTTGGAGCCGTTTTCCGCGCCGGTCACCCAGACCCAGGCGCCATCCCTGATGCCGCGGTCCTGCGCGTCGGCCGGGCTGATCTCGATGAACATGTCCTGGCGCAGCTCGGCGAGCCATTTGTTCGAGCGGGTCTCTTCGCCGCCGCCTTCATATTCGACGAGCCGGCCCGAGCTGAGGATCAGGGGGAACTGCTTGGCGATGCCCTTGTCGACCGCTGCCTTTTGCACCGTGAAGCCGATATTCGGCAGGCGGAACTGCTTGGCGTCTGGCAAGGTCGGGTATTTGGCGACGAGATCGACGCGCGGCGAATAGATCGGCTCGCGATGCACCGGGATCGGGTCGGGCAGGCCAAAGGCGTTCATCCGCGCCTTGGCGTTGCCGCAGGGCACGCAGCCATGCTTCAGCGCGACCCGTTGGATGCCGCCTGAGAGGTCGGTCGACCACGACACCGTGTCGATCTTCTCCGGGCTGCCGGCGACCCGCGCGATGGTCGCCAGCTCGTCGGCGGTCAGATCCCCGTCCCAGCCGAGTTTCTTCAGGACGGCCGTGGTGAATTCGGGATAGCCGTCGGTGATCTCCGAGCCCTTTGAATAGGAGCCTTGCGCGAGGAGGCTGACGCCGTCGCGCTCGACCCCGAAGCGGGCGCGGAACGTGCCGCCGCCATCCATCACATGGAGGCTGGTGTTGTAGAGCAGCGGCGTCCCGGGGTGCTTGACCTCGGGCGACCCCCAGCACGGCCAGGGCAGCCCGTAATAATCGCCTTTGGCCGGCCCCGTCGTCGCCCGCATCGTGACCAGGTCGAAGTCTTTCTGGTTGGCCATGTGCAGCTTGAGGCGCTCGGGCGACTGGCCGCAATAGCCGGTCGACCACGAGCCGCGGTTCATCTCGCGCAGGACGTCCTCGGCGACCGGCAAATTGTTCTCGACCTTGATGTTCTTGAACATCTTGTCGGCGAAGCCGAGCTTCGTCGCCAACAGATAGATGATCTCGAGATCGTCCTTCGATTCGAAGATCGGCTTGACGATCTGCTCGCCCCACTGCAGCGAGCGGTTGGAGGCGACGCGCGATCCCTTTGCCTCGAACTGGGTAGCGGCCGGCAGGAGGTACATGTCGTCCTTGCGTCCCGCTTCGAGGGCGAGCGAGGCCCAGGTCGTCGGGTGTGGGTCGGCGACGACCAGCAACTCCACCTGCTTTAGCGCCTTGAGCGATTCCGGGATGCGGGTGATGCTGTTGCTGGCATGGCCCTCGACGATCATCGCGCGCAGATTGTCCTTCTGGTCGACCTGGTCCTTCGGCAGGAGGACCGCATCAAACCAGCGGGTCAGCGGGATGCCGGGCGTCTCCATGATTTTCTTGGAGTCGAAGCGCGACTGCAGATAGTCGTAATCGACCTCCCAGACCCGCGACCAGTGGCGCCACGCCTCCTCAGCGAGGCCGTAGTAGAATGGCAGGGTCACGATATCGAGCCCGACATCGGTGGCGCCCTGCACATTGTCGTGGCCGCGGAAGATGTTGGCGCCGGTGCCCGGTTTGCCGACATTGCCGGTGAGGAGGAGGGCGATGCAGCTCGCCCGGACATTGGCGGTGCCGACGGTATGCTGGGTCTGGCCCATGCACCAGATCAAGGTCGCCGGCTTTTGCGTCGCGAACATCTCGGCGACGCGCTTCAATTGCTCGCCGGGGACGCCGGACACCCGCTCGACCTCCTCGGGCGTCCATTTGTCGATCTCCTTCTTCACGTCCTCGAAGCCGTAGACCCGCTGGGCGATGAATTCCTTGTCCTCCCAGCCGTTCTGCAGGATGTGCCACATCATCCCGTAGAGCACCGGGATGTCGGTGCCGGGGCGCAGCCGGACATATTCGGTGGCATGCGCGGCGGTGCGCGTCATTCGCGGATCGATGACGACGAGGTTCGCGTTGTTGAGCTCGGCGCCCTCGAGCAGATGCTGCAATGATACCGGATGCGCTTCGGCCGGGTTGCCGCCCATGATGATCTGCGTCTTGGCGTTGCGGATGTCGTTGAAGCTGTTGGTCATCGCGCCGTAGCCCCAGGTGTTGGCGACGCCGGCGACCGTGGTCGAATGGCAGATGCGGGCCTGGTGGTCGGTGTTGTTGGTGCCCCAGAAGGCGCCCAATTTGCGGAACAGATAGGCGCACTCGTTGGTGAACTTGGCCGAACCCAGCCAGTACACCGAATCCGGGCCCGATTTCTCGCGGATCGACAGCAGCTTGTCGCCGATCTCGTTGATCGCCTGGTCCCATTTGACCCGGGTCCACTCGCCTCGGACCAGCTTCAGCGGATATTTGAGGCGGCGCTCGCCGGAGACCAGCTCGCGCACCGCGGCGCCCTTGGCGCAATGCGACCCGCGGTTGATCGGGCTGTCCCAGCTCGGCTCCTGGCCGATCCACACACCGTTGGCAACTTCGGCGGTGACCGTGCAGCCGACCGCGCAATGGGTGCAGATGCTCTTGCGGATCGCGACCTTGGCACCGGCGGTAGGCGGCGGCCCGGCCTCCGCCTTCTTCACGCCGCCGAGCGGCAAGGTGCCGAGCCCGGCGAGCCCGCCGGCGACCAGTCCCGAGCGGCGCAGAAAGCCGCGCCGGTCCAGGCCGCGCTCGGTCTCGCTCGCCAATGCCGCGAGCGCCCCGCCCCGCGCCGCGCGTTCGCTTCTCCTGATCAGCACGCGCGCCTCCCTCAGCCCGGATAGCGATTGACGCGGTAATAGGTCTTTACCTCGTCGGATTCGCGATAGCGCGCTTTGCGCTTCTCATCCTCTTTTTCGCTGTCGGCCCGCGCCTCGGTGGCGAGCGGCGCCGTCGCTCCCGCCGCGACGCCGGTGCCGATCAGGCGAAAGAACCGGCGACGCCCGACGCCCTTCCCGTCCTGCGCGCTCATTGCGCCCTCCCTACTGCGCCCGCCTTAGTCCGGCAGCGCGAATGCTTTCGTCTCGATCGCGATGAACAGCCGCCCGATCGTGCCGACCGGGCGGTAAAACCGGGCCGCCTGGGCCGCCTCCAGATCGGCGAAAAAATGCCCGATCCACGGCGCGAGATGCTTGTCCTGAAACTGCCGCTGCCGGTCGAGCGGCGCGCGAAACGCCCCGCCGATGAGACCGGCCATGGTCTCGCAGAGGATGGAAGCGTGGTCTTCAGGCTCCGAGGTCTCCGCGGCGCGCTCGATGCCGAGCGCCGCCAGATCGGCGCGCAGCCGCGCCAGCGGGCGCTCGTTGAGGAAGCCGGTCAGATAATACGAGCCATAGGGCAACAGCTCGCCGCGACCGGTGCCGATGAAGAGCTCGAAATACTCGCGCGCGACGGCTTCGGCGCCGATTGCGCCAGCCGCCTCGGCCAGCGCGGCATGGGCTCGGCCGAGCAGCGTCTCGTCGCCGCGAAGCTGGGCGATGCGCCGCAAGAGCGCGGCATCCGGCGCGCCCGCCAGCAGCGTCGCGAGCAGCGCGTATTCCTCGGCGCGCGCGGCATCGGCATCGTCGGGTGGAAGCGTCTCCGCGGCGTAGAGGTCCGGCCGCAGCACGGCGCGCGCGATCCCGGTCGCGGCTTCGACCGCAAGGACACGCTCGGCGGGGATCCGCGACCAGTTGGAAACCGACGGCTGGGAAATTCCGGCCCGCCGCGCCAGCTGCGTGATACCGCCGGCGGCACGGATCGCCTGATCGAGCCCGGGGTCGTTCATCGACCTTCCGACCAAATGCTTCCAAAATAGGGTAGGCCTGGGCAACCGAACCGGTCAATAGCCTGAGGCTATGGGCGGTGTCTGGGCGATCCCCGTGCCTCCTTCGAGATGGCCGCTCCGCGGCCTCCCCAATGAGTCATCGCGGGAGCGCGCTGCCGTGGCGGCGGACGGACACAGGGGTGCGGGATTGCTGCTGATCCGACTTATGTTCCGCCGCGACAAACCGCGTTTCCGGCTCGGTTTCCGCGATCTCAGGTATGGGGGCCGGCTCCGGCGCCACCGGCCCCGAGGGATCGGGCGGAGGGTCGGCTGCCACGGGCGCGCCGGTCAGCTTGTCGAGTAGCCGGCGGATGTCTTCTTGGGTCAGCGCGCCGAAGCCGGGCACGCCGCCAGGGGCGTTGAAATCCCAGGCATTCTCCGAGAGGCCGACAAAGTCGCGGATGGCAGGGTCGGTGGTCCAGACACGGCGCAGCGCCCGGCGCGTCAGTTCTGCCGGGACGCCGGGCGCCAGGAACGGCGTGATGTCCGATGCCGCATCGAGGGCTTCGATCGGCGGCAACGATAGGGGTTCGACAATCGCCTCGCCCGCCTTGCTCTCGGCCGAGGGAGTGAGGGATTTCGGCGCTGCCGGGTCGCGCTTTCGCGCGGCGGCGGAGCGCTTGCGGCGCGACCAGCGGGTGAGGAAGCCGTCATCCGCGCTCATGGTCTTTCCCCCGCGCCAGTATCTCGGGATCGGCGCGGTCGCGCTTGCGCTTGGTGAAGCGCGGCGCGGCCGGGTGTTGGGCGATGAACGCCGCGATGGCGTCGCACACCGAGTCCGGCATCGCCACGGCTTCGACGATCGCCTGCCCCGGCTCGGTCAGCGCTTCGCCTTCGGCCGGATCGGCGGTCACGCCGGCGATCTCGAACGGCGGCTCGCCGCCGGTCGCCTGCAGCGCGACCCAAACCGCGGGCGCTCCCGATTCGAGATTGCGGCGGTAATTGTCGGCTTCGGTGCGATAGAGCGCGATCTCAGCCGGGCCGGCGTAATACGTGACGGCGTCGGCGTCCTGCGCGAGCGGCGTCCAGGGAAGGGCGTCGGGCAGGCCGGGGAGAACCGCCACGGGCCGCCAGACGAGGTCGGCCCAGGGCGAAATCGCCTTGCGCCGCTCGACGACGACGCCAACCGGGATGCGGATCAATGGCGCGGTGATGCTCATGGCCGGGCCGGCAAACCGGTCAACAGGTTTTGCGGTTTCAAGCGCAGTGTCTTCTCGCTGGTCATCGCCAGGACCAGATAGATTGGGTCCGTCCGATCCGGAAGGGTGAGGCGGAAGAGCGCCACCAGCCGACGCTGCGCCGGTTCGTCGATTCCGTCGCCCCGCCACAGCGCGTCGCCGATCCGGGTGCCCTGGACATCGAGGCCGACATACCAGGTGAGCGGCGCCTCGCGCAGTTCGCTCAGGGGCTCGACCGACGCGTCGAGCGACAGCATGTGCCGCAGCCAGATCTCGACGACCGCGCCGAGCGCCGCGACGCCGCGCCCGCCGGCGCTGAGGTCGAGCGCCATGTCGAACCGGTCGCTGCGCTCCCAGTAATCCGGCGCGTTGTCGTCGGTCAGCACGTCGATCTCGGCGCGCGAGGGAATCCCCAGCATCGACACGAGCGGCGACACCGGTCGCGCATCGGCGCCGGCAATCGCCTCCTCGTCGGCCGCAATCAGCGCCCCCTCATGCAGCGCCATCCGCTGTGGGCGAAACAGCAATTCCGCCGCGCGGACGACAAACGGATCTGCACAGCCGTCAAGCGCGTTGCGCAGGATCAATTGCACCAGCTGGTCGAGGAAGAGCGGCGGTGTGTTGCCGACATCGCGTCGGACCAGATCGAGATAGGCCGCCTCGAGGGTCTGGTGGCGCATCAGGTGGTCGCGGAATGCGCACAGCACCTGCCAGTTCTCGCGCGCATCGGCATCGGCGATGGAAGCGATGTCGTCGGGGGCGATCGAAACGCGCGGATCAGAGAGGAGCGCGGCACGCAGTCCGCGCTCGACCGCGCAAGCATCGGGCGGTGGGTTGAGCTCGGGCCGCGCCAGATAGGCCTTCAAGAGCTCGTCGGTGACCAGCAGCCGCCCGTCAGCGTCGCGGTCGGTCAGGTGGTGGCCGCAGGACAGCCAGAAATCCCTCACAGGCGCGGTCCTCCGGTCTGCGGATCGAGCCAGGAGGGCGATTCCAGCGCCAGGCGCAACCGGCGGGTCGCCGCCGGCTGGCCGGCATGCACGATCAAGAGATCGCCGTTCGCTTCGAGCGAATGCCGCACGCCGCGTTCGGGCCGCAGCCTGGCGAGGTAGTCTGCGGCGATGGGCGCGAAGGCGGCCTCCTGCCAGCGGTCGAGCGCCACCATCAAATGCCGCGCAAAGCCTTCGACGAGGCGCTCGGCGCCACTGTCGCCGAAGCCTTCATCGGCGAGCGCCGTCGACAGCTTGTGGAAGCCCGGCCCGTCGCGGCTCATCGACACGATGCGGATCGCGGCGCCGAATACCAGCCATTCCGGCACCACGCTCTCCGCCGTCCTCTCGGGCCAGAGGAGGCGGCCGCCGCCGACGAGTCCGCCATCGATCGTGACCGCATCCGGCCAGCCGATCGCGATCGGCGTCTCGGGCGGGGCCAGCGCGGCCAGCGCGTCGACAAGCGCGACCATCCCGGCATAAAAGACCCGGCGGGCGGCGGCGAGCGGTTCCTCGGGCTCGAGCACGATTGCGAATTCCGCGAGGTCGAAGCGGCCGACGAACACCAGCGTCCCGGCGCCGAGTTCGCCGGCATGGGCGGCGGCGTGCGCGACCGCGTCGCCCGCTTCGCGCAGCAAGACGAGCCGAAATGGCGGCGGCAGGTCAAGCGCGCGGGCCGGCTGCCCGCCTCTCCCATTGCGCCGTTCCAGCTTCATATTCGCCATGGCCTCGTGCCCAATCTTTAACCATTATAGCAGCGGCATTGGCGGCGGTCAGTGCCAGCAATGTATTGGCGCGGACAAGGAGAGAAATGCCCGATCGGCCGACGCTGCTGGTCTGCTCTTGCGAAGAGACGATGCCGCTCGATAAGGGCGCGCTGGCGCGCGGCTGCCCCGGGCACGAGATCGTCGCCGGCCGTCAGCTGTGCCGCGCCGAACTCGCGCGCTTTCGCACGCTCGCAGCCTCGGGCGCGCCGCTCACGATCGGCTGCACGCAGGAGGCGCCGCTGTTCCGCGAGACCGCCGGGGGGGTAAGCGGCGATCTGCGCTTCGTCAATCTGCGCGAGACCGCCGGCTGGTCCACCGACGCCACAGGCGCCGGCCCCAAGATGGCGGCGCTGGCGGCGGCGGCTTCCCTGCCGATGCCCGAAGTGCCCTTTGTTCAGCTAGAAAGCGCCGGGGTTCTGCTCGTCTACGGACGCGATGAGCGCGCCATCGAGGCGGCTTGCCTCCTTAAGGACGCGCTCGATGTTACCGTGCTGATCTCGCGGCCCGGCGAACTGGCGCCGCCGCGCACCACCGACTTCCCGATTGTCCGGGGGACAATCCGCGCGGCCAAGGGCCATCTCGGCGCGTTTGATCTCGTGGTCGACGATTACGCCGTGCCGCTGCCCTCGTCGCGCGCCGCCCTTACCTTCGGCCCGGCGCGCGACGGAGCCGTGTCGCATTGCGACGTCGTGCTCGACCTGTCGGGCGGGGCGCCGCTCTTCCCGGCCGCCGATCTGCGCGACGGCTATCTGCGGGCCGATCCGGGCGATCCCGCCGCGATCCTCAGAGCCGTGCTGCGGGCGCGCGATCTGGTGGGCAGCTTTGACAAGCCGCGCTACATCAACTTCACGGCCGACCTCTGCGCTCATGCGCGCTCCGGGATCGTCGGCTGCCACCGTTGCCTCGATCTCTGTCCGACGAGCGCGATCGCCCCGGCCGGCGACCATGTCGCGATCGACGCGGAGATCTGCGCCGGCTGTGGCCAGTGCGCCGCCGCCTGTCCGACCGGAGCGGCGAGCTATGCGCTGCCGCCGGCCGACGCGCTGCTGCGCCGGATCCGCACGCTGCTGATGGTGTATCGCGACGCCGGCGGCCTGTCGCCGGTGCTGCTGCTGCACGATGAGGACCACGGCGGCGCCCTCATAGATGCGCTGGCGCGGCACGGCGACGGGCTGCCGGCGAATGTCCTGCCGCTGGCCGTCAACGAAGTTACGCAGATCGGCCTTGAAGCCATCGCCGCCTCGTTCGCCTATGGCGCGGCGGCGGTGCGCGTTGTGCTGCGCGCGAGGCCGCTTCACGATCTCGCCGGCCTGCATCAGACGATCGCGCTCGGCGCGGCGGTCCTCGCCGGCCTTGGGTTCGCGGGGGAGCGGGTGGCGACGATCGAGACCGACGACCCCTTCGCTCTCGGCGACGCGCTGCGCGCGGCCGAACTCGCTGATCCCGTTGCACGACCCGCAAGTTTCGAGCCAATGGGGGGCCGCCGCGATGTGCTGCGCAGCGCGTTGCGCGAGCTTTATCGCGTCGCGCCGGCGCCCGCCGACATCATCACCTTGCCGGCGGATGCGCCGTTTGGCGCGGTCGAGATCAATGTCGAGGGCTGTACGCTCTGCCTCTCTTGCGTCGCGGCGTGCCCGACCGGCGCACTGTCGGACGATCCCGACCGGCCGGTGCTGCGGTTTACCGAGGATGCCTGCGTGCAGTGCGGCCTGTGCAAGGCGACCTGCCCCGAGAGGGTGATCACTCTCGTGCCGCGCCTCGCCCTCGGCGCCGCGACCCGGGTGCTCAAGGAGGAGGAGCCGTTTCCCTGCATCCGCTGCGGTAAGCCGTTCGGCGTCAAGAGCGCGATCGATCGCGTCACGGCGAAGCTCGAAGGCCGCCACTGGATGTACCAGAACGCGCCCGATCGTCTCGACCTGATCAAGATGTGCGAGGATTGTCGCGTGATCGCGGTCACCGAGGCGGGGTTCGATCCGCATGCCGCGCCGGAGCGGCCGAGGGTGCGCACCACCGACGATTATCTGCGCGAGCGGGAGCGAAAGCGCGATAGTTAGGGCGGTATTCAATCAATGGATCGTCATTCCCGCGAAAGCGACGCGAAAGCGGGAATCCAGCGCGACCTGCGTGTCGCTTGCCCGGGACCCCCGCTTGCGCGGGGGGGGGACGGGGAAAATCACCGCGTCGCGCGCTCGAGGAATTTGATGAGCGCCGCGCGATTCTCCGGCGAGCCGATCTGCTGCTCCGGCATCTTGGTGCCGGGGGTGTAGCGTGCCGGGCCGATCTCGAAGAGCCTGGCCAAGGTCTCCGGCGTCCAGACGATGTCGAGATGCTTGAGCGGCTCCGAGTAATTGTAGCCGGGGAGGGTGGCGATACGCCGTCCGAAGATCCGGTGCAGGCTGGGTCCGGCCCGGCTGCCTTCGGCGGCGGTCAGGCTATGGCAGGCGGCGCAGGCGCGAAACACCCTGGCGCCGGGATCGCCCTCGTCGGCGGCGAGCGGGTCCTCGGCGCCGCCCGCGGCGCGCGCGCCGATCTCGGCGCCGCTGTCGCTGTCCCAGCGGCGGATCACCCGGTCGGCACCGCCGGTCAACAGCGTGTTGCTGTCGGGAAGGAACGCGAGCGACCACACCGGCAAGCCCGGCCCGACCAGCGTGCGGACGAGCCTGCGCTCCCGGCGATCGATGATCGCCACCGCGCCCTGGATGCTGGCTGCCGCGAGACGCGCGCCGTCGCCGGAGATCGCCAGTGCAATGATCGGCGTCGGCACCGCCTCGACCGCGCCCAGCCGCTCCCCGGCCGGCGACAGGAAATGGACCTGGCCGTCGGCGCCGGAAGCGGCGATCTCGCCGTCGGGCGCGACCACGACCGCGTTGAGCGGCGTCGGCAGTGCGGCGACGACCGGGGCGGTCGGCTCCCGCACCGACCAGATCCGCACCGTCGCATCATAGCCGGCGCTGACCACCCGATTGCCGTCGGGCGTGAAGGCCACGCCATTGACGTTCTGCCGATGGCCCGCGAGGACGACCGGCTCACCCCCGGCGAGCGGCCAAAGCCGGATCGTGCCGTCCCACGAGGCCGAGGCGAGCGTCCCGCCATCGGGCGACACGGCGAGGCCGACGACCGGCCCTTGGTGTCCTTCAAGCACCGTGGCCGGTGCGCCATCGCCGGGCGACCACAGGGCGATCCGCGAATCCTCCCCGGCGGTGGTGGCCCGGCCGTCCTTCAGCAGCGCGACGGCGTTGACGGCGCTGTCGTGAAAGCGCAGCACCTGCCGCGCCGCATCGCGCCGCAACGACCAGAGAATGGCCGAACTGTCGAAGCTGCCCGAGAGAGCCGTTTCGCCGTCGCCCGAGATCGCCAGCGCGCGCACCGGACCGCCATGCCCGCGCAACTCGGCCGCCGCGGGCCCGAGCTGCAACGCCAGCGCGAGCCAGACGCCGGAAAGAAAGAGACCGGTTCTCCGATGCATGGCGGCCAATCCCTTGATCGCCCGAGTCTCGCTACCGTACTCTAGGCGGTCGTCCAGAAGGGAGGGACCGAATGCGTAGCTTCATCCTTGCCTGTGTCGCGGCGGTGGTTATCGCTGCCATCGGCGCGGCGGCGCTGAACTATCTTCAGGAGCCCGTCAGCGTCGCGTTCGCGACTGGCAGCGCCCGCATCTAGGCGGGGCGTGGGCTTACCCGCTCAACCAGCAGCCTGTTGGCGTCGGACGGTGCCGAAGACAACGCCCTTCGCCTCGACGCCGAACGAGGTCAGCACCGCGATGACGATCGCGACGCTGCCCGCGACAAGCGCCAGCGCCAAGCCGTAATTGCCCCCGAAATGCACAGCGACCGCTGCCTGGATCGTGGCGTTCGCCGACGCCAGCAGATTGCCGAGCTGGTAGACGAAGCCGGGGAAGGTGCCGCGCGCCTCGTCCGGCGACAGCTCGTTGAGATGCACCGGAATGACGCCCCAGGCGCCCTGCACCATGATTTGCATCAGGAAGGCACCAACGGCGAGCAGCGCTGGGCTGCTGGAGAACGCCCATAAGGGCAGGACCGGGAGAGACAATAGGGCGGCGATCACGATCATGCGGCGGCGACCGATCCGCTCGGATAGCGAGCCGCAGAGGATGCCGCCGATGATCGCGCCGACATTGTAGATCGCGGCGATGGTCCCGACGACATGGGGCGTGAACCCGTGCTGCACCTGCAGAAACGTCGGGTACAGATCCTGCGTCCCATGGCTGAAGAAGTTGAACGCGGTCATCAGTGCGACCGCATAGATCCCGAGCCGCCAGTGCGATCTGAGGATCGACAACGTGCTGCTCCGCGCGGTGTCGGCTCGGTTCCAGCTCGGCGATTCCGGGACGCTCCGGCGGATGTAGAGGACAAGCAGCGCCGGCAGCACGCCGACCATGAACATGCCGCGCCATCCAATGATCGGAAACAAGAGGCCGTAGACCAGCGAGGCGATGAAGTATCCCGTCGGGTAGCCGGACTGGAGGAGGCCGGAGACGAAACCGCGCGCATGCGGCGGGATCGATTCCATCGTGAGCGATGCGCCGACGCCCCATTCCCCACCCATCGCGACGCCGTAAAGCGCGCGGAGCACGAGAAGGACCGTCAGGTTCGGCGAGAAGCCCGACGCAAACTCGATGAACGAATAGAGCAGGACATCAACCATCAGAGTGGGCCGCCGCCCCCAGCGGTCAGCGGCACGCCCGAAGAGAAAGGCGCCGATCGGCCGCATCGCCAGCGTCAGCAGGATGGCGAAGGTAACGTCGGAAATCGCGGTATCGAATTCCTGCGCGATGTCCTTGAGCACGAATACGAGGAGGAAGAAATCGAAGGCGTCGAGCGCCCATCCGAGAAAGCTGGCGATGACGACGCTCCGCTGTTCGCGCGTCCACCCGCGCAGGGCCGCGAACCTCATCTCTTCCTCCCTCCGCCCTAGGCCGCTACATCGGCAACTTTCACCAGCTGCTTGCCGAAGTTCTCACCGGAAAACAGGCGGAGCAACGCTTTCGGCGCATTCTCTAGGCCATACGCGACGTCCTCCTTGTGCACGAGGCTGCCGTCCCCATGCCAGCGGCCCAGCGCCTCGAAGGCCTCGGCAACCCGGGCGGGATAATCAAGCCCGGTGAAGCCCTGCATGCGCGCACGCCTGGCCACCAGATTGGAGTAGTTCGCCGGGCCGGGCTGCGGCGTGGCGGCGTCGGCTTTCGAGATCGAGCCGCAAAGGACGATGCGCGCGTTGAGGTTGATCCGAGCGAGAACCTCGTTGAGGACCTCGCCGCCGACATTGTCGAAGAACACGTCGATCCCGTTGGGGCAAAGCTGCGAAAGCCGAGCGCCGATTTCTTCGCTCTTGTAGTCGATGGCGGCGTCGAAATGCGCCTCGTTGACCAGCCATGCGCATTTATCCTTGCCGCCCGCGGTGCCGATGACGCGGCAGCCCTTGATCTTGGCGATCTGGCCGGCGACGGAGCCCGTGGCCCCGGCGGCGCCGGATACGACGACGGTCTCACCAGCCTTGATCTTGCCGATCTCGATCATCCCGAAATAGGATGTCAGGCCGTTGACCCCGAACAGGCCCAGCGCAAGTTTGGGCGGCGTGCCCGGAGCGACCTTCTGCATCCCGCCGAAGCCTTTGCCGTCGCTCACGACGTAGTCCTGCCAGCCGAACTCGCCGCGCACGATGTCGCCCGGCTTGAAGTCGGGATGACGCGATTCGATCACCTGCCCGACAGCAAAGGACTGCATGACATCGCCGAGCGGAACCGCGGGCTTGTAGGAATCGCGCGCCATCCAGATGCGCTGCGCGGGGTCGACCGACAGCCACAGGGTCCGGATCAGGACCTGTCCATCGGAGGGAAGTGGAATAGGCGCTTCATTCCAGAGAAACTCTTCCCCGGTCAATTTGCCCGCGGGGCGAGCGTTCAAAATCCACTGGCGGTTCTTACTGTCGGTCATGGGGCGTCCTCCTCAGCGAACCGAACACCCGCGGCGTCCACGCACTGCGCCGGTGCGGTCTGGTGACTGCTGGGTCAATGAGATTCCACCACACGATTTTTACAAAACTGGACGCTAAGTCTGTCCCTCAAGGGCCTTGACGCCGTTGGGGACAGGAACCCAACCCTGCGCACTCTTCATCCAGATGAAGTAGCCTGGTCGGAGGCAATTTGTGTCGTCAAGAGTACCGGGTTTGAGGGAGAGCACGTCCTGTGCGGGCTGCGGAACATGATAGATGCGGACTCCGCACTCGGGACAGAACACACCGGTAAGCGCGTTGCCACTGTCGGCGATACGCGTAAATTGCTTCGTCGGGCCGGTTACTGTCAGGCTGTCTTTCTTCACCGGCATGGACATGCCGAAGGCGCTGCCGGATTGCCGCTGGCATTCTTTGCAATGGCAGGCAACCAGGCGTATCGGTTCCGTCGTCAACACGTAACGCACTGAGCCGCATTGGCATCCGCCAGTGTAGGGTGCGGGCATGTTGTTTACTCCCGTCAAAGGGTCACGACGATCTTGCCGAATTGGCCGCTGCTCTCCAGGTAGCGATGTGCTTCCACCATGTCGTCGAACTTGAATGTACGATCGATGACCGGCTTGAGCGCGCCGCTCGCGAGACCCTTGACGACGTACTCCACCGCGACTTTCCGGCGTGCCTCGTCGCCCGTCACCAGCCGGATGCTGTACCCCTTGATCGTTGGCATCTTGAGGATCGCCTCCAGCACAGGCATCGGGGTGTTACCCTCGCTCAGTGCGCCGTAGATGTAGGCGATGCCCTGATCCGTCAGCGCGGAGATCAGCTTGGGAAAGTCCGGGCCGCCTACGGGATCGAAGGCAACGCGCGCGCCATTGCCGTTCGTGATGCGCATCACTTCGGCGACCATGTCTTGCTCCTGGGTTGCAATGACATGCTCGGCGCCGGCCTCGTACAGCCGCTTCTTCTTATCCGAAGTGCGTGTCAGCGCGATGGGGGTCGCACCGGCATAATTTGCGAGTTGGATCGCCGCCAAGCCGACGCTGCTTGACGCTGCAGGAATGATGACGAAGTCGCCCGCTTTCACTTGAGCGTCGAAGATGAGTGCGCCGTAGGCCGTTATGAACATCATCCAGACTGACGCCGCTTCGACGAATGAAAGCGATTCGGGATGTTTCACGACGGCATGGATCGGGGCGAGAATGACCTCGCCGTAAGTGAAATATTGGTTCAGCGAGAAGGCTGGAATCGTGCTGACTGCGTCACCTACAGTAACGTCAGTAACATCTTTGCCCACCGCGTCGACAACACCGGCAGCTTCGTATCCCAGACCTGCCGGAAATTTTACGGGTTCGATATATTTGTCATTGCGCCACATCGACTCGGCACGGTTAATGCCGATCGCTTTGACCTTGATACGAACTTCACGCGGGCCGGGAGTGGGAACTTGCGTCTCGATGAATTCGAGGACTTCCGGCCCTCCGGCTTTCGCAAACTTGATGGTGTGTGACATGATAGTATCCTTGGTTGGAATAGATTTTGTGCCCAGGCTGTTTTGGCGAGTTCGGGATGGTACGAACTTGTCCCTAACGAGCATTGCCACCGGTCTCAGTCGGCATTGGGTGCGAGACGGAAGGTTCGGCGCGCGGTGCGCTCGCGCAGCCACTGGAACACGACATAGAGCATCGGAATCACGAAGATCCCGAACAGGGCCGCCGCGATCATGCCGCCGAACACCGGCGTTCCGACGGCCCGCCGGCTGAGCGCGCCGGCGCCGGTCGCGATGACCAGCGGCAGGAGGCCGAAGATGAAGGCGAAACTGGTCATCATCACCGGCCGGAAGCGCAATCGCGCGCCTTCGACCGCCGATTCAAGGATCGTCTTGCCGTGGCGCCGCTGCTCGACGGCGAACTCGACGATCAGAATGCCGTTCTTCGCAGCCAGCGCCACCAACACCACGAGGCCGATCTGCGCATAGACATCGAAGGCGACACCAGACCACGCCACCGCGGCGACCGCACCCAGAGCGGCGACGCCGACCGACAGCAGCACCGGCACCGGAATGTTCCAGCTCTCGTAAAGCGCGACGAGGAACAGGTACGCGAACAGCACGGCGAGCCCGAGCACGATCCCGGTCTTGCCGCTCGCGGCCTTCTCCTGCAAGGCGGTGGCGGTCCATTCGAAGCTGTAGCCGGGCGGCAGGGTGGCCGCCGAAATGCGTTCCATCGCCGCCAACGCCTGGCCGGAACTGGCGCCGGGCTTGGGCGCGCCATTGATGATCGCGCCGCGGAAGCCGTTGTAGCGGATCAAGGCTTGCGGTCCCTGGATAAGCCGGGCCTGGGCCAGCGCCCGGATCGGCACCATCCCTCCGGTGCTGCTGCGCACGTAGACGCGATAGATGTCCTCGACCGCGTCGCGGAATGGCGCCTCGGCCTGGACATTGACCTGCCAGGTGCGGCCGAACAGGTTGAAGTCGTTGATATAGAAGCCGCCGAGCGTCGACTGCAGCGCGTTGAACACGTCGGTGACCTTGACCCCCAGCACCTGCGCCTTGTCGCGGTCGATGTCGAGACGGACCTGCGGCGTGTCGGCGGCGAATGTACTGAAGACGGCGGCGAGTTCGGGTTGCTGATTGGCGGTGACCAGGAGGCCGCGCATCACCGCCGCGATATCGCTGGGGCTCTGGCCTTGCAGCGCTTCGAGCGCGTACTGGAACCCGCCGGTGTTGCCGAGGCCGAGGACCGGCGGCAGGTTGAACGGAAACACGACGGCGCCCGGGATCGCGCCGAGCTGCGGCCGCAGTCTCGCGATGATCGCGTCGACGCGCTGCGAGGCGGCGGTTCGCTCTGCGTAGGGTTTCATCCCAACGACGAACAAGGCCTGGTTCGACGACGACACGTAATCGATGAAATTGAGGCCAACCACCGAGATGACGCCCTCTACGCCGGGGATCGGGCGGATGATGTTCTCGACCTGGGCGACAAGCTCTTCGGTCCGGTTGAGCGACGCGCCCTCCGGCAGTCGCATCGCGGCAAAGAAGGCGCCCTGATCCTCCGCCGGGAGGAAGCCCTGCGGGGTGGCCTTGAACAGCCCCAGCGTAGCAACGGCGACAGCGGCTATCGCCACCAGGCCGAACACCGCCACGCGCACGAGACGGCGCACGACCGATACATAACCATCGCGCACCCGATCGATCGCGCCCAGCACGTAGCGCATCGGGCCGCGCCGCGTCCCGCCGCGCTTCAGCAGCACCGCGCACAGCGCCGGGCTCAGGGTCAGGGCGTTGACCGCGGAGATCAGCATCGAGGTCGATACAGCGACGGCGAACTGGCGGAACAGCTGGCCGCTGATCCCGGGGATGAAGGCCACCGGAACGAACACCGAGAGAAGAACGAGCGTGATCGCGATGATCGGGCCGGTGATCTCGGCCATCGCTTTCTTGGTGGCCGCCGCGATCGGCAGCTCGGGCTCCTCCTCGATCACCCGCTCGACGTTCTCGACGACGACGATCGCATCGTCGACGACAATGCCGATAGCGAGCACCAGGGCGAGCAGCGATACCGTATTGGCGGAATAGCCGATGACGAGCATGACCGCGAACGTCCCGATGATCGACACCGGGACAGCGAGCAGCGGGATCAGCGTCGTGCGCAGTCTGCCGAGGAACAAGAACACGACGATCCCCACCAGCGCGAACGCGATTACCAGCGTGCGGATGACCTCGGCAACCGTGGTGGTGACGAAGACCGAGCTGTCCCAGAAGACCGTGTACGCGACGTCGTCCGGAAAGCGCTGCTTCAACTGATCCAGCGTCTCGCGTACATGGCGCGCCACCTCGACGGCGTTGGCGCCCGGCGACTGATAGATGCCGATATTCGCCGCCGGCGCGCCGTTGTACCGGCCCATGCGCTCCTCGGTCTTGGCGCCGAGATCGACCCGAGACACGTCCTTCACCCGCACGACCGATCCGTCGGGGTTGGCGCGCACGATGATGTTGTCGAACTCGTCGGTCCGGGTCAGCCGGCCTTCGGTCGTGATGGTCAGCTGGAGTTGCTGGTGTTCGGGCGTCGGGGCTCCGCCGATCCGGCCGAGCGCGGCCTGTATGTTCTGGCTCTGCACCGCCGCGACCACGTCGGCCGGTGTCAGGTTGAAGGCGGTCAGGCGGTCGGGATCGAGCCACAGACGCAGCGAATAATCGAGCGGGCTGAACAGGCTCGCTTGCCCGACGCCTTGGATGCGCGCCAGCGGATCGATGATGTTGATCGTGGCATAGTTGTTGAGATAGAGCGCGTCGTGGGTGTTCTTCGGCGAATAGACGCTGATGACCTGGAGGAGGGCGGCTGATTTCTTGCGGATTGTCAGGCCCTGGCGCTGGACCTCCTGCGGCAGCAGCGGGATGGCGAGTTGCGCCCGGTTCTGGACGTTGACCGTGTTGATGTCCGGATCGGTGCCGAGCGCAAAGGTAACGGTCAGCGAGTAGCTGCCGTCGGCGCCGCTCGCGGATTGGTAATAGAGCGCATGGTCGACACCGTTGATCTGTTGCTCGATCGGTTGCGCAACGGTCGCCTCGACCACCTCCGCGTCGGCCCCTGGATAAAGCGTCGTCAGGGTAACCTGCGGGGGTACGATCTCCGGGAACTGCGCAACCGGAATGGTTCCGATCGCGAGGATGCCGGCGAGCGTGATCACGATCGAAACGACGAACGCCAGCCGCGGCCGGTCGATAAAAAGATCGGAGATCATCGATCCGCCCTCTCGGTGGGTAGAGCCGCTTCTTGCACGACCTGGCCCGCCCGCACTTTCTGAATGCCGTCGACGATGACCTTCTCGCCTTCGTGCAAGCCCGAGGTGACGACGATGTCGGTGTCCCGGTTCGGCCCGGTCTGGATCCGCCGCTGTTCGACCTTGTGCTGATCGTCGACGACCATCACGTACCGGCCGGATTGATCCATCTGCAAGGCGGATTGCGGGACCACCAGGCGCGGCTCCTCCTGCCGTTCCCGGATCACCGCCGTCACGAACTGGCCGTCGTTCAGCTGCCTCTCGGGGTTGGGGATCGTGGCCCGCATGATCACGGTGTCAGTCTGCGGGTCGACCAGCGGATCGGTGAGGTTCCAAAGGCCGCGCTGGGGATAGTCGCGACCGTCGGGGAGGCGCACGCGGATCTCGATCTTGGCGGTTGCGCCACCCTCGTGGCGCCGCGCTTGGCGGATGATGTCGAGATCGCGCACGCTGACCGGAAACAGGACGTAGATCGGGTCCTGGCTCACGATCGTCGCCAAAACCCCGCTCGCCGGATTGACCAGGTTGCCGAGCGTGTAGGCGGTGCGGCCGATGCGACCGTCGACCGGTGAGCGGATGTCGGTGTAGTCGAGGTTCACCGTCGCCTGCGTCAGGGCCGCCCGCGTTTGCAGCACTTTGGCCCCGCTGCTGTCGCTCGCCGCCTTGTTCTGATCGACAACGGATTGCGGACTCCATTGGTGCTGGGACAGCGCGAGTTGGCGGCCGTATTGCAAATGGGCATTCGTCGCCTCGGCCTCGGCCGCAGCCAAGTTCGCCTTGGCCTGGTCGACCTGAGTCTGGAACTGGACTTTCTCGATCTGGTAGAGCAGGTCGCCCGCCTTGACGTCCTGGCCCTCGCGGAACAGGAGTTTTTCGAGGAAGCCCTCGACGCGCGCGCGTACCTCCACCTTGTCGACGGCCTTGATCCGCCCGACGAACTCGAACGACCGGGTCACGCCCTTCATGGCAGCCGGCCGGACGCCGACGGCCGGCGTCGCCGGTGGTGCGGCGGCCTGTTTGCGCTCCTCACAGCCCGCCAGCAATGGCAAAACCAGGCAAATGGCCGCCAGCACATGCGTGCGGGAGGCGAGTTTTCTCGTCATGCGAACCTTCATCAGGCGTGCGCCTTCATGCTCACCGGCTGCTTTAACGCGATGGTGGCGACCGGCGATTTTCGCCAGCTCTTGCCGGTTACTTAGAACATCGTGTTGGCGTTGGCCGACGCCTCCGGGATCGACTGGATCACGTCCCAGTGCTCGAGGACCTTGCCGCCTTCCAGGCGGAAGATGTCCACCACCGCCTCTCCGCGGGGATTATCGGACAGGCCGTGCCAATGACTGTGAAGGATAACGTGGTCGCCGTCGGCAAAGACACGCTTGATCTCGCCGCGAGCATCCGGATGATTCGACAAGATCCCGGCAAAGAACTTCTTCAGGCCTTCCATGCCGTCTTCGACCAGCGGATTGTGCTGGCGATAGGGGGTACCCGCGTAAAGCCGGAAGGCGTCCTCGACCCGGCCTTCGAACACGGCCATTTTGTAGAAGGCGACGGTGATGTCTTTGTTGGTCTCGGACATGGGCGGTCTCCTTGGTCAGAACACCGTGTTGGGGTTGGCGGCGTCGCGGGTTGCAGCGAAACCCGCGACCGCCCACAACGGAATGTTTGGCTGTTCGCGCTGGGCTAGGGATAGCCGGCTCTATCGAACCAATACCCAATGCCCTTCGAACCGGGCTTTCTTGCCGTAGTGGTACTGCCATTCGTAGTGGGGGCTTCCCGCCGCGGTGCCCGATGCGACAAGCGTCGCGGCCGGGGCCGGCGACAGGTTTGCGGTGGCTGCGAAAATCATGGCGGCCCCAGCAAGCAACAGGCTTTTCATGTGAGCTCTCCTAATCTGATCGGCGTCTCGTCCGTCCGGCCGATCGGCGGACGCCGGAGATCTGATGAGAGCCACATGCCGCTACAAACGAGAGTTTCTCATCGGACCGATTAGAAAATCTCATTCGTGAGGATTGGAGGCGCCAATGTATACGGTCTCGGCGGCGGCTCCGACGCGTGAACCCTCAATGTCCTGGGGACGCGACTACCAGATGAGAGCATGCGGGCCTGTCGCCGCCTTGTCGCGCGACGCGTTCATGGCCATGGTCCGGGCTGTCGCAAAATGATCTTATACGCTTGCGATAAGGTGCCGGCCGAGTTGCAGAGGAGGGCGCGCGATGAACAGGGCGGCGAATTTCCTCTTCACGCTGATCGCGGTCGGGCTGATTTTCGTGCCGATTGCATCGGCGCAGACCGGTTCGGAGGCGAGCGAGATCGCGGCGCTGCGGCGAGAGCTTCGGACTCTCGCGGCGCGCAATCAGCAGCAGATCGATGCCCTGCAACGTCAGGTAAGCACCCTGTCGACCGAATTGGCGAAAAGCCGGTCCGCACCCGCTACGGCGGCCTCCGCACCCGCTGCCCGCGCGCTCCCGACCGAGCCCAGGCCGGGTGCTGATGTACCGCGCGCTCGCATGCCGATGTTGCCGCCAGAGATGGCCAACCTGCCGGGCCGCTCCGTGTTGTCGCCCTACACCGCCGCCGGGCCCGGCGCACCCGGCGCGGCCCCGACGACGCCAGCGGCGGCGATGGCGTCGGGCGGCAACCGGGTCATGCTCAGCCTTTCGGGCCAGGTCGATCGCGCGTTGCTGTGGGGGGATGACGGCCACAACTCGAATTTGCGCAACGTCGACAACAACAACTCCTCAACCCGCTTTCGCATCGTCGGCGAGGCGGCGCCGTTTGCCGACCAAACCGTTGCCGGCATGAACCTCGAAACGGAGATCCGGCCGAACTCGTCGGCGACGCAGACGCTGACCCAGAATCTACCCCAACCGGCCTCGGCGGTGACCTTCACGATCCGGCAGGCCGAGGCCTATTTGGGCAACCAGCAATACGGCGAGGTACGGCTCGGGTTCGGCAGCACCGCCTCGTACCTGACGACCGAAGTCGATCTGTCGGGCACAGCGGTGGCGAGCTTTGTGCAAGTCTCCGATTTCGACGGCGGCTTCGCCTTCCGGCAGAAGGGCGCGGCGCTGGTGCCCGGCGGGACGCGCGGTGCCTTGGTCCTGTCGCCGGCGAATGCGTACGGGCCTGCCGTCGGCAGCGTCTTCAGCTACTTCGACGGCCTGCAGCGCGACGACCGGATTCGCTTCGACAGCCCGGTGTGGGACGGTTTCCAGTTCGCGACCTCGATGCTCGACGGCGGCGCATTCGACGCGGCCGGACGCTTCGCCCGCGAGTACGACGATTTCCGGATTGCCTCGGCGCTGGGCCTGGCGGCCGCTACCAGCCGCGCCCATGGCCAGCCCGGCGCTTATGGTTATGCCGGGGTGCCGGCCGGCGCCGGAGGGATCAGCCTCGGCGGCACCAACGCCGCGCCGGGGGCTCCGACGGTCGCCGATGTCACGGCCAGCGGCGCCAAGCAGATCGATGGCTCGGTCTCGGTGCTGCTGAAAAGCGGTTTCAACTTCACGGTGGCCGGCGGATTGCGCGACCCGCATTACCATGACCCCACCGGGCGCTCGCTGTCGCCCAGTCTGATCTTTGCCAAGCTCGGCTATCAGGAAAGATTCCTGCCGATCGGGCTGACCGCCTTCTCGATCGACTTCACGGAGAACAACGATGTGATCTTCGCCAAGGATGAGGCCCGCGCCTACGGCATCGCCGCGGTTCAGAACATCGACCAGTTCGGCCTGGAACTGTTCGTGGCCGGCCGGTACGAGACCCTCAATCGCGCGTTTGCCACCTATCGCCCGATCAAAGCCGTGATGACCGGCGGACGCGTGAGGTTCTAGTGCGCAAAAACGCAAATCGCCTCCTCGCGATCGCGCTGTTCGTCGGCCCCGTGATCGCCTTGGGCGGCTGCGGCGGAAAGCCGACGCCGTTTCCGGTGCCGGAAAGCGAGATGGGCGACCGCCCCGGCCTCTTAACCGGAGAGACGGGCGCGTGGCAACTCTATCCCGCGGCCCCGGCCCAGCCGCGCTGAGGCAGATCAATCGGGAGCGCCGAGATGTCCGTGAGCTCTGCCCGGTCTATGGTCCCGCACCACCGCTGGTGGATTGGCGTGCTGCTGGGCTCGGGCATCCTGGTCAATTATTTCGACCGCATCACCCTGTCGGTCGCCGCCCCGCAGCTGCAGCAGGAATTCGGCCTGGGCCCGGCGCAGATCGGGCTGGTCTTCAGCGTCTTCTTCTGGTCGTACGCGTTGTCGCAGATCCCGGTCGGGATGGTGCTGGACCGCTTCGGCGTGATGCCGATCGGCCGGATCGGCGCCGCGCTGTGGTCGGCGGCGACGGCGCTGACGGCGCTGGCGAGCGGTGTCGGTGGCATCATCACCGCGCGGCTTCTGCTCGGCATCGCCGAGGCGCCGGCGTTTCCGGCAAACGCCAAGGCGACCGGCTATTGGTTCCCGCGCAGCGAGCGGGGGCTGGCGACCGCGATCTTCGATTCCGCCGCCAAATTCTCCAACGTCATTGGGGCGCCGCTGATCGGGCTGGCGATCGTCAATTTCGGCTGGCGCGGGGCGTTCTGGTCGATGGCGATCCTGAACTTCGTTTATTTCGCCGTGTTCTACCTGGTCTACCGCGATCCGAGCGGCGATCGGCGGCTGAGCGCCACCGAATACGATTACATCCGCAGCGGCGGGGGTGCGAGCGAAGGCACCGCCGCGACCGGCGCCGGCGCGATGCTGCTCTATCTGCTGAGCACCCGCAAGATTTGGGGGCTGACCATCGGCTTTGCCGCCTACGGCTATTCGTTTGCGCTGTTCCTGACCTGGCTGCCCGGCTACCTCGTCCGCGAATTGCACATGAGCATCCTGGGCTCGGCCGAGTACACCGCGATCCCATGGATGGTCGCGACGGTCACCGATCTCGTGGTCGGCGGCTGGCTGATCGATCACCTGATCCGCCGCGGCAACAACGAGACCCGGGTGCGCAAATCGGTCTTGGTGGTCGGCATGCTGGTCGGGCTGGCGGTGTTTGGCGCCGCGTTTACGACCAACCCGGCGGTTGCGATCGTGTGGATCTCGATCGCTCTCGCCGGGCTCGCCGCCGCGGCGCCGGTCGGCTGGTCGATCCCCTCGCTGATTGCGCCCAAGGGCGGCGCCGCGACGATCGGCGGCATCATGAATTTCGTCAACAATCTGATGGGTGCCGTCGCGCCGATCGTCACCGGCTTCATCGTCGGCGTGACCGGTTCGTTCGCCGGCGCCTTTCTGGTCGCCGGCATCGCCTTGCTGATCGGGATCTTCGCCTATGTGGTCCTGCTCGGGCAGATCGAGCCGATCGGCGACCTGCCGGGGCCCCAGCGCAGGCCGGCAACCTCAGGCTCGTCTGCTAGCTGAACCTTGCCGCCGGGATTTCCGACGTCGCGGGAGATGACATCATGTCAGCAGCATCGCAATCCGATACAGCGGCCCGGGAAAAGGCGGCCGCCGCCCGGGTCGCCCCGACGGTTCTGGTGTTGATGGGGGTGTCGGGCAGCGGCAAATCGACCGTCGCACAGGAACTGCACCGGGTGCTCGGCTGGCCGTTTCAGGAAGGGGACGACCTGCATCCACCGGCGAATGTCGAGAAGATGCGATCCGGTCGACCGCTCGATGACCAGGACCGTCTGCCTTGGCTACAGGCCGTCGCCGGTTGGATCGACCGCCAGTTGGCGGCGCACCAGCCGGGGATCATCACCTGCTCCAACCTGAAGCGCGCCTACCGAGAGATCACGATCGGCAGCCGGCGCGGCGTCAGGCTCGTCTACCTGAAGGGCGATGAGCCGGTGATCCAGCGCCGGATGCTTGAGCGGGTGCACCGCTACATGCCCCCGTCGCTGCTGGGCAGCCAATTCGATACCCTCGAGGAACCTGCGCAGGACGAGCGTCCGATCACCGTGCTCGTGCACGGGCCGATCCCCGAGACCGTCGTCGAATTGTTGACACAGCTTGCGGAAAGCGGTCGTTGAGCGGCGACGCCCGAACGAGGTGCCTCAGGCGAGACGACAGGCGCAAAGGCCGCCGATCGTCAGCCGGCGTCGTCGGCCAAACAGCAGTTCACAAGGAAATCAGAGGTGGCGGAGGGGATGTGCGCCGAATTTATCTAAAAATAAAATTTAAATCAATTATCTAAAACTCTATATCAAGATCAATCCCCCGCATATTCCCCCGTCTGCGCCGCACTTGCCAGAGACGGCACGAGATCTGCTGATACCACCGGCAAGCGCTTATCAACACACATAACTCGTGAAATGCCTTGACTTAGTCACGTTCGCCCGGCATTATCTACAGGTGAAAAACGTGGATAACTTTAAGCATGCCGATCAAGGATGGGGCGTCCCTCGCCCTCCAGCAGATTTTGGACGAATGCGGCCAGCCCACGGCACGATCGGTCGCTGCTGCGGACATCAGTGGCGACGCATTCACGTCCGATTTCCCGGACCCAAGGCAGCCTGGCCCTGGGACCGAGATGGGGTTTGAAAGTACTCTCCGCCTCTTCTACACCCTCGTTGAGACCCGAGCCCTCCTCGGCCATATCAGCCACGCGACAGCCTATCGGCTGATCGCTCGCGGCGCCCTCGATGCGAGGAAGATTCTCGGGAAAACGGTGATAACCGGCGCCAGCATTGCGCGGTTTGCGGCCGATTTACCGAAGGCCGATATTCGGCCCAAATCTCTGCAAGGTGATACTGGTTGCTTTGGAGCAGCTGCGCCGCGTGCTCCACATGGAGCTCGCCCCAACGGACCGAGTTGCCCCGTCGGAACAACACCCGCCACGGCGAGTAGTGGGCGACGGGGTAGGCGAGCGCGCCGATGAGCGCCCCCCATGACATCGCCGCAAGGTCGGGCGCCGGTTGCGAGCCAAGCGGCGGCGTACCTACTGCGATGCGCCGCCCGCCCCCTGACCCTTTGTCACATGACGATCGGATCGAGAGATTGGTCGCTCGGGCAGAAGCAACCCACCTTGGCCAAATCAACGACATAGACCGGCAAACCGATCGATCCGCGCGTCCTGATGATAAAAGGGTTTCTGGCGCGGTGGCAAATCACCCAGCACCGGGCTTCCCGATCGTTATAGCCGAATGGCCGCGCAATGACCGCGAAATCGTCCGCGTCGCGCTCGACCGGCTCAACGGTCGCTTCACGATAGACCTCCGCTCGTGGTGGCGAGACGACGGCGGCAACTTCAGGCCGGGTCGAGATGGCCTGACGCTCGCGGTCAAGCACATCCCGGCCCTCGCCGATGGTCTTGCCGAGGCGCTTCGCCGTGCGCGGACATTTGGTTTGCTCGAGACCGCTCGGAAGGACCGGACGGGCGCGGAGAGCCCGCGTCGATTCCGTGGACGCAGATAACGCGCGTAACCGGAGGCACATCTGTGACAGGCGTGACGCGACGGAGGAGGACGTAACAAGCATGGTGCGGGCGGTTAGGACGCTGGCGCACCATTCCTAAGGGGCTACCAGGGGGCGCACGCAAAGCCCAAGCGCAGGACGAAAGCCTGAAGCGCGCGTGCCGGCCGCTCTCTCTGCGGTCGCAAGTAGCAGGCAACTCGGCGCGGGAGAGACGCGACGCCGAGGCCCAAAGCGACGGGCCGGCTCCGTTGAGCAGGACGCATGCTGAGGGCTGGTCCCGACCAGGCTTTGGGGCTGGTCGGACTATGCCCGGGCTCTGGACCTTCCATTGAGCACGATCGGAGTAGAGGCAATGTTGCAGCCGGACTTGATCATGCGACAGCAGCAGCCGGACAGAGCGACCGAACACGTACCACGTGGTCGGGTCGGGACTCAGGGCCCGGGGCGCACATCTCGCAGTGGGCCGGCTCCCTGATTTTGTGATATGATGAAGCTAGAAACGCTACCCGTTGAGTCTCGATAATGCCTGCTCTTCGGAATCAACGCCACGAAGCATTTTGCAGGGCGATGGCCCGCGGCCTCTCGGGTGCTGCTGCGTATTTAGAGGCTGGATACGCAATAGCTCGCGACGCGGCATCCAGAAATGCGTATCGCCTGCGTAACCGCGCGGACATTCAAACCCGTATCGAAGAACTCGCAGGCGGAAAGCATGGCCGCATCGCTGTCGAGCAGGTCGCGAACAGCATCAAAAGCGGTCGCCCGACCCTGTATCGCCCCGAACTCTGCGAAATGGTCCGCCGTCTCGCCTTGCTCGGCCTCAATGATGTCGAGATGGCTGATGCGTTGAACATCGACGCGATTACGTTTAGCTGATGGAAGCAGAACCACCCGGCATTTCGACTAGCCATCGCGCGCGGGGGCGCGCTTGCGGACGCGAAAGTGGCGGATCGCCTTTACTTTCGGGCCCTGGGATGCAAGCACAGCGCGGAGAAGATCTTCCACACGGCGGATACCGGCGTGGTCCGGGCGAAATATGTCGAGCACTACCCGCCCGACACCAATGCGGCGCTGGCCTGGCTGTCGCGCCGGCAGCCGGACAAATGGAAGGATCGCCAAGAGGTCAACATGACAGGCTCGACCGCGCACCGTTTGGCGCAGATGACGCCACAAGAAAGAGGGCAATTTGCCATCAGCCTAGCGGAGCAGGCGAGGCAACGGCTGATCGACGCTGGTGTGATCATCGAGCACGAGCCGGAGCCGGCTCCGGAGCCGAACCTGAAGAACCAGGCGTAGCGGGCAGGAGCAGCGCCGGCTTGAGTGGCGGCTGACCCGCCAGGCGCTCAGCGACAACTCGATGGCGGTAACACTGGCGATGCACCCCCCATGGTATCCGCGCGAGTCTGGTCGGAAGGGCCACATCGAGGAGGTCTTGTCCCGCTCTCGAGATGGCCCGTTCCTGATCAACCGTCTCGGCGCCGAGGGCGTGATCGATCAGGATCTCGCTGTCGTGTTGCTCGACCTCCGCCGTCGGCTCTTCGACGAATATGGCGGAGGTCCGGCAGCAATGATGCTGATCGACCGCGCCGCCACCGCCTACGAGGATTTCAGTCGAGTCACCGGGTGGGTGGACCGGCAACACGGCGCTGATGGTCGAGGCTGAGTTCTTTGGGCGCGCCCGCCCGATCCCTCAGTTCCGGGACCGTCACGGCCAAGAAGGACGCAAGATTCGTGGCCTCACGGTCGAGGAGTACATCAACCGGCTGGGTCAGGATCTGATCCCGTTGGCCGAGCGCTGCGGCCGGGTGATGCGCGAGGCGCTCGCGGCGCTGGAAACGCTACGTGCCGCCCCGAGCAGCGTGGTTGAACGATCGAAGCCGATCAGTCTCTCGATAAGATGGTAGAAGGCCGGAGGTCGGAGCGTGAGCCGCGATGCTTTACCCGATGCGTGCGGCGACGGCCAGGACGCGCTGGAGGTGTTTCAGCTTTAGCCACCGGAGCCGGCTCCGGTCAGCTCGCACAGAGGGACGGCCGATCCTGACCCCGAAGCGGCCCTTGCTGGTCGCACCCGAGACCGGCCGAGTTGGGGTGGTGAAGAGACCTTCGCGGGAGCGCCGGCAACGACGGGAGCGCGCCGATTCCCGCCGTTCGCTGCGGTACCGGACAAGCGGTCAGTCCGACCCTTAGCCGGCGCCGAGGAGCCCGCCTGGCGATGGCGGGGCTTTCGCGCACCCCACGCCAAGCGCATCCAACCATCACGTTGAATTGAGTGTATCCACTCTTTCGCGGCGCGTACTATGTTCGTCCGAAGCGACGGGCACGTGCCAACCGCAACGGCCGGCCTAAGACGTCGCCAACTGGGAGGAAACTCATTGGGGAGGGCGAGATGCCTCGATATTCAATCATCAGCAACAGTTTGGCGGTTTTCCTTACCGCTTTTGCGGCTGGCTCCGCGGTTGCCCAGGAATATAAAGCTAGACTAAGTGGGTTCTTTGAGATTGGAGCGCTGAACAACAATACCGGCGCAATCCTGACGAACGGCACGGGTAAACTGACACTCGATGTTGACCAAAATAGTGCCACCTACTCGCTGACCTATTCGGGCCTGGGCTCAAACGTCACGCAGGCGCACTTCCATTTCGGCAAGGTACACGTGGCGGGTGGAATCTATGTTTTCCTGTGCAGCAACCTGGGTAATGGCCCCGCGGGAACGCCGGCCTGTCCGGCAACAGGGGGAACAGTGACCGGAACAATAACCGCCGCGAGTATCCTAGCTGTCCCTGGACAGAACATTGCGGCAGGCGATTTTGGGGCGCTCCTCGACGCTCTCGGCTCCAACACCACCTACGCTAATATCCACACGGTGAAATTTCCAGCTGGTGAGATCCGCGGCCAGGTGCAGCACAGCAATGACGATGAAGATGAAGGGAGAGGCCGCAACCGATAGAGGAAGCACAGACAACGTTTTAGCTAATGCCGCTTGCCGTATACGAACCCTACTGAAGCGGCTGGACGGCATCGACGAAGGGCAGCTGTGGGTCCAGGCTGTGTGCAAACGGCCCGAGATTGACGTCCTGGCCGATTCCGCCGTGGTCGAAGCTGCGCTAGAATCCCGAAGCTTGGGGGCTTCGGGGGTTTGGCGATGCATCGGTTCATCGATGGCGAAGAGCGGACGCAACGGACGCTGCTTCCGAACCGCCTGGAAGATTATGTCAATGAGGAGAACCCGGTTCGGGTGATCGAGGTCTTCATCGACGAACTGGACCTTGCGGCCTTGGGGTTTGCTGGGATGACGCCGGCGGCGACG
>WNFC01000566.1_pt1 | contig 40083 bp, 45 predicted proteins | sample 5400541 | NCBI WGS metagenome assembly WNFC01 (sample SAMN13153342, study PRJNA577476) | soil metagenome | isolation source: 120 cm saprolite under Douglas fir tree site 2 hole 2 replicate 1 | place: USA:California | collected 2015-04-18 | reverse complement strand
CGTGCACCACGGCACCGGCATCGGCGGGGCGCTGCTCACCGAGCTGATCAAGGAGGCGCGCGGCCTCGGCTACCTGACGATCGTGGCGAGCATCGCAACAGACAACCGCGCCGGCCTCGCGCTCTACACCAAATACGGCTTCGCGGTCGTGGGGACGATCAAGAACGCCGCCCACAAGTTCGACCGCTGGATGGACATCACGCTGGTCCAGCGTTCTCTCGACTAGCTGAAGTTCTCGCCCACATCTGTCTCCGCGATAGGTACGTTTTGTACAAAACGTACCGATCAAAGTCGGGCGAAAGGAGCTATTGGCGCAAACCGCGCCTATCACCGCCCATTGGAGCCAGCTCCTGGCGCCAAACGCGCCCCTGCCGCGACTCGCCGGGATGCCAGATGTGGGGAGGAATCTCAACGAGCTGTCCTCCCCATTCATGGGGAGGTGGCGCGAAGCGCCGGAGGGGCTGGGCTAGTTCGCGTAGGCCGGTGGAAAGACCACCTTCATCACGCCCACCGCCTGCCACTGCCCGACCACCGCGGCCGCGCGGGTGTTCTGGCCTTCGTCCAGCGCGCCGGGCCCGGCGAACTTCACTCCGCCGCCGTTGATCATGTCGCCCACTGGAACGTCGACCTTCGCAGCGGCTGTCCGAATCGATTCGGCTGAGATGGAGCCCCCAACCTGCGGAAGCACGTAGTGGAAGAGGGTCCAACCGCCGACGAAGCCCGCCACCGCCGGAATGTCCATCGCGCCCGGGTAGGCGGCTTTCGCCCGAGCGAGCAGCGTTGAGCTGGATGTTGTGACTCAGGACCGCCTTCCAGATCGCGACGCCGTCGTCGATGTAGCTGACGTCCCACAGGTAATCGGCGCGGTCCCGGGCCAGCCGGGCCGCGATGAAGTTCGGGTCGTAGTTGCTCGGGTTGTACTCGATGACGTCGACCACGTCGATGCCGTCCGCCTTCGCCAGCTGCTCCTCGCCACCGCCGACGGAACGTCCGTAGACATCATTGACGCGGACGACCACCGCGCGCGGCGCCGCGACCGGCGATTCTTTGAGAAGAACGTCATGCGTGAAGGTCACTGCGATCCGTCCCAGCGCGCTCCCCGTGGCCACCGTGCGGAACACGTAGTGGCGGTGCGCCGTGATCGGGTCGGCCACCGCGCCCGTCTCCCAGTACACGGTCTTCAACTCCTCCGCGCGTGACGATGCCGCGGCGGAGAGCGTGCTGCCGTACGTGCCGAGGATCGCGGGCACGTGGTACTGGCCGACCAGCGTGTCGACCGCGGCCGACGCGGCTTGAGGCGTGGTGGCGTCGATCACCTGCAGCCGCACGTTATCGCCCGATACGCGCAGCGCCGCCTGCACGCCGGCCAGCTCCTGCCTTCCGCCTTCCGCCTGCGGCCCGCTCAGCGGATAGATCGCGCCGAGCACGACCTGGCCACTCTGACTCGCCTGACTCTGTCCACATGCAACCAGGACAAGCAAGAGAAAGAGCACTGTGCCAAGAGACCTCACGATCGAACAATATCGAGGGTCGCGGTCAGGCGGTGGCGGCTGACCTCAGGCCTGCCCCACGCGCCTCGGCCAGCTGGCGCTCGAGCTTCGGCGCGGGCGCGTAGCCGTAGTTGACGTGAAGCGGATGGCCGTCCGCGGCCATCACCACAGTGGTCGGGAGCGTGTAGACGTGGAACTGGTCGGCGAGCGCGCGCTCGTTGATCGCGTCGACCTTATCGATCCGCACGTCGCTCAGCCTCGCCAACGCCGGCTCCTGGTGCGTGCGGCAAACGGTGCAGCTGTCGCCGGTGAAGTAAAGGATGTAAGGCTCCTCACCCCTCCCCACTTGTGGGGAGGTGGCGCGAAGCGCCGGACGGGCGGTCGCAAGCACAAGCCTTCTCGCGCGGCGAGCACGAAACGTCTCCAGGCCGGCGGCGGCGACCACGACAGCGCCCGCCACCGCCAGTGCCCAGAGTTGCGCACTCACGCCTTGATGAATCCCCTGCGCTCGAGCTGGAAGAAGATCTGGCAGCCGAGGCAGTAGCCGAACGCCAGGTTCACGAAAGCCAGCACCGCGACCAGCAGCGAAAGAGCGAGGCCCACGACCGGCAGCGGGATCAAAAAGATCGACGCCACCGCGAGGAACACCCCGCCCAGGCCCTGCGCAAAGTTGTGCGGCTCGGGTCGGTCCTGCACCGGCCGCGGCTTGACGATGCCGCGCGGCTTGAGGACTTTGAAGTAGAGCTGCTTGAACAGCGCGAGCTGCGGCGCGAAGGTGCCCAGCAGGAGCACGATCGCGAGCAGCGGGATCAGCACGAGCAGCGGCCGGAACAGCGCGCTGCCGATGAAAGCGACGAGCACCGTCACCACGATCCCGGTCTGGTTGACCTTCAGCGCAGAGTGGTCGACGACCTGGGTGGGTGTGCTCACTTCTCGATCGGGACTCGGATGGAACTGCCCCACTCGGTCCATGAACCGTCGTAGTTCTTCACGTCGGGGTAGCCGAGCAGCTCGTGCAGCACGAACCAGGTGTGCGCCGAGCGCTCGCCGATGCGGCAGTAGGCGATGACCTCTTTGTTCGCCACCACTCCCTTGCCGCCGTAGATGTCCTTCAGCTCGTCGGTGCTCTTGAAGGTCCCGTCTTCGGTGTTGACCGCCGTGGCCCACGGGATGCTCGCCGCGGTCGGGATGTGGCCGCCGCGCTGCGCCCCTTCCTGGGGCAGGTTCTCGGGGGCGAGCAGCTCACCGGAGTACTCCTTCGGCGAACGCACGTCGACCAGCGCCACCTTGCCAAGCCTGTCGAGCACGTGGTCGCGGTAGGCGCGGATTTGCTCGTTGGGCGAGGACTTGAAGTGGTAGCTCGTCGCGGCAACGCTCGGGGCGTCTGTGCTGTACGGCCGGCCTTCCTTCTCCCACTTGACCCGGCCGCCGTCGACCAGCTGGACCTTGTCGTGGCCGTAGTACTTCAGGGCCCAATACGCGTAGGCGGCAAACCAGTTGTTGTTGTCGCCGTAGAGGACGATCGTCGTGTCGGGCGTGATGCCGCTGTTGCCGAGGAGCTCCGCGAGCGCGTCCTTCGGCGCGATGTCGCGGGCGACCTGGTCCTGGAGGTCACGCTTCCAGTTCCAGCCGACCGCGCCCTCGATGTGGCCCTTCTCGTAGACGCTCGGGTCGACGTCGACCTCGACGAGCCGCAGGCCGGAATCCGTGCTGTGCTCCGCGATCCACTCAGTGGAGACGAGAGCCTTGGTTTGTGTCGATGAGCTCAATTCCAATTCCTCCAGAAAAATGCAAGTAACGAACGAACGGTTCGGAGAAGAGAAGCGGTCGAATGGGCGCGCCACTCAAGGCGCGAGCAGACGGCCGGTGCTAGCTACAGAAGCAGGCCGGGATGTGTGTCAGACGCTGTGCAGGCCACGCGAAGTCCGCCATAGAAGGTCAATTGTAGGCAACCCCCGCCGCGGGCGGAAGATTCCCGACAATTTGCGACAGTGTCGCAAGTAAGGCTGATCAAGTACCAGGCTCTCGGCAACGACTACCTGGTGCTGGACCTGCCCGGGCCGCTCGCCGAGCTGGTCGCCCTGCTGCCGGAGCTGTGCGACCGCCACCGGGGCCTGGGCTCCGACGGGCTGCTTGCCTTCGATCCGAACTCGATGAGCGTGCGCATCTTCAACCCCGACCGCTCGGAGGCTCAGAAGAGCGGCAACGGGCTTCGCATCACGGCCGCCCACGCCGTCCTCGAGCACGGCGCGCCCGATCGCTTCGAGCTGCGCACCGCCGACCGGTCAAACGCGGTCCGCGTCCTTGCAAGGAACGGGCCCGAGATCGTGACCGAGCTCGACATTGGACGCCCGTCGTTTCGAGCCGCCGACCTGCCCGCGAACTTCGACGGCGAACCCGACCAGGTGGAGCTCGACACGCCGGGCGGCCGCGTCGAGGCGGTGCTGGTCTCGGTCGGCAATCCCCACTGCGTCGTGTTCGGACAACCTGTCACGAAGGAACGCTGCCTCGAGCTGGGGCCGCATCTCGAAAGGCATCCCTCGTTTCCGGAGCGCACCAACGTGCAGCTGTGCGAGGTAGTGGATCGCGCGCGCGTGCGCGCGGAGATCTGGGAGCGCGGCGCCGGCTACACGCTCGCGTCCGGGACGAGCGCCAGCGCCGTGGCTGCGGCGTGCATGCGGCGCGGCCTCGTGGATGAGGCGGTCACCGTCGCGATGCCGGGCGGCGATCTGTCCGTGCGCCGCGAGAAGAATGGAAGCCTGGTCCAAAAGGGGCCCGCGCGCCGCGTCTACCGCGCCGTGGTCGACCTCGGCGATTTTGCGTCGTAGCGCCGCAGCAGCTCCCCCACGGACATTCGCGACTCGACCGGCCATCGCCGCATCGAGCGCCTGCGCAGGCCTCGCGGATGGTACAGCGCGTCGATTCCCACCATGAAGTACTGCTGCAGCCAGTTCCCGAGGTTGCGGGGCAGCGGGCGCACCTCGAAACCGAAGACCGCGCCGGCCTCGCCCATGAGAGACGTGCCTTTGATGCTTCTCGCTCCAGGAAACTCACCTGCGCGCATACGCGCGGCGACCGCCGCCAAGTCATCGCGCATTCGACGCACTGCGCCGAAGGCCGTGTATCCGGGCTCGGAGCGCATCTGCGCCAGCGCCCGAGTGTCGAGGTGAAGCTCGAGGTCGTCGCACACCTGACGAACCGCGAAGAGGGCCCCCGGCCGCACGGGCGTGGCTGGATGCCACCTCACGTACAGGCGCTCCCAGGCGAGCCAGATCCACGACACACGCGGGAAGACGCGCCAGCGCACCTCCATCAGGTGAACCGGATCCGCCGGACCGCGACCACACCGAGCAGCAACGAGATCGCGGCGAGCGTGAAGACCAGGCGATAGGCGTAAGACCCCAGCCCGGCGCGGTCCGCGGCGAAGATGACGATGCCACCGACCGCGGGCGCGATCAGGGTCGGCAGGTTGATCGAAACGGTGAAGATGCCCAGGTCGCGCGCCGAGGTCCCGCTGCCCGACAGCGAGTCGATGGCCAGCGCCCAGTCGACGCTCAGATACGCGCCGTAGCCCAACCCGAACAGGATCCCCAGCGGAGCGAGCGGCAGCTGTGCCGGGGCGAAGACGAAGATCCACGCCGCCGCGGCCATAGCGAGGTTGGCCGCGATCACGATCCTGACCCGCGGTAGGCGGTCCGACGCGATGCCCAGCACGAGCGAGCTGAGCAGCGCGCCGAAAAGCGCGAGCAGCGCGATCGCCACCGTCGCGCCGACGAAGGCCGTGGCGCCGTTGGTCGCCGCGAGGTAGTACTCGATGTAGGTCAGAAAGAGCGTCAGCCCGATCATCACGAAAGCGCGCGCGGCGAAGACGACTCGAAACGGCTGATGGCGGAACAGGTCGGTCCACGGGCGCGAAGGCACCGGTGGGGCCGGCCTCTCTTCGACACCCAGCACGGTCGCGGCGGCGCAGAGGAGGAGAACGAGCCCGGCCAACGCATAGAAGAGCAGAGCGCCGTGCATGACGTCCGAGCCGAGAACCGGTCCCGGCCTGACGTTGCCGAGCAGCAAGCCCGCCGCGGCCAGGCTGCCCACGCTCCCGATCAAGGTCATGAAGCCCAGCCAACCGGATGCCGCGCCTCTCTGCGAAACCTGGACGAGGTCGGGCAGCAGCCCCTGGTAGGCGGCAGTCGCGATGTTCGTTCCGAGCTGGACGATCGCGAAGCCGGCGAGGAAGAGCGCGAGCGGCGTCGTGGCCGCGAGGCCCGCCTGGCCGACGAGGGCGATCGCGATTCCTCCGACGATCAGCTGGCGCCGCCGGCCGAATCGGGTCTTGAGCCTGTCGGAAGCCGCTCCCGCGAGCGGCGTGACGACGACGGCGATGATCGCGGCGACGAACGACAGCCCGCTGACCGCGAGCGCCTGGCTCGAGCTGGCGACCGCACCGCGGTCGACCAGGAGCAGGATCTGCGCCGGCACCACGATGGGCAGCAGCGCCGACGACTGAAAGTTGAGCCCAAGCCACAGGGCGCTCAGAGAGACCTGGTGCTGCACGGACAGACGGGCCGCGTCGGCCCGGGCCGCGATCACATCAGCGCGACGCCAGCGACGCCACCGTCTGCGGAAGCTCGGCGAGTCCGGTCACGACCGCGTCGGCCAACGACGGGTCGTCCTTCTCGCCCTGCCGGTTGACCCAGACCCGCGTGATGCCGAGCTCGTGCGTGGGCGTGATGTCGTGGAAGTAGCTCTGCGCGACGTGGATCCACGCGTCGGCTGACGAGGCGAACGTGGACTGAAAGAGCTGAAAGTGCGCCGGGCTGGGCTTGTAGGCGGACACGTCCTCCGCCGTGACGACCGCGTCGAAGGAGGCCGGCAGCCGGCGCTGCGTCAGGGCGATGATGTCCCGGTCGCAGTTCGTCAGCAAGGCGAACTTCCAGCCGTCCTTGCGCAGCTCGCCAAGCGCAGGGCCCACGTCGCCGAAGGGCGGCCAGTACGGAATGGTCGAGACGAGCGCGGTCGCATCGTCCGGTTTGAGCTCCAGCGAGAGCCGGCGGGCCGCGCGCCGCGTCGCTTCGGTGAGCACGGCGCGGTAGCGCTTGAACGATCCTTCGCTCTCGACCTCAGCCTCGAGCGCGATGTAGGAGTCGAGAAACGCCTGGCCGTGGCCCGGAAAGAGCAGCTCGCCCGTGGTGCGGATGCCGTGGCGCCAGTCGATCAGTGTGCCGAAGCAGTCGAAAGTGAGCCACCGGTCGGCCACCTGCGTCTAGATCACTGGCCGGCGGCGCGGAACGACATCGCCTTCTTCGCGGCCTGATCGATCTCCTCTGGCGTCAGCAGCACGGTCGTGCTCGTCCTTACCGTCCCGGTTGACGCGACGCCCATCGAGAAGGTTGCCGCCGTGACGTTGTCCGGCCCCTCGACGATGGCGACGACGTCGTCCTCACCGAGTGCGAAGTAAAAAGCTTCGAGCTTGCCGCCCAGCGCGTGCACGGCGTCCTCGACAGCCTTGCGGCGACCCGTGCCTCCCTCCTTCAGCACGCCCTTGACCCCGTCGACGGTGTACGAGCCACGGATCAGGTACTTCGCCATCGCGCTTCCTCCTTCGAGCTAGCCGGATGCCTTGGGCAGGTATTCCTGGATCGCATGCGCCAGGTGCTGCATGCTCATCGACTGCAGCCAGACGCGTCCCGGCCCGGTGAGCGCGGCAAGGAAGAGTCCCGAGCCGCCGAAGAACATGTTCTGGATCCCGGGCACGGTGACGATGTTGAACTGCACCGACTCCTGGAACATCCCGACCTGGCTCGGGTGCACGCGCAGCGTGTTGCCGGCCTGCAGGTCGTAGGTGACGACCTCACCGTTCAACGCCACCCACGCCTGGCCCTGGCCCGTCAGCTTCTGGAGGCGAAAGCCGGTGCCGCCGAAGACGCCCGCGCCGAGGCGCTGCTGGAAGCCGATCGAGAACTGGACGCCAAGCGTCGCGCAGAGAAAGCCGTGCCGGTGGACCATGTAGGTCTGTCCGGGCGCGATCTCCATCGGCAGGATCTGGCCGGGCAGCTTCGATGCGAACGCGAGGAGGCCCGGTCCACCGACCGCGGTGTACTCGGTCATGAAGAACGTCCCGCCGGCGATCGCGCGTCCCAGCGCACCGAGGAAGCCGCCCTGCTGCCCGCCAACCGAGGTTCCCGTCTGCATCTGGATCGCCAGCGACATCCAGGAGAGCTCACCCGATTCGGCGAAGACCTTGTCGTTGGGCTGCATGTTCAGCTCGAGGACGGGCATCACCGTGCCGACGATCTTGGATTCCATCGATCGCTCTCCTTAGTGTCTGTGGTGAGGGTCGATCATCCTCCGGCGCGACGCGGGGCGTGTCGGATTGCGCGAGCAATCGTCGCAGACTCCGACCACGAGCACCTCTGTCCGCACCGGCTTGAAGCCATGCCCTTCTGCCAGGTGAGACTCCAGGTCGCTGACGAGCTCTTCCTGGATGTGCATCACGCCGCCGCAGACCTGGCACACCGCGTGATGGTGGTCACCCGATGCCAGCTCGTAGTGCGTGGGACCGTCCCCCAGGTGTGCGGCGTAGAGAGATCCCGACGCGGTAAGAGCCTCGAGCGCCCGGTACACGGTGCTGCGCGGAAAGCCCGGCTTCGCCCTGTGCAGCTCGGCGGTGATCTCTTCCGCGGTGCAGTGCCCGCCCAGGCGCACGATCGCGTTGTAGACCATCGAACGCTGCGGCGTGCGGCGCATGCCCGGGGCGAGCATCAGGGGATCACGCGCAGCGAGCGGTCGGACTTGGTCAACATGCGACACCCGCCTTCTTCGACGACGACGTCGTCTTCGATCCGGACACCACCCCAACCGGCGATGTAGACCCCGGGCTCGATGGTGAACACCATGCCCGCCTCGAGGACCGTTTGCGAACCGGGATCGAGGCTCGGATCTTCGTGCACTTCGAGACCGAGCCCGTGCCCGACGCGATGGAAGAATTTGTCGCCAAAACCGGCGGCATCGATGACGCGGCGAGCGGCGGCGTCGACGTCTCCGGTCGTGACGCCGGGTCGCACGACTTCGATTGCCCCGTCGTGCGCGGCGAGCACCAGCTCATGGATCTCGCGGTGCCGGGCGCTGGGTTCGCCGACCACGGCCATGCGCGTGGTGTCCGCCTTGTAGCCGTCGAACGCCGCGCCGAAGTCGAGCAGCACGAAATCGCCAGGCGCGAGCTTGCGGCTCGACGGTTGCGCGTGAGACAGGGCAGAGTTCGGGCCCGTCTGGACGAGCGTCCCGAACGAAAGCGTCCCGCCGAGCTCGCCGATCGCCGACCCGATCATCAGCGCGATGTCGATCTCCTTTTGGCCGGCGCGCAGCCGCGCGATGACCTCTTCGCCTGCGGCATCGGTGATCGCCGCGGCGCGAACGAGTTTCTCGATCTCGTCCGGATGCTTGGTCAGGCGCAGGCGCCGGATCTCGGGCCCGACGTCGACGAGCTCGCTCGCCCCCGTGCGCGACGTGATGACTTCCGCAGCGCTCAGGCTCAAGTGATCCTTCTCGACGCCGATCTCGGTCGAGGTGCCCAGCGCGTGGCTCACCAGCCGGTACGGATCCTCCCCATCGCGCCACGAGACCACCTCGACGTTCGACGCATTAGAGCGCGCGCTCTCGGCCTCGAGCGCCGGCACGATGAGGGTCGCCCCGGCGGACCGTATGGCCAGCGCCATCAGGCGCTCGAACGGTTCCGCGTGGAATCCCGTGAGGTAGGCGATGGAGACCGGGCGGGTGACGTACACGGAGTCGAGCCGGCGATTCGCCATCCATTGGTGGAGGGCGGCGAGCGGGGTCGCCGTCGCGACCGACTTACTCAATTGCCGTGATGCGCACCGTGTAGGCGCCGCCGGGAGTCCTGATCTCGACCGCGTCGCCGACGCGGTGTCCGATCAGCGCCTTGCCCAGGGCCGACTCGTAGCTCACCCGGCCGGCCTTGGGATCCGCCTCCGCTGGACCGACGATCCGGTAGGCCTCCTCATCCGCGCCATCCTCGGCGAAGCGCACGGTGCTGCCCATGTCCACCACACCGGAAGCGCGGTGCTTCTCGATGAGCACGTGGTTCTTGACGATCGCCTCGAGCTCCTTGACGCGGGCCTCCATCATGCCCTGCTCGTTCTTGGCGGCGTGGTACTCGAAGTTCTCGGAGAGGTCGCCCAGCTCGCGGGCGGCCTTGATCTTGGAGACGATCTCAGGCCGGCGCACGGTGGTCAGCTGGTTGAGCTCCCGGCGCACCGCTTCCAGCCCCTCTGGGGTGATGTGGACGTCGCTCATCATCCGAGTCTAACCGTGACCAGGGCGGGTCCGGCCGTATACATTCGCGGGTGCATGAAAAGGATCCTGCTCACCGTCGGGATGCTCCTGATGGGCATGGGCCTCGTCGGCGGCGCCGCGGCGGCGCTGGTCCCCACCTCGCTGATGCCCCTCGACCAGGAGGTCGGCACCCACACCTCGGCCGCCGGAGCGGTCCTCGGGATCGGCCTGATGGCGGCGGCGGTCAACCCGGCCGGCAACGTGGGCTGGGTGCGGGCCGGGATCCTCTACGGGTTTGTCGTGCTCGCCTTCGAGGCCGGGTCGTACTTCCTGTGGAGGGCGAGCTTCCACCTCGGCCCGGTCATCTTCGGCCTCGCCTTCAGCCTGCTCCTGATCGCGACCTACCCGGAGCGCAGGAAGCTGATCCCGGCGACCGAGCGAAAGACCAAGGTCCCGCCGGCGCCAAGCCTGGCGGTGCTCAACGCCCCGACGCCTGCCGACGCCGAAGCCAAGGAGCCCGAGAAGAAGGCCTAGGTGAAGTTCCCGCCCACATCTGGCACTCCGGTCCACGGTCTGGAGATGTCAGAGAAGAGCTGGGAACATCCGGTTGACCCTCGCCGAGGACGGAAATATCACCTAGCCCGTGTCCCCGCGATAGGTACGTTTTGTACAAAACGTACCTATCAAAGTCGGGCGAAAGGAGCTATTGGCGCAAACCGCGCCTTTCACCGCCCATTGAAGCCAGCGCCTGGCGCCAAACGCGCCCCTGCCGCGACCTTGTCTCGAAGGTTATCGCCGGGATGCTAGATGTGGGGAGGAATCTCACCTAAGTCTTCGGGACGAGCGCCTGGACCTGCTCCATGTAGCGCCGCTGGAGCAGGAACGAGACTCCGTAGACGCCGCCGCCGAGAACGGCTCCCGCCGCAACCGCGAGCACCGCGTGAATCGCCGAGGGTGAAAGCGGGATCAGTGCGACCGCGTCGTCGCCGACCACCGCGCCGAGTGCCAGCGCAAGTGGCGTCAAAACGGGGAGGAGCTGCAGGCGCCGCATGACCGGCGGAACGGGCGGCTCGACCCGCCCAACCATCCGCTGGCCCATCACGCCCACCGACTTGACGTGGTGGAGGTGTGGGGTGACCGTGAGGACGACGTTGACCTGGTTGCCGGGCACCTGCTTCAGGCGCGCCGGCGGGACGAGGAACTGCTCGGTGCCGCCGCGGGTCTGGACCATGAGCATGCCGAGGCCCATCGAGGTGCTCACGGAGCTCGCGCCGACCAGCTGGCCCTGCACCAGGCGCGGCTCGGCTTTGCGGTCCTTCAGGGCCAGCCTGAAGCCGGGCGCGACGAAGCTCGCGAGAAGCGCGATCGGAAAGATCCAGGCGATGGCGGCGGCGACCGCATCCGGCCAGCCGTAGATCGGTGGAAGGAAGACGAGGCCGGCCGCGATGATCAGCACGCACACCACCGCTATCGCGATGGAGATGTAGCCGATGCGGATCACGTAGTCGGGCGAGTAGCCCTGCAGCATGCCGCCGGCCTGCACGAACCGCTCGCGTTGCTTGCGAGTCGCGCCCTGCGCGTTGGAGGCGGCCTGCTTCGGCTGGACCTTCCGCATCTGCTGCCGGACCTGCCGGACCTGCTTCTTGCCCATCCCCTCTAAAGCGCGAGTGTATCCGGCGCGGGATACGTGATGTGACCGCATGCGACGCGCGCGAACGGGGTGATCTTGTGCAGGGCCGGCTCAGCGAGGCTGGTGATGTGCCTCACCTCGACGCCCCGCACCGTGAGCGCGTCGGCGATGAGCGAGCGGTGGCAGCGCCAGGGCACAGCCTCGGCGCACATGATGGCGGTCCGGTCCGACGCGGCGAGCGCCTGGAGGCGATCGAGGGCACTCCAGAACTCGGTGGTCTGCATGTAGTCGGCATAGCCGCGAAATGCAACGTTGCGCCAGCCCGTGTTGATCGAATCCAGCTTTGGCTTGCGCAGGCCACCGAGCTCGGGCATGTGGCGATACGCGATCCCCTTTCCCGGCAGGGCAAGCTCGAGCGCCGCCCTGGCGAAATGGGGCATGCGGCGGGAGGCCGGCAGTGTCCGGACGTCGACGAGCAAGCCGGCGCGATGATGGTCTAGCAGCTCGACGAACTCATCGAACGATCGGGTGGAGTGCCCGATCGTCAGGATCAGGGAGTCCGTTGCGAGGGGTCGACCGCAGGTACCAGCACACTCTTGGTCAGCGTCTGGCCGTTCTGCTGGTACTGGCCTGTGAACAGGAACGCGGGCTCGTAGAAGCTGTGGTCGCCTGCCGGCACCAGGACGTAGACCAGCTCCGCGTGGTTCAGCTGGATGGCCGGCACCGCATGGTTAGACGGCGCGGGCACCGCGACCGACGAGGCGAGCGCGGAGCGGATCGCCTCGTCCGCGGTGACGATCTTGTAGTTGGCCTGGTCCAGGTTGGTCGGCAGCAGCCCTGACGCCACCACCGGCCGGTTTGCGCTCAGGTCAACCTCGAGGCCATAGCGGTTGCCGTTGAAGTCCACCAGGTACGCGGCCCCATATCCTGGCGCGTCGAACTGCCGCTCGTAGCGGACCTTGACCGGGTCGCCGCTGCTGTCGATCGACACCATGTACCTCCACTGCGGCGCGAGGCTGTGCTGGGCCAGGAAGATGTCGGCGAGGTCTTGCGGCGTGGCGCCTGCCGCCTCGACCGGGGGCATCGTCGCGGCCGCAAAGATGAAGTAGGCCGGGCTCGCCGGGGGCGATTGCACGGTGCCGCGGACCTTGAGCGTGTAGTCGGACGCCGAGTACATGCCGAGGAAACCGGAGGGACGCTCGCGAAGGACGGCGCCCAGCGCGGAGGCGAACTGGTCGGCCTCGTCTGTGGTCGGCTCGCGGTACCGGAACACAGGTGCCGAGTAGATCGCCAGGTCGAGCGTGCCGGTCCACGTGAGCTGCGCCGTCGCGAAGTCCGCCTGTCCCGGTCCAGCCGCGCTCGGCGCGGTCGAGGTCCTGGAGCCGGAGCTGAAAACGGGCGTGGGCAGACGCCCGAAGGTGCCGGCTGTGAGCTGGTTGGGTTCGGCGCCGTTGTAGTTGGAGGCGGTGCTCGCCCCTCCCCCATGAGGGCCCACTCCGCTCAAGGTCACGACGCCGACGCCGATCACGACCATGAGAAGCAGCGCGACCGCTGCCGCGGGCACGCCAGGAACCGCTCGGACGCCCTGGAAGAACCCTGAGATCGCGTCGCGCACGCGCCACGGCGCTGGCCGGCTGGACTGCATCCTGAGCCACAGCTCGTCCTCGAATGCGGGGCGCGGCCGCGTCGTCTCGAACGCGTCGTCGAGCTGGCGCTGGAGAGCCTGGATCTCGAGCTCTTCTTCGGGCTCGCTCACCCTTCCTCCTTGTGCACGGCGTCTTTGAGCGCGCGAACGGCGCGGTGATAGAGCATCTTGGCGGCGTCCTCGCTGCAGCCCATCAGCTTGCCGACCTCGTCGAACTGCAGGCCCGAATGGCGCAGCGAGATGGCGTCGCGCTGGCGCTCGGGCAGGCCCGCGACGTGCGCCAGCAGCGCCCGGTACTGGATCCGTTCCTCGGCCTGGCCCGCGGGGTCGTTTTCGGCCTGGGGCTGGTGCTCGATGGTGCGGCGCAGCCGGTCACGCCTGCCCTGGGCGCGAAAGTGGTCGAGGGTCGCGTTGCGGGCGATCCGGAAAAGCCATGCCGCTGGTGTCGTGTTGCGTGGCTCGAAGCGCGCGTACGCCTGGTAGGCGTTCATGAAGACCTGCGCCGTGATGTCCTCGGCGTCGGCGGACGTGCCGACCTGGGCCCGGACGTAGGCGTACATCCGGCCCACGTAATCCCGGTAGAGGTCTTCGAACGACGGCCTGTCGGCGACCACGGCCGGTTCATCGTATGGAAGCGAACCACTGATTGAGCGAACGTCCGGTCGGGAGACGCTGTAACGCCGGTGGCCGGACTAGGCTGGGGCCCAGGCGCGGAGCCCGGCGCCGACCTCCTTCGGACGGTTGCTGAAGATCGAGTCGGGCTTGACCCATCGACACCAGTTCAGCGCCGCCTCGTCATCCACGGGCCAGACGCCCACGGCGCCTCCGGCGGCGTGCACTTCCTTGACCATCTCCGGGTCGGTCGCGCCCCAATGCGGTGAGTACACGTCCGCGCCGGCCTCCCGCAGAAGGGTCGCCGGGTGCATCGGCCGCGCGCCCTCCAGGATGCCGAGCTGGAGCGACGGCTCCACCTTGCGCAGCTGGTGGATCGACATGTGGTTGAAGGAGACCACCGCACATTCGGGCACCGCGCCGAGCTGGCGGAGCATGTTCATCAGCTTGTCCTCGAGCCCGGGATAGAGCGGCGGGACCTGCTTGGTCTCGATCACGAGCCCGACCTTGCCAAGCGCGAGCTCGATCACCTCCTGGAGAAGCGGGATCTTCTCGCCGTCGCCTGCGTCGAGCTTGCGCAGCTCGGCTGCCGTGAAGTCGCGCACCAGTCCTTTTCCGTTGGTGGTGCGGTCGAGGGTGTGGTCGTGGATCACCACGAGCCGGCCGTCGGAGGACAGGTGCACGTCGCACTCGATGAGGTCACAGCCGGCGGCGATGGCGGAACGGAACGACCGCATGGTGTTCTCTGGATGTTCCGCCGGATTGCCGCGGTGACCGCCTAACAGCGGCCTCCCCTCATCGTGTGCAGCCTCGTAGCGATCGCGTATCGATTGAGTCAAAACGCCCGGTCAGTCTAACCGCGCCAGAAGGCGAACCCGGTGTTGAGCAAACGCTTTTCGGTCTTGACAATCAAGAGTCGGCGATCCCTTCTCTATAGTGCAGGGGTGACCTCCGCCGGGCCCAGGACCATTGGCGAGCTGCGCGCCAGCGGGCACAAGCGCGAGACCGTCAAGCAGGAGATGCGTCGCAACCTGCTGACCCGCCTGCGCTCGGGCGAGCCGCTGCTGGCCGGCATCGTCGGCTATGACGAAACCGTCCTGCCCCAGCTCGCGAATGCGGTCATCTCCGGCCACGACGTGATCATGCTCGGCGAACGCGGGCAGGCCAAGAGCCGGATCATGCGGTCGCTCGTCAGCCTGCTCGATGAGCAGGTGCCCGTGATCGCGGGATGCGAGATCAACGACCATCCCTTCGAGCCGATCTGCCGCCGCTGCCTCGACCTTGTCGCGAAGGACGGCGACGGCGTCGAGGTCGCATGGATCGGCCGCGACCGGCGCTACGGCGAGAAGCTCGCCACCCCCGACATCTCGATCGCCGACCTCATCGGCGAGGTCGACCCGATCAAGGTGGCGGAGGGCCGCTACCTCGCCGACGAGCTGACGATCCACTACGGGCTGCTGCCGCGCACCAACCGCGGAATCTTCGGCATCAACGAGCTGCCGGATCTCGCCGAGAGGATCCAGGTCGGGCTGCTCAACATCATGGAAGAGAAGGACGTGCAGATCCGCGGCTATCGGGTCCGCCTCCCGCTCGACCTGTTCGTGATTGCGAGCGCCAACCCTGAGGACTACACGTCGCGGGGCCGCATCATCACGCCGCTGAAAGACCGGTTCGGTTCACAGGTGCGGACGCATTACCCGCTGAGCGTCAGCGAGGAGATGCAGATCATGGAGTCGGAGCGGCATGCGGTGCCGGAGGACTTCGAGCTCATCTTCCCGTCCTTTATGAAAGAGATCGTCGCCGAGCTCACACACCTCGCCCGGCGCAGCCCGCACATCTCGCAGTCGTCGGGCGTGTCGGTCCGCATGTCGATCGCCAACGTCGAGAACCTGGCGAGCAACGCGGTGCGCCGCGCGGCGCGTCTGGGCGAAACGCTTGCCGTGCCGCGGATCACCGACCTCGCCTTCCTCGCGTCGTCTACCGCCGGACGTGTCGAGATCGAGGCGCTCGATGAAGGCAAAGAGGAGCAGGTGCTCGCGCGTCTCGAGCGCGGAGCGATCAGCTCCGTGTTCAGCCGCCACTTCTCAGCGTCGCAGTTCGAGGGCATCGTCTCGAAATTCGAGGAGGGGAACATGCTCGAGGTCGGCGAGGGCATCCCAGCGCGGGTGTACGCGCGAGCCATCGGCGACGTTCCCGAGCTGGCGGCTGCGCTGAAGCGGCTGGCCCTGCCCGACCGTCCAGAGGTGCGCGCGTCGGTCATCGAGTTCGTGCTCGAGGGCCTGCATCTCAACAAGCGTCTGAACAAGGACGAGGTCGAGGGCCGGGCGATCTATCGCCGCTAGGCGCTATCTCTGGGCCGCGTAGATCCAGGTGAACGCGATCACGAGCGCAACGACCATCAGGAAGAAGACGAGCTCGACCCGGATCGCCAGGCCGACGAGCCGCCTTGCGCGCCGGGTTCGCGCGCCGCACCGCTCGCAGTAGGCGGCGTTCGGGACGAGCTCCGTCCCGCACTTGTCGCAAACAGCCTGGACCTGTGCCACGCCACCGAGTATGCGACGTCAGTCGTGACAGGCGTCCAGGGCATCGAAGCGGCTGGCGCTCGGGTCGAGCGGCGCGTTGAGGCTGACCGTGACATGGAGCGCGCGATGGGCCGGCACGTAGGCCCGCGACGGGTCGTCGTAGGTCGAGAGCTTCTTGCCGTTGGTGTCGTAGAAGACATAGGTGAACGTCACCGTGTGGCACGGGGTGGCGCGGGCGTAGTCGAACTCGATCTGGTAGAGGTTGTCGATCCTCGCGTTGGTCACGCCCGGCGCCGGCCCGCTCGTCACCGCGTCGTAAACGCCATGGACGATGAAGGCCAGGATGCCGAGGCAGACCAGGCCCATGAAGACGACAAAGCCGTTGATGCGGAACCGCCGCCTGCGGACCACCGCCTGCCAGACGGCGCCGTTCCACCAGTAACGGCCGTCCTGGGACACCCACACCGCCCCGTCGAAGCTAGCCGGGCGGCCGTCCGGGCCGAGTATCGCGTTGTCCATAGGTCCGCACATACTGATCTGAGGGGCCCCGGTTTGCGCCCCGGGTAAGCTCTCTTTGATGGAACTCCAGGAGGAGATGTCCACGGCCGACGTGGTCCTGCTCCTCGGCTCGGTGCCCGAGCGGACGGCCGACCTTGTGTACTGGCTCGATGACGCGCAGCTGCGCTACCGCCACGGGCCGGCGTTCCCCACCCTCGGAAGCCTCATCGCCCACCTGGTGGACTCGGCCCCGAAGGTCGACGGCTTGCTCCGCCACGCCCACCTCGACGGCCAGACGACCGCCGACGTCCGCGAGGCGATCGATCCCGCCCACGACCAGGAGCTGACGCGCCCGCTGCAAGAGGCGCTCGAGGACTTCGCCCGGGTCAGGCGCCGGACGGTGGACCTGCTCCACGGCTGGGGCAAGGCCGAGTGGGACCGGGCGGTCACCGACCCGCGCGGCGGCGAGACGAGCCTGCTCGAGGTCTGCCGCCTGGTGGCCAGGCACGAGATGGGCCACATCGGCCAGCTCCGCAACCTGAGCGCCCTCCTTCCAGAGCCTCGCGACCTGGGCCCGATCCGCCCGGCCGGCGTTAACGGCCAGTAATCTTCGGCTGGTGTCTGATTCGGACGAGCAGGCCGAACCGGCCCCGAGCGAGGAGCAGCAGCGACCCTCGCGGGGCCGTTCCCGGCGGAAGCGCAAGTCGGGCGGCGGCCGCGCGGTCCAGTACTGGATGGTGGTCAGCTCGCCCGACAACTTCCGCAAGACACGCGAGCATGGCTTCTCGATCCAGGGCCTGAAGAGCCGCCACCGCCGGCGGGTCGAGACGATGCGATCCGGCGACCGGCTCCTCTACTACGTGACGGGGAGGATGGCGTTCGCGGCGACCGTCACCGTCGCCTCCCCGATGTACGAGGACCACACTCCGATCTGGCGGTCCGCGCGCCGGGACGAGGACTACCCCTGGCGGGTCCACATCCGGGCGGACGTCGTGCTCGAGGAGATCGACTGGGTCCCCGCGAAGGAGATCGCGTACCGCCTCGACTACGTTCGGAAGTGGCCGCCCGAGCACTGGACGCTTGCCTTCCAGGGGCACATTCACGCGCTGCCGCGGACCGACTTCGGGATCATCGAGGACGAGATCTCGCGCAGCTCGCGCAAGCGCAAAGCGCTCGCGGGCTAAGTGCTGCGGATCCTTAGAGACCTCTACACCTTCCACTTCCGCGACGAGCGCCGCGAGCGGCTGTTCCTGGCCTCGCTTTCGTTTCTCGTCACGTTCGCGATGATTCGCGGGATCACGCACGCGATCCGGGCCGGCGTGGGCCCGTTTCACAACGTGACGAGCGGCGGACTGCACATCCACCACCTCGTCTGGGGAATCCTGCTGCTGCTGGTCGTCGGCTATGTCTGGCTGCTGGAGATCGGCGTCGGCTCGAGCTGGGTCGCGAGCCTGACGGCCATCGCTTTCGGTGTGGGCGCCGCGTTGGCCCTCGACGAGTTCGCCCTCTGGCTGAACCTGAGCGACGTCTATTGGGAGCAGAAGGGACGGGAGAGCATCGACGCCGTCCTGATCTTCGCCGGCCTGCTTTCGGTGGGCGTCTGGGGCTGGCCGTTCTTCCGCGGCCTCACCGGGCTGTTTCGGCGTCACAAACCTGTGTCGGGCGGTGCTCTATGAACAGTGGGCATGAACCTCGGTGCGCGCAGGATGACTTCCGTCCGGTCTGACGACGCGGCGTTCGAGGCCCTTTTCAGAACCGAATACACGCGCGTGGTCGGCATCGCCAACCGCGTCCTCGCCGATGTGCACGAGGCGGAGGACGTGGCGCAGGAGGTCTTCATCGACTTCCACCGCCTTCACTCGGCGACGGCGCAGTACGCGCCGGCCTGGCTGCACCGCGCGGCCGCCCATGCTTCGCTGAACAGGCTGCGCGGCGCGCGTCGCAGGCAGAAGCGAGAGGTCGCCCAGGCGCTGGAGGAAGGAGAGCGCACGCTCGATCCGCAAAGGCAGGTCGAGGTCGCCGAGGATCGCCGCCAGGTGCGCGCTGCGCTTGGCCGTTTGGCACCCAAGCCCGCCGCGGCCCTGGCGATGCGGGCCAGCGGGCTCAGCTATGCCGAGGTCGCAGAGGCGCTCGGCGTCGGTATCGGACAGGTCGGAACTTTGTTGAGACGCGCGGAAACAGCCCTGCGCAAGGAGGTCACCCGTGGCACATCTAACTGAAGGAACGCTCCGCCGGATGGTGGACGATCAGGACGCGCGGTCTGGCGCCGACGCGGCCCATCTCGAGGCTTGCTCGGAATGCGATGCGCGGTTCAAGAGCATCTCGGACGACGCGAGGTCTATCGCGAGCCTGCTCGCCGTCCCCGATGCAAACGTCGATATCGCGCGAGCGTTCGACGGCGTGGCGCGCGCGCCCAAGGCCCGGCCGGCGTTGGGCTTTCGGATTCCAATCTTCAGCCCCGCGCCGCGTCCCGTGAAGCTCGCTTTCGCGGCGGCGCTCGCGGCTGTCGCGCTTGTCGTGGTCGCCTTCGCTTCCAACGGTCTCTTCTTCCAGCCCAGCACGGTCAAGACGGTTCCCGTCACGGTGGCCGACATGCAGGCGCTGTCCCAGCTCGCCGATTACGGGACGGTCACCTGGACCAAGCAGCCGCAGTTCCAGGTCGCGACCAGCGCGTCCGACGCGTCGGCGATGGCGGGAGGCATGCAGCCGCCCGTCGTGTCCAACCTTCCCGCCGGCGTCTCGACGACCGTCAGCTACGGCGCGATGTCCGAGGCGGAAGCAACGTTCACCTTCAGCGCCGACAAGGCGAAGGCGGCGGCCGCCAGGCAGGGCAAGACGCTGCCCACCATGCCGAAGGGAATCGACGGCGCGACCCTGACCATCACCGTCGGGCCCGCGGTCGGCGAGATCTTCGGCAACCTGCAGCAGCCAAAGTCCGACGGCTCGAACAGCATCAACCTGCCGCAGCTGGTAGTGGCCCGGTCCGCCGTGCCGACGGCCAGGTCGACGCAGGTGACCGTGAGCCAGCTGGAGGCCTACATCCTCGACCAGCCGGGTATCTCGCCAGAGCTCAAGAACGCGATCAAGGCGGTCGGCGATCCCAGCACGACGCTGCTCATCCCTATCCCCGTCCAGTACGCGACCTCGAAAGACGTCACCGTGCAGGGTGTGCAAGGCGTTGCGCTTGGCGACAACACCGGGGTCGGCTCGGGTGTCGTCTGGGTCAAGGGCGGCTCGGTCTACGTCGTCGCCGGTTCGATCAAGCAGCAAGACGCCATCACGATCGCCAATAACCTCAAGTAGTCCGGCGTCGTTAGCCTGAGTACGTGGCTGAGGTAGCGGAAAAAACCGAGGCGGCCGTCTCCACCGAGGCGGCCGCCGGCACGCCGGCGGTCAAGACGGTCGAGCTGACCAAGCGTTTCGGCAGCACCGTCGCGCTGGCCGGCCTGACGATGACCGTTCCGCGCGGTGAGGTCTTCGGCTTTCTGGGTCCCAACGGCGCCGGCAAGACCACCGCGGTCAAGCTTCTTCTTGGGTTGTTGAGGCCGTCGTCAGGCGAGGGCTGGCTGCTGGGCAAACCGGTCGGCGACCTGCAGACCCGCCGGCACATCGGCTACCTCCCCGAGCTCTTTCGCTACCAGGGCTGGCTTTCGGCCGCGGAGGTGCTTGCGCTGCATTGCGAGCTTGCGCCCCTTCCCCGCTCGAGCTGGAAGGACGAGATCAGCACGGCGCTCGACACGGTGGGCCTGACCAACCGGGCGGGGGATCGCGTCGGCACGTTCTCCAAGGGCATGCAGCAGCGGCTTGGCCTGGGCGCCGCGCTGGTGGGCGAGCCGGAGCTGGTGTTCCTCGACGAGCCGACGTCAGCGCTCGACCCGGTCGGCCGGCACGACGTACGCGAGATCATCCGCGGCCTTGCCGCGCGTGGTACCGCCGTCTTTCTCAACTCTCACCTTCTGAGCGAGGTGGAGCAGGTCTGCGACCGCGTGGCCGTCGTCGACCACGGACGCGTCATCGCATCGGGCACGATGGACGAGCTGCTGGGCGGCGGAAGCGCCGTGCGTGTGCGCGTGAGCGGCCTGACCCAGGCTGACAAGAACGGGTTGTCCAGCTTCGGTCGCATCGACGACGAGGGCGACCAGCTCACGTTCGCGAAGCTCGATCCGGACCGCGTCCCTGAGCTCGTCGCGGCGATCGTGGCGAAGGGCGGTCGGGTGTACGAGGTCGCGCCGCGGCACGAGACGCTGGAAGACCGCTTCCTCCAGCTGCTCGACGACGAGGAGGAGAAGTAATGCCGCCGTTTCTCGTCGTGGCACGGCTCACCGTCCAGGAATCGTCCCGCCGCCGCCTCCTGCTCGCGCTCCTCGTGCTTACCCTGGTCGTGGTCGGTTTCTCCGCGTGGGGATTCAACAAGATCACGACCGTCACCAACAGCCAGGGCCAGACGCTACCGCCCGAACAGGTCGCGCTCGTGACTTCGCAGCTGCTGATCGTGATCGTGTTCATGTTCAGCGGAGTTCTCGCGCTGAGCGCCGCCGTCGTGGCCGGCCCGCTCATCTCGGGCGAGGTCGAAAGCGGGCTTTTGCTTTCGATGCTCGCCCGCCCGGTCCGCCGCAGCGAGATCGTCATCGGCAAGTGGCTTGGACTCGCGATCCTCGTCGGCATCTACGCGGCAGGCGCCGGATCCTTCGAGCTGGCCGCGGTGGACTGGGCGACGGGGTATCTGCCGCCGCACCCGGTCGACCTCATCCTCTATGTCGCGGCGGAAGGACTCGTCCTGCTTTCGCTGGGCATGCTGTTGTCGACCCGCCTCTCGGGCATCACCGCGGGCGTGATCGCGCTCGTCGCATGGCTCATCGCGTGGATCGCCGGCGTGGTCGGCGACATCGGAACCGGCCTGCAGAACCAGGCCCTCCAGAACGTCGGCGTGGTGAGCCACCTGCTGCTTCCATCTGACGGCCTGTGGCGCGGCGCGATCTTCGCCATGGAGCCGGACACGCTCATCGCTTCGATGAAGGCGCTCGGTACGTTTGGGCGCGCCAACCCGTTTGCCGCGGTCGACCCGCCGCCGGCCGAGTTTCTGACGTGGGTTGCGATCTGGTTCGCGGGGATGCTCGCGCTCAGCGTCTGGAGCTTCCGCACCCGCGAGATCTAAGGGTACAGACCTCGCTCGCGGGTCGCCCCGGCCACGCGCGAGACCGCCTGCACGTACGCCGCCATGCGCATGTCGAGCTTGCGCTCCTGCTGGGTCTTCAGCACCTCGCCGAACGCCCGCGTGAGAATCGCCTTCAGCTTCTGGTTCACCTCGTGCTCGGACCAGAAGAACGACTGCAGATCCTGCACCCACTCGAAGTAGGAGACGGTGACGCCGCCCGCGTTCGCCAGGATGTCGGGCACGAGGAAGATTTCCCGCTCGCGAAAGATCGCGTCCGCCTCGGGCGTGGTCGGGCCGTTCGCGCCCTCGACGATCAGCTTCGCCTTCACGTCGCGCGCGTTGCGCGACGTCAGCTGGTTGCCGATCGCGGCGGGCACGAGAAGGTCGCAATCGAGGGTCAGCAGGTCCTGGTTGCCGACCTCCTGCGCGCCGGGAAAACCCTTGAGCGTCTTCTCGCGCGCCCGGTACTCGAGCACGCGCTTGATGGACAGGCCGAGCGGGTTGTAGATCCCGCCGTAATCCTCCGAGACCGCGACCACCGTGCAGCCCGCCTCTTCGAGCAGCTTCGCGCTGATGCTGCCGACGTTGCCGAAGCCCTGCACGACGACCCGGGTCTGGTGAGGCGCGCGGCCCAGGTGGTCGAGCGCCGCCACGGCGCAGATCGTCACGCCGCGCCCCGTCGCCTCCACGCGACCGGCCGAACCACCGACCTCCAGCGGCTTCCCCGTCACCGACGCCGGCGCCGAGTAACCGAGGTGCATCGACAGGGTGTCCATGATCCACGCCATCGTCTGGCCGTCCGTGTTGACGTCAGGCGCGGGGATGTCGCGATCGCTGCCGATGAGGATCGAGATCTCTGTGGCGAAGCGCCGCGTCATGTGCTCGAGCTCGTTGAGCGACAGCTCGCGCGGGTTGACGATGATGCCGCCTTTCGCGCCGCCGAACGGGATGTTGACGACGGCGCACTTCCACGTCATCCACATCGCGAGCGCCTTGACCTCGTTCAGCGAGACGTCCGGGTGGTACCGGATGCCGCCCTTGGCGGGCCCGCGGTTGATGTTGTGCTGCACGCGATAGCCCGTGAAGATCCGCGTGTGGCCGTCGTCCATCTTCACCGGGAAGTGACACGTGAACTCGCGCTGCACCTCGCGCAGGACGTCGCGCAGCCAGGGCTCCAGCTTGATCAGCCCGGCGGCCTCGTCGAACTGTGCCTGAGCGGTGCGCCATTCGTCTGCTTCTATGGCGGGCTTGAGCTCGATGGCGCTCACATCAGAACTGATGATCGCGGATATTCCGCGTCCGGATCGCAGATAACGTTGATGCACGCGGGCAGGCCGGACTTGAAGGCCCGCTCCAGCGCCGGGCGGATCTCGTCGGGCTTGTCGACCAGCTCGCCGTAGCCGCCGAGCGCCTCCACCAACTTGTCGTACCTCGTCCTCGGGCCCAGGTCGGCCGCGATGCTGGTGCCCAGCATGTTCTGCATCGGGTGCTTCTCCAGCGCCCAGATCCCGTTGTTGCCGACCACGCTCACGACCGGGATCCGGTGCCTAACCATCGTGTCGAACTCCATCGCCGAGAACCCGAACGCACCATCGCCCGACAGCAGCAGCACCTGCTTGTCCGGGCGGGCCAGCTTGGCGGCCATCGCGTAACCAGGCCCGGAGCCGAGGCAGCCAAACGGTCCTGGGTCCACCCACAGGCCGGGCTTGAGACGCTCGACCAGGCGGCCCGCGAAGGAGATGAAGTCGCCGCCGTCGCCGACGATCACCGCGTCCGGGTCGGCGAATCGGTCGACCTCGGCGATCAGTCTCGCCGGATGAACTGGCGAGGAGTCGGATTGAGTCATCGCCTCGTCACGCTTGCGCGCCGCGACCTCGGCCTCGCGCAGAGACGCGAGCCAGCCACTCCCATCTGGCTCGGTGTGCGCAGTCGTCGCGAGGACGCCGAGGGCAGCCTTCAGATCTCCGTACAGGGCGACTTCGGCGGGCCGGTGCTTACGGTGGTCGTCGACGTCGACGTAGACAAAACGGGCGTCGTCGCCAAATACCGGGGGCTGGCCGAAGTTCAGACGGAAGTCCAGCAGGGCGCCGATGACGAGCACGAGGTCGGCTTCGCGCAGCGCCTGAGACCGTGCACGGGAAAAAAACATCGGGTGCGAAGGCTCCAGCATGCCGCGCGCCATGCCGTTCACGAGCAACGGCAAGCGTGCCGTCTCCACCAGGGCGCGCAGCTCCTTTTCCGCGTGCGCCCACCACACACCTCCGCCGGCGATGACCACGGGTCGCCGCGCCTCGCGGATCAGTCTGGCCGCGCGCCCGACAAGGTCCGGATCTGGCGGCGGACCGGGGTCAGGCGTCAGGTGCTCAGTCGCTTCAGGTAGATCGGCCGCTCCGAAGAACACGTCGATCGGGATGTCCATGAAGACGGGTCCGGTCCGCCGGCTGAGAGCCGTTCTCATGCATTCCGCGGCGGTCGCGTAAGCATCGTCAGCCGACTCCAGGGTCAGCGCCTTCTTCGTGATGCCGCGCAGCACCTCGACGTGGTCCATCTCCTGCAGCGAACCCATGCCCCATCGAGCGATGGGCGCGCGGCCCCCGATCACGAACATCGGGGAGTCACTGCCCTGCGCCTGGGCAAGCGCCGAGGTGGAGTTGGTCACGCCGGGCCCGGCCGTCACCGCCGCAACCCCGCATTCGCGCGTGACCTTCGCCCACCCCTCGGCGGCAAACGCCGCCGACTGTTCGTGGCGCACGTCGATGACGCGAATGCCGTGCTCCGTCGCGCCGGTGAGGATCGGCCAGATGTGGCCGCCGTTGAGCGTGAAGAGGTGGCTCACGCCAGCTCGCTTGAGAGCCAGCGCGACCAGCTCGCCTGCATTGCCGGACTCGACCGTCATTCGGCCATCGCCCAGGGCATGGCCGGCGTGTTGAAGGCGGCCCTCGGCGTGCCCTCTCGCGGGATCACGATGACGCCGCCCTTCGCGCCCAGCGCGCTGCCGAGATGGTCGACCGCGCCCTGGGCGACGAGGCCGGGCTCCATCCCGTGCTGCAGCTCGACGACCATCAGGCGCGCGAGCCCGAGCCGGATGAACGCCTCGCCCTGCCCGGTGCCGCAGACCGCACCGAAACGGTCGTCGGCGTACAGGCCGGCGCCTGGAATCGGCGAGTCGCCGATGCGTCCCGGCAGCTTGCCCTTGATGCCTCCGGTCGAGACCGCGACCGCGAGGTGCCCCTCGGAGTCGCGCGCCACCGCGCCAACAGTATCGGCGCCCTGCATCAGCTCCTGGCGCTTGCGGTCGGTGATGAAGATCGCGGGGTCGGCCATCTCGATCCCGTGCTCGCGCGCAAAACGCGAAGCGCCCTCCGCGGCAAGCAGGACGTGGCGCCCGTCCTCCATCACCGCGACGGCCAGGTCGATCGGGTGGCGCACATCCCGCAAGCATGCCGCGCCGCCCGCGCGCAGCGAAGCGCCCTCCATCACGCCGGCGTCGAGCTCGACCACGCCGTCGCTGTTCAGGCACGCGCCGATGCCGGCGTTGAGGAGAGGCTCGTCTTCCATGTGGCGCACCGCGGCAACCGCCGCCGCCAGCGCTCCCTCCCCGATGACCGACCAGCCGACCTCGCGCGCGCGCTCCACGGCGGCCTGGCGCAGGCGGAGCTCAGCGTCGGGGACTGGTCCGGCGCCGCCGTGGACGATCAGCGCCGGGCGAACGTGGAGCTCAGTAAGCCTGGGCTTCGGCGTCGGGCCAGTCCGTGCGCCGCTCGAGGAAGCGACGCTCAGCGACTCGGCGGTCGAATGGAAAAAGGATCCGGCGGCCGGCGCCCGCCCGCTCGGGGGCGCGCCGATCGCCAAAACGCCGGTCGGAGACAGCTCGCCTGTCCATGCCGGCTCGTCGCTCAGGTCCGCGCGGTAAGACGTCCACCCTCTTGAGAGCGTTGATGCTAGCGCACGCGGCGGTCGAGAGCGTCGAGTTTCTCGTCAATTCTGCGCTCGGACTTGCGCCGCTCCAGCTCGTCGCCCGGTCCCAGGTCGACAAACCGCGCGTATCGGGCCAGGCGCGGGTGGACCTCTTCGACCCGGCGGAACATCTCCTGGGCGAGCCGGCGGTAGTCGGGGTGGCCCTGCGGCGTGGTCCGCAGCTCGCACAGGTGGTAGACCTCGCGCAGGTTGGCCCGGAAGTACCAGCGGACATGGAAGGCCAGCGGCACGACGTACTGCGCCACCGCCGGCCCGAGATCGCGCTCGAGGCGGGACTGCGCGCCGGCGGCCTCCTCGACGGCCGTGGCGAAAGCGTCCTGCATCCCCAGCTCGGCGAGCCCGGGCGGCAGGTCGTAGCCCAGCCCGGTGCCGAGCGGCTGGCGGTCCTGCGTCAGCATGCGGTGCCGGTGCAGGTCGCGGTAGGCGGCGAAGTTGCCGACGATCTCGAACACGTACTCCGCGTGCTCGAGGGCGCGGGGCGCTCGCTGACGCCGGTTGGCGCGGTCGCCCAGGAGGCTTTCGAGCACCGCGGCAATGTCGCCGGACTGGTCGTCCAGCGGCAGGTTCGAATGCGGAAACAGCGCCGCCGCAACGACCTTCCGTTCGGCGTCCGGGTCGAACTCGAGGAGACGGACGCCTGGCTCGATCGGGCTCGGCCGGCCGCGCGGCGCCTGCCTGGCGGCGGAATCGCGCACCCTCGCGAGCCGCTCCGCGGCCGGGGCGCCGTAGCGCTCGTCGAGCGCCCGCCGGACGAACGCGGGAATGACCAGCGAGAGCTCCCTGTGAAGGTCTGTCGCGAGCGCCCTGCACTCCGGCAGCTCGTGGGAGGCCATCTTCGTGATGAGGTATTCGAAAGCCCGTCCATTGCCGAACAGCCCGAGGTTGGTCAGGGTGCCGGCGGGAAGGAGGCCGCGGAGCAGGTCCAGCGCCTTGGCGCGAGTCGCCGACTTCCACGCCCGGTCAGTCTCCCCGTCTTCCTGGGGAAACCGCTCGCGGATGGCGAGGGTGGCCGGCTCGACGAGGCCGCTGTAGGTGGCGAAAAGCGCGTCCGCGGCGCGCTCGTAGTCGGGATGGGCCAGCTCGGGGCCGCGATGGTAGAGATAGCGGCCGTCGGGACCGGGCCGGTCGAAACGGACGTAGCGCGTCGACTTCTCCAGGGGCGAGATGCCGATCCGGCTGTCTTCGACAGCCTTCGCCGCCAGGGTCGAGACCTGCTCCACCGCGACATGGGCGCCGGCCAGCTCCGCCACCGAGTCATCGCCGTAGCCGACCAGGACTCGCTCGTAGAACTCCTCGGCCCGGCGCACGGCGACCATGTCGTCGTCAGCGGGAGCCGAGGCGGCGAGTCGGTCGAACCCCGAGTCGGGCTCGTTGATGAACTCGTCGAGCAGGACTCGGCGCAGGCTCTTTTCGGTGCGCGAGTAGCGGGAGAAGAGCGCGCCCTTGACGACCTCGGGTAGGTTGCGCAGGGCGAACACCGGCCGGTCCAGGTTCGTGAAGTAGCGTGCGAGCAGGGTCGCTTCCGCGGCGCTGAACTCCACGGGCGTAGTATCCCTCGCCCGCAGAAGAGGCGAGGTCTCCAGATGTTGTGTCGAGCGGGGCGCTGTCCACAGCCTATGGGTGCCGTTGAACGAGTTGTCCCCGACTTGTCCCCAGGTCTGTTAAAAACTGACGGCTAAACGGCGACGCCGGGCGGCTGGCTACATTGCTAAGTCTGATGGACGAGGTCGACTGGGGCGCCCGCTGGAAACGCGTCGTGGAGGATCGGGCCGCGCTGGCGTCCGGCCACGCCGACAGCGGCTACTGGGATCGCCGCGCCGGCAGCTACGCGCGGTCCACCCACGTCCGCGTCGACGACTTCCTGCGCGTGCTCGAGCCCTACCTGTCGCCGCGGAAGACTCTCATCGACGTGGGGGCCGGGACTGGACGCCACACCAACCCACTTGCGGAACGTCTCGATTGGGTGACTGCGGTCGAGCCTTCGGAAGGCATGAGGTCGCACATCGCGCCGCGAGACAACGTGACCGTGGTCGCGAGCAACTGGGAGGATGCGGACGTCGCGCCGGCCGACCTCGTGATCTGCAGCCACGTCCTGTACGGGGTGGCGGATCCGGTGTCCTTCATCGCGAAGCTCGAGCGGTGTGCGCGCGAGCGCGTCTTCGTGATGATGCGCGAGAGCGACCTCCCGCATCCAGCGGCGGAGGTTCGCCGCCGCCTGCTCGGTGGGACCGGTCCACGGCTGCCTCGCTTCAGCGAGCTGTTCATGCTCCTGCTGCAGCAGGGCATCGCGCCGGACGTCGCATTCTTGAGGTACCCGATCATGACTCGCTACTCCGACATGGACGAAGCCCTGGTTGACTGCCGCGCCATCTTCGGGGCGGGGTGGGACGAGGCGGCCGGCCGAGCGGCGCTCGAGGACATCCTGCGGCGCGACGGCGACCAGCTGGTCTTCGACGGCGGCGTTGCGCTTTCGGGGGTTGCGCATTGGCAGCCACGCGAAGCGATCTGACCGTGCGGCCGGTGAGGCCTGCCGATCGCGAGCGCGTCATGGAGATGACCAGGGACATCTGGGGCGGCCACGACTACATCCCGCTTGTGTTTGATCGGTGGGTTGCCGACGCCGGCGCGGCGTTTCAGGCGGCCGAGATCGATGGCCAGGTGGTCGGCCTGCATCGCCTGAGGCCGTATGCACCCGGTCTCATCTGGTACGAGGGCCTTCGCGTCGCGACGACGCACCAGCGGGGCGGAGTGGCGCGCGCGATGCTCGCCTCTGCCATCGCGGAGGCCAGAGAGCTCGGCTTTCGAGAGATGCGCCTTGGCAGCAGGGATGCGATCGGGGCCCATCTGTTCGAGTCGGCCGGCTTCCGCCGCCTCGTCGACGTGCGCTGGTGGCGCGCCCCTCGGATGGAAGGCGGAGAGTCGCCTCGCATCCCCGATCCGGCAGAGGCCAGGAAGCTGTGGCCGTGGGTCGCGGCGAGCGCCGGCATCGACCTGTACCACGGCGTCTCACCGGATTTCAACGGCGCGCGCGATCTGGGACCGGACGAGCTGGCGAGACTTGCCGGCCTTGGCATGCTGCGTGTCGGACTCGCGGGACGGGCCCTGGTCGGACTCCGCGAACCCTGGCGTCAGAACATCGCCGTCGCGTTTGTGGCCGGCGGCGGCGGCGCGCTGCGCGAGCTTCTGCTGGCGCTCCGCTTTGAAGCGGACGCCGATGCGCTCGACCACGTCACGGTCAACCTTCCGCGCGACCATCCCGCGGAGGAGGACCTGCGTGCCACCGGATACGATTTCGTGAATGCCGAGGACTCGAGCCACATCTACGGACTAGAGCTCTAGTTGACTCGTCGTTACGTGATCCTCGGCAACGGCATCGCCGGCCAGACGTGCGCGGAGGACCTGCGCAAGGCGGACCCCGACGCTTCGATCACGATCGTCGCGGCCGAGCGACATCCCCTGTACAACCGGGTCGCCCTGCCGCGCTACCTGCGCGGACAGGTGCGACGCGAGAAGGTCTTCATGCGCACCGTCGATGACTACGCGAAACAGAACCTGGAAATCCATTTCGAAACCTGGGCGACCGACATCGACTTCGGCCGCAAGGTCGTGCAGACCAATCGCAGCCAGGAGCTCCCCTACGACGCGCTCCTGGTCGCGACCGGCGGCCGGCCGAAGCCGCCGCCCTGGCCCGGTTCGGGCGAGGTGTCCGAGTGCCTGGGCTTTCAGACGCTCGACGACACCGACGCGATCATCGCTAAGGCGGACGCATGCGAGCGCGTCCTGGTCATGGGCGGCAGCTTCATCGGCTACGAGCTGGCGGAGGGGGTGAGCTTCCGCCACAAAGCGCAGGTGACGTGGATCATGCGCGGGCCGTGGTTTCTCCGCTACGTGCTCGACGAGGAGGGCGGCCAGCTCTGCCGCCAGCTCGGCGAGTCGCAGGGGGTCCAGTTCATCACGTCCGATGAGGTACAGAAGTTCACACGCACCAATGGCCGTTACAGCGCCGAGACGGTGAACGGAGAGAAGGTGCAGTTCGACGCCCTCACTTACGGCGTCGGCCTCGACTACTACACGGAGCCCGCGCGCGAGGGCGTCGAGCTGAACAAAGGAATCGTCACCGACTCGAAGCTCCGCACCTCAGCGCCAGACGTCTACGCCGCAGGCGACATCGCGGTGTTCTTCGACCTGATGGTCGAGCGCCACAACCAGATGGGCACGTGGGACAACGCGGAGGCGCACGGCAAGGTCGCGGCGCGGAACATGGCCGGGGCCGACGAAGACTTCTTCGACGTGCCAACTTACACGACGACGATGTTCGGCTCCACGCTCGCGGTGATGGGCGTCACGCCGGACGTCCAGCCGGGGCTCGAGTCCGTCCGCACGTTCAGCTTCGAGGAGAAGTTCTACCGCAAGCTGTTCTTCAAGGACGACCGGCTCGTCGGCGCGATCATGATCGGCCCGCCCAAGGGCCGCAAAAAGCTGATCGAGATCATGCGGTCGCGGCAGAAGATCGAGCGGCCCAAGCAGGAGCTGCTCGACCCGGCGAACCTCAAGGACTAGCCGGGAGTGGCGCCCGAGTATGCGTTTCTCACGCGCTGGCGAGTTCGCGCCACTGCGGGCGAGGTTGCTGAAATCCTTGGCGATGCGGCATCGCTGGCGCGTTGGTGGCCGTCCGTCTACCTCGACGTGAGGGAGCTCGCGCCAGGCGACCCGACGACGCATGTCGGGCGCGTCGTCGGCCTGTACACGAAAGGCTGGCTTCCATACACGTTGCGCTGGAAGTTCACCGTCACAGAGTCGAATCCGCCACACGGATTCAAGCTTCGTGCCGAGGGCGACTTCGCCGGCACTGGAATCTGGACGATCAGGCAGGACGGCGAGCACGTCGAGGCCACCTACGACTGGCGAATCTCGGCAGAAAAGCCACTCCTGCGCTACGGGTCCTTCCTGATGCGGCCGGTCTTTGAGGCCAACCACCGCTGGGCGATGGCGCGCGGCGAGGAAAGCCTCGAGCTCGAGCTCCGCCGCCGGCGGGCCGGCACCGCCGCGGAGCGCGATTCCGTTCCGGCGCCGCCGGGCCCAACCTTTCGCCCGCGCTGACCCGCGCTCCGTCGTATCGTTAGCCCAGGACAGATGGATTTCGCCCACAGCGAAACTGCGGCTGCCATCCGGGGAGCGCTGGGCTCGATCCTGCGCTCCCGGCGCGAGGCCAACCGGCGGACTTTGAGCGAGGTCGCCGCGGAGGCCGGCCTCTCCCCGGCGCACCTCTCCGAGGTGGAGCGCGGTCGCAAGGAGGTCTCGACCGAACGGCTCCTCGCGGTGGCCCACGCCCTGGGCATCCGGCCCGCCGACATCTACGCCAACCTCGCTCGCCTGCTCGGCGCCGACGCCGACCAGCGGACCTGGCCCGACGACCCGCCGGTGAAGCTCCGCCTCGCCACGGCCTCCCTCCCTCTCGAAGCGCTGCGCAGCGTGGCCGACTTCAGCGCTTATCTCGCCATGGCCAACCCGCCGCCGAAACCGAAAGAGCGGATCGGCTTCTTGCCCAGGAGATAGGAACATGCACCTCATTCCGACCGTGATCACCGACGACGGGCGCGGCGAGCGCGCCTACGACATCTATTCGAGGCTGCTGAAGGACGGCGTCGTCTTCGTCCGCGGAGTCATCGACGACGACATGGCGAGCACCGTGACCGCGCAGCTCCTGTTCCTCGAGAACGAGGCGCCAGACCGCGACATCCAGATCTACATCAACAGCCCGGGCGGCTCGCTGACCGCGGCGCTGTCCATCTACGACGCGATGCAGTACGTGGGGCCGAAGGTCGCGACGCTCTGTACGGGACTTGCCGCGAGCGGGGCCTCGATCCTCCTCGCCGGCGGTGAGGGGGGCATGCGCATGTCGCTGCCGCACGCGCAGATCCTCATCCACCAGCCTTTCACGCAGGGCATCCAGGGGCAGGCCACCGACATCCAGATCCACGCCCAGGAGATCCTCCGCCAGCGCGAGCAGGTGGCGCGGATCTACGCAAAGCACTGCAGCCGCCAGCTCGAAGACGTAGAGCGGGCGATGGAGCGCGACTTCTTCATGACTCCGGAGCAGGCGAAAGAGTGGGGCCTGATCGACCTCATCGTCGAGAAAAACCCGCATGCGGTGGTGACTCCGGTAGCCGGATGAAGGTCATCGTCCTCGGCGGCACGCGGTTCATCGGCCGCGCGATCGTCGAGGAGCTCGCCGCGGTGGGCGATGAGTTGCTCATCGTGCATCGCGGCCAGCTCGAGCCCGGCGACCTCCCGCGGGTTCCCCACCTGCACAGCGACCGGGCCCAGCTGGTCTCACATCGCGACGAGCTCACCGCCTTCGGGCCTGACGCGGTGGTCGACTGTCGTGCCCTCAGCCGCACGGACGCGGAGATTGCAGTGGAGGCGATGCCCGACGTCCGGCGCTGGATCGTGATCTCGAGCGTCGACGTGTACCGCGCGTTCGGTGCGCTGCTCGAGGACCGAGAGACGGATCCGGTGCCGATCGACGAGGAGTCGCCGGTCCGCACTGAGCGCTATCCGTACCGGGGCAAGCTCGCCGACCGGGAGGATTACGACAAGCTCGACGTCGAGGACGTCTACCTCCCGCGCGGCGCTCTGGTGCTGCGTCTGCCGATGGTTTACGGCGAGCACGACTACCAGCTCCGCGAGGAGTACATCCTGCGCCGCGTCCGAGCCGGCCGGGCACGGATTCCATCAGGAGCCGGCACATGGCTCGCTTGCCGCGGCTACGTGCGCGACGTGGCTCGGGCGGTGCGGCTCGGGCTGCAGACCCGAGAAGCGACCGGCGTGATGAACGTCTGCGAGGACCGCACCTTCTCCATGCGGATGTGGTCGCAGATGATCCTCGACGCGGCCGGCTCCAGCTCGGAGCTCGTTCGCGTGCCCGACGACCTGCTGCCGGAAGACCTCAAGCCCACCGGGACCATGCCGCAGCACATCGCCGCCAGCGCCCGCAAGGCGCGGTCACAGCTGGGGTGGTCGCCGGCCGACCCGTGGCAGACGCTGCGCGCGACCGTGCGGTGGCACCTCGAGCACCCACCCGAGGATTCCGACTCCGATTTCACGGCGGACGATCGCGCTTTGGAGTCCCTCCAAGACTCCGTCTAAGCTTCGGGACAGAGTGTCGAGGCGATACCGCCCATTTGATCCCTTCGAGCGAGGCGGTCCGTTCGAGCCCGGAAGAGAGATCCGTCTGCCCCAGATCCCGCGGCGCTTCTGGGGCGGCGTCGCGCTCTTCGCCCTCGCCGTCCTGGTCTTCATCGCCGCGAGCCCGATCGTCTCCTTCATCACCGAGCTGCAGTGGTACAACGCGCTCGGCTTTCAGGACGTCTACACGACGCGGCTGACGCTCGAGTGGTCGCTCGCCATCGGTGCGACGGTCCTCGCCTTCCTCTACCTCGCGGTCAACGTCGCGGTCGCGCTGCGGATCCGCTCCGGCGGCGCGCTGCGCGCGGTCGGCATCGAGCGACCAACGCTGCGCGGTCCGGCGGGATGGATCAGCCTCGGCATCGCGGCGCTCGTTTCCCTGATCCTCGGCGCGGGGGCCTTCTCGCAGTGGCAGCAGCTGGCGCTCTTCATGCACTCGAGCCCGGTCGGCACGACCGACCCCGTGCTCGGCCAGGACGTCTCCTTCTACCTCCTGACGCTTCCGTTCCTGCATTCGGTGGCGAACTGGGCGCTCGGCCTGGACTTCCTGACCGTCCTTTTGATCGGCGGTCTTTACGCGTGGCGCGGCGACAGCTTCGACTTCCGGCCGACCCCGCGGGCCATCGCGCACCTTTCGGTCCTGGTCGCGGCATTCGCGGTCACCCTGTCGGCCGCGAGCTGGCTCAGCCGCTATGACCTCCTGTACGCGCACACCAGCGGCGTCGTCTGGGGCGCCGCCTACTCCGATGTCAACGCCCGGCTGCCGCTCTACACGTTCCAGGCTGGGGCGGGCATCGTGCTGGCGGGCGGGCTGCTCGTCAACGCGTGGCTGCGACGCCTGTGGCTTCCGATCGCCGCCTTCGTGCTCTGGATCGGCCTGTCGGTCGCGTCCCAGGTCTACCCGGCCGTCATACAGGGCGTCTCCGTCACACCCAACGCCCAGACGTACGAGCTGCCATACATCCAGCGCGAGATTGCCGGCACGCGAGCGGCATACGGACTCTCCGACGTGGGGGTGCGCAACTTCACCGGGGACCGACCGCTCACCGCGGCAGACGTGCAGAACGACCAGGCGACCGTCAACAACTTGAGGCTCTGGGACTACGTCGCGCTCAAGGAGACGTATCAGCAGCAGCAGACGATCCGCACCTACTACACGTTCAACGACATCGACATCGACCGCTACGTCATCAACGGCCAGTACCAGCAGCTCGAGATAAGCGCGCGGGAGATGGACACATCGAAGCTCTCACCTGCCGCCCAGAACTGGGTCAACATCCACCTCGGGTACACCCACGGCTACGGCGCTGCCGCCAGCCCGGTGAACGCGGTCGTCGGCGAGGGGCTGCCCGACTATGTGGTGGGCGACGTGCCGCCGACCGGCGCGCTCAAGATCACGCAGCCGGCGATTTACTTCGGCGAGCTGACCAACGACTACGTGCTGGCGCCATCGGCCAATCGCGAATTTGATTACCCGGTCGGCAGCACGGACGTGTTCACCAACTACTCCGGCGCACATGGCGTGCCGATGACCGGTCTCAACCCTGCGCTGTGGTCGCTCAAGCTCAGCGACTTCAACCTGCTGGTCTCGCGGCAGGTGACAAGCCACACCACGATGCTGTACCGGCGCAACATCGTGGACCGCGCCCGGGAGCTCGCGCCGTTCCTGACCTTTGACGGCGACCCGTACCTGGTCGTGGTCGACGGGCGGCTGTACTGGATCCTGGACGCGTACACGACCGCCTCGACCTACCCGTACGCGCAGTCCCAGCCCTTCGGCGCGAACTACATCAACTACGTCCGCAACTCGGTGAAGGTCGTGATCGACGCATACGAGGGAGTCCCGACCTTTTATGTGGTCGACCCGAAGGACCCGCTGATCAAGGCCTACCAGGCCACGTTCCCGTCGCTGTTCAAGCCGATCGACGCCATGCCGGCCGGCCTCCGCGCACACGTCCGCGTCCCGGTCGACCTTTTCAACCTCCAGGTTGGCATCTACGCCACGTACCACGTCAACGCCGACGCGGCCGGTGCGAAGGTGCTGTTCGCCCGCGAGGACGTGTGGGCGGTGCCCACCGCGCAGACGGCGCCCGGCGGTGCGGCCACCCAGGTCCAGCCTTACTACGTGCTGTTCCGGCTGCCGGGCGAGTCGGCCCCCGAGTTCCTGCTGATCATGCCCTACACGCCGCTGGGCAAGAACAACATGGTCTCGTGGATGGCGGCCCGCAACGACGGCACGCATTACGGCGAGTACGTCTCCTACGTGCTGCCCAAGGACAAGACGATCTTCGGGCCCCAGCAGGTCGCCAACCGGATCAACGAGAACACGACCATCTCCGCGGACTTCACGCTGTTCCACCAGGCCGGATCGCAGGTCCAGCAGGGCAACCTGCTCGTCGTGCCGATCGGCAACTCGTTCCTCTACTTCGAGCCCATCTACCTGCGGGCCAACCAGGCGTCCAGCCTTCCCGAGCTGAAGAGGATCATCCTCGCGACCCAGGACAGCGTGGTCTACACGACGACACTCGACCAGGCGATCCAGCAGCTCGTCGGCAACGCTCCGCCCACGACGCCCAATCAGCCCCCGGTCACGACGCTGAGCGCGGCCCAGCTCGCGCAGCTGCAGAGCCTGGTCGCCCAGGCGAACCAGCACTACAAGGCCGCCTATGCCGCCCTCGCGCGCGGCGACCTCGCGACTTTCGGAACCGAGATGCAGACCGTCGGCCAGCTGCTCGCCCAGATCGAGGCGATCACCGGCACGAGCGGAACCACCCCAGGTCCATCGCCGTCGCCGTCGCCGAAAGCCTCAGCCAGTCCGTAGCGGCACGAAGAGGACCGGGAAAAGCGAGCGGCTGACCACGTCGTCGCCGTCGCGGACGTACAGCCGGAGGTCCTGCGGCTCGTCCGCCGAGGTGGCGACGGGGATGACCATTCGCCCGCGATCCGCAAGCTGGTCGAGCAGGGCGTGCGGCACGTCGCGCGCCGCGGCCGCGACCAGGATCACGTCGTAGGGCGCCTCGGCGGGCCAGCCGAGGCCGCCGTCGCCGACCGCCACCTCGACGTTGTCGAAGCCGAGGCGGTGCAGGGTCTCAGAAGCATGCTCGGCCAGCGCAGGTTCGCGTTCGACGGTGATGACGCGGCGGCACAACCGGCTCAGCACGGCTGCTGCGTACCCCGATCCGGTCCCGACCTCGAACGCGGCCTCGTCGGGCTGCGGCGAGGCAGCCTGGATCATCAACGCCACAACAAGCGGCTGCGAGATCGTCTGACCGCATTCGATCGCGAGCGCGCGGTCCTCGTATGCATGGCGGCGCATCCGAGGCGCGAGAAACTCTTCGCGCGGCACCGACGCCATCGCCTCCAGGACGCGCTCGTCCGTGACGCCATGCGGACGCAGCTGCTCGGCGACCATCCGCTGCGCCGGGGTGCTCATCGAGATGCTCCAGGGAGGTGCACCGCGAGGGCCGGCCGAGAGATTCGGTGGACAGGTGGCTCAGCTGCTAGGCGCGGCCGAGCACCGCAGCGAGCGCATCCGCAAATGCGTGAGCGAGGAGCGCAGGCCGCAACGACGCAGATGGGCCGCATGGACGCCGAAGATCCGGCTGGCATCTCGCGGGGCACCTCCTATGCCGAGAGTACAATCACAACCGTTTCCTTGGCGTCGCCGTCCACCCAAACTTCCGTCCCACAGAAATGGCGCCGTCCGGTCAGGCAGCGTTCGCGCCTGGTCAGGCGCACGGGCCCCGCTCACTCGCGCATTGAGTTCGCCCACCCGTCCGAGCAGGAGTTCGCCCGCTTCCTCGATTACTACCGCATCCGCTGGCAGTACGAGCCGGTGTCCTTCCCGATCGCGTGGGAGGGCGAGCGGGTCGCCGAGATGTTCACGCCTGACTTCTACCTCCCCGAGCACGACCTGTACATCGAGCTGACGACGATGAAGCAGTCGCTCGTCACGCCGAAGAACCGAAAGGTGCGCATGCTTCGCGAGCTGTATCCGGAGATCAATGTCCGGCTGCTCTACCGCAAGGACTACCAGCAGCTGCTCGCCAAGGCCGGTTACGGCGCGCTCGAGGTACAGCACCTGCGCAAGGAGGACGTCGGCGAGATCCTCATCTCGCCGGTTGAGCTCGAGACCCGCGTCCGCGCGCTCGGCAGGAAGATCTCGCGCGACTACCGCGGGCAATCGATCGTGCTGGTTGGGGTGCTCAAGGGGATCACATTCTTCCTGGCCGACCTCGCGCGACAGATCAAGGTTCCATTCGTCGTCGACTACCTCGACCTTCAGCGGTACGCCGGCGCGCTGCCCCAGGAGCGGGTCAAGATCGTGCGCGACATCGACTATCCGATCGAGGCCCGGCACGTCCTCCTGGTCGAAGACATCATCAACACCGGCCTCACGCTCGACTACGTCCTGTCGGAGCTGCGCCGGCGCAAACCTGCATCGCTCGAGGTCGTGACCCTGCTGGACCGCCCGCTCCGGCGCCTGGCCAAGGTGCCGCTGCGCTACGTCGGCTTCCAGATCCCGAACGACTACGTGGTCGGGTACGGGCTCGACTACCGCGAGCTGTACCGCAACCTGCCCTTCATCTGCACGCTTCGGGCGAGCGTCTACGACATTCCCACCGCGGCGCCCTATCCCGTCGCGTGACCCCGGGCTGCGGCTGCAGCGCCTCCTGGCGTGGATGGCCGCGCAGGATTTTGCGGCGCTGGTCGGCTCCGGAGTGTTAAAGGACGTGGAAGAGGCGGTCGTCGACAGCCACCGCACGCTCTATGAGTCCACCGGCAGGCCATGGTCCGCGCCGGATGCGTACCGGTGGCTCCGCTACGAGGACCCCGACCCGGTCGGGCGACTGGCCGCCGGGGTCAGGAACCTCAGGAAGAGGGGTGCGGCCTTCGATGCCGAAGCTAAGTAATGCCCCAAGAGACCTTCCTGTTTACCCTGAAGTCCCCTATGCGTTTTTCGGTTTCCATCCCGGATTGCTCCGGACCTTCCACCTACTCGACGTTCGGTATCCTCAGGTTTACCGTACTCAGCCGCTTGGGGCGTCGCGAAAGTTAACAGGAGCCTATGGGCACGTCAACAGCAAAAAAAATGCTATCGCCAGGCAAATGTTGGTGGCTTGACACGGTGACTCGTCAGTCGTTATTGGAGGTGCTCTGAAAGTGCGCGAAGTCGTCATCGTCGAAGCAGTCCGCGCGCCGATCGCGCGTGGGAAGAGCAATGGAAAGCTCCACGAAATTCATCCGGTCGTCCTCGGTTCGCTCGTCCTGAAAGACGTCGTGCGCCGCGCGGGCATCGAGCCTGACCAGGTCGACGACGTCGTCTTCGGATGCGTCGGCCAGGCCGGAGAGCAGAGCCTCAACATCGCGCGTAACGCGTGGCTCACCGCGGGTTTTCCGGTGACGACGCCGGCGACCACCGTCGATCGCCAGTGCGGATCGAGCCAGCAGGCGATCCATTTCGCGGCCAACCTGATCCAGTCAGGCGTATGCGACATCACCATCGCCGGCGGCGTCGAATCGATGAGCAGGGTGCCGATGGGCTCCAACGCGGTTTCCCCCGGCACGCCGTTTCCACCCGAGCTGATGGAGCTGTACGACCTTGTGCCGCAGGGCATCTCGGCGGAGCTGATGGCGCGCAAGTACGGGATCTCGCGCCAGGCGATGGATGAGTTCTCAGTGGAGAGCCACCGCCGCGCACACGAGGCGACCGAGAAGGGCTACTTCAAGTCGCAGATCATGCCGGTCGACATCTCCAACGGCCGCACCGAGATCTTCGACCGCGATGAGGGGATCCGCGCGACCGCGACGTACGAGTCCACCGCGGCGCTCCAGCCCGCGTTCAACCCGGAGCACTCGATCACGGCCGGCAACTCGAGCCAGATCTCGGACGGCGCGGCCGCAGTGCTGCTCATGTCGCTCGAAAAGGCGAAGCAGCTCGGGCTCAAGCCGCGGGCACGCATCCGCGCGCAAGCGGTGGTGGGCACAGACCCGGTGCTGATGCTCGAGGGGCCGATCCCCGGCACGGCTGCGGTGCTGAAGCGCGCGGGCCTCGACCTCGAGAGCATCGACCTGTTCGAGGTCAACGAGGCATTCGCCTCGGTCGTGCTCGCGTGGCAGAAGGAGACAGGCGCCGACCTCGAGAAGACCAACGTGAACGGCGGCGCCATCGCGGTGGGTCACCCGTTGGGCGCATCGGGCGCGATCCTGATGAACCGCCTGCTCTACGAGCTCGAGCGCCGCGACCTCCGCTACGGCCTGGAGACGATGTGTTGCGGCGGGGGGCTGGGCACCGCGACGATCATCGACCGCGTCGTTGAGTAAGACGTTCCGGCCGCTCGCGGAGCTCAGGCCCTACGCGATCTTCCAGGGCGTCACCGCTCGCGCCGTCAATGGCGAGCGCATGACCCTCGCTGTCGTCGACCTCGCTCCAGGTTCGACGGTGGCCGAGCACCATCACGAAAACGAGCAGCTCGGGTTCATCCTTCGCGGTTCGATGACCTTCACCATCGGAGGCGAGAAACGTGAGCTCGGCGCAGGCGACACATACACGATCCCGAGCCACGTGCCGCACGATGCGGCAGCCGGCTCTGAGGGCTGCACCGCCGTGGACGTGTTCGCGCCGGGGCGAGCGGACTGGGCGAAGCTACCCCGGCCGGATCCCTTTCCGCCTGACTGGCCCCCTTCTTAGAGGTCGCGATAGCGCGGGCGACTCGACCACGTAGCGCAGGAGTCGCCCCTCCCAGCGCCCTGTGCCCTGGACTCCGATGCGCGGAGTGACGAAAACCCGGCGCGGCGGCGCCCCGTCGTCGACGACGTAGAGGTCGGGGGGTCGAAGCGGTGCCCCGTTCAGCGCGCCGTCGATATGCAGCGCCCGCGTCACCAGCCCTGGACCCCCACAGCGTCCGACGCCGGGCCCGGGTTCCAGCGCACGCACCAGCACAGCCTGTGGGACGCCCGCCTCGCGCGTGACGAAGTTCAGGCACCAGTGCATGCCGTACGTGAAGTAGACGTAGGCGTGGCCGGGCCGGCCGAACATGACCTCGGTGCGCGGGGTGCGGCGGCCGCCCTTCGAG
>WNFC01000469.1_pt1 | contig 40094 bp, 34 predicted proteins | sample 5400541 | NCBI WGS metagenome assembly WNFC01 (sample SAMN13153342, study PRJNA577476) | soil metagenome | isolation source: 120 cm saprolite under Douglas fir tree site 2 hole 2 replicate 1 | place: USA:California | collected 2015-04-18 | reverse complement strand
GACATGACGCTCGCGCAGGCGCTGCGCTCGCCGCAATTCATCATCCTGCTGCTGACCAATTTCTTCTGCTGCGCCACGCATTCGGGCCCCATCATTCATACCGTGAGCTACGCCATCAGTTGCGGTATTCCGTTGATCGCCGCGGTCACCATCTACAGTGTGGAAGGCCTCGCTGGGCTTGGCGGCCGCATTGCCTTCGGCTTGATGGGTGATCGCTTCGGCGCCAAGCGGGTGCTGGTGCTGGGCCTGCTTGCGCAGGCATTCGGCGCACTCGGTTACGTCTTCGTGCGCGAACTCGCCGCGTTCTATACCGTAGCGGCGCTGTTCGGTTTCATCTATGCCGGCACCATGCCGCTCTACGCCTCGCTCGCCCGCGAGAATTTTCCGCTGCGGATGATGGGCACCGTGATCGGCGGCACCGCCATGGCCGGCAGCCTGGGGATGGCGACGGGACCGCTGGCCGGAGGTTTGATCTACGACGCCTTTGCCAGCTACGCCTGGCTCTATATCGGCTCATGGATCATGGGGCTCGGCGCTTTCCTGATCGCCTTGACGTTCAGGCCGGTGCCAATGGCACGCCCCGCGCCGGTGCCGGCGTGAGAACGCAGCGCCTTCGCGCGCGGAACGTTCTTGTTGTGCGCCGGTTCATCCAACAATGTTGGAGTGCAGTATGATCACACTCTATGGCTTCGGACGCGTTCATCGGCAGGTGATCGGCGAGACGCGCGAATGCGAGACTTTGCTTGCGCGAAAGTAACAGCAGCATCAGTCGACGTGGGCGCGGTTAATGACGTGCGTGAAGCGGTCGCCAATCCCCGTCCGGACGACCTTCACGCCGTTGTTTCCCAATTGCGCAATGAGGGGTCCTGCTGCTCATCGTTCATCCGCTCGACACCGACGACATTCACGCCGACAATCACGTTTTTGGGCGCGATCTTGGGTACAATCGCCTGATCACAGCAGCGATGCTCCATTCTCCCTGATACCGCATCACATTGGACTCAGCGCCAGTTTGCCAGCGTCGGTCAGGGCGCCGCAGCGGAATATTCCGTAGCTGGGATCATCCCAAGAGAAGTACGTTGTGTTTGCCAGCTTGCCCTGACTAGCCAGTATTTTGAAGGTCTGGATCATCACGGATACGACCTTGGTGCGCGTGTCGTCTTTCAGCGGACAATTGTTATCGTTGCTGGTAAAGCCCCATTCCGTCACCCAGCACGGCTTCGTGCTGTGGCCACAGGCTTTGAAGAATTCATTGTCGAGTTCGTTGACGCGGTATGCGGTCGTTCTATTGGGGTTCAGGCTCGGATACGAATGAATTCCGTAGCCATCGACCAATTTGTCAATTCCGTTTTGTCGAAGGAACAGAAGCGCATCAAAGCCTGCGACCGCATCCAAAGCCCCGCCGCTTTTGCCGGGGAAACCGCCAACAAGACCCGCTGAAACAATGGGTGTCTTTGCATTCAGTCTGGAATGGTCGCGCATATCCTTGAGCGCGGCCAATACCTTCAGGTAAGCCCTAAGGCCAGCGGCGAGCTTTTGTGCCTCGGGATCCCAGGGATTGTTGAGGTCGCTAATTCCCAGCACGCGGTGGGATGTCATATCAAGGGTAAAGTCACCGTTGAATTGGGAGTTGTTGATTTCATTGCCGAATTCAATCGCCGTGAGGCGAACCCCCGATCCGTCGAAGCGGCCCAGCAAAGCGGAGAACCACCTTCCGAAACCATCCGGATCGGCGTCGGACATTGGCGGCTGTGGCCAGTTGTGAGGCGGTATCGCAGGCCGTGTGTGTAGGCCGGTGCCGCCTTCGGTGGGATTTACAATGAAGATCGTGCCAATGCCCCGCTTGTATGCGTTGGTGACAAAATTGATCAGACTCTCGGCCGGCGCCAAACTGCTGACGCCAGTGCGGACTGTATTCACGCCAGCCGCTCGCAGTTTCTCGATCAAAGCATCCTGCTGCTGTTGGTTCATGCGTTGAACACCCGCAACGTTCACTCCGACGACGACATTAGCAGCGCGAGCAGTTGCCGGCGCCGCGTGAGCCGTCACGGCGCCGAACAAGACATTCGCGATCATGAAGATAACCTTCCGCACGGTTGCCTCTCGTTCGTTCTGGAGCAGGTTCTGGGCGCTCATGATAACTGCCCTTTGCGCCACCTCGAGGGTAGAGCCAGCGTAAGACCGTATGGGACCGCCTCCGAGTAGGCTCGCGCCTTTCGACCGAAGGGCGCTATCTTGTGCGGCACCTGCCCCGATATTCGGGACAGGCGCCGCGAAGCGATCATTCAAGTTCGATCGCCTGGTATTTTCCAGTTTTGTCGAGCTCCGTCCCCCAGATCTTGTGCGAAGCCTGATGCTCGCCGCGGCTGTAACCGAGCGGCACGCCAAGACCAAGATCGAGATTGCGGGTGTTCTCCAGAATATCGACCAGCCTCTCGGTGTCGATCTGCGGGCCGCAGCGCCTCAGCGCGTCGATCAGCACGTTGGCCGAAATGAAACCCTCCAGCGAGATGTAGTTCGGACTCTCGCCGGGGAAATATTTCGCAAGCGCTTCCTTGTACTCGATCACCACGCTCGAATAGCCGGCCACCGCGGGCACCGTCTGGGTCACGATGACGCTGTCGGTAAAACGCGGTCCCAGCAGCATCAACTCGTCGGCGAGGCTACTGGCGCCCACCGATGACATGTTCGTATAGATCATCCCCGGGAACAGATCGCGGGTCTTCTCGATGAACTTCGCTGCCTGCCGTGTCGTCGCCACCATGACGACCGCCCGGATCGAACCCTTTTGCTGCTTGAGCTGATTGATGGCATCATCCAACTCCATCGTGTTGCGGGCGTAGTTGAGCCGCAGTATCGTGCTGTCGCTGATGCCAAGAGCGCGAAACGCCTTCGCGACACCGGCGAAGCCCGCATCGCCGAAAGAATCGCTTTGGGTGAACACCGCGATCTGCCTCGGCTGCAGCTTGCGGATTTTCAAGAGATAGCGCACCGCGGCGTCGGTCTCTTCCGCGTAGCTTGGCCGGTAATTGAAGACGTACCGGTCCGGAGGATCATGCCGCACCACGTTGGCGCCGGTGAGCGGTCCGAAGAACAGCGCCTGTCGTTCGAGCGCAAACGGCAGCGCGACCGCTGCCGTCGGCGTCCCGTGGTTGCCGACGTAGCCGAACACCTGCTCCTTTTCCCAGAGATTCTTCATGGCGTCGAGCGTCCGCGCCGGCTCAAAGCCGTCGTCGGCCGGAATCAGCTTGAGCAGCCGGCCGTTGACGCCTCCGGCGGCGTTCGCCCGGGCGAACGCGACGTCGATTCCGAGCTTCATGTTATAGCCGTTTTCCTTCGCGCCTCCGGAATACGGAATGACGATCCCGAAGCGGATCTCGCGATCGGTGACGCCATGCACATTGCTCGGAGGAAGCGGCTGGGTTGGCGCCGTCGCGGCGACGGCCGCGGAGGGCGCGATCGCGGCAGTCAGTGACGACGCCGGGGGCGGGGGCGACGATATGCCCAGGGATTGCTCGAGGTCGGAGACCTGACGGTCCGCGATCCTGCAATCCGTCTTTCCTGTCGTGACGGCGTTGCGCCCGTCGGCGACGTAGCGGTCCAGGAGACGCGCAACGTCGGCGCGGTCGGGTTCATTGATTGCCTCCCTGATCGCCGCCTGGAACTTGTCGACGATCACCTGCACGCGGGGCCGCGCGATGTTCGGGCAGGCCAGCGCTGAACCGATAATCGGCCCCAGCCGGCCTGTAAGGTCGCGCACCACGCTCAGATTGTCGCCAGGCGCCGCGCCCGCATTGTTCGCGAGCAGGGTCCCGCACAGGATGATGGCCCAGCGGGGGTTCAAGCACGAACTCCGCACCAAAGTCAGATCGAACCACTGATTGGACATTTCGCTGTTCCCTCCTAATTTTTTTGTTGTCTGTTGTTTTTGTTTTTCGCTGCGGAGCGGCTATCGAGCCGCTTCGCTCGGGTTCGCCTTCTGGCGCCGCTGCAGAAATTGCTGCAGTACCTTGTCGGATTCCTTTTCCGGTTGCCCGCTGCCCTCCCGGCAAATGCCCGCTTGCAGTTTTGCAATCAGATGCGCCGCTTCCTGCGGACTTGACGATAGGATAATATCCTCACCACGAAGTGATAAGGCCGTGGCAATAAACATTGGTTCGAATCACGGCAGAATTGGGTTGAGTCCGTGACGGCTAAAATTTCTCTTGAGAAGCGGAGGTTCGTATTGTCGATGACGGCTTATGGCAGCGGACCGTCGGCGTGATGGGCTTCAAGGTCTGCTGATGGCACCCGCCAAAATCAATCCCGATAAGATCCGCGCGTTCAAGGACGCGGAGAGTTTCCATAAGTGGCTCGGCAAACACCACCTCAAGGAAGACGAGATCTGGATCAAGATCCACAAAGTGGATTCGGGGTTCAAATCGATCACTCCGAAGCAAGCCATCGACGTGGTACTTTGCTGGGGTTGGATCGATGGCATCCGCAAAGGTTTCGACGACAAGAGCTACCTCCAGCGCTACACGCCGCGCCAAAAGAAAAGCATCTGGAGCCGGATCAACGTCGATAACGTCGCACGGCTGATCAACGAAGGCCGGATGACCGGACACGGGCTAAAACAAGTCGATGAGGCCAAGTCCGACGGACGCTGGGCGCGCGCCTATAACAGCGGCAAGGACATGAAGATCCCCGGCGATCTCCAGGCGGCAATCGATGCCGAGCCCAAGGCAATGCTGGCGAAACTCAGTGCGCAGAACCGATTCGCGCTGGCCTTTCGCACTCACAATATGAAAACCGAAGCCGGTCGGAAGAAGAAGATCGAGGCTTTCGTCGCGATGCTCAAGCGCGGCGAGACCATCTACCCGCAAAGCAAGAAATGAGCTTTGCGAACGGCCCGCTATCACCGGCGACGGCGTCGCCGGCGACTTGTCCGCCGCGGCTCGGCCGGCGCCTTTGAAGGAAGACTATCGCCATGCGTAGCTGTGAAGTCGCCATCATCGGCTTGGGCTTGATGGGAAGCTCGGCGCTCCATTCGCTGGTGCGCCGGGGCGCCGACGTGTTGGGGTTCGACCCCATGAGCATGGGCGAAGCTCGCGGCTCCTCGCACGGATCGTGCCGCGTCTACCGACGCTTCAACTTCGAGAGCGAAGCCTATACCGACCTGAGTGACCAAGCCTTCAGCGGCTGGCGCACGCTGGAATCCATCACGGGGCGGATAATCTTGAAGCCTAGCGCCGTGCTCGAAGCGGGGCCTCCCGGATCGAAGACGGTCGCCGCGTCCCGCGCCGCCGCAGCTCGAAAGGGCCCGATCACCGGTCCGACCTCTGGCGCCGAGGCCAATTCGGCCTTTCCTGCCTTTCGCCTGCCGGAGGACTGGGACGTCGTGGTCCAGGAAAGCGGCGGGATCCTGATGGCCGAGGCGGCGATGCTTGCCTTCCGCGAAGGGGCCGAGGACCGTATCGTCCGCGCCGCGGCGCGGATGCAGCCGACGCCGGCCGGCATCCGAATTGCGACTTCGGACCAAGAGGTGATGGCCAGGCAGGTCATCGTAGCTGCTGGCCCGTGGATTTCCGGCTTCGTCCCGGGCCTCGCCCGGCACCTCAAGGTCACGCGCCAAGCGGTCGGCTGGTTCAGGCCGGCCAAACCCGAAACCGTCCGTTATGGCGAGTTCCCCATCTTCCTGGTCGAGCGCGCGCGCGGCCTGGTCTACGGCTTTCCCGACTTCGAGGGCCGCGGCGTCAAGGCCGCGCAGCACGACCAGGGTCCCGAGGTCGGCCCCGATGAATGGGGACCGCCGGCCACCGACGAAGAGTTGAAAACGGTATCGGCAACTCTAACCGAACTGTTGCCCGGCGCCGCCGGACCCATCCTCGAGCGCGATATCTGCCTCTATACAAATACGCTGAAAGCCGACATGCGCGCCGACGATGGCAACGAGTTCATCATCGACCGGCTGCCCGAGGATCCGAGGATCATCGTTACTTCGCCCTGTTCGGGTCACGGTGCCAAGTTCGCGAGCGCCATCGGCGCGATGGTGGCGGACTTGGCGCTCGACCCACAGCGCACGCCGCCCGACGCCTTCCGGCTTGACAGGTTCTCCGGGTTCGCGTCGGAGGGGCCCGGCTGTTCTCGTTAGCGGGCGCGGCTGGGAGTCAGGAGTTCGAATCTCTTCGGGCGCGCCAGTTGCAAATCTACGCCGGAGCACGGCGTGGACCGCTGAAGGCTTCGGTTCTGCCCTGCCGTTCGACGGTCAGGCGATTTCCGGCAGGTAGTGCAGGACGAGCAAGTCCGACCGCGGGCAGGGCGCGATCGCGTAGGCGCTACCTTGGTCGTCGCTGAACTCCACGAGCAACGTTTTTTCATCAAGCTGCTCGACGACAGTGCCGACCTGCCCGCGTGCAAGCTGCTGCGCAGGAAGGTCCGCCAGCAATGCCACCACGTCCAAAACGGACGGCCTTTCGTTCTTTGCGTCCTTCTTCGCCTTCATCACAGCACCCAGCAGGTGACGAACCTCGGCACGCTCTCGCCGGTTCGCACGATCCAGATCATTCTTACCACAGCACTCTTTCCTTGTCGCCTGAGGTTCGCATCGAGGCGCCAAAGTGTCCCCCAAGCGTCCTCCCCATCCTGGAAGGCTTCGGCGGAACGTGCGGCCTCGAGCAGAGCGTCGCGCAACCAAGATGCATCGCTCCGCTGAAGATCGAGGGCTTCGCGGAATACCCGGGCCTTATGCCGACCTCGCGGATGCGAGGGGTTCAAACAATAGTCCTCGATCTTACGTATATCGAGGATTGCCTGATCGCCGCGTGGCAGACGCTTCGTCATCGCCGCAGATTGGCTTCGCATCCGGTGGAGCGCAAGCCCATCGGCAGTCGTGCCCTGAGAAGGGCGGCGAATACTTGGCTTTCAAGACGCGCTTTCGGCTAAGCGATCATAGCGCCACGGCGTAGCAATAGTGCCCATCTTCATCGGCCGCGGCGCGCCACTTACGCTACAGCAAAGGCCTCGCTGGCGTGTGCGGCTTCAAGCAGGATTCTCGCAACCACGCCGCGTCGCTGTCGCCCCCAACCAAAAATATCGAAAACAACCCCATGCAAAGTAGCAGGCGGGCGCCGGCAAGGACGCTATGGGAGGTAATACTTGACACGTCGGGCAAATCAACGGCACTCCTTCATCATCGCACAATCCGTCAAACGCCCGTGGGCCCGCAATGGCGCGCCGTTCGGTGTGTTTGGGCGAAAATCCCTACCCACGATTGAAGTTGCAATGGCTCGAAGTTGCAATGGCTCGCCGCAGCGCGTGATCGCCTGCGTGTTGCCGAGCCGCCGCGCTTCCGACGCGCGTGCCTCGCGAATGACCTGAAAGAGACATCGGACTTAGGCGCGTTATGGGAGCGGCAGGAACTGTCGACACAGTTCTGTCGTCTTTCATCGCTTAGTTCCATTTGCCGAAATGGGGGGGCTGCTTTGTTGCCTGGGAAGTATTTTGCTGATGCCTTGACGCTGTGTTGACCCCGACCTGCTCCGTCCTTCTAGACCTCGACGGCACTTTGATTGATTCGCAGCCCGGGATTTTAGCAAGCTGCCTGGCGGCGCTACGCGCCCTTGGACATGAACCGGATGAGACCCTCGATATAAAGCGCGCCATCGGGCCGCCGCTCGAAGACATCATGCAGGTTTTGCTGCAACCATACGGGGACGACAGAATAGGTGAAGCAGTGGCGGCCTATCGCCAGCACTACGGTGAAAGCGGCCTTCTCGGGAGCGAGCCTTATCCGGGAATTCGCAGTTCTCTTAGCGAGATGCAGCAGGCCGGATTGCGAATCTACCTGGCAACCTCGAAGCGGGAGACTTTCGCGAGCCGCATTTTGGACCATCTGGAGTTTGCAACATATTTCGATGGCATCCACGGCTCAGTGCCGGGCGGTGCGCTTGACCATAAGCCTGAACTGCTCGCCCATATTTTGTCGGAACACAATATCTCGCCCTCCCACAGTCTGATGGTAGGGGACCGCCGATATGACATTTCCGGAGCGCACGCGGTCGGAATGCGCGGTCTTGGCGTGCTGTGGGGTTATGGTACCCGAGACGAGCTTGAGACTGCCGGTGCAGATCAACTGGTGGAATCCACCGTCGATCTCGCTCGGACAGTTCTTTCGATGGTCACGAAACAATAGTGCCCATCTTCATCGGCCGTGGCGCGCCACTCTACGATATCATGCGAGATTGTTTTCGGCAGGAACCCGTCTGCCACATCAAGCCGCCGAGAGCCGAATGTGCATTTAGGTGTGGATTCGCCGATTTCGCCAAGGCTGCGACACAGATCGCCACTAGTGTTGACCGCTCTACCGTTGTTTGATTCGCAGAGGCAGCACCATGAGCCGAGCCCAGCCAAAATCCGCGCCGACGGATGAGCATGCGAGACGTATCGCGCGAGCGATCGCCAAGGGTCGTCCGCCCCCGTTCGACGCCGCCCTCGATCGGTATTGCGAAAGCTCCCCGCGCGAAATCTTTACCGCCTTCGCGGGCGCGGCTCGCCACATGCCTCCGGGCGGCGAGGATGAGCCGCTTGCTATTGGTTATCTGTTTCTGCTGCAGCGGCTGCTGGAGCATCTACGTTACCGCACAGATCAAGGCTATGCGGACGCGGCCAAGCTGATCGCGGATTTTCAGGCCGACGTCGTCGCGCAAGTCGAGGCTGGCAACGTCGACGGGCGCATGCTCTCCTTCGTGGGAGGAGCCCTGCACCAGTCGAAAATCCCTGCATCGCCGGAGCTTGCCGCGGCATCGGCAAAACAGCTCGATGACATGAACGAGGACGGGCCGCTTCCGGCCGACGTCCACGCCGCTCTCGCCGGCATCCTGGAAGCCTGCGACGGCGATCCGTTCATGACGGTCGGCGCGCTGACCGAAAGCGGTCATTCGATGCCGGAGGAAGCCCGCGGCGCAATGGCCAGCGCCTTGGCGCTCGCGGGTAGCGCCGAAACGCGCGGCGCCGCGGTTCTGTTCCTGCTCGATTCAGCTTCGGCTGTGCGCCGCGCTGTCGCCGGAGCACTTGCGCAGGTCGCCGCCTCGCTGACGCCGACCGAGGTTCGGCGGCTGATTGCGATGCGCAACTGGCGCCCCGAGAACGAGCGGGCCGAAGTCGACGCGATCATCCGCAAGGCGCGTGCGGCCGGGATCGATTGCGCGCCATGGGAGGCGGGCAGCACAGAGGCAATCGTCGCTACCGCCATCGACGGTGCCACAGCGCAAGCGTTCCTGCTGATATCGCCGGTTGGACGGAAAAAGCGGATCTCATCGCTCCTGATCAAAGGCGGGATCGCGGATGCTTGGAGCGCCGAGCCGGAATCGCGCCGCCAGATCGAGATGCACCTCGCTGCCGCGGGGATGGAAACCCCTACGCTTGCCGTATCCCGTTCGTATCTCGACCGCACCGTGGCGGACCGACTGGCGCTCGGCATCGAGAAGGGAGACGCACCGCCGTTCGGCCTGCTCCAGGTCGCCGAGGCGATCGGCGGTGCCGATTGGCAGCCCGCGCGCATGGCCTTCGGTGAAACGCTCGCCGGACTGATCGCCGAGGTCCCCAAAGCGATGTGCGAGCCTGCCGCGCTCGCATTGGTGCTGCGGAACAGTAACAAACTTGCCGAGCTTGAGGCGGTCGCACAATGCTGGTTCGAGGACGACCCGCAGGTGAGGCAAGCGGTGCAGCAGGCACGCGGCCGCGATCGGGCCAAGCTTGCGATCTTTCTTTTGCAGAGTGTCATCGCTCGGCGCCGTGACAGATGGGCCGAGATGCTCTTGCGTACCGCTCTATGGATGCGCGAGGCGCCCGAGGCGGCCAATCTATGCTGGCGTGAACTCGCGATCGTCGCAAAAGCGCTCGCCGACGGACGGGATATGACCGAGATCGGGTTGATGCGCGATATCGCATCGCGGACGATCGCGGCGCTTGGGAACGCGGGGCGGCGGAGCCGCGCAGCTTACCCCGACCGGACGTAGTGCGAAGTCGCAGTCTGGAAGCCCGGAGCGCGCAGCAGGCGTCCGCATCATAGCGCCACGGCGAACGAATAGTGCCCATCTTCATCGGCCGCGGCGTGCCCGCACGCCGCCCGACGCCTTCCGGCTTGACAGGTTCTCCGGGTTCGCGTCGGAGGGGCCCGACTGTTCTCGTTAGCGGGCGCGGCTCGGAGTCAGGAGTTCGAATCTCTTGGGGCGCGCCATTTCACGATTGGGCACGATTTCGTTCCTTACTACGGCGAATGCCGTATCAAGCGCCGAGCGCCATGCGTGGAGCAGCAATCGATTCTCGAATAGATGTCGGGCGCTACCGCTGCATGTCCCTTGTATGCGCCGCCCCTCAGTAATGCCTCGCCACAAACAGGTCACCGCTGAAATTGACATGCATGCCGAGGTGTTGCCGGCCCTTGGTCAGCGACTGGACCTCGTTCTCCATCGCGTCGATCAGCGCTGAAAGCTTGACGATGCCCTGCGAGTCGGCCGCTCCGGCGAGCGCGTCCAGGAAGGCTTGAGCGAGAGCGCCATGCTTCCATTCCGGAAGCTCTTCCGACAACTCGTTCTTTTTCGACGAAGTCAGGACGCTGACGTTTTCGAGGTCCATGGCATCCCGGAGGACCTTGGCGTCAGGGTCGGTCGCCCAACCTTGGGCACCGACCGCGCCGGAATGGCAAGCGTCGAGCAACAGCAGAACCTTCCCATATTTGGCGAGCGCCTGCACTTTTTTAGCAAATTCGCTCGCCGAGACCGCGCTCTTGATGCTCTTGTTCCGTGATCCCGTGTCGAAGTCGTATGGGATGATGTAGAACTGCCCGTCGATCATCTCGCCGTGGCTCGAAACCAGAATAACGGCGACGTCCTGACCCGGATCGCCTTTAGCCACACTTTGCGCCATGGCGTCGAGCGCGTCGAGAATGGCCGCGCCGTCGGCCTTGCTGTTGGGCAGATATGTCAAGCTGACGTCGGCGTAGAGACTCGCCTTGCCGGGAGCGCCTTTCTGACTGTCGAGAAGCGCGGTCGCGACGTCGTGTGCGTCCTCGGCGGCATAATCTAGGTGCAGGTCGCCCGCCTTGTCGCCGAACGTATCGATGCCGATCGCTAGGACATGCAGTACCGCGCCCGGCGGCTTGGTGCTGGCGGTTTTGACCTGAACATCAAATCTCGCCTTCGTAATTTCGTCGATGCCGATCGCCCGCGCGGTCTCGAGCTGATCCAGGACGAGAGGTAACGTATTCGGCCGATGTAGCCTGGCGATGGCGGAAACGGGAAGCGACGTCGCAGCCTTGTCGGGGCCGTGATTTACTATCCACTTTAGCACCTCACCGGCATCCGGCGTCGCCTCGTAGAAGCCTTCGGGAGTCCAGAGCACCCAGTCCCATTTGGCCGGATCGCTTTTGTTTCGGAGGACCTGCAAGGCAAGGATTTCGTGTCCGTCGACGGCGCGATGCCAGCGAAGTGTTCCGTCGCCGTAGGCCGCAACGACGATCCGCCCATCTTCACTTGCGTTCACTGAGCGAACTTCGCCTCGACCAAAGTAGGACCATATCACTGTTCCTGCGTCGTCGAACGCCCTGAGCGCCCAGTGCGAGCCGAGGAAGAAGCGCTTCGCGTCCGTAGCGATCGCGAGGCTGCGCGACATCTCCTTTCCGATCGAAAGCACGCGGCCGTTCAGCGTCGGGTCGTTTTCGTCCTCCCAGTGAAGAATCGTCAAGCCTTCGCGAAGCGGCGCGACCGTGATCCCGTCATCGATGGGCGAGCTAGATAACGTCAGCGACCTCGCGTCAAACCTCAGGACGGGCCCCCCCGATCGGGCAGCGCTGAAATCAACGACTTTGCCATCCCGGGAAACGCGCACGCTGTCGGCCGGACCAATTACGGGCAGGACGGGCGAAGTAACGGTCCATACCACTTCGCCCCGCGCGTCCAAGAGACAGAGGGAAGGCATTAACGAGGCAGTGAGGACTCGCCCATCCGGCAGGGTGTCGACGCCGATTATCCCACTACTTATGCACTGGGGCATTATGCGGCGTTCGTCGCCAATTCCGGCCCCATCCCACGCGAAGAGAACTCTCCTCCCTTGGGCGTCGGTCACGGCGCCGCCGGCAAACAGGGTTCGACCATCGCGGGACCACGCAACCTTGGTGAAACCGAAAAAGGATCCATGAACGTCTACGGGGCGGTGTCCACCCACGCGTTCAAGCGTGCTTCCGTCCAGGATATCGACCGCGGTCTCCCAGTAGCCGACGGCCAGCCGGGTGCCGTCCGGACTGAAAGCTATTTCGTCGGGGCGAGTTCCGCTCATTGCCCTGACCGGCTCGCCGACGCGGTGAAAGTTCGGACGTTGGTTGGCGGGATCATAACGGTACAAACGTATCAAGCCATCCCTGCTCGATGTTGCGAGGCGCCCGTCGCGCGCGAACGATGCCCCATAGCTGCTCGTTCCATATTGATCCTCGCGGAAGATCTCGCTCCAATGTTTGTCGCGGTCGAAGACTCGCAGTCCTTGTCTATCGCCATACAAGACGGCAAGGAAGCGGCCGTCCGGAGAAAATTGCAGGCGATCGGTATCAGCTGGAACGTCGCCGCCAATGCGCTGAATGAGGTTTCCAGATTCGCGATCGAATAGGTAGACTGGGCTGTCACCACTAGCTCTCTCAGTTCTTCCACCCACCGCGAGTGTCGCTCCGTCCGGACTTATCGCCACCTTAGACGCGCTGCCTACCCTCCCAGGGCCGCTCGGAATCCAGATCGTGCGCAAGGGCTTACCATCGGCAAGCGACCAGATTCGTACCGTACGATCGCGGCTGCCTGTGACCACGAAGTGGCCAGCGGCATCGACGGCTTGCGACGTAATCAGGGCCGAGTGTATGCCGGGATCGACGGCGAGCACCGGGCGATCGTAGAGATCCGTTCCGTCCTTCGATCCCTGATCCTGCGCCAGCACACTCGCGGAGACCAAGACGGCCAGGGCCGAAAGAGCGACGGCTATTGCGCGTGGATGTCTCCGAACGTGGGCCATTTCGCTGCCTCCAATTGGGCCTTCGTCGTCTCAAGTTCGAGTTTTTCCTTTTCGACATGGCGCGTCCAAAGCGCGCCGACGCCGTCGGAGATCGCCTTCATCAACGGTTCGACCGAGCTTTTGGCAACCTCTTCCCACACACCTTTCGTGTTGGGAGTGATCGTCTTGACGGCGGAGTCGCAGATCTCTTTCAGGCCCTTTCCAGACGTCTCAAGGCTGGTTCGAACCGTCGGCAGGCGATCGGGATCACCGCCTTCAACGAGGGCCGTGGTCAGCCCGGCGATGACCCCGTCCATCTCTCCTTCCGCCATCCCATAGGTCAGCCGCGCGCTCGCGAGAGTAGCTTTTTCCCCGCCGGACTTGAGTACCTCGACACAAGTTGTTGCTTGCGTCCGAGCCTTGGCGAGTAAGGCGATGACTTCTGGCCAACCGAGCGGGGCCTTCTGCGCGAAACCAATCGCTAGAGGGACAACGGAGGCCAAAGCAAAGACAGCAATTTTTTTCATGGCGGAACATCCTATGGTAGCACTTCGGTGCAAGGATATACCACAAAAAGACGCTGGTGGACCATCACGTCGATCCGGAGATGGATCGAACGGTCGCTATCGAAGGGTAACCGGACCAGCCCGCGGATCGGAAAGACAGCCACCGTGAGGCGTAGCACGTGATCGTAGGCAGTCGCAGATTAAACTATTGGAGCGCTCAGCGGGCTGCAGCCTCATAGCGCCACAGCGAAGCAGTAGTGCCCATCTTCATCGGCCGTGGCGCGCCACTTCGGTACGCTATCACCGCCAAATGCCGCCGTTCTCGCTCGGTGAGCCGTTTCCATGGCGGCTCATTCTTCAGATTGCGCGTCTATGTGCCGGCTTGGCTCCATGCGCTCGTGGAGGACCCTGACTATCTCCACCAGCCCCGACTTGAGGACTCGGTAGAATAGGACGTGAACAGGTTTTCTCACCTTTGTCACGGTATCGTCGGCGCGTGCATTTCGAAGGTGAAAGCTCCGAATGCCGCGGGACAACTCGGCCCGGTCCCGCGTCGCAGGACCGTCCGGTTCAGCCGCGACTTTGCGCATCCCGGCCGCGAGCACCGCCGTGTAACGGCGCCTGCCTTCGGTTCCCCACTGCTCGGCGCTTACGGCGAGGATTTGAGCGAGGTCGGCTCGCGCCAACAGCGAGAGGCGAAAACGCGCCATTCGGTTAGTTAGCGGGCGCGCTTGTCGGGCGGAGTTGTCAAACCTTCGAGATAGCCCTCGAGCTCCGCACCATCCACTTCGACAAAATCTCCCCGATCAAGCGCATCGACGCCGGCCTTGATCTGTGCGCGCAGTGCTTTCAGTTTCAGCTTATCCTCTCGCCGCCGTTGCTGGAGCACGCGCAGCGCGTCGCGGACCGCTTCGCTCGCATTCTGGTACTCGCCTTCCTTCACCACTCGTTCGACGAACGCATCCTGCTCGTCCGTCAAGCTGATGTTGCGAGTCGGCATGTCCGCTTTCTCCTTCAATGCCTGAATAGACTAGCAGCTATGGCAAAGTTTGCCAACGACGACTTTCCCCCGCATACGGGCAATCGAAGGGGTCGATGGCAAGCGGGGCGTGGGTTCAGAGGCCGCAGCGAAGAAACGAAGGCAATCGATTGGAGTTGCATTGGCTCGTGAAGTTGCAATGGCTCGCCGCAGCGAGTGATCGCCTGCGTGTTGCCGAGCGGCCGCGCTTCCGACGCGCGTACCGCGGGCACCGTTGGTCCGGCAGCGGCCTTCCATGCGATCATGGACGGACATCGTCCCGAGCACGCGCAACAAGACGCTACGCTGCGAACGATGGCGCTCGGAACGTTGATTTTGAATGCTTTCTCGGTTCGAGCGGCACCAGGCCGCTTCATACGGTGCCGCTGCAGTGCCATCCAAAACATGTACAGACAAACACTTACGACCGCCGGCGGCCCGGAGCGACATCGTCGCTTTTATCTTGCCGTCCAAATCGAGCGCGGTCTGCATGCAATTTAATCCTGATGGCAAGCACGCGGCTCTAGGTCGGTAATGTCCGGTATTGTCGATAGCAGACGAGAAGGTGGACATGGCAATGTCCACGCGAATGACCAAAAAGAGATATGCGGTTAATCGCTACTCGATCGGTCACCGGCCAGCGTGAGGAAAGAGGGGCCACGCGAGAGTCCAAATCGGCCAGGACGCCGAGGACCGGGCAATGATCCTGATCGATGCGGGCGGAGCTCTCAACCAATTGCAGCCGACGGGGGTCCTTCTTTCACTTGCATCGGCTCCCTACAGCTCCTGTCGGCAGTTGAGCTCTGCGTTGAACACGGTCGCTGGCACGCTCAACCGCTCGTCGCAATAGAGCGCACTGAGTTCATCGACGTGAGCGTCAGGTTCGCAGCTGACAATTGCCAGCCGATCGAAAAAGGCGAGATCCAGCTCGCTGTCTTGCCGACGCATCGCGCCCCAAACGTCCCACGGCAGCATCTCGCGGTTGTTCAACGCTGCGACATCGCGGACGAGGTTGCCCGCAATGAACCAAAGCCCGTGCATGTCGAGGATGCCGAAGGCACTTGGATCGATCCTTCTGCCACGGCAGAGCGACCAGGCATCGCCCGCAACCACGAACTGATCGCGCGGAACGTCTGCTGTATCGAACCCGATCCTGAAGAGTTCGCGTTGGCGATCGTCGATCTGTGCATCGAACAGTACCCAACATTTCTTTCCTTCGTTCCAATATTCAGTTACCCAATGATCGAGGTATTTACCCTTTTCGAAATAGGCGCCGAAGCCGCAGCGGGCGCGCGCCGGAATGCCGTGCGTGCGCAACATCGCCACGTGAAGAAGCGTGAAGTGCCGGCAGACGCCGACCTGCCGCTCGTTGATCGCACGCGCTGCAGAAAGCGGCCGACAGTCGCGCGTTACGATGTCATCCAAAATCTTCTCGACAGCGCGAACATGCGACTGAGCTTGCTGGTCGCGGCTGAGCGTCACCCCGTAGGCAGGTGCAATGTGCTGATGGATCAGCAGACCCTGCACGGTCTCCGCGAGCGCGCTGGTGTCGCGCGGCAAGCCATCGAATAGATCAGCGTGTCGCCCGGGATCGCTCATGGCAATTGGCCTCAAGTACCGATCGAAGTTCATCCGAAGAGCCTTTCACAAACCGCCGTCCGGAGCTCCCCGTTGCAAATAGGCTGCTCCACCACGGGCCAGCTTATCGCAAAATTGAGCTTCCCTCCTATCACCCACATGAGAAAGCGAGGGTCGGCTTGAGGCCCATCACGTCGATCCTGGAATTGATGGAGAGGACCGCTATCGAAGGGTAACCAGACCACCCGTGAAATCGGGAAGACAGCGCCCACCACGTGCAGCGCAAGATCGCAGGGCCTCGCAAATTAGCCGGTTGGAGCGCGTAATCGGCTATAGCATCATAGCGCCACGGCGAACGAATAGTGCCCATGTTCGTCGGCCGCGGCGCGCCATTTACGATTTTGCACGACATCATGCGATTTTGCCGCCGCCCGCGCGAACATCGCCGGATCCTCATCGCGTCGCGGACGTGTGAGTCCTGCCTGACCTCAAGCCCGAGACCGCCGACTCTTGCTTGCCTGACCCTGCACGTACTCGCGCAACGCCCGATTGATACGTGTTTGATAGCCTTCATTGGATTTCGTGTGGCTCTTGAACCAGGCGACGACATCGGCGTCGAGGCGAAGCGTCAGTTGCTGCTTGACCGGTCGATAGAACAGCCCGCGCTTCGCGCCGGACCAGTCGAGTACCTCCGCCGCGTCCGACGTATCAATGGCGCTATCGGGCAGCGCCGCCAGCAACTTCAGTTCCGCCAATTGCTGGCGCGTCAACCGTTTAGAAGTTTCCTTCTTCATAGGCTTTCCTCTCGTGGGCGGTGGCCTTCCGCGCGCTGATAATGCGGCCGACCGGCTCGCCTGCTTCCGATTCAGCTTCCGGCAAGTGTGAATCACCAGCAGCAGCACCGGCCCAACAAGTGCGATAGTGTGCCAACGATCACCGTCCGGATGCGGGTCGGGCTTCGATGCGTGGAGTGGATCGTCAAACACCAGGATTGCGGTTTCGAACGACAGGGCCGTGCTTGACGCGGTTTGCCGCCGCTTTATCCGGGTCCCAAGTCCAGCGCATTGCCGCCGCTCCGTAGCTACGAATATGGCGCTACAATCGTGTGGTGTCAAGGGTCCGGGTCGAGCGGCGACCGACAATGCACAGCTGGATGCGTGTCCGCGACCGCCCGATGTTGCCATCGCAGTGCTTTCAAGAAACTCGCGGCCCCGCCGGCGCGGCGCGTCGCACGTCCGGATAGTCCGTCATATCGCCACGGCGAACGAATAGTGCCCATCTTCGTCGGCCGCGGCGCGGCATTTGGCTACAGCGAAGGCCTCGCTGGCGTGTGCGGCTTCAAGCAGGATTCTCGCAGCCGCGCCCGCAACAAGACGCTACACTGCGAACGATGGCGCTCGGAACGTTGATTTTGAATGCTTTCTCGGTTTGAGCGGCACCAGGCCGCTTCATACGGTGCCGCCGCAGTGCCATCCAAAACAATGTGCAGACAAACACTTACGACCCCCGACGGCCCGGAGCGACACCGTCGCTTTTATCTTGCCGTCAATCTCAGACCTTGGTCGGCGCTCTCATTCCCGCGGTGGTAATGTCCGGTGTGGTGGATAGCGAACGAAAGAGCGAACATGGCAATATCGACGCAAATGACCCAACGCGAACATCGTCGGCTTCCGCCCGCCCGGGTTATACGGCGGGCGCCTCCCAGCCATTGAATTCTAACCTTCGAGTTTAATTCTCTATGCACCTTGACGGTGGAGGCGAAGATGAGCGGGCTCGAATACACGAAAGAGAACGCAAAGCGGCTGGAAAAAATCTATCTCACGAGGGACGTCGCGGCGCAGCGATCGGAGACAATTCGGCAACTCAATTTGTCCAGTGGCGAGAGCGTTCTGGATATCGGATGTGGTCCGGGCTATCTGTGCGAAAGCATGGGGGAGATCGTTGGGCGTCATGGTGCTGTCGTCGGCATCGATATTTCGGCCGATTTGATCGCCCTCTGCAATCGGCGAAAAGCTTCAACGTGGCTTTCATTTGCCATCGGCGACGCGACTAAAATAGATCAGGCAGGTGGGTCGTTCGATGTCGTTGTATGTACGCAAGTTGCCGAGTACGTTCCTGATGTTGACCGCGTCCTTTCAGAGGCATTTCGCGTCCTGAAGCCAGGCGGCCGAACGATCTTCGTCGCAACGGATTGGGACGCTGTCGTTTGGCATTCTGAAAATCCACAACGCATGGCCTTGGTCATGAAATCATGGGAGGAGCACTGCGCCCATCCGCGTCTCCCAAGATCCATGGCGTACAAGTTGGTCAATGCAGGATTTAGGTTTGACGGAGCAACTGTCTTTCCAATCCTCAATCTGCAATATGATGACGATAGCTACAGTAAGGGACTATCACAGGGTATTCGGGATTTCGTTGCACGGAAGAAAGACGTTTCGGCTGATGATCTGAACGAGTGGCACAGCGAGTTCGAGCGCCTGAGCGAAGCAGGAAGATACTTCTTCAGTACCAACCGATACATCTTCAGAGCGTCAAAACCTGCTGCGCACGCCCGTTGAAATGACGGCTTTTGGCCCATCATGTCGATCCCGGGATTGATCGAGGGGGCCGTTATCGAACCGTAACCGGACCACCTCGCGAAATCGGGAAGACAGCCGCTCGTGAGGCGTAGCGCGGAATCGCAGGCCGTCGCAGATTAGCCGATCGGAGCGCCCAACAGGCTGCGGCATCATAGCGCCACAGCACGTGGCGAGGCTGACCTGCTTCGCTTAAATCAACAGGAGCGCGCAATGGCAGACACTGCAAAACTTCTCAAATACCTTTACGACCGCTTCAATGCCCGCGACATCGAAGCGGTTTTGGCAATGCTGCACAGCGACGTCGTGTGGGCCAACGGCATGGATGGAGGACATGTCTATGGACACGACGGCGTTCGGGGCTACTGGATTCGGCAATGGGCGATGATTGACCCCCATGTTGAGCCGAACGACTTCTCCGCGGACGTGAACGGAGCTTTCAATGTAGTGGTGCACCAGACCGTGCGTGACCTCGATGGCAACGTGTTGTCTGACAAGATGGTCGGGCACATCTTTCGAATTGAGGGCGGCCTCATCAAGCGTTTCGACATTCGCTAGTGGTCAAAGTCACACGCTTGGTACCCGCGCACCAACGATCAGGAGCGACGGGGTCTGGGTGGATTCCGGCCCTTCCGCTTGGTGGCTATATTTAGCGAATCTCGGTGCCGCCCTCGTGCGCCGAAACGCACGCTCAACTGTAGGCCGAGGAAAATAACGAATGTCGAATGAGGACAGCACCAAGATAATTTACAGGAGGACGCCGGAATCTGCGGCCATGGTGGCAAACACCAAGCGGGCGATGGCGATCACCGCCGCACTTAACCGTTTGACGTTCAACGATGCGGACGAAATTCGGGCCTTGTTCAGCGAACTCATCGGTAAAAAGGTCGATGAGAGCTTTTTACTGATCCCGCCATTCTATACGGCCGGCGGGGACGAAATCCGCGTCGGGCATAATGTCTTCATCAATCAGAACTGCACCTTCTATGACCTTGGGGGACTCGACATCGCGGACGAAGTGATGATCGGCCCGAACGTGAGCATCATCACCGCGGGCCATCCCCTTGAACCTTCGCAGCGACGCGCCGTCACGATCGGAAACCCCATCGTGATTGAGAGAAACGTCTGGATCGCAGCCGGCGCAACGATTATCGGCGGGGTGACTGTAGGCGAAAACTCGGTTGTGGCTGCGGGTTCGGTAGTCACCAAGGACGTTCCCCCGAATACCCTTGTCGGAGGAAATCCGGCGCGGGTCATTCGTTCGATTGGCGACGACTGAAGGAACATCCGCCGATGGTCGCCTGCCGACAGACTGCTCGCGGGTACCAAGCGTGGGATTTTGACGACTAGCGTCAACGTCTCCGCTAGTCGCAAGAGCGATTATTCAAAAGATTGCCCTGTCAAATTCGTCACTCGAATGAGATCAGTACATTTTCCAAAGCTTTGAGAACGCATCACCTTAGGTGAAGGAGCACAATATGGGCGCGGCACGCATGATCGTAATTTATCGTCTTCCTTTGGATAGGCAGGCCGTCGATCGCCATTAGTGCTCCAGCGGAAACGTAGTTATCAGCTTCATCCACGCCGCGGCGCCACTGTACGCTGGAACGCGCGGTAGCGACCTTTGGCTCCCCGATCCCGCGCCATCGTTCGCTACTCTCCCGTGCGGCGATCGGCAACAAGCCTCTCACGGCGCCGTGGATGCCACTTCCTGAACAGGCGCTTCCGGCGTCGTGGGCTTGTGGATTGCAACCCCGGACATGACGAGCAGCACGCCGATCATGTCTTGCCCGCTGGGGATTTGCGCCAGGACCATGACGCCGATCAGAGTGGCCGTCGCTGGCAGCAGCGCGAGCATCAGGGCGAAGCTCGCCCGCGGCAGGCGGGACATCGCCAATTGATCGCACACATAGGGTATGACGGACGAGCAGGCGCCCACGGCGATACCTGCGAGGACCAACACGGGCATCGTGAAGGCCTCCGCGGCTTGGACGAAGCCAATCGGCATGATGAAGAAGAATGCCATTGCCATCGCTGCTCCGAGCCGCTCGACGCCGCCGCTCGCACCGCCTTCGGATATCTTGTGCCCCAGCACGATATAGCCGACGAACAGTGCGCCATTCAGAAACGCCCAGCACAGCCCGAGCGGGTCGGTTGACCATTTCACGTCGATCAGGAGAAACACGCCGAGCGCGGCGAGCGCGAGCGCCGTAAAATTGCGAGCCGTTCGGAGTCCGTACAACGCAACGCCTATCGTCCCGACGAACTCCATTGCCGCAACCAGACTCATGGGCAGCCGATCGAGCGCCAGATAGAACGACGTGTTCATTATCGCGAGACAGGCGCCAAGGCCGATGAGCAAAAATCGCGTTCGCGCGTCGGCCTGCTTGATCGTCCTCCATGGCTTGGTCCACGGCGCAAAGATAGCCGCAGCGGACGCGATCCGCATCCAGGCGACGCCAAGGACGCCGACCGCCGGGAAAAGCAGGACGGCGAAGGATGGACCTAGATAGTGGAATATTGCGCTCACGCCGAACCAGGCGTGCGGTGGGGCGGAATGAGCGATCTTGGTGAACGTCAGGCTGGGGCGCGACATGCGGCTCCTCTCACCTAAGTATGAGAGCCACAGAGGCCTTTCTATATGCAGTCCGAAACGCTAGATTGCGGTAATCTTCCAATAATCAAAGGTGAATTACGTGAAACGCCTTCGATATGAAAACGGCGACCTGGACGCAACCGATGTCCGCATCCTGAACGCCTTGGTCGACGACGCACGGATTAGCATCGCCGATCTGGCGCGTTCAGTCGGCCTATCGCCGCCGAGCGTGTCCGAAAGGATCAAGCGCCTGGAGGAAGCCGGCGTGATCGAGGGCTACACTCTTACGATCAATCCGAAGGCTCTGGGCCTGCCAATCGCGGCTTGGTTGCGCATTAGGCCTATTCCTGGACAACTGCAGAAGGTCGCGGACATCTTGCGAGGATTGCGGGAGATCGTGGAGTGCGATCGTATTACCGGCGAGGACTGTTTCATCGCGCGAGCCCATGTCCAATCTGTCGACGACCTGGAGAAACTGATCGACCAGGTAATTCCCTATGCGATGACCAACACGTCGATCATCCAGTCTTCCCCGGTCAAGAGGCGCTTGCCGCCGATCCTCCTCGGCGACAGGCTGTGATGACGTGCTGCTGACCGACATTGCCAACGACCCGGACGCCGTGGCACTCGAAAGTTAATTAGCCTGCTTCAGAAACAAGTCGTCGCGGTCCCGGCTTCAACCGTGTGGCACAGCGCACGCTATGATACTCCCGAGCGCCATCGGCGCGATGGTGGCGGACTTGGCGCTCGACCCACAGCGCACGCCGCCCGATGCCTTCCGGCTTGACAGGTTCTCGTCGGTAATGTCGGGTAGGGTATTGTGGATAGCGGACGCGGCATTATCGACGCGATGGACTATGCAGTTCTGGCTAGTTCAGCTTTGCCAGGAACGCGTTGATCGCTTCAGCTGCTTGTTTTGGCTGCTGGCACATCCACCAATGACCCGCCCCTTCCAAAACGGCGACCTTTGCCCCGGCGCGCTCGGCCGAACGTCGCGCGAGCGTCTCGCCGCCGCAGTAGGAATCTTCCGTCGCGATCAGCGCCAAGCCGGGTTTGGCGGCTGCCCGCGGTAACCCGGCTCCGAGATCGCGCATCACCGGCTGAGCGGCCGATCTGTACACCGCCAGGATTGCCCGACCCATGTCCTTGTTCGCACCCGCAGCCACCTTTTGGGCAATCGCTGAGGTCATGCCCAAGCTCTCGTACCGCTGGGCTCGGGCCTCGGCCGGCAGACTGAGCATCTGCGCAACCGCCTGCTCGCCGATGTCCGGCGTCTGCCAGGCCTGCGCCATGTCGTGCCAGACGTAATCCGCGTCAAAGCATCCCAAAATATCGCTTATCCAAGATCGCACCAGACCTGGACGCTCCATCGCGATCCGGATGACGTGCCCCCCGCCCCAGTCATGCCCCACCAGATCGATCGGTTGTGTCAACTTCCCGAGTTCGCCGGCGAGCCAATCGCGATAGGCGTCAGTGGAACAATCAAAGCCCGAAGGGATGGCGGAGCCAAATCCGGGTGGAGACAGACGAACGACGTCATCGTCGCGTAGATGCGGGACGAGATCGTCCCAGATCGCCTGCGTTTCAGGATTTCCGTGAACGAGAACGATGGTCATCCAAGCTTCTCCCAATACAACATTTGTTTCACACGCCAGAGGGCCGAATTCCGGATTGTTGAACGTATCGCGTGAGCCCTGGTGTGAAAAGCCGCGTCGAGGCGGTTTTCTTTTGATGGGTTCAGGAGCGGACCTGCCACCTCGGCGCTGGCCCTCCTCCTTACGTCATGGCCGCGAGATACGCAGCTGCTGTCACCGCGAATTTCGTGTCGGAGCGAACCGGGGCGCCCGGTTTCCGAAGGGCGTAGATGCTGTCGAGCCGCGCAAACCGGTCGCATTGTCTCAGGTATGCGGCCTCGTCCAGTGCCGTGAGGTCGGATACGATTTCGTCCGGGAACTCGAAATCGAATATGACGATGACCGATCCACTGACGATCTGCAGGACAAATGTCCCGTTGTTCGATGGCCGTGAATAGATCACGTGCACAGGTCTCGCGCCGTCCGACATGATGCGCAGAAAATCCGTGGGGTGCGAGCCGCCGCTGAGTCCCTCCAGCTCCAGCACAATCTTTCCGCCGGCGAGGACCTCGCAATCGCCAGACAGTCCGTCGGCAAACTCGATCTGGAAGAAATGCATCGCATGCGGTCGCTCAGGATCGAAGCTGAACTCGAGCTTGCCGTAGCACCAATAGGTGGGAAATTCGATCCAACCGTCGGGCGGCCCCAACATCGCTGCGACCTGGTTGCGGCTCAACCCACAATCCACGGGACCGAGCCGACCCGTGGCAAGGAAATCTGACAGCCGCACCCGTGCGGTCCGCGGCACGACGCGTGCTGGTACCGATTCGGCGGTGGCGGCGCCTTTGCTGCGCAGTGCAACCGAATATAGCGGCAGGCCGAGGCGGCGCGGAAGGACCGCAAGGCCGGAATCGATGGCAGCGGGCATGCCACACATGACGCGATCGATGCTGGCATTGGCCTCGAGTGCGTGCCACAGCTCTGCATCGGTCAGCTTGGCCAGTTCCGCGTTGCCGCCGATCTCGTCGTCCCACACCTTGAACGAAACCGCGACGTCGCCCGCCGCAATAATCAACAGCGACGGCTCCGGCGTGTCGTCGCCGCCACGCGGCCAGTAGAGGATTTGCGTCGGCTCGCCGCGCCGGCGGACAAGCGCGAGGGCATCAGTCGGCCGCATCGCCTCGTCGATGCCGTCGAGCTCGATGACCATCGCAGGGCCCAGGCTGCTGTCGACGATCAAAGTCGCTTCACCTGCAGCCGGCAATTCCTCGACGGCGAAGAACAGCAGCGGCCACGGGGTGACGATGCCGAACATGAGCTTGAGTTCGCCATAGTGCCAGACCCACACCTTGCCGTGCAGCGGCTCGCAACGTTCGGTGCACGACACCGGCGGTCCCAGTAGCGCGGCGGCATCGCGCAGCGAAACGCCGGCATGGAGCTGGCCGAGCCGGCCAATCTCCAGCAGCTTCATGAGCGAGACGATCGCGGCCACTCGAAACTCCTGCGCGGTGCGCAAGCTTGCTGGCCGCGGCTCCGATTGTCCAGGCGCGGGGTGAGCGGCCGAGGCCGGGTCTGCTCCTGGCCTCCATAGCGTCGATCTCGGGATCGATCGTGAGGGCCGTTATCGAGGGGTAACCGGACCACCCTGCGAAATGGAGAAGATAGCCGCCCATTGAGGCGTAGCGCAAGATCGCAGACCGTCGCAGACTTGCCGATTGGAGCGCGTGGCGGGCTGCGGCATCATAGGGGCACGGCGAAACAATAGTGCCCATCTTCATCGGCCGTGGCGCGCCACTTCGAATACGATATCGCCGTCAAACGACACCCTTGCGGAGCGTGAGAGACGTAGCGCTCCAGGTCAAATTACATTCCCAAAGCCGAGGTCCGGGGATTGACTGTTGTAAGGTAATGCTTGACATATGTAAGGTATTGATATACATCATTTGCGTGATCCGGTGGTTCACAAACAAAGTCCTGGAACGCTTCTTCGCGACCGGAGACGGGCGTCGGCTCAGCGTGCAGAACACGAGACGTATCGCCAACATTTTGCGCGCGCTCGATGACGCATCACGGCCTGAGGACATGAATCTGCCTGGCTTCCGTTTTCATGCGCTCGTCGGCCGCGATAGAGGCCGCTATGCAGTCAATGCGAGCGGAAACTGGCGAATCACGTTCGGCTGGTTGGACGGTGACGCAATCGACGTCGATCTGGAAGATTATCACTGAGGAAGATTCGATGACCAAGAAGCTCCCGAAGCGCGGCTTGCCGCCCATGCACCCCGGCGAACTTCTGCGCGAAGAGATTCTGCCGGCGCTGGATCGGCCCAAGACGGAGATCGCCAAGCTGCTCGGCGTATCGCGTCAGACACTCTATGACATCCTTGACGAAAAGCAGCCAGTAACACCAACGATGGCGTTGCGGCTCGGGAAGCTGTGCGGAAACGGTCCGGACCTGTGGCTCAATCTGCAGAAGCGCTACGATTTGCAGCGAGCCGAGCAGGAGCTTGGAGAGAAGATCAATGCCATTCCCACGTTGGAAGTGGCATAAAGGCCTGTGTCAGGTACTTTCGGCGTAGCGCTTTCGAGAAGGAACGGCCACGTTGGAGCGGCTTACCGCAAATCCGGATACTGCATCATAGCACTGCGGCGAAGCAGTAGTGCCCGTCTTCATCGGCCGTGGCGCGCCACTTCGGTACAGAACTGGGCACGCCAAAACCCGCCGCTTTTGGGCCTGAAGTGTGCGAAGCAGTTCGCTTTTCGAGCCCATGATACGAAGCTTTCGCGTCGACTTCGACGCGCTGGGCGAGCGCGCGCAGGTGGTCGCGACGGCAGCCTGGCCTCCGTGCTCGGTCCGCATGCGCTTGCAGGCGGACAGCGGGAAAAGGACCTGTTTGGTCCTACTGCCCCGGCGGCCGCTTCCCTATCGACATGATCGCGTTGAGCTGATCCAGCTCCTTTTTCATTTTGTCGTTCGCCTCCTGTGAGGATTTCCTGTTCGACTCTATCCTCGCCTTCAGGCTCGCGATGCGCCTCTCGACCAGCGAGGGGATCTTGTTGTAACTCGGAGGCAATACGGCGGACAGGATTGAGTCTTTCGGCACGATCGCGAAGACGGCCGGATCGACCGGGTCCTTCCTGATCCATGCTGCTCCCCACGAGGTCGGTTGGAAAAGCATGTCGAGAGCCCCGTATGTGGGCGCAGCACTCTCCGCGGCTGGCGGCTGCCCACCTAGCGGGAACAGGCCCTTGCGCTTGAGCTCGTCATAGGCCTGAGCCCATGCGAGCCGCCAGGTATAGATATCGGGCGCGTCCTCTTCCTCGAGCACGGCGTCCTGGAACTTGAAGAACGCAGGTGCGTGGAGGTCGCCGGTGACCCACCACACCGCTATCCGATCGCGCCGGTTCGGTTCTTGCGGCCCGGCGATAGCGTCCGTCGAGATCACGTACTGCTCGCACTCGTGGCCGGCATACTGCCTTGTCTCCGATCCTTTCTCCACGAAGAATTTTCCGGGATGAACGGACGGGATGGCTTGCATCTCGATTTTTCCGTCGCGCCAACCCGGCAAGCGCCGCGTTTCTGCTTCCTCCCGCTCGAGCCGACGGACCTCCTCGCGCTCCTCCGCGTTGGACTCCGCATACTGTTTGCCATCGTGGTCAATCATGACCAACCTTCCGCTGGCAACGTTGAAGACCCAATCCTTGTTTCCTTGATAATAGTTCCTGGTACGGTATCTCACGTCGTTCGGAGAGATGAACAGCGTCGTGACGCCCTGACCCCATCGATCGACAGTGCGGGAATAGCTCAACGCGATGGTCAAGTCCTCGGCGGCGGCCGGAATGGCTGCGAGCAGCGCCAAGCCGCACGCCGCGAACGCCGACTTCAGTTCGTGCATGAGGTTTCTCCGTCTGGCCGGGTCCTTGCCCCGACCTTGGAGGAAGTAGCTCGCCGCAACCGGGCTTTTTTGTGAGCAGGATGGCCGATCCCCGTGGCCCGGCAGCATGGACCCGCGAACGGCACGGTTGCGCAAAGGTTGTAGATCGTGCGTTGCTCGCCTTGGCTGATTGGTGCCGGCACCGCCGGACTCAAAGTCGACATCATCGCGAGCTAGGAATCCGAATCATTCGTCGTTAAGTTGTTCGAGTCTGCGTCATCACGCAGCCGATGATCGACAGGCTGATTGCATGAAGTCGGTTCGCGTACTTTCGGTCGCTGCAGAACTATATCCCCTGATCAAGACTGGCGGACTGGCCGACGTCACCGGCGCGCTTCCGATCGCCTTGAAGCCGGAGGGCATCGAGGTCCGCACCGTCGTGCCGGGATATCCCAGTGTCATGAATTCGCTCGGGTCGGTTGAAGGCGTGCTTCATCTGCCGCAGTTTTTCGGCGGAGAGGCTCGGCTGCTGCGGGCTACATCCTGTGAACTCGGCCTGTTTGTTCTCGATGCGCCGCACCTGTTCGCGCGTGCCGGGAACCCTTATCTCAGGCCTGACGGCGTGGATTGGCCGGACAATGCGTTGCGCTTTGCGGCGTTGGCGCGAATCGCCGCCGATATCGGGCTTGGAGCCGTTCCGTCGTTCGTGCCTGACATCGTCCACGCCCACGACTGGCACGCTGCTCTTGCGTTGGCGTATTTGCACTACAGCGACCGGCGACGTCCGGCCACGGTGATGACGGTTCACAACCTTGCCTATCAGGGCGTATTTCCGCGGGAGATGCTTGCTGCGCTCGGTTTGCCGCCGGAGTCGTTCACCATTCACGGTGTGGAATATTATGGAAAGATCGGGTTCTTGAAGGCCGGTCTGTATTTTGCCGATCGCATCACGACGGTCTCGCCGACCTATGCCAGCGAGATCCTGAGCGGCGAGGGCGGCATGGGGCTTGGCGGTCTGTTGCGCGAACGATCCTGTGACCTCAGCGCAATCCTCAACGGCGTCGATACTTCGGTCTGGGATCCTGCGACAGATCCTCACATCCCCGGCTGTTTCTATACCGACATGCCGAGTTGTTTCGAATCGGACGTTCTAGAGAACAGGGCGACCAACAAGGCGGCCTTGCAGCGACGGCTTGGTCTGCAGCCCGCGCCCGATGCGTTTCTGCTCGGCGTCATCGGTCGCCTGTCCCGGCAGAAGGGGCTCGATCTGCTGCTCGAAAATCTTCCGACGATCGTAAGCGAAGGAATGCAGTTGGCCGTGCTGGGGAGCGGGGATAGCGATCTGCAGTACCGCTACCGTGCGGCCGCACAAGCCAATCCGGAGCGGGTGGGCGTTTCGATCGGACATGATGAAGGTTTGGCCCACCTGATTCAGGCCGGCGCGGATGCGATCGTGGTGCCGTCGCGGTTCGAGCCGTGCGGTCTGACGCAGCTTTGCGCCTTGAGGTACGGCACGGTTCCCATCGTGTCCCGTGTCGGCGGGCTGGAGGATACGGTGGTCGACGCGGGGGATTTGGCCGTCACCGGCGGCAGACAAACCGGGTTCAAATTTGGACCGGTCACCACGGAAAATCTTGCCGACGTTCTGCAGCGGGCTTGCGCCACGTTTCACGACGTTGCGGCCTGGCGACGGATTCAGCGCAACGGCATGTCGACAGACGTGTCGTGGCGCGATCCAGCGAGCCGCTACGCTGATCTTTATCGCAGTTTGGTCGAATTGCCTCAGGAGGTCGAATTGCCTCAGGAGAAAGTTGCCTGAAGTTGGCCTTGCCGACGTTCGTTTCATCGCATCGGCCGAATATCGGGAAGATTCCTAAGAGATGGTTAATGCCAATTGCGCAACGCCTGTCGGCTGCGCGGGCGTGCCGGAACTCGTGCCGAAATCTTCGTGTTTCCTGTCACTTAGACCAGCCGTCGCGGCGTGCTCGTCGCAATATTTCGAGCCGGCTTTGTCGTCCGCACGGAACGAAGGTGCAGGTGTCGACTTGGTTGTTTGTGCAACCGGTCGCACTTTGGTCGAATTTTTCGCCACGACTGTGGCTCGATCAGATCCTCGCATGCTGGAGGCTACAATGAACAGTCCTGCTACCGTCCGCCCGCCAGGGCGCAGCCGATTGGCACTGGTCGTAGCAGGCGTCCTCGCATTGCTCGGTTCGTTCGCGGTCACAGCACCCGCGCAAGCTGGCTACTATGACGATTCCAATTACGGTTACAATTACGGTTACAATCCCTGTTCCTATCGCTCCCGCTGCGGCTACGGCTACTCGCCCTACCGCTACGCGCGCCGCTACAACAATGGGTGCTCCGCGTGCGGCTGTTACCGGCGCTGCGGTTCGGTCTCGCGATCAGGCGTTGTCTACGAGCGTCGCTATGTCGAACGCCAATATGTCGAGCGGCGCTATGGTTACGGGGGCTACCGCCGTCCGTACGGCTATAATCCGTACGGGGGCTATCGCCGTGACTACGGCTATTATCCGTACGGAGCCTATAGGGGGGGCTATGGCTATGGCTACGGCGGTGTCGGGCGCCGCTGGCCAACGCCGGCCGGCTACGGCTACCAATCGTCCGCCGATGGATATGAAGAGCAGCCGCGGCCGCCAGCGCCGGTTTGGGACGGGGGCGACAACTACTGAGCATGATCCGGAAAAGCATGCCCTCGGGCCACGACCCGATGGGTGGGTACCGGTTTTCCCTCGCGACAAACGCGGAACGCGTTTGCGCGGAGATCATGCTCTAACAAAAAGATAGAGCGGGACGACGATTCGAAGAAAGGTCATCCCGTGCTGGCCATTTCTTATGGCTGCAAGGGCGGAATGCTGGCCAAATCCTGGCCAGAGCATGATCCGGAAAAGCATGCCCTCGGGCCACGACCCGATGGGTGGGCACCGATTTTCCCTTGCGACAAACGCGGAACGCGTTTGCGCGGAGATCATACTCAAACAAAAAGATCGAGCGGATGACGATTCGAAGAAAAGTCATCCCGCTCTAGCTCTTCGATCCCGCGAGTATGACGTAGGCGGCGACCGCGAACCAGAAGGCGTAATTGCTGACAATCTGTATTTCGATGAACACGCCAACGACCGCAAGGATCACCAGCACGAACGAAAGCACAAACCCGAAGTTCACTGCGCATATCTCCTTGCGCTGCGACGAAACGCAAAAAACCTTGCTTGGTCGCTTGCTTGGTCGATCGCAACCGTCAACGTGCGAGATCCTGTCGCAAGTTCAAAGGCCACGTCTGAGATATGTGGCCCGAGAAGCATGCTTTCTCACTCGCAATTCGCGTGCGCTTTCGCTTGTGGTGCTAGAGTGGAAGATTGTGACGCTGGACTGGACTGTGAATGCTGTTTGCTACCCCGGACGTCCGACTCAAGCCATTGTGCGATGCTGCCTAAAAGGACGTCCGATTCTGGCATTTTTGAGGGCTTTAGTTGGAGCGTTTAAGGCGGTGAAGCTTTCGTGGCGCAAAACACTGGTTTCGGCGGGGGTTTATGGGATGTGACAACTCTCATGGGTGAAAAACACCTCCGGGAGCGTTCGCTGGCTTTGGCGGCGAGCCGGCACGCGCGTTGATGGACGCCGTCGCTGCAATGGAGGAGTTCGCATGCTCGTGACCGAACAAGACGCAGTGATGACGAAATGGTGCCCCATGATCCGGCTTCGCTGGCAAGCCAGGCCATTGGCGTTCAATCGCTCCAATCCGGGCCGCTCTGCCCGCTTTAGAAACATGATGTATCGGATCTTTTTCCCCCGCCTGCATCACGAGATGAGGGGGCATTTCTTCCGATCCCAGGGGTCGGGTTGCATGATGTGGCGATGGGAGATCAGAGATCCGCCCCCATCGCAAGAGCCGCCGCGCAAGGGGTCCCCATCGGACCAGCGCAAGGGATTGCCCCCATCAGAGCCGCGTAAGGGATATTGTGGTTTGGCAGGCACGCCCTTCACGTTTACTGCGCAGTGATGTGTACCGGGCGTTGCGTGGCGCAGGCCCCAGTGCCGAAATTTCGACACTGTTTGGGCAGGCGGTGGGTCGATGCCACATTATGGGCCGTTCCGCGGCCGAATCACCGCAACTATCACGAGTTCGGATCGTAAAATAAACGCATCCCGTGCAGGAAACGATCGAGTGCCGGCAACCATTGCCCAGCACGAGCCGTACGACGAGCGTTGCGGAACATGGTAAATAATTAGCGCCTGTCGCTAACTGCCGGTTGTACAAGCAGTTTGCGGTCTTTCCGCGAGCGGACCAGCGTGCGGCCAGATTCCCCGTCCAATTTCAGACAAAAAAGCACCCCGATTCAACTGCTCTATCGCCGTGGCAAAAACCGGTGGAATTCGTCATGCGTCACCAGGCTGTCATTCTTGCTGCAGCACTGGCGTGGCTAACCGGCATCGAGAGCGCCGAGGCAAGGCTCGACATTCTGGTCGATAAAACGACGCAGCGCATGCTGGTCATCCAGAACGGCTACATGCGCTTTATGTGGCCCGTCTCCACCGGCCGCGACGAGACGGCAACCCCAAGCGGCGTCTACACTCCGCAGCGATTGGAGCGCAACTGGTTCTCCGCCGCCTATTACAACTCGCCGATGCCATATTCGATCTTCTTCCACAAGGGCTACGCGATCCACGGCAGCTACGCGATCAATCGACTGGGGGGACCAGCATCGCATGGCTGCGTACGGCTGCACCCCCATCATGCCGCACAACTGTTCGAGTTGGTGCAAGAGGAAGGTGCGGACAAGACGACCATCGAAGTGACGGACCAAGCACGCCCTGACGAGCCGTCATTGCCGGAGCGTGAGATCGCGGCGGGACGAGGCTTGAACCCGCCCATGCCGGAGCGTGAGATCGCAGCGGGACGAGGCTTGAACCCGCCCGTGCCGGAGCGTGAGATCGCGGCGGGGCGGGGCTTATACCCGCCCGTGCCGGAGCGTGAGATCGCGGCGGGGCGAGACGTGTACCCGCCCGTGCCGGAGATCGTACGTTACCGGGAAGGCGGTGAGATGCCTGAGCCACCCCCGGCACGGCGCGGCAATCGGCCGATTGCGGCGAGGAATGCCGGGCCTCCGAGGCTGCCGCTGCCGCCACCGCCGCCGCCGGCGGTTGGTCGTCGCATGCTGAGCGATGCCAGGCCGGCCATCAACACGCCGCGCGCACCGTGCGGAGCAGGGGGCGACACAGCAAACGGTTCTCCACGGCCGTCGGACGAATCTTCCGACTGTCGTCCTAAACCAAGGGTTGCCGAAGCACCGTCGCCCAAACCAAGGGTTGCCGAAGCGCCGTCGCCGGAACAGACTCAACAAGCGCCATCGGTTTACGGCTTCAAGCTCCTGCCTGCTTCCTGTTGGGCCGGTGGCGCGTCGCGATGGCGGTGGTGGGGATCGAGCCAGGGAGCTCCATGCAAGTAATTGCTCGGAGATCGAACGTCGGCGATTGCAATCGCAGCCGGCACCCAGCCAGTTCCTGCAGCCCCGTCTCGATCTTGTAGATTGGCCAGCTTCGTCCGGACTTAGGTGGGTGCCGCTTGCGACATCCAGGACGATGTCGAAATGGGTCACCGCGCAATCGATAGCCCACGGGCGCATCGGCGCTCGCTAAGCTGCCCTTCGATAGGAAGATTGAGTTCCGGTTCGATCTGATTGACTTAGGTGCTGCCTCCTTGATGGCTCCCGCCCCATCCTGAAAATTGTCACGACCAGCCGGCTATGATGCGGTTGCAGTTCGTGCCTGAACAGCCGCTTTTGCCCGTGCCAACAACACGAGTCCGCAATGAAGAAATCGTCGATCGCGGTCGTCGCCAGCATCCTGCTCGGCGTCCTGTCGGGGCGCACCGCTGTTGCGGCTGACGCCGTCATGGGAGTGAACATCAGAGGTTATGGCACGGCGAGTGAACGACAGCAGGATGACTTGATCGAACAACTGCACAAGTCTGGTGTGACGACGATCCGTGAATCGCTGCCAACCAATAATGATGAACGATTCACCCGTTTCGTTACCCACGCCTATAAGGCCGGTATCGGTATCGTGGTTATTTTGTATCCCACCCAGGGAGGGACCGGCAAACACACCAGTGCTGTCGACCCCGCGGTGGGACGCAAGTGGCGAGTACCCGCCTTGTCGGATGCCGATCCTGAGGGCTTCCGAAAGTGGTTCGCTCCTCAGTTGGCCGCATTGGAGACCGCAGGTATTCGCGTCGCCGCCTTTGAACTTGGAAACGAGTTCAATACGACGGGATACAATGCCGATCTTGCCGCGCCCGGCGGTGGGCGCGTGTTGGGACTGTCCGATCTCGATAATCCCAACGATGCGGAGGCACATACCATCGCCGAGGGGTATCGTGCTTATGTAAGAATTCTGGCTGTGCTCAAGGACATGCGCGATCATTCGCAGCTCAACAGGACGACACCTGTCATTGCGGGCGGATTGGCGAATGTTGGTTCGCCGCAGCCACGGTCTTTCAACAAGCAATTGACGGTCAGCATCCCGGACACCATCGAGTTCCTGCGGCGAAACGGATCGGACAGACTGGTGGATGGCTATGGGGTGCACGTATATCCGAATGGCGATATACACCAGACGGTCTCAGGCCGCGCTTCGATTCTGGAATACGACTTTTCCGCATGTCGGAAAGATTCCAAACCTTGCTGGCTCACGGAGTGGGCCTTCAACAATCGAAATCAGTCCTGTCCCATCGACGACGCGACGCGGTTGCAGCTTATACAAGCCGAGCGACGTGCTTTTAAGCCATTTGTTGAAGAGGGTCGGTTGGCCGCGATCATCTATTACTCCTGGGATGGCGATTTTGTTGGACAGCATGAAAACATGGGAGCGATCTTTCGATGCGGCGCTCTCACCGACGCTGGTAAATTGGCCCTGAGGCCGATGTGATGGACAAGTCGTGGGCGAGGCGAGCTGCGCTGGGGATGCGCGGTGCCGTCATTCGCGGCTGTCGAAACCGGCGCCGAGATTGACGACAGCGTCGATCTCTCGGGATGAGGCGATGAGCGCTTCATCGATAGAGCGCTTGCGACACATGATGCCGCTCCAGAGGCCCGGAAATGCGCGCTCGGTGGCGCGAACCATCCAGTTTCAGGCGAGTTCGTTGGTGATCGACCAGTGCTGGTCGCTGCGCGCATGAGGCTGCGCGCAGCTCGGCCACTTCCGATCCGTTAGGTGGACCGGCCCGGCATATGTTCGTCTTCAGCTCCGCATGAAGCCTTCGCACTCGCCTTCCGCCCAGGTGAGCGTTTTTTCCATTGGCTCGCCTTGCGCATGACGCAGCACCATCTTGGTCAGCGTCGCCTGCGTGTAGATTTGCTGCGCGATCTTCGGCGGGGCCGGTGAGGCCGCAATTGACAGCTTCTGATGGTTGTAGGGATTGGGATAGTGATAGAGCGTGCCCTTCGGCGGCTCCGCTTCAGCCCAGATCTTTAACGTCGTGAGCTTCTCGTAGGCCGGCAGATCATAGCCGCCGCTGGCGACCACCAGCTTCTCAATTGATGATGGCTGCGACAGGTGCAAGAGCAGGCTCTTGGCGGCTTCCTTGCTCTTTGAGAATGCCCAGGTGGTCCAGAAGAAAGGCACGTGAGGCGCGAAGCGGCCCATGGGGCCGGCCGGGAAGCCGTGGGTCCAGCATTGCTCTGCGACTTGCGGTGCATCGCGCTTGGCGACCGCCCAGGCGCTCGGCGGGTTCATGATCAACGCTCCTCTGCCCGCAATCAGCCATTTGTTGTTTGAGGCGTCGTCCCACGCCGGGACATCCGGTGGGAGGAAGGCGATCAGCTTCTTGTAGAAATCGAGCGCTTGCCGAACGGCGTCGGTCTTGACAGTCAGATCGCCCTTGGCGTCGACGAGTTCTGCGCCGAATGACTGGAAGACTGCGCCGGCGGTGTCGACGCTGTCGGCGGTCTGGCCGAGACCGACGCCGAAGGGGAAACCGCCCTTGTAGCAGTCTTCCGCGGCTTTCAAGAACGTTTCCATGGTCCAGTTGTCGGCCTTGGGCGGGCTACCTGCCGGATACATCGCCTGCACGTCGATATTGGCGTATTTCTTCATCAGGTCGATGCGCGAGCAGGGCCCCTTGATCTGGCTGCCGAAACAGGCGGGAACGCCGAGCCAGTTGCCGTTGGCTTGGCCGAGATATTTGACCGTGTCGTTAACCTCGCCGTTCTGCTTGATGATCGGGGCCATGATGTCGTTGACGGGCTCGAGCAGTTCGGCATTGGCGTGCGGCAGCCAAGTCGCCATGGCCAGAATATCGTGGCCGGTTTTGGCTTGCGCTTCGGCGGTGACGGTCACGAGGAGTTTGTTGCCTTGGCTCGTGATGTAGTCGATCCGAACCTCGACCTTTGCCTTTTCAGCCCATTCATTGACGAGATCAGTCAAGGTCTTGTTAGCGCCGGGGACCCAGTGATCCCAGAAACCTATCGACAATTTGCCGGCCGCGTAAGCGCCGCGCACGTAAGGCGCGGCGACGAGCGCTGCGGATGTCGTGGCGGTAGCAGCTACGAATTGTCTTCGAGACAGTTTTCGTGACATTTGCTCCTCCCTGCTGATCCATTTTGCTGGTTTGTTTTTGGCTCTTGGCCTCCATCAGCACTGCGCCTGACGAGCGCAAGCCTATCGAGATTTACCTCACGCGATCAGAACAGAGTTGATCGCTTCGGTCGAAAAACACTTTTGTTAAACTTACACAACTACAGGCAGCCGCGTATCGTCGAGGAATTCAATGCTCAAATTTGTATTAGCGCAATCGATGTAATCCGACAGCTACACTGTCCCAACGCCGCATCGCTCTTTGATCCGATCATGTTCAGAACTGAAAAGCGAAAGCCCCAGATGAACTACGCGCCTTAAATTTCATCTCGATGACATTGATCGGCACGCCCTACGGTTGGAGATTTCGCTGAAGAAACCGCATGGCATCGGCGATCGATTGCGCTCGAACCGCTGCATCAAATACCATCGAGTACCCGGGAGCCTCACCCATGCACGCACCGAAGTGCGTAGGATGGGTTGAGCGGAAGCGATACCCATCAATTGCATCTTGCGGAGATGATGGGTTTCGCAGGCTCAACCCATCCTACGCGCTGACGATGTTAGATCGGTGAGTCGCTTGCTGCCCATGCTTCGAGACGCTCGCGTCGCTCGCTCCTCAGCATGAGGTTGTTGTGTTTCAACGCGTTAGACCTCATCCTGAGGAGGTCACGAAGTGGCCGTCTCGAAGGATGGGCTGCAATACCGATTTGTGATTCCAGGTACTGGACGACGGGGTGTCTTGCAAAGAGCCGTCTGATCAGACCGGCTATCCCACCCTCACGGTTAACCGCAAAACAGGTGACGCTCGCGCGGCCTGTTGTGAGACAACGCGACTTGCTCTGCGGCGGTAACGTTGACTGGTTAGGTTAAGAAGCGTGTTTCGTTGCGTTGTTGCAACCAGTCGCTACTAAATGGATTCAACTTTTTGTCTTATTTTAAATGATTGGTCGTTATGAAGAAAAAGCGTGAAGTTTTGACCGAAGATGTTTGCCCCGCCTGTGATGGCACGGGGGTGCAGAAGGTGACGCAGCCGACGCGACCGGGCCACAAAATCTATCCTGCGAAATGCGAGGAATGCCTCGGCAAAGGCCGAATAAAGAAACCTACTTCGTGATCTATTGAATAAACCGGTAGACCTTTGACGCTTTCCAGCGCGGCGCCGGTCGCGCTTCCGGCTTATGCCGATGGAGCGCTCGCATCACGCCGACGCCAACGACCCATATGCGACATTGTCCGCTACCCAGCGGAGATGCGGTATGTCGCTGAATGTGACCCAACTGCGACATCCGCGCGATCTATAATTCCGCCAAGGCGAGGACAAAAAGCCCCGGCGATGCCGGGGCTTGAGTTGCCGGGATTTCGAGAAAATCAGTACTTCCCGACGACCGGACCACCCCAGTTGAAGCGGTAGTTGATGCGAGCGGTGATGAGGTCCACATCTTGGTGGATAGAGACAGTGCGGAATACGCCGCCGGCCGGTACAGGCAAAACACCTGTCGACGTGAAGTCGCGACTATGGTTACCCATGAACAGGTGATCGTACTCGACCGCAACCGACCAATTCGGTGCGAATCCGAATTCGAGGCCCGTTCCGACGACACCACCCCAGCGTGTTTCACTCGCCGAATCGAACAGCGCGCCTGTGCCGGTCACCGTACCTCGGTATTTGTCGTCGGTCACGGCGGCGCCGCCCTTCACATACCAAAGGACGTTGTTCCAGGCATACCCGACCTGGCCGGTGAACAGGCCGAACGCTTCAATCTTGGAATTGTTAGTCCAGTTGGGAATGAAAACGCTGACATTGGATCCCTTCAAATCAGCCCAGTCGCCCTGCGCTTCGAGACCGAACACCCAACCGGCGCTCTGCCAACGATAGCCAACCTGACCGCCAATCACTCCGCCCGTCGCATCGTGACAACCTTCACGGAAGGTGGGTACGGTTGCACCGAGGAAGTTCGTAATATCCCAGCACTTGTGGCCCGATCCCCAACCGCCGTTGGCGCCGATGTAGAAGCCGCTCCAGTCATAGATCGCAGCCACCATCGGTGGCGCCTTGGTGTAGGGACGTGCAGCCAGATCAGCCGCCGACGCGGGAGCGGCCACGCCTAATGCTACGAGACCAACGGTAGCCAGCAAAAACTTCTTCATCGTAGTTCTCCATCTCCGTCGCATCAGGTGATCTATCTCAAGCGATAAATGCACTTGCGACCGCCAATAACTTTGTTGCAGAGACACGCTTGATTCCATCCGCAACCTAAGCGATTAGTTTCCGAAATGGCGTAACTTTAATGCAACAATCCATTTTTCAAATATGACTGGAAAATGGCAGCTGCATCTGATCGTAGAGCGTCAGATCTGCTGACCTTTCGAGTAAAACGCCTGCCAATTAAAACCGCGCAAATCAATCGTGCGCGAGAGTCGACTCATGATGCTGTTTGCTGCGGGCAAGTGAGTCCGCTTGTTGTGAAGGGTTTCGGATGACGGCCGATCGGGACGATGCAGCTTGCACCGGGGCCGTCGTCCGAAAGCCTCCAGTGAAGCAACGCGCGTGAGGTTGGGTGCGAGGGCTGCCGCACGCTATGGAGATTTGATCGCGCGGCTGTGGGTGTGCGGAAGCCGGCGCGGCTCGGGGATGCCGTTATTGTGCCCGCTGGTTTGGCCGATCGACTTTGACTCGCTTGGAGATGCGGCTGTTGCTGTGAATATTGCTTCGCCTGCCCAGGCCACTGCGATCTCGCGGACTTCGCGACATGATGCCTTTTCAGGTTCGCCGAGCCGAAGCAGTTCGCGAATTTCGACGAGAGAAAAGCCCAACTCGCGCGAGCGCCGTATGAAGACGAGTATGCGAACGTCGGTTGAGTCATCGACACGGCGGCCGCTGGCCGTGCGCGGTGGTGGGGACAACAACTTTACCCGTTTGCAATAGCGGATGGTTTCTATGTTGACCCCGGAGCGCTTTGAGAGTGTGCCAATCGAAAGTGTTGCACTTCACGTCTTGGGCGGCGATGAAGTCGAGGCCGTGGATTGCGGATGGGTGCCACGGGCATCCGGCGTTCCCCACGCCCTCTGAGGGGCGCAAGATTCATGCACAGCCCGGGCGCTTCGCGCCGCGGGATCGAACGTGCGTTTAGTCGTCATTGCGAGCGCAGCGAAGCAATCCATTCTTTCTTTGCGCGGCAAGATGGATTGCTTCGCTTCGCTCGCAATGACGGCGCGGGCCGTCAGGCTACCTTGCGGTTGGGGTCGGGACCGGGATCGCCGCCGGCGGCGGCTTTGGCCAGCCTTCCGAAGTAGTGGATCCAGCCCTTCTCATGGTTGGCGCAGGCCGCAGCGTCGGGCAGGCCGCTATGGGTCATGCGCAGCAGCGTTCCATCCGGCTCATGATCGATCAGGTCGATCTCGATCAGGCTCGACCCCGGCGGCACGTCTTCGTGGTCGTCCCATCCGAAGCTGTAGGCGAGGCGGTGGACCGGAACGACCTCGGTGAACTTGCCGCGGGCGACGTCCTTGCCGGTGACGTTGACGAGGTAAAGCCCGCCGGGATGCGGTTCCATCGTCGCTTCCGTGCCCATCCACCGCAGGATCTTTTGGGGATCGGTGAGGAAAGCGAACACTGTCGCCGGCGGCGCAGCTATTTGGTATTTGGACCTCGCGTCGGACTATGAGCGGTTCAATCATCAGAAAGCCTCCCTTCCACAACAGCGCGGCGCGATCATGAAAGCACATTCTTTGCTACACGCCTATTTTGGTAACGATGCGACAGTGACAGGTCTTCGTCGCCGCCGCATGATCCCCGCATGAAGTTGCCCATCACTCTCGCCTGGCTGCTCGACGAGGCCAGCCACTCGACCGGCGCCGACCATTTCCTGGCCGCGCTCGGCGCCAAGCTGATCGCCGATGGCGTGCCGCTCGCCGGCGGTGCGCTGACGCTGGCGGCGCCGCATCCCATGATCGCCCGCCGAACCTGGCTGTGGCAGGCGGACACCGGAGAGGTGATCGAGGCGCTGGGCTTCGGGGCTTTGGGCTCGGCCGGGCCCGGGCAGCGCGACGTCGGCCGCGATTGGCTAACGCGACTTGGCGGCGCGGTGGTGCAGAACGATGTCGGCGGTCCCATGTCAGACGGCCCCGTGCTCGGCTGGTCGATCCTGCGGCCGCTCACCGAGCAGGAATCCGCGCTGCTGCGCCAGGCGGCACGTTTCGCCGCGGCGCCGCTCGCCGCGCTGGCCACGCGGTCGACCCTCGCAGCCCTGCTCGAGGCTTATCTCGGCCGACGCAGCGCGGCGCAGGTGCTGGCGGGGCGGCTGCGGCGACAGACCGGCGAGACCATCCGCGCGGTCCTGCTCTATGGCGATCTGCGCGATTTCACGGCGATGTCCGAGGCGATGGCGCCGGAGGCGGTGGTCGCAGCACTCGACGCCTGGTTCGACCGCATCGCCGGCGCCGTTCACGCCTTCGGCGGCGAGGTGCTGAAATTCATCGGCGACGGGGTGCTTGCGATTTTCCCGATCGGCGACCGGTCGCCTTCCGCCGCCTGCGACGCCGCGCTCAGCGCCGTCGCCGCGGCCCGGGCCGGCATGGCCCATCTCGACCAGGCACGCGAACGGCAAGGCCTGCCGCCGCTGCCCTTCGGCGCAGCGCTGCACCTCGGCGAGATGCTGTGGGGTAACATCGGCACCGCCGACCGGCTGGATTTCACCGCGATCGGCCCCGCCGTCAACCTGGTCAGCCGGCTCGAAGGGCTGTGCCGGCCGCTCGGCCGCAGCGT
>WNFC01003160.1_pt1 | contig 40099 bp, 41 predicted proteins | sample 5400541 | NCBI WGS metagenome assembly WNFC01 (sample SAMN13153342, study PRJNA577476) | soil metagenome | isolation source: 120 cm saprolite under Douglas fir tree site 2 hole 2 replicate 1 | place: USA:California | collected 2015-04-18 | reverse complement strand
TCAATCTCACACCGTTCAAAGTATTCATTCCGGAGAAGCGCCAGTTCTTCCTCGAAAACGCCGGTATCTTCAATTTCGATATGGGCGACCAGGATCAATTGTTCTTTAGCCGCCAGATTGGGATTGATCCAATAACCGGTCAACAGGTGCCCATCAACGGCGGAGCCAAACTGACCGGGACATTTGGTCGGACGGAGTTGGGCGTAATGGACGTGGACACTCGTTCCAGTGGTCCCAATCCCTACGCAAACTATGTAGTCGCAAGATTGAAAGAGGCTCTGTGGGCAGGTTCGTATATCGGCGTAATGGGGATCGATAAGCGATCGGGCGACACTCAGGATAGCTTTAATCAAACGGGCGGCGTGGACACGCGTCTCGTCTTCCTCAAAGACTGGTTCGTTGACGGCCATATGGCCGGAACGCGATCCCCTGGCGACCCGAGTGGGGCCAGCGATGTCGGGGCCTCCTTGTCATATCGCTCGAACTGGCTGGATGGAATTGTCGAACGGCGAAAGATCGGACCAAACTTCAACCCGGAGGTTGGATTCATTGAGAGGACCGATTCAAACGAAACGTATGGGGATCTAACGTTCAAAGTGAGGCCCGAGATTCCGTCTGTCCGTGAGTTGCAATTTGAGAGTTTCATTCTCCATGCACCCGATACGCGCAACGAAGTTTCCACCCAGGAATGGCAGGGCACATTCCGCGCTGAATTCAACAACGGGGCGTACACCGACAACGATATAGCCGACGTTTTTACGCAGCGAATCACCACGCCGTTTCACATTTATAAAAACGTCTTTATTCCGAATGGCTTGTATCATTTCGCCCGCCATCAGCTCACCTACGGGTCCGGGCAAGATCGGCGGTTTACCTACAGCTTCTTCGAACGCTTCGGCGGCTATTACGGAGGAACTCTCAATGAATTTCGTGTACGGGCCAACTATCGACCGACCGCGAAGTTCTCGCTCTCCGCTTCCGAGACCTGGGATCGCTTTCGATTACCGCTCGCGAATGGCAATTTTTCGGTATTGCTGGCCAGCCTGCAGGGAAATTATTCCTTTACTCGTTTCTTGACCTTCACGAGTCTGATTCAGATGGACACGTCGAATGCTCAGGCGGTGAGTGCCAATTTTCGGCTGAGATACAACTACCGGCCGGACAGCGATATCTACATCATCTACAACGTGGGCACGCAATTCGCCAGCATCGCTCCGGCAAATCCGCCGCAAATACGGGAGACCCGCTTTGCAGTGAAATTCACGTACTCCTTCTTTCCTTGAGTTCGCCCTTGTTTTGTGATTTGACGGCCGGGCGCCCACTCAAAAAATCCTGTCGAACGAGTGGTCGCAGGCGCTGTTGATTCAGCAGCTGATCTTGCACCCTGTATCAGCGTGTAAAGAATTACCACCGGAATGGCGCAAACGCGCGTTTGCCCAGCCGGCATCCTGTCCCAAGACTCACGTTAATCCTCGGCTTCGTATGTCCAAACCTGGGCTGGTTCATTGCCTTTGGCAGGCACGGCAACGTAGAAACGATCGCGCTTTGCAAAAAAATATCCGGTGCGGATGCCGATCGCAGAAGGAACATTGGCCACCAATTCATAATGGTCAGGATCATTCTGCTGGAACACGCTGATAAATCCCTCGCCACCGATGACGTAAATGCGTTTGCGCGAAGCGTCAAAAAAAAACGTCGTCGCATTCACCGGCTGCGCGCAAGCGAGCAACCTCCTTACCGCTTTCCGTGTCAAGGACAACCATCATCGGCGTCTTGCGGGTGATGGTGAAGAGTCGATGATCAGGTTCGTTCAATGCCATGGCGTAGTTGCTACGCAGTCCCTGGAGAGGCCATTTCGTAACGGCTCCGGTTTTCTTGTCGATGGACTCAACCACATTCCCGGCATCCGGGACGTTTGCGAAAATGTGTCCGCCGGAGGCTTCGACCTGGAATGACTCGGGGTGGCCTTCAGTTTTGTACACGTCACCGACTCGTTCATCAGTTTTGGGATCAATCATCGCGATTCCGCCATCGTCTTCACCAAATCCGACGTACACCCTCTTCGAGCCTTCGTCGTAGCGCATGTTGTCGGGATCTTTGCCAAAATCAATCGTCTTGCGAAGCGTATAGGTCACACCGTCGTAAACTCTGACCTTGCCGTCCTCCGCGTTGGCCACATAAAGCTTATCTACGGCCGGCACATACAGCGCTCCTTGGGGTTCAGCAAGTCCCTTAATGCTGTGGATCACTCTACCGGCGAACACGTCGATGACTTCCAGGGAGTTATTGCCGAGCGCGGAAACGAACAATCTTCTGCGCTTGGCATCCGCGGAAAAATGATCGATTCGTCCAGCCACACTCGGGACCGGAATCTGCTCTTCCAGTTGCAGGGGAAGAATCTCTCGCCCTGCATTCTGAGCTACGACAGTTTTTGAACCGTGACTTGAAATAATTGCGAGTGCTGCTGCCAGCGCCAATCCGCAAATCACGATCAACTTCTTCATCGATCCTCCTCAGATTTCTGTAGCTCTTTCCTGTAATCACCTTCTAGTTCAGGAGATCTATGCAGCAGACTTCGTTTGTTAAGGCTGCGGCTCAAAGACGAGAATGGCAGCTTCTTCATTGTCGTGAGCGGGCGCTCCGACGAAGAAACGATTCAGTTCGGGCGACCAAAACGAGGTACCGGCTCCCGATCGGGTGGGAATTTTACCGATAAGCTCGTAATGATCGGCGTCCTTCTGCTGGTACACGAAAACAGACCCAACGTCATTGTCGCGGCCGCCGGAAACATAAACTCGTTTCCGCGCGGCATTGAAATAGACACCGTCCATGCCCTCTACCGTGGGCAGGCTCGCGACTTCCTTGCCAGTATTGGCATCCATGGCGATCATCTTCGGAGGCGTGCGCGTGCCAATGAATAAACGATGGGTTTTTTCATCGAATGCTCCGTCACCGTTGCGCTGGCTACTGACAGGCCAGGTGGAGACCACCTCGCGTTTTTGGGTATCGGCAACCTGCACTTTGCTTGACGCAGAAACAAAGACGTAGAGAGTTTTTCCGGAGCTGTCCAACAGAAGCTCCGCAGGATGCGCGTCGACCTTAATGTCACCAACGTGCTTGTCGGTTTTTGCCTCGATGATGCCAACCTCGCCGTAGTCTTTGCCGGCGTCCTTTCCGCCGTAACCTACGTACAGAACGCTTGTGTGGGGATCGTAGGTGACCCGGTTGGGACCAGGTTCCAGTTTGACGGAATCAATTAATTCAAGACTATCGCCGCGAAATACGCGCAGCATGGCGTCGTCTCCGCTGGCCACGAACACCTTATTGAGCGATGGAACATAGGCAACTCCCTGCGTCTTCTTAAAATCGGGAACACTCTTCGACCATTTCCCGGCGCCGAGATCGACCACTTCGAGCGAACCATTCTCGAGCCCGGCAACAAAAAGCCGCTTGCCCTGTACATCCACATCCATGTGATCGATGCGCCCTTTGACGTTTGGCATGGGAATCGTCTGGACTAGCCGCAAAGGGAGCTTTTCCTGCGCATCAGTTTTCGAAATTGGCGCAGGCACAAACAGCAGCGCCGACACGCAAACCGGAAAAAACTTTTTCATCTCGATCACCCTATAGTAGTCCTTCCGTCGGACAAATTTGGCCTTTACGGCTGCACTTCGTAGACCTCTATATATGCTTCCTCGACTTTTCCTCCCTGGATTCCTCTGATTACATCCTGATGTTCTGAGACAGCAACGTAATACCGCTTCAATTCCGGCACCAGCAGTGATGTTTTTCCGTGGACGCCTCCCTGAATTCTCCCGATAGACTCGTAATGGTCGGGATCGACTTCCTTCCACACATCTGCAATCCCCTCGTAACCCTGAAGGTAGATGCGCTGACTGGCAGCATCAAAAAACATTTCGTCGGCGCCGCCGCCCGCGTCGAAGACCGCCACCGCTTTACCTGAATCGGTGTTCAAAACGAGCATTTTTCCTGGCTGCCACCATTCCGCTTGCGTCGCGAACAAACGGCACCCGACAAAAAGCCGATGATGAGCACTGTCGAGCGAAAGCGCGTACGGTTTCTGGCATTGCGGCGCCAGAGACCAAGTCGTGATTATGCTGCGCTTTTCTCGATCGATGACCGCTATCTTATTTACGTCGGCTAAGTCGGCGTACATTTTAGGGCCGGAAGATTCGAACGCCATCGCCTGGACGTTGACGCTATCGACCGGAATGTCGCCCAGATGCTGGCCATTTAAAGCGCTGACAATCGCAATCAGCGTGATGGGCATGCCTGCGTGACGCCCGCCAGCGGAAACATAGAGATAGTGGCTGGGAGCATCGTAAGCCGCGTTGTCGGCGCCCACGGCCAACTTTATAGATTTCACCAGCTCATAATTCTCGCCGTTGAAGACCTTGCACGTACCATCTGCCCGATCAGACACGAAAATTTCGTTGGATTCCGGGTGATAGATCACCGTGCTGGGCCATTTTGCGGCACTAATCGTGCGAATCCTGTTGCCCGTCCGTAGATCCAAAACTTCGACGGTGCCGTGCTGTTCCGCGGGTATAAACAGACGTTGTCGCTGAACGTCGATGGCCATATGATCCAAAGCACCATCCACCCCAGAAAGGGGGATAGTTTGCAGCTTCAGGGGGGCGTGAGCCGATTGACCCGGCGCCGGTTCGGAAAGGTTTTGTTGCGCCGTGGTGCTTTGGATGGAGAAGACTAATAAAATTCCGAGTAGCGGACAGATCCTCATGATGGCCCCTTTTCATTGACGATTGAATAATTACAGCGTGCGTTACGATTTTTACGGCTGGGGTTCGAACACCAGGACTGCCGCTTCCTGCTTTTCCAACCCGGGAATCGCGACATAAAAACGATTCAACTGCGGCACCCAAAATGACGTCCCGGCTCCGGGCGCAGTAACGACCTTATCGACGAATTCATAGTGGTCGGCGTCTTTTTGTTGGTAAACGAAAGCATAACCGTTGGGCAGATCCCTTCCGCAAGTAACGTAAATGCGCTGGTGCCAGCCATCGTAATAAACACCGTTCATGCGGCCCTCAGCGGGAAGGCGAGCTATTTCCTGTCCCGAGTCCGAGTCGTAGACGATCATCGCCTGGGGAGCATTTCTTGTGGCGATGAACAAACGGTGATGGGCATGATCGATCGCCATATCGCCGCTTTGCCCTCCGGTCGTCCAGGTGTACAGCATTTGATGATCGATGGCGTCAAATACATCGATTCGGCCGAGCTCCCATACAGACGCGAAAATTCGATGGGACGCAGTATCCAGGAGAATTTGGCTGGGATGAGCTTCTACGATGAGGTCGCCGAGCAGCTTATCGCTTCGAGCGTCAAGAATCCCCACGCGACCGTAATCGAATCCGGCGAGCTTCGCCCCATACCCAAAGTAAAGATACTTCTTGGCTGGATCATAAACGATGCGGTTCACTCCTAATTCAAGCTTTATTGAATCGATGAGTTCGAGCGAGTCTCCGCGAAAAACTCGGATCATGCCGTCGTCCCGGCTGGCTACAAATAATTTATTGAGGTCGCGCACATAGCACATTTCCGTGGGTGTCTTAAACCCAGCTATGCTTCGCAGCCATTTCCCAGCGTTTAAATCCAAAACTTCCATCGAACCGTTTTCAATGCCGGCGACAAACAGGCGTTTGCCCTCCAAGTCCACATCCATGTGATCGATGCGACCTTTGACGTTCGGCATGGGAATTGTTTGGACTAAATGGAGGGACTGCTTATCCTGTGCTGGCAGATCAAGAACAATCACGAGAAAGTGTGCCAGCGTAACTGCGCAAATTATGAAAAAGCACTTCATACCTGCCCAGCACCATCAGCTACGACAATTCTCATCATATTTTCTGCCTGCGGTTCGGTGTTCCCACATCGCGATAGGGCTTGGCCGCCTCGCGCGCGGGAGTAGTAAGGTAATCTCGTACACTGACTCATCTCCCGGCGCTACTTAAGTTTTGATGAAGAAATCGTAATGATCGCGGCAGGCCACTATGTCGGGAGGCAGTAGGAGCTTAGCAGCAACCAGGCATCCACCCAGATCTCCGGATACGAAGAGGGGCACGACAGCGCAGACGAGTACCTTCGCAACTACTTAGCTGTGATTGTCAGATCGTCAAAGTAGGTGACCGAATCGGCCTTTGTCCAGAGGCCCACCTTGCCAGCATCAGCAAATGTGTCATCCGTCGCCTCAATTTTTTTCTTGCCGTCATAATAGCAAATAATTTTGTTGCCAACGCATTCCACCGTAAGTTCGTGCCATTCCCCGGTTCCTACCTCGAAATTCGCTCCGGCGAACGGACGCTTTTTACCTGCTACTACCCGATACAGACGGCAGTTATCCTCGAGAGTATTGACACGCAGGACGTAGTAGTTATTTGCGTCTTTTAGTCGGAACGCCAAACCCGCTGCACGGTCGACCTCGCCAGAGACGGTTTTGAATTTCACGCTCAGGCGCAAATCTTTAAAGCTGCCCTGATTCGCAACGAGAAGTACTAAACGCGAGTCCGTCGGGTCCGCCGAATTCTGTGCGACCACATTCGGTCGCGTGGGGGCGGATGGATCTGGAATCACAAGCCATTGCCCTTGCAATCCGCGTCCAGTACGAACATCGTTAAAATTTGCGGGCATGAGTCCAGGCTTGTCGTTATCGAAGTTATAGGTGAAAGATGTTCCGGCGGTTTGCACGGGCGCTGGAGTCTCCGCTGGAACACCGTGAGAAGGGAAAGAGCTGCGGTCCCGCAATCTAAAAACTGATAACGCGAGCACAGAGGCAGCGAAGAAGATCAATAAGGAAGTAGTTTGTTTTTTCATTGTGGCGGCTCTTGTGGTGAAGTCGGAAAAAGGGCAGTTGCGAGCGGGATGGAAACTCGAAACGTAGCGCCTTGGCCTTCTTTGTTGATCAATGTAACCTCACCCCCGTGGGCTTCCACAGCCCAGCGGGTGATGGAAAGTCCGAGACCGACGCCACCCAACTCCCGAGACCTGGCTGGATCGACTCTATAGAATCGATCAAACACATAGGGCTGGTGTTCGGCTGGGATTCCCGGACCTTGGTCCGTAATGTCGAGCCATGCTCTATTCTTGCTTCCGAGGTGCACCTGAATCTCTATCTGAGTGTTCGCCGGTGAATACTTGATCGCGTTATCCAGCAGGTTGGCGATTGCCTGACGCAGAAGCAGCCGATCTAAACTCACGATGATGTTGGCGTCACCCGTAGTGTCGATCCTCTGGCCTTTCTCCTCGGCGAGAACTTCCACCATTGAAATAGCCTCTTGCGCGACGGTGAAAAGGGCAATATCAGTTCGTTGAAGGTGAACCTGGCCCGCATCGGCGCGCGAAAGTTCGAGCAGACTGTCGGAGAGACGCGTCAACTGATCCACCTCTTCCAACATGCTGCCCATAACGTCGCGGTACTCTGAAGGAATTGCCGGGTCTTGGAGCGCCACCTCTCCGACGCTGCGGATGGCCGTCAGTGGCGTGCGCAGTTCGTGGGAGGCATCTGCAGTAAAGCGCCGTAATTGATCGAAAGCATTCTGTAGTCTCGCCAGCATGGCGTTGAGAACTCGTGCCAACTTTCCCAGCTCGTCGTCCGGATTTTCGATCGATAATCGTTCGCTCAACCGTTCAGCGGAGATCTTCTGCGTTTGATTCGTCATTGCATCGATAGGGGCCAAGGTTTTCCGGGCGAGTGCATAGCCACCCAAACCCGCCAGTGACACCACCATCGGAAAAGCAAGCAATAGAACGTCAGTAAATTCGCGCAGTTCATGCCAGAGACCTTCTTCATCGTAGGCGACTCTAAGCAAGACCCGGTGATCTTCAATATGGTAGATGGTGCTTACAACGCGCACGACGCTTCCGGTGGCCAGGCGCAGGGTTCGAGGGACCGGATCACCCGTGCCTTCACTGGGCTTTGGAGGGCCACCCAAAGTTCGTCCCCGAAGAAACGGACTCCGATAAAGGAGAGACCCTGTTGGCGACCACACCTCGATAAACTGCCCGACTCTCGGTTCCACCCCAGTTCCATGCTTCGAGTGCAGGGATACCGAGCCGTCGGACTCGTTGTTCAACATCCCTTCCGCGTCATCTAAATCTTGGACCAAGTTTCGGTCCCGTTCTTCTCGTAGGCTGAGAAACAGAAACAAAGCAGCCCCGGCTGCATACAATGCCAAAAGGCCCGCGAGCACGAGGACGTACCACAGTGTCAACCGGGAACGAACGTTTCGAGGCCAGAACCTCATGATTCGTGCCGCAATGCATAGCCAACGCCGCGCACCGTGTGGATCAATTTCGTATCGAATCCGTCATCGACCTTGCGGCGAATTCTTGCCATATGAACATCGATGACATTCGTCAATGGCGTAGCATGCGAGACCTCCGTCCATAGTTCCCGACCCAGCATGTCCCGCGACACCGTCTCGCCCTGGTGGCGAACCAGATAAACAAGCAACTCATATTCGCGGTGGGTCAAATCCAGGTCTTTACCTGACCTGGACACGCGGTGGCCGATCACGTCGATCTCTAAATCATGAACCTTCAAACGTAAGGCTTGGCCCGTCCGGCGGAGCAGAGCCCGAACCCGCGCAATCAGTTCCGCAAATGCAAATGGCTTGATCAGGTAATCGTCTGCACCGCTATTCAACCCCAACACTCGGTCCTCCAGGGTATCGCGCGCCGTTAGAACAAGCACTGGTGTGTGTTTTCCTTGCTTTCGAAGAGCTTTCAAAACTTCCAATCCATCCCGTTTGGGAAGCATGATATCCAATATGACCAGGTCAAATTCCTGTTCCGTCATCTGGAAAAAACCATCTTCTCCAGTACGAGCGATGGATACTTCGTAGTGCTCGCGTTGCAACCCTTCGCGAAGGGCCCTCGCGACCTTTGCCTCGTCTTCAACTACCAGGATGCGCAACGTGCCGTCTTTCTTTATACCTTAGTAAGGTACTACTCGACCGGAATTAGGGAACAACTTTCGGGCAATAGTTTTCTTCGTTCCTCAGATCGCGCAATGAATTTACCAAATTATTTTAAGAGCAAACTGAATCTGGCGCGACGGCGTCTGCGTAGAGGTGATCAGTCCCGCGTTGCCGATCGGACTTCCCGCCGAATCAAAGATATTTCGATTGTCGAGTGGTGGAGCGAAATTCGTGTGGTTGAGAACATTAAAGAATTCCGCTCGCAATTGCACATTGAAAGTGTCGGAAATTCTTTTGATGTGATCGTTCTTGAATAGTGAAAAATCGAAATTCAGCAATCCGGGACCAATCACAGTGTTGCGGCCAAGATTACCTCGGAGCGTGATGGGATTCGGTACTGCAAAGCATTGTGTCTTGATGTAGTGGTTGGGATTGCCGGGATTGATGGGCGAAGCGCAACCCGCAGTCGAAATCAAATTCGGTACATCGATATTGGGATCAGTACTCTTCACCCCGAGAGCATCTCCGCCGAAGCCGGGAGTAAACGGCACTCCGGTGCTTGCTTCAAAAACTCCGCCTATTTCCCAGCCGCTGAGAGGCCATTCCCTGATACCACGAGCCCACTTGGGCGTTGCGATTTCCCAGGTGTAATTCACTTCCAGATTCTGCGCCACGTTGAAATCCGCCAACCCGCGATTCAGCTTGGGGGCAAAAAACAGAGGGCTTGCGATGGAATTCGAGTATTCATCGCCAACCAAGCTGCCCGAGGAAGTATCGATGGTTTTGCCCCAGGTATACGAGCCCTCGATCTGTGCCCCGTGCCCGATCTTGGCCTTAACCTTGAACTGCAGCGCATCGTAAAACGAATTACCTTGCCAGAGACCGGCATTGACGAGACCGGCATTGGGGTTGAGTCGCGTACCACTGCCCACTGGGGAAGGCCAAAGATAACCCTGCGCTGTCAGCGTCGGTAAAACAATGTCCGCGTCTTCCACCCGGAACATCTGGTGTACACCTCGCGAACCCACGTAACCGATCCTGACACTGAGATCGCTAGCCAGATCGCGGGCTATCGTCAGGTTCCACTGCATGACGTAATTGCGCCGCGGATTGGGGTCAAAGTATCCCTGGCGAAATCCGTTTGAAGATACGGCATTCACGATAGAGAATGCCTCCGTGGGAAAGGAACCGGGAGGCAGATCGGTGGAATTTCCGAGCTTGAAGAATGGCGCTGAGTTGAGCTCATTGAACTGGATGAGATAGGGCAGAGGCAGAACGTCGAACATTCCGAAACCCGCACTGAGAGATGTCTTACCATCGTGAAAAGGATCCCAGGATAAACCTACTCGCGGTTCAAAGTTGCGAAGCGTCGGATTAGAAAACAATGGAACGCCCAGATGAGGCTGCGCATCGGTAAGGTGACGCAGAACGGTCAACTTTCCTTGCACCTCTGTCGGAACGGTCGCCATTTCATAACGCAGACCGAGATTGAATGTAACGTTCGGTCGCCACCGCCAGTCTTGATTGGCCAGAAAATCAGAGAGCGAGCTGAAGGAAAATTCTCCTCCGCGGTTCGAAATTGCTAGAATATTGTCCCGCAAGCGCTCGACATTCATTCCGAACCTAATGGAATGAGCCCCTCTCGTAAAGGAGATGTCGCCTGACGCTTGGATCGAGGTCCAGTGGAAACGGTAACTGGAAGGCGTCTCGAGGCCACCAGAAAAGAACGTCAGCCCCGGCACAATGATTGCCGCTGCATTTAAAGTCGGTACGGTCCCGAAGGATGGGTCGGCGACAGCAGGGTTTCCACTTAAGAATGTCAAACCTGTAGTTGTGACCACGCGGTTGATTCCGAATTGAAAGGAACTCAAAAGCTGCGGGTTGAAGGTGTGAGTTTCGTGCAAGGTAAAGACTTGCCGCCGCGAGTCATAGCCGGTCCTTTTGTTGTTCAGTTCATCGGGCTGCCTGACGGTTCCACTGTCGAACATATACGTGCCTGCAAGAGCGTCTGACTCTGAAAGTTTATGATCGACCTTGGTCGTAAAATAGTTTTCTGGAGTGACTTGCTGCCCGGCGAAGGTGAAGATTCCCGTGTCTCCTGATCCCAGAAGAGAGCCATTGGGCAGAGGGTAGAAAGTATTTACAAAACGCAAGACGTTCGGGTCCGGTGCAATTTGGCCTGTTGAGAGGTTGCCAGTGCGGGCTGCCGCTGAAGGAACGGTAGTAACTTGAGTGGTCCCCTGGGATTGCCGCAAGCCTTCGTAGTCACCGAAGATGAAAGTTCGGTCCTTCCAGATTGGTCCTCCGGCGGACCCGCCAAATTGATTTCGGCGGAACGGGGGCTTCGACGTGTCGAAGAAATTCCGAGCATCCAGCGCGCTGTTGCGTATGTATTCAAAGGCGTCGCCGTGGAAATTCGCAGTTCCGGAACGCGTCGAAGCGCCAATGATTCCACCGGATGACCGACCGTACTGAGCCGGGTAGTTGCTTGTAAGAACAGAAAACTGCTCGACGGCATCGGATCCCAGACTCACTCCTAATGCACTTCCTGGCGGCCCGTTCACATAGTCATTGACACTGATGCCGTCCAAGCGAGCGTCGTTCTGGCGCGGCCGGCCTCCGGATATCGTCATCTGGTTGCCGAAGCCGCGTTGTGCTTGTCCCGTCTGCTGCGTCCGCGCGCTCGAAACCCCGGGTTCTAGCGCGGCCAAGTCGGATGCGGAACGACCGTTCAGCGGGAGATTGCTGACGCTGTTCGAGTCAACGACGCCGCTGACCGCAGAGCTGGAAGAAGTCTTGGCGGCACTACCAGGCGGAATAAGCTGAAGTACCAGGTTCGCTGGAACCGAAGAACTTTCCGCCAGTGCGACGGTTATGACCGCTGCAGAATAGCCCGGCGCTGATGCCGTTATTTCGTATCGACCGGGAGCAACATTCTTCAAGGAATACGTGCCATCCCCATTCGCAGTAACGTTTCTGACCTCATTAGTGGCCAGGTTCTTGACTGTAATCGTCGCGTTAGCGATGGGGCTGCCTAGTGCTGACGTGATCGTGCCTGAAACCATAGCGCCCGGTGCCTGTCCAGCACATGGAGGCGCGGCCGCGAAACAGAGTACCCAAATCGTTAAGCTCGCCACGCAAATGCGACTCTTCCCACATATATAGAGACGAGGACGATCTGCCATTTGCGGTCTCTCCGATGTTTTGGGGTGATATCCGCAGCGCGGTACATTTTCATGCGCTTCGCGGCAACATGTTATTAGGCAGCTTCAGCTACGCCTAATTAAGTTTTACTGAACGAATCTTCATGATTCGCGTCAGCCCAAGGTCGAACTGGGTCGAGGTTCAGGCAATGGGAACAAGGACAGCAACGAGCCCAGCGGCAGTTGCCGAACAGATATTACATGATGTACGGAGGCTTCCTCTCCGCCATCATTGTTCCGGAATACCCAAGCGGTAGCCCAGACCACGTACCGTGTGAATCAGCTTTGAAACCAAACATGCGCCAGAATCTCGCTACGTGTCACCAAGTCATCCGCATGTAGTAGAAAAAGTTCCAGGAGGGCGAACTCCTTGGAGGTCAAAGGAATGATCTCTTTGCCACGCTTTGCGCTCCGCCGATGTCGGTCCAGCTCCAAGTCGGCATAACGAAGTTGGGCGTTTCCTTTGTGAAATCCGCGGCGAATGAGTGCTCTTACCCGTGCCAAAAATTCTGCCAGTACAAACGGTTTGGTTAGATAATCATCCGCGCCGGTATCCAATCCTTCGACCCTTTGCTCGACAAGAGCTCGCGCCGTCAGCATCATGACTGGAGCCGCAACTCCACGCCACCGTAATTCACGGCACACTTCAACTCCGCTCATCCCCGGCAACCGAACATCAAGAAGAATTGCGTCATAATTTGTTTGTTTACCCAGCTCTAGGCCCTTCTCGCCGGTGTCCACTATATCGACAGCGTAGGCATTCTCCCGTAGCGAGCGCGCAATAAAGCTCGCCACCCGTCGCTCATCTTCGACTAACAGAATTCGCATATTCCGTTTCGCTGCACTTTCTTTCAAAACCGATCAAACTGGCGTTTATTGGCAACATGTTATTTCCCTGGTTTAACTGCACCTAATTAAGTTTTACTGAATAAATCTTCATGATCTAGTCGGTACGGTCGCCTGCGGGATGCGCCGAGGAGGATGTGTGGATGATTGGGTTCGAATCGGAAGAAAAATTAGCAAACCGCCGCCATGAATCCCGATTAAGCGCCGCGATTACCGGGCAACCATTCGGCTTCTTCCCGAAGGGTCGGCTGTCACGAAAATGTAACGGTAGTCGTGGAAAAAAGGTGAGAACGTGCGAACAAAAGGGGAATAAAGAGGAGAAGTTGACGCTCACGTTTCATCGCAACTTGCTGATTGTCCTCGGAAAACTCCCGCCCCGGCAAATTATTAGTAAGTAACTCCAGTGGCTGTTAACCGCCAGTGTTCAGAATTGATCAGAAGTTGCTGTCGAATAACTGCCCGCCTCGCAATGGTCGAGAGATCTTCTGACCCTTCGGTTGCGAGCCGAATGGCGCTTGCACCGATTGCTGCTTTCCGACGCTGCTCCGATTCCTGTGTAGTGAACAAGAATGTCATGCGTGTCTTGGAGAAGTGCGCGCCTGCTTCGTGAGCTGGTCTGGAGAGTCCCCAATGGTTGTCGGTTCAAATCAAGCCGCCGCAACCAAAGATTCTTCTCTTTCAATCACTTCCACAGACTATCCGAATTTGTGATTTTCGTTGTTAAGGGATATCGGGAGTTCGTCTCCTAGTCCGAGCTCCCCTGCTAGATATCTCCAGTTTGCCTGTTTCTTCGTTCGTGACATTCTTGGAGGGTCAGTCACATTTCTATGCAGCTGCAAATCCATCAGAGCTTTGATTTGAGGAATTCTGTGACGAGTTTGATGGTCGCTGAGGGGTTCTCCTCCATAATCCAATGGCCGGAATCTGGAACTATAGCTTCTTGCACATCAGTCGCAACGATACGCATCACCTTGGCCATCATGGTTCCGAACGACGCTTCGCCTCCAATCGCCAGCACCGGCACGGTGAGTTTGCCTTTAGCGAGATACGCTTTGTTGTCGATGGTGTCCTGAGCAAAGGCTGCGAACTGGGCGAAGCCCGCACGGATTGCGCCCGGCATTGCATAGAGTGCCGCGTAGTGTTGGCGTTTCGCCTCATCGAAGCGCTTGGGGTCGAGCGAGAAGTCGTTCCAGAACCGGTCGAGATAGATGCGCTCGCGGCCATCCACCAAGCGCTCCATATCGGGACCGCCGAAGCCAAACTGCCACATGCGAGGATCTTGAGCGATCTGTTCCCAAGGCTCTATTCCGGGAAGCGGAGCGTCTATTGGTACAAATCGAGCGACCCGGTCTGGGTATCCGGCTGCGAGGGCGTAGCCAACCATGTTGCCGATATCATGCGTAATGAAATCGGCGCGTGAGACACGCAGTACATCCATCACGCCCGTTACGTCACGGCCTTGCGTTTCTTTATCGTAGCCGCCCGATGGCTTGGACGAAAGCCCGAGCCCCCGCAGGTCGGGTACGATAAGGGTATGCTCCGCAACGAGCGCAGACGCAAGCGGTGCCCACATGTCGCCGGTGGTGCCAAAACCGTGGAGGAGCACAACCGCTGGGCCTTGACCGCCCACTCGCACGTGGATGGTCACGCCATTTGTTTCAATCTCTCGGGTTTTGAAAGTGATGGGAAAGAACATCGAATCGGCACTGCTACTGTTGCCGCTCATTTGGGCTCCTTTGAAGCTTCTTAAAGACAGGCCAGCCTCTTGTATTTAGAGACCAACTGGTCCATAAATAAATACATGATGACGCACAAAAATGCAAATATAAAGACCACTCGGTCTATAAATAGCGTGGGGGTTCCTAAACGAGGCCGTGGTAGGCCGCGTGAGTTTGATCGAGAGCAGGCACTGGAGAAAGCAATGAAAATTTTCTGGTCGCTTGGTTACGACGCCACCTCAATGGCGGATCTTCGAGTTGGGCTGGAAATCACGCAGGCGAGCCTCTATGCAGCATTTGGAAACAAGGAACAATTGTTCCACGAAGCGGTGGGCCTTTACCGTCGAACAGTAGGGCTTAGCACTGCGCAGGCGCTCGCGGTGAAATCGAGCGCTCGCGATGCGATCCATAGCCTGCTTCAGGCTGCGGTCGATGCTTACACTGCGCCAGGAGCGCCGGGCGGCTGTTTAGTCATCCTGGGAGCTATCAACTGTGCCGCGGAGAATAAGGCGATTCAATCCCATCTGTTATCGATACGCCGCCAGGTGTCGCAATCCTTTTTGGAGCGTCTGAAGCAGGGCCAGCATGACGGCGACGTTCCGAGAGCGGCGCCAGTCGATGTCTTAGCTGCTTACTACTCAACTGTTCTATACGGAATTGCGCTGCAATCAAAAGATGGGACGTCGCGAAAGACACTCACTCAGGTGGTGGAGTTCGCCATGGCGAATTGGCAGCAATTTGTCGGCGGCGCGGCTAGTGGCCAGTAGAGCAATGTCCTAGGGTGTTATGATGAGACGTCTTACTCGCAGAATGGCGACCTGAATTGGCACACCTATTTATTCGCATTGAGCTGCGTGGAACTCCCAGCGGCCAGGATTACGAGAATTTGCATGCCTCTATGGAGGAAAACAACTGGCACCGGAAGATCGAAGGAACTGCGGGAGAAAGCACTCTTCCTCACGCCATGTATCACGGTAACTCGGACCATGATGTGACCACAATTACTGGCGCACTGAGAAAGGGCATCCAAGCGAAGGTTTGGACGCAAGCCGTCGTTCTCATTATCTCTGCGCAGACATGGTCCATGGAACCAGCATAGCGGGTCCTCAAAGGCACAAATGACCTTTTCACTTTGGCTAAGCTGACGCAAAAGTGACCGTCCGAACATTTCAAGATATGTGGTCTGGTGCCGTAAGCTAGCGCACCGTACCACTTCTCTACTTCGAAAATACCAACGTTCATGGCAATCGATCGTCGAATTCGCATTTCCAGCGACAGTAAACGCTGCGCACCTCGCGCCGCTAGATTCCAAGGCGCACGAGTAAGAAGTAATGCCCGAAAACATCAGGCTTGCCTCCGTCAAGTGTCCTGAGTTTGGCGCCAAATTCCGGATAGAAACGATTTCCCAGCGACGGTTACATTGCAAGAGTTCCAAAACACTGAACATGGTTCCAACCAATCCAAACCGGAATGGAGACAAACAATGTATTGGCTAATCGCGTTGACGATGAATTTGGTCCTACTAACGGCTGCAGCTACTGAATCAGGCAAGGCGCCTCAGGCATGGGACGCGAAAACAATTGTGTGGCAAAAAATCGATTCTGATGGGACGAAGTGGTCGGTGCTCGAAGGGCGAAGCGACGTGCCCGGCGAAGCATTCACGTATGCTGCTTTCGTTCCTGCGGGGTTCCATGACTTTCACTCGCATGCCAGCGACGCCAGGGTCGCGGTCGTTCAAGGTGTACTGATGGTCAGCTTTGGCGAAACGCTCGACCTCGAGCACCTCAAGTCTTATCCCGTTGGCAGCTTCCTGTTCGTTCCGGCCAACGTAAAGCACACCATGGCCGCCGAAGAAGACACCATCATCATCGGAACCGCGGTCGGCCCTTGGCACACGGACCACCATGAGGATCACCACCACCACTGAAATGAACTGCGAGGTTCGTCGATCGCTTATTTGTCTTGGGTTTTGACCGCCAACTCATGGGCCACTGGGATTACAGTCACGGCGAACGGGGTTCCAGCATCGTCTCCAACGAAGGGAAGCGCGCCACCGACCTGGTTACCGCCCAGCATCGAGTTCTCGTAATACGGAGTGTACAACATCATGTGAGGATGCCACGGGCCAACTCCAGGCCCCAGATCCTGGTCCGCAGAGAACATGTACGCGAATGCCACCGTTTCCATTTTCGGCAGTTCACCTTTGGCGTACGCCGCCTGAACTCCTTCGGCAATTTGGTCCGGTGTCTTACCTTCCATTCCAAGCTTGGCGCGCAGCTCCTGCAACGGCAAAACGGTCCGGCTCGCGGCGGGATTGAAGCAGATTGGCGCGCGGAGCTTTGCGTAGTACACGAGGGCTCGGAAGGGTGCAGGCGTAAACGTCGGGGCTCCCCAGCCGCGCATGACGATGCACACGAAGCCGTTGTCGCCCTGGGTAGCGACTTTGTATCCGGCGGCCGTAAGTACCTTAACCGTGGCATGCGCTGAAACATTTTCGGGCGCTGCACTTCGCGCCAATGCGATCTCGGCTTCGGGTGTCATCATGTACTCGCTGAGCGGAGAGTACTTGGAGCTCTGCGCGGACAGCGAGGCTGCTTGTATACTTTGAATAAGCAGCGCCAGCGCCATAATTTTTCTCATTTTGAATTCGTCTCCTTTATTTGAATGTTTTTCTAACTTACTACGGGCTCTCAACGGAGCGAAGATAAGCACTCAGGTAGTCACGAGCAGAAATTCGGAAAAGACGAGCTGAGTTTGCGCGCAAGGCCCGCCCCTGGTCCGGATTAGCGGAGGATTAGGTTGCGGCCTGCGCCGCGAGCCGTGCGCGCCCAGCCGCACGCCGCGCGTCGGTCACGTTGCCGCGATGCATCGTCTGGTGCAGGGCCAGCACGAGGAAGCTCTGTCCGTAAGTGGCGAACTCTTGCTCTCGTCCCTTGGGAGGGGCCTTCGTCGGCTTGTCGAGATCCGCCTCGCTCAGCGACTCCAGAAGCTTCAGGTTTTGCTCGCGCAATTGGCGATACTTCTCTCGAACCTCGGCGAAAGGTGGATACGCGGTGGCATCGGCGACGGGTTCCGAGCTCTCACCAAAGTACCGTTGCCACTCTGCCGCGGCATTCTTGTCTCCGAAAAGTATCGCCGGTATCGAGCCCTCAATCAGCGTGAGGTGACCCAAGACCCAGAGCGGGTGGCACCCGCCGTTCGCTGTCGGAAACGTCGTTGCAGCGCCACTCATCTCGTCGATCACGCTCAGCACTGCTCCATTCGAAACGGTCAGCGCAAACTTAATAGCGTTTTTCGTGTGCATTTTCTTTCCTCCTGGAATTGCCTTCCCACTCTCTATTACGACCGCGGAGCGATTCAGGATACGCGTCGCTTGCAGCATTCCTTAGGAGCCGCCCTCCACGACGAGAGAGGTCGCCGCCGGGAGAACCCACGGACAATGCGCGAAATCCACGATGCGCACGATGTGCTGATCGATGACTTCCAGCCGAGCGACGGAATCAGGCTTCCACTCGTCCTTGTGTTGGCGAAACACTACGACTGCCAACTCTCCGTCCACTTCTGCCACTGACAGCCGCCACGGCACTCTCTGCCGTTCATAGTTTCCGAAATAAGGCGATTCATCGATGGAACCGGCAAAACGATCCGCCACACGAAGTTGAGCATCCGCGCTAACGAGTTCGCGGAGTCCTTCCCAATCACGCTTGTTGAACCGGTCGACGTAGAGGTGTAGAAGCCGCGACAACTCTGGATTCATTTCGCGATGTGATCTCTCTGGCTCAGGCGAGGCAGCCAATTTCGATCGCCCCCGGTTGAGCGCGGCCTTGACGCCGCCCACGGTGGAGCTGACGAGTTCCGCGATTTCTTCGAGCGTGTAATCAAAAACATCCTTGAGCAGCACGCATGCGCGTTCCTTTGGAGGCAGATTCATCACCAGCTGTTCAACCGCTCGACCCACACCAAGGACAGGCGGGTTGGCGGGCATTATGTACTCTGGAGTCATAGCGGCAGTTTCAGCTTCAACTCGAACTCCACGTCGCCGCAGGAAATCGATGCACCGGTTGTGCGCAATACGAAAAAGCCAGGGCGCAAGAGGACGGCTGTCGTCGTACTGGTCCAGCTTGCGGTAGGCCTCGAATAAAGCGTCTTGAACAACATCCTCGCCGTCCATCACCGATCCGGTCATGCGCGCGCAGTAGCGGTGCAGGCGCGGCCGGAGCTGAGTAATCGTTTCAAGGAACGCCAGATAGCGGGCCTCGAAGGGACCATGGGCTTCCATGTCGCGTAGACTATCCATATCTATCTCTACGCAGCTAAGCACCTTTGGGATACGTATGCCAACTTGACGTCTTCCAGATAACCCATATGTGGATTCGCGGCTCAGGGAGTTGTTTCCGGACGGCCAGGTGAGATCGCGGAGATTTTCTATGAGCGGGTCCGTTTGATCCTGTTTAGATTCATCCCACTATTGTTTCGTTCGGGTTGACCAGCGTTGGCGGAAATATCCACTTCACGCCGGGGTAGGGCTTTTCACCTTCCGTTGTACGCAATGCTACAGGCAGGTGCGCTCTGCGTCCATTCGCGTATACGACCGTCGCGACCCAAGTGTTTGGTGGAAGTGCAGGCAGATTGTAGCTGCGCCGCAGGAAATCGGCGTCGCCGCCGCTGCCCGTGTTCTTGACGCGTTGACCATTCACGATGAATCCGATGGCATCGTGCATTTGAAAAGGTCGTCGGCCCAGAAACGTCTGCATGCCCAAATTGCTTCTGCCCTCCAACTGGGGAAAGTGCTTCCACGCATAGTGTCCGCAGCGCTCGAAGTCTTCGCCACACTCGATGTGTGTCCAATTGACCTCGTTCACGTTGTCGAGTTCGATGCGGGCGACATCGTTCCAAAAATATTCCTTGGTGTCCCTGTGCTTCTCGCGGTTGCACACATGCAGGACTCGTTCCTGCTCGTCGAACACGTAGGCCCAGGAAGCGCAGACGTAGGACCTTTCGGTGAGGACGTGCGCTTCCTCATGCCTTTTCCCGTGGCAGTAGCACTGCGGACGCCGATAGTCAGGAAGCGCGCGGAATTGTTCCATTGCCGCATGATATTCCTCGTCGCCCATACCGGAAAAGGAAGGATGTCTCAGGGTTTCGGCCGTGTAATCCGGCTTGAGTGCGAAGTCTTTGCTCACGATCGTGCTCCATCCCGCGGGATGCTCGTCGATCAAAACGCGCAGCATCCGTGCGAGATCGTTGTCGAAATGCCCTGTTAATATGTGAATGAGAAACTGGCCCAGCCCCTGGTTCGGGTAGCTGTCCCAGTGGTGATAGACGCCCTCGAATGTTCCTTCGCCGGTGGAGCGTGCAATAAGGCCGTTCGTGCTCACGATTGCACCGTCAAGCCAGCAACTTCGATGGTTCGTTCCTTGTTCCTCGCGTTCATTGCTATCTTTGCGTTCATGGGATTTCCTTCGAAGGGGTTTGAGTTTTGCTTTCCCGGCAACGCGGAGCGGTGCATAAAAAGCAAATGCCCTTCATGGCGAGGGAAGGCGACTGTCCCTCCGCGCCGTCAAGGCCGCGTTGTTGGCGTTCATCGGAGCGCAGCGGAGAGCCTTGACGGAAGAAGCGGACGGAGCAGGCGCAGGGTTTAGCCAGGAAGGGCAGACGGCGCAGAGAACTGTGGAAGAGAAGGTGTTCCATGCTGGATGAAGGTGTGTGGGCCGAAGTCAAAGTGAGGAACGAACACTTGCGTTTGTTCGCGGAGCACAACGCGCAGGGAGTGCAGGCCTCTGTTTACAACGTCATTTCCAAAACGTGGATTGCCCTTTCAGAATCGGTGGCGGATCTTGAGCAGGGGAAAGAGCGCGCGGAAGTTCATGCGCGGGAATCAAGCGAGGGGCGAACGTGAAATTACCAGCCCTCCAGTGGAAGGCGTCGCGCTCGGCTTAGAATCCATGATGTGACTATGATGCCTGGTCAGACATCTCTTCGGAAGCCGTTCTTTTGCGGAGGGCTTGACGGAATGGCTAGGGAAACATTTGCGATTCAGGTCCCGGATGCTGTACTTGCCGATTTAGCGCATCGTCTCGATACCACGCGCTGGCCGGATGAGCTTGACGACGCCGGCTGGGAGTTCGGCTCGAATCTTGCTTACCTGCGTTCGCTGGCTGAGTATTGGCGTCATGGCTATGACTGGCGTCGCGAAGAGGCGCGGCTGAATCAGCTGGCGCAGTTTCGCATCTCAGTTGACGGCTTCCATATTCAATTCGTACATGTGCGAGGGAAAGGGCCGGCGCCGCTGCCGCTCGTGGTGACGCATGGGTGGCCGGGAAGTTTTGTTGAGATGCTGAAGCTCATTCCGCTGCTGACCGATCCGACGGCACATGGTGGCAGGGAAGAGGATGCGTTTGATGTGATTGTGCCGTCATTGCCAGGCTACGGGTTCTCCGACCGTCCGCGCGAGCGAGGCATGGATCCGAAGAAAATTGCGGCCCTCTGGGTGCGGCTGATGCAGGAACTCGGGTATGAGCGCTTCGGCGCGCAGGGCGGCGACTGGGGGTCGGCGATTTCGATTGCGCTGGGACTCGATCACGCTGAGCACATGATTGGGATTCATTTGAACTACATCGCGGGACGTTTTCTGCTCGGGGGCACGCTGAACATACAGCCGGAGGATGAAATTGCGAGTAGTTATCTCGGACAACTCCGCGCGTGGTGGGATGCTGAAGGGGGCTACAGCCATGAACAAGCAACCAAGCCGCAAACCTTGGGTTACGGATTGAATGATTCTCCCGTTGGACTGGCGGCTTGGATCATCGAAAAATTTCGGACGTGGAGCGATTGTGCCGGCGATGTCGAAAGCATCTTTACCCGTGACGAGCTCTTGACCAACGTCATGATGTATTGGGTGACGGAAACGGCGGCTTCGTCCGCACGCCTGTACTACGAGTCGCGCCAACGGCCGCTGAGCCTCTCGCGAAGCAACCGTGTCGAGCCTCCAGTAGCTGTGGCCGTCTTTCCCAAGGAGATTGCCATGCCGCCGCGGACGTTGGCGGAGCGCGGTTTGAATATCGTGCGCTGGACGGAGATGCCCAAGGGCGGACACTTTGCTGCGATGGAGCAGCCCGAACTGCTTGCGAAGGATCTGCGGGAGTTCTTCCGTCCATTGCGATAGGTCCGAGGGGTTTAGGCAGGGAATTTGGTGCTCGCGTGAACCGGCTCGCGATTATTTTATGTAAAGCTCTCCTCTGCCGGAAATGAAGCATCTCCCGGAAACTTGTACCGTTTTTCCCGAAACCGAGACACGAATTCGACTTGGGCGTCCCATCGCGTGGCCCTGCTCGATTACAAGCGTCGTCCCGCCTTCGACGATCTGGTGCGCAACCAGCTGAGATGCGAGCGGCCCGGCTGCAGTTCCTGTGGCAGCGTCTTCCGTGATGCCAAGAATTGGATTGAAGAAGCGGGCGTAAGCCGCCGAACTCGATAGAACTGGATCAAGGCTGAAGAGGTAGCAGCCTTCCCCATCGAGCGAATGCAGGATTGGGCGGAGTCGAGCGAAATCGGGGCGCGCCCGGTCCACAGCGTCGCGGTTGCGAAGCGGTATGAGCAGGTGCGGTGCGCCCGTTGAGACGACCTGGATGGGCAGACCTTTCGCGTCGAAATCGGTTGGAGCCAGACCGAGCGCGGCCGCCAGTTCGGTAAAGTCGCCTAATCTTTTGCCAAACTCGGGAGCCGCTTGTGTCATCCCGATCGAGATGAGTCTGCCCGCCTCGCAGATTACATCGACCGGCAGCAGACTGTCTCCGATCTCTTGGGTGAACCGGCCGCCGGAGGGTTCGAGAGCCACTTTGCCGGAGTCGGCCAGCCACCACCACGCTCCCAAAGTATTGTGTCCCGCACCAAGGGCTTCTTCTCCGGCGGGCGTAAAAGAACGAAGCTGCCAGTCGGCGCCCGTTCTCGTCGGTGGCAACAGGAAGGTCGTTTCGGATTGATTGAATTCGCGAGCGATGCGCTGCATCGTGCTTTCTTCCAGTCGTGCCGCATCTGGGACTACAGCCACGGGATTTCCTTCCAGTGGTTGATCCGAGAACACGTCGACAAGAAAAAAAGAAACGCGATCTTCGCTGGCTGGCTTGTTCATGCGTGCAGGATGAGATGCGGTCAGATGTGGCACAGGTACAGCGCTAGTTTTTACATAGAAAAAATGGGACGCAACGCATGCGGCGTATTCGTCTTGTCGTGCACGGTCGCTGTCGGGCTATGCTATTGCTTGACGGCTTATTTCCACGAACTCTCCACGCACACATACTTGGTGGGGACTGAAAGAGGACTAGTTTGCGGCTGAAGATCGTGCAGGCAGGAGAACCGGTTTTGCGACAAACGGCGCGTTCGTTGACGCGCGAAGAGATGATGGGGACGAGATCCAAAGACTGATTCAGGACATGAAAGAAACAATGCAGGACGCTCCAGGCGTTGGCCTGGCCGCTCCCCAAGTCGGACTACCGCTGCAGCTTGCAGTAATTGAAGACCGGGAGGATTTGTGGAAAGGGTTGCCGCCGCAAGAGGTTGCGGAGAAGGAGCGGCGGCCTGTGCTCTTCCACGTGATCATCAATCCGGAAATCACTCTCTCGATGGATGACACAGTTGATTTCTACGAAGGCTATCTGAGCCTGGCCGGTTTTTCCGCGGTCGTTCCGCGTGCCCGCACCGTCCGAGCGAAATATCTGGATGAACACGGAGAGCATCAGTCGGTTGAGGCCGCCGGGTGGTACGCCCGAATCCTCCAGCATGAGATTGATCATCTGTCGGGCACGCTGTACATCGATCGGATGCACAGCCGCACGTTCACTTCGCTCGACAACTGGAATCGTTTCTGGAAGGAGAAACCTATACGGGCTGTCCTTAACGACCTGTCGAGGGTTTGACGATCTTTGTCTTTGCAGCTTTGTGGCACTTTAGCGCCGTTTGTTGCTCGGGCGGTTACTTAGTTTGTGTCAAAAAAATCTGCTGTCCCGTGTTCAGGCGGCATCCAGTCGAAACTGTTTTCGAAGGCCCTTGTCGAAGAGACTTGAAGGAGCAAATTTGCGCAGCCGGCTGACGAACTTGGCCTCTCGTCCTACCGGATATCGTGAGCGCGGCGACTGGCGTGTAAGCTTCTAGCGGATGGGCGATGACATGGCTGTTTTGCGCAATGTTGGTGCGTGTGAAACCAGGTTCGATGACGGATACGCGAATTCCAAGCTGGCGCACTTCATGGTCCAGGGATTCGGAGTAACCTTCGAGGGCGTGCTTGCTGGCGCAGTAGATTCCCTGGTACGGCGCGGGAACAAACCCCACTACCGATCCAATGTTGATGATGCGTCCCGATCGCTGACCTCGCATGAAGGGGAGCACGGCTTGGGTCATTCGCAGAACACCGAAAAAATTGGTTTCAAAAAGCCCTTTCGCTTCATCGATCGTCGTTTCTTCGAGAGAGCCAATCATCGTGTAGCCTGCGTTGTTGACCAGAACATCGATCCGCCCGGCGCGATCAAGAACTGTACGCAGGCAAGAATGGATCGACTCCTCTTCGCGAACGTCGACGTGAACCCGCTCGACATTCTCCAGAGCTCTCGTGGCCCCGGCATTTCCCCTTTCGGTTCCGAAGACTCGGAAACCATGGCGGGAAAGCAGACCGGCGATGGCTCGACCGATTCCCGATGAAACTCCTGTAACCAGAGCTACTTTTTCCTGACTCATGTTTTTTACCTCCCGTATCCTTATATATATAGCTGTCCAGGGGACCCGCCCGCTCCCGCCTGTTAGTAGATCAGCGTGATTTCGATGGTCTGTTCCCTGTCGTTTAACGAGAACTTCGCTTCGTCGAACGTGGGCGCGCGCTTTTTCTTCCTGGGGTTATTCGAGGCTCCGTAACCTTCCTTGGGCATCCCCACGAAGTTCTTGTCCATCTTCCCGTTGCCGTTTTCGTCGTGAAGGACCGAGACAGCGAAGGTGCCCTGTGGCAGGTCCTTGAAGCTTATTTGGGCGCTCTTGGTGTTCGGATCGATCTCGACACTTTGCTGCTGGACGGCCTTCGACGTGTCATCGGGAAAACCCTGTGCGTCCTGAAAGAGAGTGACACCGATTTTGCCCTTGGTGTTTCTGGCGCCGGTGACGCGAATGGTTAGCGTGGATGTCCCTCGCATCTGCGCCACAACTGGTTCGAACGCTGTCGAAAGGAAAGAACCGAACATCACCAGTGCGATGGCGGTCCGGCCGATCTGCGTAATTGACTTCGTCACTGTTGCCTCCTTTGCTGGGTTTAAATCTTTCATGTTCTGAGCGCGTTGCTGGAAGCCGGCGCTGAATTGCAGGCGGCTGCTCCGCTGCCCGTACGTCTCGCGTGTGTCGCGATGATGAAAGCGGAAAGCGCTGTGAGCGCGATCAGAACAAGGCCCCCGGTAAGTAGGTATGCGTCGGGATGAATCACCGATTGTCCATGCAGTGCTTGCCACACCAGCAGCAGCACCAATCCTAGATAAGCGATTCCAACCGTGAAAATTAGCGCCAACCCGTGGACTTCCGTGAAGTGCGCGAACAAGTTCCTGCGTCGCGCGATGAGCCAGCCGAAGAACGGCAGCACCTGCATCGCGTGTATCCCCACGAAATGTGCTACGCGCAAGTCACCGCCGACCGTACTCCAACCTACGACAGGCAGCCCAGGACCGCCGTCAGCGACGCCGACACTGTGCGCACCGATGATGCGTGGACCATGACCTGCGCTCATGGCTGTCATCTGGTCCGGCGTGGGCCGAACCATGAAGAACGCGGCGCCCATACCAACGAGTGAAATGAGCAGCCCGAGTCTCAACGACCATGCGAAGGTGCGGTCAGGAATCCGCTCGAAGATGAGCACGAGCGCCAGCAAGAAATTCATCATCCACACGACGACGATGAACGCTCCCATCGTGAGCCACAGGAAAGAATTCAGTGGGTTCGTCAAATTGAAATGGCTGGTTGTGCCACGCGCCGCCTGTGTGAGGATTACCGTCATCTCGACGATGAAGCTGACGACTGTCACGTTGGCCGCGAAACGCGCGAGGCGGGGCCGGTTCTCAACAAACCCGAGCAGCCAAACAAAAGTGAAGCAGTACACGCTGACGGAGATGGCGAACTTGGCCGGTTTGAGCCAAGCCGGTGCACCTGTGATGATGCGATAATCGAGCAGGACTCCCGCAAGAGCTGCGAGAAAAACGAGAGTCATTGCCACGCCGAGGATCGTCAATGGCCGGTTGCTGCTCCAGGCGCGCTGCAGAAGCGTCTTGCTTGGATTTCCCGTTCGTAGTCCAAGTTGCGTCCCGTTGATCGAGGGCTCGCTGCTGTTCAATCTTGCGACGGAAAGCTGAGCGCTGCCTCGGCCAGCTTCGCGCGAAGTCGCAACCGCGCGAATTACAAGGTAGAGAAGGAATCCCAACGGGCCGAGCATGAGCGTGAGAAACAGCACCGGCGCCATCAGCAGCGCGCTCAACCGCCGCTCCTGGCTATCGAGATAAATCCACCGGCCAATGAACAGGTCAAACGCCAGGAAGTGAACCCAGGCGATCGTGGCCCCCTCGGGCGAACCGAGCAGCGTCGCAATCCCAGTGAGCGTCGGTCTCGCGATTGCCGGCCAGATCGTCCCCAGTCGCGGGAGCACCAGCGCAACATAAAGAAGCGCGGGCGCAGCACTCACAAATGGTGAACGCATGATGCGCGCGGTCCAGCGACGCCGCGGCAGGAGAATTATCAGGCCCCAGAAGGGCAAGACCAGCAAGCTGCTTAATCTGACGAGCACAGTCACCTTCGCCTCCGTAAGACGCAAAACATTTCGTCACCTGGCAATCAGCTGGAACACCGTGCGCACGGGTCTGGGCATTTGCGGCGCGAACTCGCGGAAGAGGTTTCCCGCCGCCGTGAACCCGAACTGGAGGGTCGCCCGTTGACCTGCATGCGTAGCGTTGTTGAAACCGGACGGAAGGTAGGCGTTACCGATGAAGCCCGCGGCTGTCGCACCCACGAAGTTGGATATGGCCGGCATGGCATGCCCGGAATCGGATCGGTCGACGAAGGTGAAGGTCAGCGCGTGAAGACTTCTCGCCAGTACGTTGTGGCTGGAGGATGGGGTATAGCGAGGGTCTTCGTGAGTCACAACTCCGGTCGCAAAGCGTGCCGTCTCGAACGTTACACGCTGTGCGAAGGCATCGCCGTAGTTTCGCCCGAAAGCCTCAGCGCCCTGTCGCCACTCCGGGGGATACTGCGTGGCACCTTTGCCCGGAGGATTCGCCATGCGAATGCCTGCACGAAATGCCGGGGCCGTGAAGACGCTCGGATTCAGATAGGTCTCGGTGATGTAGTAACGAAACTTATCCTCTGCGCCCAATGATTGGGCATTGCCGCTGAAAGACTGTGTTGTGCCAGCGGCGTTCTGGGCCCAGGAATGAATCGGGAAAAGCAGAACAGCTAAACTCAGAACCAAAGACTTCGCGTTCATTACGTTCTCCTCTCTCAAAATGTGCCTTGGCCGGTCGGTTACTCACGCCCCGCGACCCGTCAATGTAGGCACTGCCAACATGCTACACTTGCGATGTTGCTCGCGTCAACATGATTACATCTTATTTTTGGAGACACGGTTCAGAGCCACGTTTCCGGGGCCCGCCTACCTTGATGTTGCCGATGTCAACACTCTCGATATAATGGGAAGGAGGAAGATGCGCCGCCCAAAGCCTTATCACCACGGAAACTTGAGGGAAGCATTGCTGGAGGCCGCGATTCGATTGATCGCCGAGGTCGGGCCGACTGCCTTCACCTTGCGGGAAGTGGCACGGCGCGCCGGCGTCTCGCATAACGCGCCCTATCGACATTTCCGGGATCGCGACGATCTGATGGCGGCCGTCGCAGCCCAGGGTTTTCGAGAATTAACGCAAGCAATGGTTGAGGCGGCCGGGCAGCGACCAGACGCTCTCGATCGGCTCAAGCGTGCCGGGTTGGGTTACGTGACGTTTGCCTTGCGTAGACCCGAACACTTCACAGTCATGTTTGACGCGCCGATATCGAAGCGCAGGCATCCTGATTCGGCAGCGGCGGCGGAACAAGCCTTTGGCACCCTCCTGGGTTTCGTCAAGGGCTCTCAGGACGCGGGCCGATTGCCATCCGGAGATTCGCATCAAATGGCGCTGCTCGCCTGGACCATGGTCCACGGCATCGCCAAACTTGCCATTACTGGCCGGTTGCCCTTTGCCTCAAGCACCGAGGTTCTTAACTTTTCCAAATTTGTCATCGACCAGTCATTGCCGGTTGGAAGATAGATTCCGGCGACCATCTATCGGTCGAGGCAGGTACCAGACTCCTTATGGCACACATCAAACCGGATGTCGGGAGAGGTGTTTCGCGGGTTGATCTCGGCCCGGGAAAACTCGCATAGATCTGCATTGGGAAGCAGTTTGCTGACAACTGGAAATAAACCCGTGAGTATCGCGCCGGGAACGGAGCGAAGCTCCGCCGCACAGAGTTACAAATCATTGTTGTAGGCGACTAAGGCGATCGCTGACTGCGACAGCGCGCAAGAAACGGTCATTGAAAAACTGCGCGACGTCATCTCGCTGGATTACCTTCACTTCGTTGCTTTTGGTGTTCCTATGTGTTGCGGACGGATGTCCCGCTGAAAGTGATGCAACGCTTGACATGATGCAACGCGAAACCTTGTGATCAACCGCACACCGGCGTAGGATTCTTGGTTGTTCCGCCTCGCAGGACTCCCCGGCTCATCCCCGAGCAAATCGAAAGTGAGGTTCACGTCATGCCAGTCAACAGGGAGTTCACAATTCGCTTGGAAGACCGACCTGGAACGCTTGGAAAGGTTTGCCAGGCTCTCGCCGATCAAAATGTCAACATTCTTGCATTTCAACAGCTGCCTCTCGAGAAGGGCAAGGGCGGCGTCCGTCTCGTATTGGACAACCCGGCCGCCGCCAAGACGACTCTGGACGGTCAGCGCGTTGATTACACCGAGGCTGAAGTCGCGCAGATCAAACTTTCCAATCGTGCTGGAGAACTAGCGCGCGCCGCGTCGCGGCTCGGCGAAGCCGGAATCAACATCAACTACTGCTACAGCGGAACCGAGCCCGGAACCAATGCAACGTTCGTGATCTTCGGAGTTGCGGAAGTGGGTAAAGCAGTCAAGGTTTTTGAGCAGGCTGCTGCCGCCAGACCATCGACATAACTGGATTCCGGTTGGAGTCCTGCAGCACAAGGATTCTCACCGCTGGCACCCTGGTAATGGAGTCGCGCGCCTACCTCGCATGGAACGACCCCATCCGCTGGGGTGCCCATCTGATTGAAGCCGGCTCGATTTGCAGTAAGCACCGGAGCAAGACGCACAATTCGGAGCAGTCGCTCAGGGAGAAATTCTCACCAACAAACACGGATCACCACATACCGTCCTCGCGACGACGCAGATAGCGCCTCAAATAAACACCCAGGATCGCCACGCAAACAACCACTGCAACGCCAACGACGAGCCACTCCGGCAGGTCGGGGTAAACAATCGCATCGAGCACGCGCACGAGGGACGGTCCATGCGCGGGTTCGACGCCCGCTCGAACTTCGAGTTGGGTTTCGGCCACCGTGAGCGGGCATGGCGCCCAGGGAAGCAGCTCGATGACGATAGCGTAGGCGAGCGAAGTAATGTGCAGCATCCGCAGGACGCGGCGGCCGCGGGTTACAGTCCAACCCAGCAACACCCAGACGCACCAGATCACATGGAGAAGCAGGACGGTTTCCGCTGCTACACGCGCTTGTCCCATAGTTCCCAGAGTAGTCCCAACTGCCATTGGTGCGTGCTCGGCATAGTGGGTGTTTGGGTCTCGGAAGTTCGACTCTCCGAGGGGCCTGGACGTTGAAGCTGCGCTCGCCGAGTTCCACTGATGTCGCCGCAATCTCGAAGCGTCGGCTGTCACGAAAATGTAACGGTAGTCGTGGAAAATTGGTGAGAACTTGCGAACAAAAGGGGAATAAAGAGGAGAAGTTGACGCTCACGTTTCATCGCAACTTGCTGATTCTCCTCGGAAAACTCCCGCTCCGGCAAATTATTAGCAAGTAACTCCTGTGGCTGTTAACCGAAGGGTTGCTAGTTCGAATCTAGCCCGGGGAGCCAACCTAATCTTCAATCCCTCAATCGTTTAGCTGCCTTTTGCATTTTCATTTCCTTGCCGTTTCGTGGGGCCGGGTTCAAAATCCCGGAACTACCTAACGCAAAATTCCTCGAGGGTCTGCCGTCCGTCAACAAGAACGCAGCTATTGCCACGCTTTCCGATGCCAAGAGAAACGCATTGCCAAAAGCTTGCATTTTGCGCTCGCCGAACCATGTTGGATATATCTTCGTTCGCATTTATGAATTGCAGTTCCACTCCGGGATGACGGCGTGCGAAGACTCGAAAGATTTCGTCTGCGAATGCTTGCCCGACCTGATTGACGTTCCCGAAATCAAGCACAACCGTGCGAAACCGGTCGATACGTAGCAGCAGGCGCTTCGCCTGCGACCGAGAAATCAAATCATTTTCGCTGTGCTCAGCCATTTTCACAGGCACGACCGTCCTGTCGAACGCATAGTTGTTCTCGGGCGAAGCGAAGGCATCATAGACTTCCTTGCGTGACCTGTCGGACGTATTTCTCAGTTTCATCCAAATAGCAGTGCCTTTTGTGTTCTTCATCGGCGAGACGGAGGTGAAGTACACGCCGCCTGACGAAATGTCGAAGGCGTCGAGCATCTTGGATGTGAAGAAGATGCCTTCGCCCGTGTGACGTGCCGGGTCCGTTGTGAACTTTCCTTTCGCCAGTTCGAGTGCGGCGTCTCGTGCGTCGGCAAATTTCATGGCGCGTTGAATCTTTTTGAAGATGCCGACGCCGTTGTCGACGATGGCGATCTCTGCGTTGACGGCGGTGCGTTTCAGTTGCACCTTGATGCGTGTCCCAGAGGAATGGTCGACGGCGTTGTTGAACATTTCTGTGAAGCAGTAGCGCCAAATGTCCAATGCGTTTTCTGGCAAATCCGAGATTTGCGGCAGGACATCAGCGTCCCAGACATCAGATTCACTTTGGTCACGGGGATAGTGCTTCTGCCAAGTCTTTGTCAGTGTTAGAAAAAATCGGGTTTGTCGAGTCTTGCCCCGTCGGACCAAATGTGAATCAGCTAATAGTCGCTGCAAGTGGAGATTGACCGCTTGACGAGTGATACTGAAATGTTTTGCGGTCAACTGCGTTATATCGTGAGGGTGTTCGTCAACTTGCTCCAAGATAAATCGGCGAATCTTCTGCCCCTGATTATCTTGTGAGGTCCGCATGCGTTAGATTGTCAAGGTTATCGCTACTATTGTCAAGTTTAATCTAGGAATTGTCAAGGGACGGAATTCTGCCGCCGAAGTCAGGACAAGATAGCAAATCCGGGGGTTGATAGCCGTATAAATTCAGTTTGAGCTCAGTTCAGGGCTGATCGCGGCCTCCAAGGGAGTCATATTGGAGGTCATATTGTTTATTTCTAAAACGTTTCGGGGGCGAGCAGGGGGCGCTACGTCGTTTCTTTGGCAGGGGTGTACGACTGGTCGTTTGGTCACTGCCACCAGACCCAATGGACAAGTTCCCCACGCGAAACCGCAGCAGCCATCAGGCTTGCTGTGAGAGCAGCCTCCGCTCAGCATAGAAATAGGCCACTCTAATCCCAGCAGAACATCTTATGGAGGGAAGAATGCGTAAGCTAATCATTGCATGTGGGTTACTTTTCATGGCGGCAGCTTCCGCCAAGGCCCAAGAAAGCCGCGGGTTCGAGATTTCCGGCAACTATCAATATGTTCGTTTCAATCCGGGCGGCGGGTCGTCTGGCGTCAACTGCCAAGGTGGTTCGGGTTCGTTCGGGGCGTATTTGACGCCCAGAATCGGTGTAATCGGAGAGTTCGGAGGGTGCAAAGTGACGGGCCTGCCTTCGGGCACGACGGCGCATGAGCTGAACTACTTGTTCGGGCCAAGAGTCTATTTCCCTACGCAGCATAGACGAGTGTTCCCTTTCGTCCAGGCGCTCCTCGGCGGCGAACAATTCTCTGCCGGCGCGACGGGGCTTGCCTCGGCGTCAAGCAACGCTTTTGCGATGACGGCGGGCGGCGGGGTGGATGTCACACTAACCCGGCATGTCTCTCTGCGAGCGATTCAAGTCGAGTACCTTTATACGCACTTCGGTGGCGCTTCGCAGAACAACTTGAGGCTGCAAAGCGGCATCGTGTGGCGCTTCGACCGGTAGCTGCAAAGTTGGAACAGTCGTAGGTCCTTTGCCATTGGGCGTACCGCTCTTTGCAAGTAGGCGGTGCGCTCATTTTGTTTTTGACCAGGAAATCGCAAGAGTGCCTACTTGCTCCGACTCTCTTTGCATTTTTTGGCTGTCCGTATTGCATGCCGCTCATAGGCTATCGAACCCCTGGCAGCGACCGGCTAACTTAGCCACTCATCGAATGGTCCTATTGGAGACTCGACGGTGGTGTCGGGAAACACCCATGACATTGGCCTCGCGGCAGTCCCTTTGGAGAGTTCGCTCGAGCATGTTGTAGACTGGGGATATGGTTGAGACCGCTGTCTTGGAGCGCGCGATTGCCGTCCGCTATGGGCGACGGCTCGAATATTTCACCATCGGTTGGAATACTATCGAAGGGTTGGTGGCCGTTATCGCGGGTGCCGTCGCCGGGAGTGTCTCCCTCATCGGGTTTGGCATCGACAGCTTCATCGAAGTGACGTCCGGTTCGGCTTTGTTGTGGAGGATGTCGGTCGATGCGGATGTATACCGCCGCGAACGCAACGAGCGGCGAGCCTTGCAGATTGTCGGCTTGTGTTTTTTGTGCCTTGCCGCCTACATAGCCTACGAATCCGCAATGGACTTGTGGTCCCAGCGAGCACCCGAGCACAGCATTCCCGGCATCGTTCTGGCGTGCGTCTCACTTGTTGTGATGCCCCTCCTCTCGCGTGCAAAGCGGAGGGTAGGACACTCACTCGACAGCGGTGCGATGCACGCGGACGCGAAACAGACGGAGTTTTGTACGTATCTTTCGGCGGTGCTGCTCGCCGGGTTATTGCTCAACGCTTTCTTCGGCCTGTGGTGGGCTGATCCCGTGGCGGGCCTCTTCATGGTTCCCATTATCACCAAAGAAGGCATCGAAGGATTGCAGGGGGAAGCCTGCAACGATTGCTGCGGGGGGTAATTACTTCTTCGAGAGTTCGTCGGCAATGGTTGGAGCATCTCCCGTCTGATGATCGACGATTTGAAAGAGCAGGAAGGCATGGACCGCATCCGTGGTTTCCGGACTGGCCGTGACCAGCCGAATCCGCGCGCCGCGCTCTGCCTCTGAGAATTCATACCGGATCTGTTCCTTGAGCCTGGTCATCGTCACGATGCCTGCGGGTTCGTGTCGTGAATGAGCATGGGCGCTTTGAAATTCCCCGAAGAAAACATCTTGGCGATATGTCCAAGGTGCGTCCGGATTCTGCTCGATGCTGGCCTTGTCGTTCGAGTCTTTTGCGGTGACGACGATTTCTCCCCCGTCCTTGAATAGCCGGAAGTGATGCGTCGTTGCTTCGTGGGAGAAGCCCATCACATGCTCTCCACGTTTGAGGACATCTTCCGAACGCTTGTCCTGCTCTGGTGATGGATTCTGCTGAGCGCTCGCCATACCCGGAGGGATGGCTAGCAAGACAAGAAGCAGCCTCGTGCGCATGATCTAGAGCCCTTTCTTCTTTCGGCGTGCTAAGGCACCGGAACCAACCCTGCCGCGTGCTCTGGGCGGCACGCTCTCCAACAAGCGTGCGACTTGTCCGGGTTTTGCTCGCCGCAACCGCTTGTCCCACTCTCTCGACAATCGATTCATTTCAGCGCGCAAGGAAACCAGATTCCTGATTTGTTGGCTCATGTCGCGGATCTTTGCATGCAGCAAGTTGCGGACGTGGCGACAGGGTGCTCCTCCCTTGTCGCGCATGGCTAGAATGGTCTTCAATTCAGCGAGCGAAAAGCCAATCGTCAAAGCCCGTCGAATCAGTTCCACCCTCTGCTGAGATGTCGGAGGATACTCGCGGTAATTTCCTGGCGTGCGCTGTGGCAGAGGCAAGAGTCCAAGCCGCTCGTAATGCCGCAACGTGTCGGTGCTTACGCCCGATTGCCGCGCCAATTGTCCCGAATGCATGGGCTGTCCTCCGTGAGAAGAGTCTAAACTCTGGAACCGATTCCAGGGTCAAGTCGAAACTGATACCTATTTCGACGCAGCGGCTTCCTGAATGGAAAGCGTGATCGCCCTTCAGCGTTCCCTTACTACAAGTAGCCGTGCTGAATGGCCTTGAGTACGGCCCGAGTACGATCGCGCACCCCGAGTTTAGAGCGAATATTTGAAACGTGGTTTTTCACTGTCCCTTCGGATAAATCCAGTGCTTCTGCGATCTCGCGGTTGGAATATCCCCCGGTCATCAACCTGAGAATTTCCGACTCGCGATCCGTGAGGGCTTCCTCAGGGTTTGGTTCCGCTCGTTGCGAAGTTGGATTCAATTCGCGGATGAGCCGGACCGTAAGCGCCGGATTGAACAGAGTCACCAAATGGACGTTTTCCGATGACCCACAAGCAGCTTTGTTCAGCCCACCGCTTGTGCCGCTTTGGTTGGCTTGATGTTGTGGTTCATGCGGAAGAAGTTTGTCGGGTCGTATTTGTCCTTCAAGGAAGCCAGTCGATCGTAGTTAGGGCCGTAGGCGGCTCGCGCGAAGGCGTCTCCTTCGTCCGAGACGTAGTTGACATACGAGCTGGCCACAAGGTGCGGCCGCATCGCTTCCCAATATTGCCGTGTCCACTGGACGTTTTGTTCTGAGTCGGCCGCATTCTCCCAATTGGACCAGATGATGAAATTGTAGGAATGGTGGCGGTGAGGGAAAGCGGTATCGCTGACTCCCACGCGGGAAACCGCACCGTGCCAGTGCTCGAGAATCGGGGCAAAGGTATATGGCGAGGGACGCTTGTCAGCAAACTCCGCAATGACTTCGATTGCTTGGTCGTTCAGGGATTGCATGAAGTTGGATTTGACATACGTATAGCGGCCGGGCGGGAAGAAGGGTTGGAACATTTGCTGGATCTGGACGTAGCCCATCACCTGAATCCCGTCCGCGAGCGGCGAACCAAATTTGCGCAGCGGCTGCAACACTTTCTCACCTTCTGACATGGAGGAGCCGCAATAGCAAACAACCACACCGAACACGGGTCGTGATTAAAATACTCTGCTGGCTGTTAACCGAAGGGTTGCTAGTTCGAATCTAGCCCGGGGAGCCACTTCCTTCCGCTTTGTGCTCAACAACTTGCCGGATATAGCCTTCTCTCGTTTAGAACTCTCGTGAGCAGGACGACTCCGCAGTGACCATCCGTCGAAGCAGTTACTCCCAGAATCTCGATTACGGAGTAACGGTGGTAATGAAAGTGCCCCAATTTGCAAAGGGAACGAAGGTCTCTAGCGCCGACTTCGAAGGAATGACCTCGGAACCCATCCAGATATTGCCGGTTTCGTCAGAGGTAGCCCAAGAATAGTCGCCCCACCGGCCAACGCGTGAACCGAACGGAAAATAACCGCTAAAGCCGTCGTCCGGCGCGACACCGGGGAAGGAGATGACGATCGACCCAGCGCCGTTTGAGGCGTCGAGCGTAGCGTACCCCGTGCTCGGGAAGAAATCCTCGCCGGCGATCGAGAAGGCAATCACTGCCTTGCCCGCCGCGTTAACGCCCACCGACGGGAAGAGCACGCTATCCTGCTTGGCAGAATCGATCGCTACGTAGCCTTGATTGAAGACGCTCGCGGTCAGCATGCCACCGCTCACGGAGGGGGAGACGATAAACCAAGCTGCTCCGGCGCGGACCGGACCGTGTGGCGTCTTAACAACGGTAGGGACGGACGTCCAAAGCAGCCCGTTCGCGAAAGTAACCTGCTGGAGACGGTCGTCATTATCGGCAAGCAGAACTTCGTGGTTCTTGATGTGAAGCGCCGTAGCGAGGAAATCGAGAAAGGGAGTGGGACCGGGTTTCTGGTCAGTGGCGGGGGGCTGGCCATAAGCTTCGGTGTCAATGACGTCGTTGACGAGAGAGACGTCAGGAGTCACCGTGTTTAGCGTGCTGGTGTTCATCATGGCCCAGACGGTGAGGCGGTTGTCGAGTCTGTGGTGGCGACCAAGGGCGCTGACGAAGTATTCGGTTCCGCCATTGTCGCTCACGAAGCTGCCGCCCGGGGGGACGAATGCGGGCTGAATCGAAAAGCCGACGGTTTCCGCCTGGTTCAAGTTCCCGAAATGTTGGCCGGCGCTGACGACAATGGGCGTAGTCGATGATGGAGCCGATTCGAGGGCGGCCTTGGAGAAAGCATAAAGCTGCGCTCCCCGGAACGGGCCCGGGGGCAAAGCGAAGGCGTTGGTGCTGACATAGTAGCCGTTGGCATCAAAGCCCACTAGGGGTTGATCGCCGAAGCAAGGACAAGCGCCAAAGCGGGCGTCGCCGTCATTGGTCGTGTCGAGCGAGAAGACATTAAATCCGTGAAAGGGGTTGTTATCGGCTGATACAGCGAACAGGAAATGACTCTTAGCGACACTTGCGGGGAGGAAATTTCCGGTGACGGGATCTAGGTCGATTTCTACAACCGACACGAAAAAGCGGCCCGAACTGGCATCGTAAAGGATTCGTGGATCCGAGATTAGCGGTCCAAAGGAAAGAATAGCTCCAGTCGTGGGGTCAATGGTAGCTTCAGGTGCCTGCTCGAAGAAAGGACTGAGCGCCTCGGCGGCGAGCAGATTGCCGCTTGTGTCGTAAACCGCGATCGCGTCATTTACTGCCTCGAGGACAAACCCATTACCGACGGCCAAGGCTTGATCGGGCGGTTCGAGTTCGCCGTTGACGCCGTTCGTGCCGGCGAAAACCAAGAAGGCCTGGTCGAATTCGGTCAATCCTTCGAAGCCAGAGAAGGAACCGCTTACGATGCTGTTACCGGATGGAGTGGGAACCTGCGCCGCCTTCACGCGGGCGGGGCTGTTGTTGCCGTTGGCGCCGGGAATTTCAAAATCCACATCAGCTTCAATTTCTTTGCGGAGGAAGGTGGTTGCGGGTTTTTGGGGCGCGGGACCTGACTTAAGGTGGGTCTTGCCGATGAATGTGACAGCGCTGGTCGAACTAGGGTGTGTCTGTGCGATGGTCGATGCTGCCGTCAGCAGCAGGCACACCCCGAAAAAGGACAACGCGGTAATGATCTTCATTTTGGTCGCTCCTCAAAGATCAACTTTCCTCGATAGACGGCCGGGAGGTTTGCGAAATTAATGCCACAAACCGAGGCTGGGGCACGGGGACGAGCGCGGCCAGAGTTTTCGCTGGAGCAGAATGCTACATCGGTTATGGCGCAAGTCAAGGATGAATTCAGCCGCAACAAGAATCAGATTCGCGAAGGACGACGCGTCGAAGGCGAATTGGCTTTTCTTATTTAAATGGCGGGTGACGCAGACAAAGAATATTCGTGCCTTTTAAGGAGCGCTGTACCTACCTTCAGCAACAACGATTCACAACAACGATTCAAAGGATAAGAAACTCTAGGAATCTAGGCTGAGGCAAGCCACGAGGTAACACACGCAGACTCGAGATGCGGCAAGCTTGACACGAACGGTCCGAGGAAAGTTCTAAAATCGTCCACTCGGGCGAGCCAAATCCCTTTCAATCAACTAGTTAGCGAAGGCTCATTTTGGCTTTTGAGGTGGCGTAGTAAAAACGTAGTACGTGTCTCGGAATTCTCAACAAGCGAACCGACACGAACCGCGCAAAACCCCAATGTTTTCTATGAAAACGTTTGTGGAAAGGCCCGACCGTTCGGTTCGTACCGAAGGGTCGGGTATTTCTTCAACCGATTGATGTACCGCGATCTGGATTGTTTCCGGATGCGCCTGCCTCTAACGCATGGGTCGCGATCGAGTTTCACAACGGCGGTTACACCGACGACGACATCGTCGACGTGTTCACGCAGCGAATTACGGCGCCCTTCCACATTTACAAGAGCGTTTTTATTCCGAACGGTCTGTACCACTTCACGCGCCACCAGCTCACGTATGGTTCGGTTCGGGGCAAGACCGGAAGTTCACGTACAACTTTTTCGAGCGCTTCGGGGGCTACTATGGCGGAACGCTGAATGAATTTCGTGTGCGTGCGAACTACCGTCCGACCGCAAAATTCTCCGTCTCCGCTTCGGAGACCTGGGACCGATTCCGTTTGCCGCTGCCGAACGGCAATTTTTCCGTCGTTCTGGCAAGCCTTCAAGGAAACTACTCCTTCAACCGTTTTCTGACGTTCACCAGCCTCGTTCAACTGGACACCTCAAACGCCCAGGCGGTTAGCGCCAATCTTAGGTTGCGCTACAACTATCGTCCCGACAGCGACCTCTACATTATCTATAACGTGGGAACGCAGTTCGCGAGTATCGCTCCGGCCAACCCGCCGCAAGTTCGGGAAACACGTTTTGCGATCAAATACACGTACTCCTGGCAATGATGAAGCCGGGTAAGAGGAGGTACCGATGGAACGACAGCGACGGACGTCGCAGGGTCGGTGCCCATGAACAGCGTTCCGGCGTCGTGATGCGTGGTGCCTAGACGGTCGCGCCGGCCGGCATAGGGATAAGCGGCTTTCACTTGGGCGGCCGTGGTGTTGACCGGCATGTTGATTGTCGTTCCGTCATTCGCCAGGATTTCCGCTCCGAATGGCGATTTCGAGGCACTTTTCTGACCCAAGCCATGGCGAGCAGGCGCAAGTCGCAACTACCACGTTGAGTTGTTGTACCAACGCAGGACTCGGAGAGCGCGCAGTGTGTTCCAACGGCTTGCCCCGCCGACACCTGTCTCCATCTCCAATGGAATGTGTTCGGGATGAAGGAGGTTGAGCGGCCACCGCCCGTTCTGGTGGCGGCGCTCCATCACGATTTTGATGGCCTCGCGGAGGCGACGGTCAGGTTTGATTCCTGCATTTCGCAAATAATCGAGTCCGCGCAAGACGTCATAGTGCCAAAACGTCGGGAACGAGAAACGCAGCCAGCGTTTGTCGATGACTTTGCCAGTTCGAAGCGAGCGGAACATGCAGCGCTCGAGCAGATAGTTTTCGGCCCTCTTACGGGCCTGCGTGACGGCCGCCGATTTGCGCCCGGCTCGTTCGTATTCGAGCAGTCCTTCGAGCACGCAGATGGTGGTGTGGAACGAAGCGCGCTGGCTGGGGGGACGTTTCGGCGACAAGAAGGGCCATGCTTCGCAGTTCCAGCCGCCATCTTCGAGCTGCTCGCCCAGGAGTTGATTGGCCAGTGCGTCGTTCGGTTCCTTGAAATACGAACCGATGTCGAGGATTCTGCCGTTGATGCAAGGCTCCGTCTCGCCGTGAAGGTAAGGCCGGTTGTTGAGCGGCTTAAACACGAGCCGCTTGTCGACGCGGTCGATCATTTTGCGAGCCTGCTTGCTGGCGGGGTCCAGACCGAGGTCCTTTAAGACGACGAGACTGTAGAGGGTAATAAGGTCCCACTTCGGCCCGCCGCCCCAGTCGCCGGCAGGAGATTGGTGGGCGAGGAGTTGGGCTCCCCAACCTTCGGTTGCGACGCGCGACCGCGCGGCTGCAATCGTGTTGGGGGCTTCATCGGTGAGGTCCCTCATGACCTGCCAACGGATGGCCGGGTCGGAATCGAGGAGCCATTTAATGTGCGCGGGCCGGGGCGCGTAATCGTGTCGGCGCATTCGCCTGTTATAGCACGTGATGTGTAGGTTTTGACTCGTGCGCCGAGGCGCGTTCACCTTGTCTCCCGTGGCAGACCGGGGACAAAAAGCCTTCTGAGCGGATCGTCGGCAATCCGGAGGGTTATCAGAAACGGAGTCCGCGGAGATCAGAGCGCAAGATTTCAGCAAGGCACGAACTTCCTCCAAGCGGACTTCTGCCCCCGGCATGACTTCCCGTTTGCCTGTCAATCGCCCTCGATCGGCGGCAAGATGCCAGCCCCGATGGAGGAAGTTCCCCTGGATACTGCCCGTTCGAGGAGCGCGCGCGGGATCTGGGCCGTCAGACGAGTACAGCTTCAACCGGACGGCGGGGGCTGGCGTGGGCGGACAGCTTAGGGTAGCCCATATAGAAAACAAAAGTCGGCTGCCATGTGGGATCTGCGGTGATTTCGTTGAGCAGAGCGGCGCGAGAGGCCGGTCTACCCAGCGCCCGCTCATGGTCCACCATTTCCACGGCCTCGTTACAGGGGCGCGCGGCAAGTCCGTGGGCAGTCGCGAAGAGATGCGCGCGCTGCCAGATTCGGCCTGCCTGCAAGCACT
>WNFC01001510.1_pt1 | contig 40120 bp, 25 predicted proteins | sample 5400541 | NCBI WGS metagenome assembly WNFC01 (sample SAMN13153342, study PRJNA577476) | soil metagenome | isolation source: 120 cm saprolite under Douglas fir tree site 2 hole 2 replicate 1 | place: USA:California | collected 2015-04-18 | reverse complement strand
AAGAGTCGGCCCCGCCGGCTTGCAACGCGCGCGCCAGGTTGGCTGTTTCAGTCGTGATGTGCGCGCAGGCGACCAGTCGCACGCCTTTCAAAGGTTGCTCAGTCTTGAATCGCTCTCGGATCAGACGTAGCACCGGCATCTCGCGCTCGGACCAATCGATGCGGCGTTTTCCCTGGGGCGCCAGCGAGATATCTCTTATGTCAGATTCAATAGCAGGCATTGCGGTACTCATTAGTTATCATTCCTTTTGGTTCTGAATAGTTTGGACTTCCGGTTTTTTGGCTCGTGTCAGAACCGCGAGCAGTAGCGACCGGATCAAATCGCTCAACTTGCAAAGAACGTGATACTGCGTCTGGTTTTGCCTTCAAACGCGAGTGGCAGATCCGGTCGCTACTGCTCGCGGTTCTGACACGGTCGTCACACGCCTGCGGCAGCTCGCAGCACTTCAGCCTTGTCGGTCAGTTCCCAGGTGAATCCATCTCCGGTGCGACCAAAGTGGCCATAGGACGCAGTCGCCTTGTAAATCGGCCGCCGCAAGTTGAGTTCATCGATGATTTCTCTGGGGGTCAACTGAAAGTGTTCGCGGACAAGTTTGGAAAGCTTCGCCTCGCTGATTCGCCCAGTGCCGCGGGTATCAATTCGGACCGACACCGGCTCGGCGACGCCGATGGCATACGCGAGCTGCACTTCGCATTGATCAGCCAAGCCTCCAGCCACGATGTTCTTCGCGATGTAGCGAGCCATGTAAGCAGCAGAGCGATCGACTTTGGTCGGATCCTTGCCAGAGAACGCGCCGCCACCGTGCGGCGCATAACCGCCATAGGTATCGACGATAATTTTGCGGCCGGTTAATCCTGAATCGCCCTGGGGACCGCCCGTTACAAAGCGGCCCGTGGGATTGATGTGATACTTGGTTTCATCATCGAGCAAATCGCCCGGCACAGTGTGTCTGATAACGTGTTCGCGAATTTCTGCGCGCAGCTGATCGTTGGTTACTTCCGGCGCATGTTGCGAGGAGATGACTACCGCATCGACCCTGAACGGGCGGCCATCGCGGTACTCAACGGTGACCTGTGACTTGCCATCCGGCCTGAGATAGGGAAGCTGGCCTGACTTGCGTACTTCTGAAAGCCTCAGAGCCAAACGATGAGCCAATTGAATCGGCAAAGGCATCAGCTCCGGCGTCTCGTTGCAGGCGAAGCCGAACATCAAACCCTGATCACCGGCGCCGCCAGGATCCACGCCCATCGCGATATCCGGTGACTGCCGGTGTATTGCCGAAAGCACGCTGCAAGTGTCGCAATCAAATCCGTACTTGGCCCGGTCGTAGCCGATCTCACGAATGGCCTCGCGCGCTACCTGGGCATAGTCGACCATTGCTTTCGTTGTAATCTCGCCGGCCACGATGACCATGCCGGTGGTTAACAGCGTCTCGCACGCGACGCGCGAGTTTGGGTCCTGCGTCAAAGCTGCATCAAGAATAGCGTCAGAAATCTGGTCAGCTATTTTGTCCGGGTGTCCCTCGGTCACTGACTCAGAAGTAAACAAAACTCCGTTATGGTTATCCAACTCGAACTCCTTCCACTAAAACCAAACTCTGTTGTTAGGGAAATGAAATTTAAAGACCGCGTACGATAGCAGCCATTTTAAAGGGGTGTCAAGCGCACCGCACCCACTTGGCTAACATAATATGTATTATCAGACGCACTGAATGTAGATATGGGGTTGGTGAGAGGGTCGCGTTGTTGCTCACGTTCCCTCCCCCTACAGGAGGAGAGCCTGTTGACTCGTTTTAGGCTTCGACCACAGAACGTAGTTTTTAAATACATAGACCCACGGGACGACGATAATAAGCACGGGGGCCCACACGAAAATGTGGGCCATCTCGTCAGCGGGTGAGCCCGCGAGTGCGCCAGCGCGCCACAAGGGATAAGCGACTACGATGAGCCAGAGCGTCTTGTAGAAGATCATGAAGATCACGATCGGTAGCCATCTTAGGGGTCGCAAGAGTCCAAAGATGGACAGGGTCGGGTATGCTGCCCAGACGGAGAATGCTACGGCCCTGGTATGGTCCCACGGACCCTGGTGGTTGATGATCGTTGACCACGTCTGCAAACCCACGCCAACGAACATAAGGAAATAGAGCAGTCTCAGGAGGTAAATGTTTATCGGGCGAACGCCCTCGTATTTTAGATAGTTCGGCGTGAAGATATATTTGATGAAGGACATATGCAGGATTTACGCGCGGATTCGGGAAGATGTTCCAGGTTCCCGATAACAGTAGAACTGGTTCAGTTGACTCAATGCACTGTCAGTCAATGTAACGCGCGGTGCAGAAGACGCCCTTCTTTAGCCGCCTTCAGGCAGTTGCATTGTCTCACCCAGCGCTAAAAAGCGCTGGTCTAGCAACCCTGCGGGAAAGCCATCTAAAGATGGCTGATAGTGACGCATGCTATCCGTCTTCAATCTGAACCAGCACTGTAGCAGTAGAAAGGTTGCGTGCTTAAAACAGCGATCTTGAAAGTGAGCTTGGGTTGACGAACCTTGTCGGCGTCGCCTAGAGTGCACTGCTCGGGCAGAAGTATCGGGGGATGAGTCAGGATGCCGGTTAGAGTCGAAAATCAATACGAAGGTAAGCTGCCGCGGAACACGCTGGTAAACGTGGAAAGCGCGCTGGCGAGCGTACCGCGCGAGCACTTACGCGGGATCGAGCGGCTGCGTATTGTCAGTGTGATTACTGATCCCCGGGCAAAGGTCGCGGCTAAAGGAACTGAGTTACCGGGTCTCTATCATCCTCGCCAGGGCGTGCAGGGCGCCTGGTTCGAAGTGGCGATAACTCCCCTCGTGTCGGCAAACAAACCTTTCCACAAGCGCATCATTCCTCGTCTTTCATTCAAGGGCAATCTGTCGGCGGTAATCTTCTCGCTGGTTGGGCAGCACTACCACCTGACCCTGCGCCATTCAGTAAAGCGGGGATCGGTCGAACCGGCGGTGCGGTCGTACGTGGAAAAGCAATTGAAAGCCTGGAACGAACAGCAGCACAAAATTCGCGCCAAACTCTTCAAGCCCCTGCAGCCGACGCTCGAAAGATGGAGTCGTTCGCTGGCTAAACGCGCAGCCGCAGAAAAGAAGAAGAAGGGTTAAGTGGAATCCGGGTTGAGGTGGAATCCGGGTTGAGAGTTCAAGCTTTAGCTTGCTTGCTTTCATCAGCAACAAACTGAAGTTTGAACTCTCAACACCGTCAAGTGGCGTCGTCGATGTTCTGGGCCGCGGCGTTCAGGGCTTCGAAAAGTTCTTCGGCTGAGATATTAGGCCTCTTGAATTTCACTTCGAGTCTAAATTCCCTTCCCGGCGGCTCGTATCGATAAATATAAGGCTCTGAGGCTCCCGTTGGATCGACGTACGCGCGACGCGCCTTACGAGCGCCATCACGAGTCAAGCCCTGTTCGGCAATCTGCTCTGCCATCGTCCGCATCGATTCATCATCGGGCTGTCTGACGATCTGGAGCAGGATCGATTTTGAAACGATGTCTGCTTTCCGGCAGATTTTACGAATCGGCTCAGGAATGGAAGCTATCGAAAGCGCCTCAGTAACCGTGCTCCGGCTCTTACCGACTTTTCGCGCGACGTCCTCGTGCGTGTAGCCGAAGCGCTCGCACAGCGCGCGGAGTCCGTCGGCTTCCTCCCAGGGCGTCAGATCCTTGCGTTGCATGTTTTCGATCAGCGCAATCTCGGCCACAGCGCTGTCGTCAACATCCATCTCAATGCACGGCAACTCTTTGAGGCCCGCGGCCGTGGCGGCGCGCCAGCGACGCTCGCCGGCGATAATCATCCAGCGACCCATCAAGGGCTTGACCAGGAGCGGTTCGAGCACGCCCTTCTCTCGAATTGAGGCGGTGAGTTCCGTTAGATCGCCGATCTCGGTGCGCGGCTGGTCCGGATTCGGATCCAGCTTGTCGATGGGGAGCAAGCGCCCCACATGGCTGAGACGATCCTGCGTTAACTCCTCGACGTAGTGCGCGTCATGGCGCATGCTCAAGCCCGCGGGCAAGCCTCTTCTAGACACGGCTCATTACCTCTTTGCAAAGTTTTTCGTACTCGACGGCGCCGGATGATTGCGGCGCGAAAGTAAAAATGGATTCCTTATAGGCGGGCGATTCTTCCAACCGCACGCTCTTCGTGATCACGGTGTCGAAAAGCTTCGCCCCAAACACGCGGCGAATCTGCTCGTAAACTTCCTTGCCCAGCGTGGTACGCTTATCGTGAAGCGTAACCAGGACCCCCAACACTTCCAGCTTCGGATTCGGACGCGCTTTCACTTTTTCGATCGTTTCCAGTAAATCGTCCGTTCCCTCGAGGGCAAAATACGACGATTGGATCGGAATCAGCACGTGACTCGCAGCGACCAGCGCGTTCACCGTGATCAAGCCGAGCGTCGGCGGCGTATCGACCACAATAACTTTGTAGAGTTTCTTTAGCGGCTCGATCCGATCTTTCAGGCGAAAGGGCGCATCGAAGTCGCCGACCAGCTTTGACTCAAGTTTTGCCAGACTAATGCGCGCGGGAACTATCTCGAGACCCTCAACCGGGGTTTTGTAGATCGGCAACCCTTCAGTTCCCTGCCCGTCCATCATCAACTCGTAAGCCGATCGTTCGATGACCGCCGGATCCAAAAACGAGATTGAGCTGTTCCCCTGCGGGTCCAGATCGAGGAGCAGCGTCCTGGTCCCACGCCGGGCAAAAGCCGCGGCCAGGTTGATGGCCGTGGTCGTCTTTCCGACTCCGCCTTTCTGATTAGTGATTGCTATTATCACCTTCTGATCGATTCTCCCGCGGCGCAAAAATCCACAATCACATCGTTAAATCACTGGCGTCGCCGATTACGTCCGGCCATTCTTCGGCCTCGCCTTCGCTCTCTTCGGCGCCTTCTTCATCCGTCGCGATCGTATTGCGCGATGCCTGAATCACTTCGAGATCGACATAGATCGGACAGTCCGCGCGCAGGGCCAACGCGATTGCATCCGACGGTCGTGAGTCGAGCCGCATCGGCTCGCCATTCTCGGAGGTTAGCTCGATGACCGCATAGAAAGTGTTCTCCCGCAGCGAGGTCACGACTACGCGATCGACTTTCAATCCCAATTCGACGATCAAGTTGCGCAGCAGGTCGTGAGTCATCGGCCGGGGTGGCGCAATCTTTTCGATCTCCAGAGCGATCGCGTTTGCCTCGTACGCGCCCACCCAAATCGGGAGCATGGTTTCGCTGTTAACGTCCTTGAGAATGATTATCGGAGTCCCGCTGTTCGGGTCCATCATTAGCGCGCGAATCTTGACCTCGATTTCCATGTTCCCTACCCCGTTGTCGTTCGCCTGCAACCCGCTCAAGCCGCCGAAAGTACTTCGCCGTAGAGGCTGTTTTCTTTTGCTTTGGTCACGCGCACCGAAGCGACCTGGCCGGCGCTGACCGCGGCGCGCGGAAAATTGACCACCTTGTGGCAAGTCGAATGACCGCTCATGTCCCGATCAGATTTCAAGCTGAGCCTCTCCACCAAAACCTGGAGTTGTCTGCCCAGATAGCTCTCGTAGATTCTCTGCTGCAGGCGTTGCTGCAGGCTCTCCAATTCCAAAAAGCGCGCCTTCTTTTCGTCCTGCGTTACGTCATCATCAAGTTTTGCCGCCGGCGTGCCGGGGCGCTCAGAGTACTTGAAGATGTAGAGCGCGTCATATTCAACTTGCTCGACCAGGGCCATAGTATCTTGAAAGTCGGCCTCAGTCTCGCCGGGAAAGCCGACGATGATATCACTAGTTATGGCCAGCCGGCGCCCGGCATTCTTAATCTTCGCGATCCGTTTGTAATAGTCGGCGACGGTGTGACCACGCCGCATCGCGCGCAACACGCGATTGCTTCCTGATTGCGCCGGCAAGTGTACCCAGTCGCATAGGTTCTCGTGTTCATCGATCGCGTCCACAATGTCTGGATGAAAGTCACGCGGAAATGAAGTCGTGAATTTGATCCGCTCCATGCCGGTCGCAGCCGCGGCGCGCAGCAGCCGGCAAAATGGCGTGGCCCCCCTGAAACCCTCCAGGCCCGCTTCGGTGCCAGGCCGATAGCTATTCACGTTCTGTCCGATCAAATGGATCTCGCGATAACCAAAGTCACGCAATTCGTTTATCTCGGCAATGATCTCGGACGCCGGGCGGCTCTTCTCGCGCCCACGAGAAAACGGCACGATGCAGTACGTGCAGAACTTGTTGCAGCCTTCGATGATGGGAACAAAGGCCACGTGTTTTGACGTGCGTGCGGTGGCCGGCACGTCCCACTTCTCGCCTTCCGCCCGTTCGTCAAGATCGATGACTCGGCTTTCGCCGTCGAGCGCGCGGCTGATCAATTCCGGCAAACGGTCTGTGGCACGAGTCCCGACGATCAGGTTTACCGAAGGGCTGTTATCGAAAAGGGTCCGGCCTTCCAACTGCGCCACGCAGCCCATTACGCCGATAACCGGCTCCTGATTCAAACGCTGACGCCGGACTTCCCCGATGCGGGTAAAGACTTTGTGTGCCGCTCGTTCACGAACAGAGCATGTGTTAAAGATTACTACGTCTGCCCTCTCAGACGAATCGGCAAAGCCAAAGCCGGCGGCTCGCAAACGAACAATCGCGCGCTCGCTGTCGGCGACGTTCATCTGGCAGCCAATCGTTTCGAGGTAAACCGTCGCGCTCATGAAGATGTCCGCAATAACAGCCAGAGTCTAACAGATTTTGGTGTGTCGTTCCTATCAATACGGATGCGGCGATTCGCCAAAATGTTTACAAGACTCGGTGCTTGACGCATCGCACGGCTCCGAGTAGTATCGGCCTCTCGCTCTATCAGTCCTGGCTCCCGTTAACGGACGTTAACAACCGGAGGACACAAATGTCTTTCAACAAAATCACGCTGGTCGGCAACCTCGGCCGCGATCCCGAGTTGCGCTATACGCCGCAAGGCACGCCGGTTTGCAGCTTCAGTTTGGCTACTAACGAACGGCGAAAAGATCGCAACACCGGCGAGAACAACGATATTACCACCTGGTTTCGCGTGACGCTTTGGGGGAGACAGGCGGAAACGGCATCTCAGTATCTTACGCGCGGCCGCCCCGTGTATATCGAAGGTCGCTTGCGGGTTGAAGAGTGGACTGATCGTGACGGAAAGCCGAGACACACCTTAGAAGTCAACGCGACCGACATGCAGTTCATCGGCGGCGGGAGAGCTGATGAGGCTGGCTCGGCTCCAGCTAAAGCAGCTGCTGCCGCTAATGATCCGATACCGGATGCCGGCAGCCCGACCGATGACGATGTTCCGTTCTAAGTTATTCCTGAGCTTCGGTTCTTCAGGTGGCGGTGGTTGGTTCGCTGGTTCCCCATTTCCCCAGGCTCCGCAGTTTCTTGTAGCGCCGAGCCAGGCGCTCTTCGGTGTTGTGCGTGACTGACTCTGCCAAATGGGCGCAAAGCGAGGCATCAACCAGGCGACCGGCTTCGTCGTATGAAGTCTGGGCTCCGCCCTCCGGTTCGTTGATCACTTCGTCCACAATTCCCTCGCGGTGCAAATCCTGAGCGGTAAGCTTTAGTTCCTCTGCCGCGCGGCGCGCTTCGCTTGAATCCTTCCAAAGGATTGCAGCACAACCCTCGGGTGAAATCACCGAATAGATCGCGTTCTCGAGCATCAATACCTGGTCACCGACGCCGATTGCCAGAGCTCCCCCGGACCCGCCTTCGCCGATTACCGTAACAATCACTGGAATACTCAGCTTGACCATCTCGCGCAGGTTGTAAGCGATGGCTTCAGCCTGCCCGCGCTCTTCCGCGTCGATTCCAGGATACGCGCCCGGCGTATCAATGAAACAGAAAATGGGGCGTTCAAATTTCTCTCCGAGTTTCATCACGCGAATCGCTTTGCGATAGCCTTCAGGTTTTGGCATGCCAAAATTTCGATACTGTCTTTGCTTTGTGTCGCGCCCTTTTTGATGGCCGATTACCGTCACCGGCATTCCATGAAAGCGCGCGAAGCCGCAAACAATCGCGGGGTCGTCGGCATAACGACGATCCCCGTGAACTTCGACAAAGTCTTCAAACAATCGCTCGACAAAGTCCAGCGTATGCGGCCGGTCCGGATGCCGGGCAAGTTGGACTCGCTCAAACGCCGTCGCGGAAGGTTTCGATTCGGTTTTCTTTGCCATTAAGCTTTGCTCCCGGCGGCAGCCAATCTCTTTCCGGGAGAATGGCCTGTCCATCTTACTTCACAGCCAAACTCGCGCAACGCCGCTTCGATTTCGCCGCTTCCCTGGACCTTCAGCGAATGGTGGGCCCGTAGATGAACCAAAGAGCCTTCGATCGGCAGTTCAACCAGGACGTCGCATTCGCCTTTTGATTGTTCAAGCAAGCCGATGATTCTGTCGCAGAGCGCGACAGCATCTACTCCCCTTGGAAGACGAATCACCAGCTCTCGTGCCTTTCGCTGGACCGCACCATTCAGGTCCACGACCTTTTCGGCAAAAACCGTTGCCGAACTTTCATCGATCTCAGCCCTGCCGGTTACCAGAACCGGCGTCTGGTCTTGCACGACGCCGCTGTATCTGCTGTAGGGTTCCGGCCACAGCACGCACTTCACGCTGCCCAAGTGGTCCTCGAGCCGAAATATGGCAAACCGGTCGCCCTTCTTTGTCGTTCGCAACTGAAGATCGGTAACCACCCCGGCAATCGTTGCTCTCGACCCCGTCTCCAGTGAAGCTAACTCACCCGATGCTACAACCCCGAGTTGCGAAATTGATTCAGCGTGCGCATCGAGAGGATGGCCGGTAATGTAAAAGCCCAGGGCCTTCTTTTCTGCCGCCAACATTTCCGCAGGCGTCCACGCCGTCGCCTCGGGAAGCGGCGACACGCGCTCGGGGACCAGATCGCTATCGCTACCAAAAAGATCATCTTGTCCCAGGGCCTTCGCTCGCCTCGACCTCGCAGATCGGGCCAGTGCACTGTCGATGCCCGCGAAGACCCTGGCCCGCCATGAGGGAAGAGCCTGTGAACTCTCCTTCAGCGAATCAAAAGCGCCACTGTAGACTAAGCCCTCGAGCACGCGCTTATTCACCGAACCTTCCTCGATGCGCTCAGTAAAATCCGACAGAGATCGAAAACGTCCCGAGCTACGCGCCTTGATTATCGCGTTGACACTCGCAAATCCAATACCCTTGATCGCTGCCAGGCCGTAACGGATAGCGCCCACTAGCGGAGTAAAGCCAATTTCGCTTTCGTTGACATCCGGCGGGAGTAACTCGATTCCCTGCCCCCGCATTTCTTTCGTGTATCGAAACACCTTGGCAGAGTCTTCAATCTCATTTGAGAGAACTGCCGCATAGAAGTGTTCCGGAAAATGGGCTTTTAGATATGCCGTTTGAAATGCCAGATAGGCATAAGCTACGGCGTGGCTCTTCGGGAATCCATAATCGGCGAACTGTCTCATCAAAGAGAAAACCTGCTGAGCCTTATCTTTTCGAATTCCGCGCGAGACTGCGCCGTCCACAAACTTTTGCTCCTGAAGTGCCATCTCCTCGCGATTCTTCTTGCCCATGGCCTTTCGCAGACTATCCGCCTCGGCCATAGTGTAACCGGCAAGCTTCTGCGCCAGGTGCATCGCCTGTTCCTGGTACACGATGACGCCGTGCGTGCTATCGAGGACCTCCTTCATCTCGGGAACAATGTAACGAGGCGCCTTCTTGCTGTGATGGCGCTGAATAAAGTCGTCCACCATACCCCCGTCGATTGGCCCCGGGCGGTATAAGGCGTTCAAGGCCGAAAGATCCTCCAGACTCTTCGGCTTAAGCTTCCGGCAAATCTCGCGCATTCCTCCGGATTCAAACTGGAATATTGCGTCGGTGCGCCCTGAACCAAACAACTGCATAGTCTTTTCGTCGTTAAGCGAAGTCTTGGCCCAGTCCACATCCGTGTTAAGCGCGCGCTTTATGCTAAGTAAGCAGTCGCTTATAATGGTAAGCGTGTTAAGCGCGAGGAAGTCCATCTTTAAGACGCCCACCTTCTCCAGGTCAGACATTTCATACTGGGTCGTAACTTCATCTCTGCTACTGACAGCAATCGGAATTAGCTCCTGTAAGGGCTTTGGCGTGATCACTACACCGGCGGCATGGACCGAGGAATGGCGGGCGCAGCCCTCCAATCGGCGAGCGAGATCGATCACCTGGCGCACTTGAGTGTCCGTATCGATTGCCTTGCGAAGTTCCGGTACCTGTTCCACGGCCTGCTCGATTGTGACATTCCGGCCGCGCACCGGCGGAGGAATCAGCTTGGAAATGCGCTCGACTTCGGCATAGGGCATGTCCAGGGCCCTGCCGACGTCTTTAATCGCCGCGCGCGAGGCGAGCGTACCGAAGGTGATGATCTGACAAACGGACTCGCGACCGTAAAGCTCGGCCACGTGCTTAATCACCTCTCCTCGCCCGCGAACGCAAAAATCGATGTCAATGTCAGGCATGGAGACGCGATCGGGGTTGAGAAAACGCTCGAAGAGCAGATCGTACTTCAAGGGATCCACACCCGTTATGCCCAGAGAGTAGGCGACCAGAGAGCCCGCCGAAGAACCACGGCCCGGGCCCACGGGTATACCGTGTTCTTTTGCGTACCGCACAAAGTCCCAAACGATCAGGAAATAACCTGCATACCCCATCCGCTTGATGACATTCATCTCGTGCGCCAGGCGGCTGTCGTACACCTCCACCGGATTCGCCAGACTGCCGGCGGCACGTTCTTGATCCCACACCTGAGCCTTGCGCGTCTGATAACCCTCGCGCACGACCTTCTCGAAGTACTCATCTGCCGACAAGTGCCCTTCCGACGGCGGAATAGGATAGTTGGGCAGGTGGTTGACGCCGGTCGGCAGACTCAAATCGCACATCTCGGCGATCTCGACGGTGCGCTGCAACGCCTCCGGCAATTCACCGCCGAATATGTTCCACATCTCATCGGCTGAGCGAACGTAGAAATTTGGAGTCCTGTACCGAAGCCGGTTTTGATCGTTGACCGTCTTTCCTGATCCGATGCACAGCAAGACATCGTGGGCCTGCGCATCATCAGGCATCAGGTAGTGCGCATCGTTCGTGGCTACCAGCGGAATGCCCGTTCGTTGCGACAGCTCGACCAGCGACTTGCGGATTCGGGCCTGCGGTTCAAGGCCGTGCTCCTGGATTTCGAGAAAGTAATTCCCTGCTCCCATGATCTCCTGGAACTCGAGGGCGGCCGCGGCGGCATCATCGGGACATTCTTTGGCGAGCATCGCCGACGGGACTCCCGACAGGCAGGACGAAAGCGCAATCAGGCCTTTACTATGTTGCGCGAGGAGTTCCTTGTCGATTCGCGGCTTGTAATAGAAGCCTTCGGTAAATGCCTTTGAGGTGAGCCGGGCCAGATTGTGGTAACCCTCCAGATCTTTTGCCAGCAGGATGATGTGATAGTTCACTTTCTCGCCCGGGGCCCGCGGCACGCGATCTGTTCGACTGCCGGCGGCAAGGTAGGCTTCGCATCCGATAATCGGCTTGATCCCCTGGCCCTTCATCGTCTGATAAAACGAGATGGCGCCGTACATGTTGCCATGATCGGTCATGGCGCAGGCTTTCATATTCAGTTCTTTCAAGCGCTTTGCCAGCGGCTTGATCTGAATCGCGCCGTCCAGAAGACTGTAGTCAGTATGAAGGTGGAGATGTACGAAGTCTTTGTCTTGCATGGTCACCGAAACCAGGCTCAATCGAGTTGTGCTGTTAGCCGTTCGAGGATCGACACTATATCACGTAATAGTTAGCAGTGAGCAGCCGACGGTGAGCAGAAAGAAATGTAGAGTTGACAGTCTCGTCGCGACAAGTCGCGACGTTGGGAAGCGGCGACAAGTCGCCGCCAAATCACTCCCACTCAATCGTGCTGGGAGGTTTTGAGCTGACGTCGTAGACCACTCGATTGACGCCCTTGATTTCGGAAACGATCCGCGTAGAGACACGTGCCAGCAGCTCGTGCGGAAGACGGGCCCAATCCGCCGTCATCCCGTCCACGCTGGTCACAGCTCGAATCGCGATCACGCGCTCGTAGGTTCTTTCATCGCCCATCACTCCCACGGTCGAGATGGGCAGGAGCACCGCGAACGCTTGCCAGACCGAGTGATACAACTCCGCGCGCCGCAGCTCCTCGTCAAAAATACGATCCGCGTCTCTTAACAAACGAAGGCGCTCCTCGGTGACTTCGCCCAGGATGCGTACGCCTAACCCGGGGCCGGGAAAGGGATGACGACTCAGAATGTCGTCGGGCACTCCGAGTTCCCTTCCGATCAACCGCACTTCGTCTTTAAATAATTCTCGCAACGGCTCGATCAGTTTGAGATTCATTCTCTCCGGCAAGCCGCCGACGTTGTGGTGGCTCTTGATCGTAGCCGAGGGCCCGCGCACAGACACTGATTCAATCACGTCGGGATAAAGCGTTCCCTGCACCAGAAAATCGACTTCGCCGATGCGCTTTGCTTCCTCCTCAAACACTTCGATGAACGCGGCGCCGATACGCTTGCGCTTCTCTTCGGGATCGATCACGCCTTGCAGAGCTTTGAGGAAGCGAGCGCTGGCGTCGACTCCCCGAATGTTGAGCTTCAGCTTTTGCCGCAGCAGAGTGAGGGTTGATTCAAACTCTCCGTCGCGGAGCAGACCGTTGTCTACGAAGATGCAGGTCTGGCGATCACCCACAGCGCGATGCACCAACGCTGCGGCAACGGAAGAGTCTACGCCGCCGGAGAGACCGCAAATTGCCTGACTGCTCTCTCCCAAGCGGGTCTGAATGAGACTGACCTGCTCAGCAATTGCCGCAGCCGGGGTCCAATCACCCGCGCATCCGCAAATCTCGAATAAGAAATTACGCAGCAGTTGGACGCCGAGCGGCGTGTGCGCTACTTCCGGATGAAACTGAAGGCCCCAGATGTTTCGCGAAGGATCCTCAAATGCGCCGAGGGCGTCAGCAGTTTTTGCCGTGACGCGAAAGCCGTCGGGTGGTGTGTTGACCTGATCGCCATGGCTCATCCAGACATCAATCTCTTTTGGGATGCCGGTGAACAGACGGCTCGCTGAATCGAGTACGGTCAACCTCGCGTAACCATATTCTCTGCTTTGTGAAGGGTGGACGTCGCCGCCCATTTCGTGCGCGATGAGGTGAAAGCCGTAGCAAATCCCGAGGACAGGGGGATGATTGTCCGAGACCAGTCCGGACATCAGACGAGGGGCGTCATGGTCATAGACCGACGATGGCCCGCCCGAAAGTATCAGCCCGCGCGGATGGCGCGCCCGAATTTCATCAGGGTCAGCGTTGAAAGGAACTATCTCGCAGTAAACGCCGGCCTCGCGGACACGTCGCGCAATCAGTTGAGTGTACTGCGAACCAAAGTCGAGTATGATTACGGTTTCGTGGCTTGTCTTTAGCAAAAAAAGAAAACCTCCAGGGCAAGTTGCACGTCAAAAGATTCCGAAGCCTTACAAACCCCTGATTATAAGTTGTCAGTTAATGTACCGGCAAAGTAAGAGAACAGACTGACATCGTGAAAACACATTTCGCACTCTTGAACCAAAGTCCATCGGTACGAAAGTCGAAGACTCTCTACTGCCTCTGGTTGATCGTACTTTCGACACTACAGATCGGCGCGACTGTCCCGCAAAACCAAATCTCATTGTCACAGCCCCTTACTGTTCGCTGGCGCTACGAATCGGATCGCACGTCGAACTTTACTCCGGCCACCGACGGCACGACGGTTTACCTGCCCCTTAGCGAAGGGATGCTCGTCGCCTTGAACGCCTCCGATGGGCAGTTGCGATGGAAAGCCGATGTCGGCGGCAACTTCTCCGCTTCCCCGGTCGCCGACGACCGAAGTGTTTTCGCTGCTGGTCAATATGGCGCTCCGGTCAACGAGCAACGTCACGCGAATGGAACGTTGCGAGCGCTGAGCAAAACAACCGGAGTGACCGTGTGGATGAGAACGTTGCAGGCCCCGCTTAGCGGCAGCCTGCTCGTCGGCGAGAACGCTTTATTCGCCGGCGGCGCTGATGGCAAGGTCTACGCGTTCGACAAACGCACTGGACTAACTCTCTGGACGAACCAGTACACGGAAGCGTTTTCGAGTCAGCCCGCGTCCGCAGGGCACTTCCTTTACATCGGAAGCGAGCAGGGATCTTTGTTTGCCCTGAACCAGGCGACGGGCAATGCCGCGTGGCATTATCAGACGCGCGGCCCAATCCAGGGACCAATCGCCATCGTCAATGGCACCGTTTGTTTTGGCTCCGGTGACGGATATATTTACGCCTTGCGCGAGTCAAACTCAAAACTGATTTGGCGGCGCCGGACCGGAGCCGCGGTCCAGTCCGTAACCAGTGTCGAGAATGGCCTGCTCGCCGCTTCGCTCGACAATTTTGTTTATCTGCTGTCGGCGAACAGAGGTTCCTTGATCTGGCGCCGACTGCTTCCCGGCCGGATATCCGCGCGCCCGATTACCGCGCCTGACGGCGCCCTTTTCACGCCGCTTTCGACTGACAACGCGATTGTCCTCGGCTTACGCGACGGCAAGCCGGTCAACACTCTTTCGATTGGCGAAGAAAATAGCAGCAGCGCTGCGCCGATCGCAGTTAGCGATCTCGTAATAGTGACCACGCCGCATGGATTGCTGGCCTTCGCCCGTCCACCGGCAAAGCCTTAAGTCTGAGTTCTAGAATGTGAGCCAGTGATTAGAGCTCGTGGACTTCTGCCGATTGTCGCTCTGGTGAGCGCCGAATCAACGATGCGAGGACGCGCGAAACCAGCCCGTGCACGACATACGTAACTACCAGCACCAGCAACACCCAACGCGAATACAAATAGATCATCCCGGCCAACGCGATCATCGAGATTACGAGGCGGGCGTTGCGTCTGCCTACACCTATTGACTTAAAGCTGGTGAAGCGCAGGGTACTGACCATCAACACGCTTAGTAAGGCCACCAACACCATCGCTAATCCAGCGAGCAGGTCGGCCCGTTGCGGGGCGTATCTGATTGGCGTCGGAGCAAAGTGAACAATCGCCGCGATCAAGCATCCGGCGACCGGGATTGGCAGGCCGACAAAGCTCTTCTTGTCCACTTTTTGGGTACCCTCAGCCAGAGGTCTCGGCCGGGAAGCCTGCACGTTAAATCTTGCTAACCGAAAGCCACCGCAGATCACGTACATGAAAGAGAGGAACCAGGCCAACTGATGAACATTGCCCCACGAGTCAAGAGCCGTTCCGTACCCCCAGGCGTACACGAGGATCGCCGGCGCCAAGCCGAACGAAACAATGTCGGCCAGCGAGTCCAACTGAATTCCGATTTCAGTAGTGGTCCTGGTCATCCGCGCTACCCGCCCGTCGAGAATATCGAAAAGGAGAGCCCATCCTATGGCCATCGCCGCATAGTCAAAGTGTTTTGTCGCGTCGCCGGTTCCCAGCAGGCTAAAGCCAGTCATCGTTTCCATCAGCGAAAAGAAGCCGGCGAAGATATTCAGAGCCGTAAACAGCGACGGCACCAGGTAGACGCCCTTCTTCAAGCCCTTATGGCCTGATGGCTCCGCGTCAGATGGATTCCCTGCCTGGAAACGAGGGAGGCTCATTTTGTGACTCTTCCGATTATCGTGACTCCGCCGCGCACGTGCATTCCTTCTTCGACCACTATCTCAACGGATGACGGCATGACCACGTCCGTACGCGAACCAAACTTGATCATCCCAAAACGCTCGCCACATTCTACCCTCTCGCCTTCCCGCTTCCAACAAACAATCCGCCGCGCCAGAATCCCGGCGATTTGGGTGCACCTGACGGTCAACTCCGACCCGCGAATTGTGAGCGTATTCTGCTCGTTCAGCAAGCGCGCCCTCGGGTTCGTGGCCATCAGGAACTTGCCGCTCTGGTAGGCAATTTCCGTGATTTCGCCGCCGATTGGGGAACGGTTTACGTGGACGTCGAGCGGTGAGAGAAAAATGCTGACCAGAGACTCGGTATTCTGGCCGTCCGCTCTTTTCACTATCGTGATCCGGCCATCCGCCGGGGCTACGACGATACCCGGCTCAGTCGGAACCGTGCGTCGCGGATCGCGAAAGAAGAACGCCATGAACCCCGCCAGGGCCAGCAGCCCCAACGAGATCGGCCAGTAGCCGAAGAAAGCCGGAGGCAGACTTAGGACGACCGGCGCAACCACGTATGGAAATCCGTCGCGAACCATAGTTTTCCGTCAGAGCCTATCTGGGCAAAGCAACGCGACTAGAACAAAACGGGGCCCAACAGTGGATCTGTCGTCCCCGTCTTAGTCAGTTTAGATTCAGCCGGGGCGGCCTCAGGAAACATGCCGCCCGGCTTCTGACGATATTAATGCGTAGTACTCAAGCTCTTTTCATGCTGGAGCATCAATGAATACATTTGATCTTTAATAGCCAACTTCTTTTTCTTCAGCGTGATTTCTTCCATCTGCTCTTCGTCGCTCGGGTATGAAAGCGAAGATAATTCGCTCAGGCGGGCTTCGTAACGACCGTGTTCGCGGGCGAGCTCCCGAAACTCAGGATTGCTCGTCATCAGTTCGGCCTTAACGCTCTCGATTTCCATTTCGGTAATCTCCTCTCAAGATGTTCAAGTTGGAAAGAAAATTGTTCACGCGGTGGGAAGGCCCTGCGGCAGTTCGTCATGGTGCGAATGTTAGCCCAAACGGCGACTCCAAATCAAGGCTTCGATCTCAAAGAAACGGACATTAGGAGGGCATCTTCCATGGGCGCCGCGTAATACTGGCGGCGACGGCCCGTGACCTGAAAGCCGCAATCGCGATAAAGGTTCTGAGCGGCCCTGTTTCCTTCGCGAACTTCCAGAAAAGCCAGGTCGGCGCCGTTCAGCTGGCCCCACTCAAGCACAGCCCCGAGCAACCGCGCCGCAACCCCTCGCCTGCGAAGCTCTGCTCTCACCGCCACGTTGTAAACATGCAACTCCGGCCCGATCAGGCGCGAAACGATGAAGCCGGCAACGGCTCTGCCCACAGAATCGGCGCGCGCGACGAGCATTATCACCTCTTCCGGCGACTGGAGCTCCTTGTGATAGGCGTCCCAGCCCCAGGGACTCAGGCCGGATTCTTGCTCGATCTCGACGACCGCGAGCAAGTCATGCTCAGTCATCGGCTCAATCGCGACGTTTAGATCGGAATCACCGATCAAGAGTTTAGCTGTAGCCATCGCTGGTTGATTTCCGCGTCAGACGCGCGAACGTAATTCGCCCGTAGTTCGCCGGCATCAGTTGCCTTTCCATCCCGGTAATCGGTCAGCGCCAGGCGGGCCACTGAATTAGCCAGGTATTGAGGTGGCGGAGCAACGCTCCAGCCCTCTTCTTCACCAGAACTGATCCAGTTGCCGACGCCGTCCTGCCGAAGAATTGCGAGATGCTGGTGCGCTCCTTCGCCGGCCCATCTGATCGTCCGTGCGTTGCCGTATTTTTCAAGAAGCTCCGCAGGTTTGAGATGCGACGCGGTGTCGAGGGCAGAAACGATTTCGGCGCGCACTGAAAACGCTTGCGCGTAAACCTCTCCGCGCCCGGCCGGCAGGATCGACACGGTCCGCTCCGACTCTCCGGCAGCATGAGCGATGGCGGCCAGAGTGGACACAGGCAGGCATGGTTTCTGAACGCAAACGGCGAAAGCCTTGACCGTAGCCAGGCCAATCCGCAAGCCGGTGAAACTCCCCGGACCGGCGGTGACCGCGAACAAATCAATGTCAATTAGCCTTGCGCTCCCCTCACGCAGAACACGTTCGACATTATCGATCAAGTCCGTCGAGTGCGAAGACGTCCCATCTCCTAATACTGCACTCAGGACCTCAAAGCCGCGCGCCAGGCTTACGCTACCGGCTCGCGTCGAAGTTTCAATCGCCAGGATTAGTGGTTCTTGCTTTTCAGGCATCTTATGCTTCGTGGTTTGACACCAGAGCTAACGGGCGCAATGATCTTAAACCACACTATCGCTTCAGGCGCAATTCGCCGCGGGTTTTATTAAGTGCGGTGATGTAATTACTGGCTGGCGGCGAGTGTTACGAACAAGATGAGAATCGGAATCATGACCGGCGGAGGCGACTGCCCCGGATTAAATGCCGCCATTCGGGCGATTGCGCGTCGCGCTGCCGCAGACTCAGTCGACGTTCTGGGGATCAGGAACGGATGGCTCGGCCTGGTTGAAAACGATTGTATTGAGCTGACGCGGTCCGCGGTGGCCGGCATCCTCCCTCGTGGTGGCACGATCCTCGGAACGTCACGGTTCAATCCTCTTAAGGACGGGGAGTGCATCGTGCGCCTGAAAGAAAACTGGGCGCAACATAAACTCTCGGGCCTGGCTGTGGTTGGCGGTGAAGGAACTCTGTCAGCGGCGCGCGACCTCTGGCGCGATCACCAGTTGCAGGTCGTGGGAATTCCCAAGACGATCGACAACGACATTTGCGGAACGGACTTCACCTTTGGCTTCGACACGGCCGTCTCAATCGTTACCGACGCCGTCGATCGCCTGCACACGACGGCCGAATCGCATCATCGCGTGATGGTGGTTGAAGTCATGGGCCGGCACACGGGATGGATTGCGGCTTACGGAGGAATTGCCGGCGGTGCTGATGTCATTCTGGTGCCTGAGCACCCTTTCAGAATCTCCCGCGTCTGCGACTTGCTGGAAGCCCGCAGAAAGGACGGCCGCGCGTTTTCAATTGTGGTCGTTGCCGAAGACGCGCACCCGCACGGGGACGAAGACTTTCTGACCGAGGGTCAGTGCAGCGCGATCTATCAACATGGTCATCTGGGCGGTATCGGCGAAGCGCTCGCCGGCGAGATCGAAAGGTGCACCGGCATCCAGACCCGCGTCACAAAACTCGGATATGTTCAGCGCGGGGGTTCGCCCACGCCTTTCGATCGGATCCTGGCCACGCGTTTTGGAATCAAAGCCTACGAGATGATTCGCGAGGGCAACTGGGGACACATGGCCGCACTCCGCGGAACCAGGGTTGTCACGGTGCCGCTCGACGAGGCCGTACAAAATCTGAGACGTTTGGATGAGGAAATCTATCGGGTCGCGGAAATGTTTTCGGCCTAAGCGGGCAAAGTGCAAAGGGCTGAGCGCAAAGGGATGAGACCTCACTTCCGATTCGAAGATCTGGAGAATTGGCAACTCGCTCGAAGCTTAGCGGTGGAACTCCACAAGCTAGCGGATGAACTAGACAAACGACGACTCTATCGTTATGCAGAGCAATTGCGAGCTGCAGGACTCTCTTTGACTAATAACATTGCCGAAGGCTCAGGCAGCACCCATGCACAGGAGTTCAAGCAGTTTCTAAATATTGCCAGACGATCTTTGTTCGAAGATGCTTCCATGTTGATGGTATTTGAGTGTCTCGGCTTGTTTAATTCCCCAGACATCGATGCGCTCTTGACGAATTGCGACATGTTGAGTCGTAAGATCACGAATTTTTCGCGGACCCTCAAGAGTTAAGAGCAACGCTTTGCGCTTTGCGCTTTGCCCTTGGCCCTTCGTCCTCACTGGGCGAAGCGATTGCGATATTCCGTCGAGCTAACAAAACCGTTGACCATGTGGCGCGAGTCGGCCGGGTTTGCATCCAGGACCTGAATCCAGTTCAAGTACAGAGCGTCCGGGTCACGCCGCAAGTAGCCAAAATATTCCATCACCACAAACGCCTGGTTGTAATACTTCTGATAGACCTCGCCGCTTTCGGCAATCTGTCTGAGCACCTGCGCCCTGGTCAGCGTGCCGGCGCTCAGTCCATCAACCAGCGCCTGCCGGTTCGCCAGGTTCACTGCGGCCGTATTGATCAGCGTGTCGACATAAGCTGAGTTGTTCAGGCTGCCGTACTGCGCCGCAAACGCCGGCCGCGACATGAAGTCGTCGACGAACTTAGCCTTCGCCGCTTCCAACTGATCGTTGGTCAAAAAGCCGCTGACTCGCCCAAGGTCAGGGGTGAACTCGGCGAAGGCCGGCTTGCGTCCAAACGCCGAAGAATAGAAACGATAGACGAAGTAGCCACGCTCCTGGAATTCAGCCGAGCGGAAGAATGCTTCGGAGACGTGCACGCGGTCGCAGCTTGCATCGCCGGGCGCGCAGTTGCGGAGCGTGTTCACCCAACCGTTGAATCCCGGCGGGTCAGGTTCGCGGCCGAGGAAGTCCAGATACTGCTGCCGCACAAAGAATTCAGTCGTATCGATCGCGTTTAGATGATCACCGTTGGCTGAGGCCGTGAACGACGCCTCCGTGTGCACGCCCAGCGCGCTGAAAGATCGATTCGGTGGATTGAACGAATAGTTCGCGCGTGAAGGCGTGACGGTGTAGAAGCCGTTGGTCTCGACGCTGTCGAAGCTGTATTTCCCTTCGGCGTCGGTGACCGTCTCGCGATTCTGCGTGCCGCTCAAATTAATCGTGGTGCCCGCCAGTGGAGCGCCATTGCTATCCGTAATCGTCCCGCCGATGCTCCCGTTCGCGGCTGAAGGCGTGACCGTATGCGCAATGACAAACGGCGAGAGCGAAGACACGTGCGTGCAAACAATCTTCGAAGCAAAGTTCACCTGTGAGCCCGGATCAACCAGGATGCCGCCTTCGTTGTGCAGCACCTTGAGCCCCGCAAAGAAGCTGGCATCAGTAATCGATGCCAGATAGAAGCAGATGCCGACCGGCGGCGTGTAGGTGGCCGTGCTCGAGACGTCGAACGCGGGCAGCGGCGGGTTGAACGCATTGCCGACACTGTAGCCCGGCGGAGGTGCCGGTTGGGTGCTGGGATCGATCACGCTGATCGAAACGGTCGGGTTGGCGAAACTGGGTGCAATGCCGTTGGCCGCCGAACTGTCGTCGCCGCGCGCGGTGGTAGTTGACGGGAACGAAACCCGCGCGTCATTGAGGTCAATGTTCACGTTCGAGCCTGGGTGCGGCACGAGCCGGCTTTCGCTCGCCTGCCGTTCGTACGCACCGATATCCACATGGGCGCCGGCAACCAGGTCGCCATTGGCCTGACGCGATAGTCCGCGCTGATCAAGTGTCAACGCAGAACCGAGCGACGGGCTGCACGTGTTCGTGAAGACGCAATCATTACCCGCATCAACTGCCGGACTGTTGTAGCGCAATCCATGGGTGAACGTCGGGCCGCCATTATCCATGAGCGCGCCGAGCAACGGATCAATCGGCAAGCCTGAACTGCCGACATGGTTCCCGTTTGTGCCGTTGCTGATGCCATTCATATTGGTGCCGTCGCCGATCAGATTGAACATACTGGTCGCGTCAACCGCCCCATTGATGTCATCGCGAGTTGAGCCCGTTCCGCGGAAGTTACCCGCCACAATCGTGTTGTGAAGAGTGATTGGATTGCCGCCAAGTTTAATTCCGCCGCCGGTACCGCCTGCGCTATCGTCGTTATCAGCGTGGTTGTTGGTGATCGTGCTATTAACGATCGTCGCAGTGAAATCATCTTCCAGACCACCACCATCATCTTTACTAACGTTACCGCTAACCGTGCTGTTTACCAGCAACAGCGTGTCGCCGTTATAGATGCCGCCGCCAGTATTGAACGAGCTATTGCCACTCACGGTGACGTTGGTGATTGTGAATGTGCCGCCGCTGTTTTCAATACCGGCGCCACCACCGTTTGGCGCGTTGTTGCCACTCACCGTACTGTTCGTGACCGACCCGACGGCACCGATCATATTTTGCTCAATGCCGCCGCCGCCACCCTTGCCGGTGTTGCCCGTCACGACACAGTTAGTCATCGTCAGGTTGCCACCACTGAAAATGCCGCCGCCTAGAGAATCGCTGCTGTTGCCGTTTAGAGTGACGTTAGTCAAAGTAAGTGTGCCGCTGTTGAGCACACCGCCACCTTTATTGGCGCCTGTTACTTTGCCGCCGCTGACGGTCAGGTTGCTGATCGTCACCGTCTTGCCAGAACTGATATTGAAGACACGACTCACGTTGTTGCCGCTAATCGTCAATTGATTAGCGCCGGGCCCGTTGACGTTTACATCGTGACTGACAACTAGTTGTCCTGTCAGTGTGATGGTGCCGGTAATGCTGAAATTGATATCGATCGTGCCGCACGAGGTCAGCGCATTCGCCTCTTCGATCGCCGCGCGCAGGGTGCAAACCGCTCCATTCGTCGCGCACAGACCGTCGCCCGGATTCGCGTCGCTCGCATCGCCATTGTTGTTGACAGTAAGGACGGTTGGACAAGGATCGTCGTTTATGATCGTGCCCAGACCGTCGGCATCAGAGATGGTCGCGCCAACCGCGTTCGACAGGTGGACGGTGAACGTTTCATTCCCCTCGAAGAGAGTATCGCCGTTGACGAGAACGGTAACCTGCTTCGATGTGTCCGCGCTGAGGAAGTTCAAAGTGGTGGTCGGAATCGCCGTGTAGTCCGACGGGGCTGTAGCCGTACCGTCGACCGTGGCGTAGTCGACGCTGGCCGCGCCCGCGCCGGTCTTTGTGATAGTGAAGGTGAACGACGTGGTGCCCGCGTCGCCTTCGTTATGCGTCACGTCGTCAATCGTGAACGACGGTGTCGGGGCTGTCGTGGCCGTGAAGCACGCCGAGAACTCGCTCGTATTGCCATTAACGTCAGTGGCCGTCGAGGTGATGATGTCCCCGGCCGAGAAGGCGCCGCCTGTGAACATAAACGACACGTCGCCGTTGGCGTCGGTGTTGCCCGTCGTTGCGGCGCCGAGATAAGTCTTCCCTTCTCCGTTACCCGACCCGTCGCATGCCGTGTTCTTAAAGAACTCAATCACATAGCCCGACGCGCTGTTCGGTGTCGTATTGAGCGTGCCGCTGATGGTATTCGTCCCACCCGCGGTGGCGGCGGTAATCACCGGGAAGTTCTGCAGGTTGTTCGGGCCCGTATCACTGTCACCCGGATCGTTCGGCGTCACTATGTTTGTACTTACATCCTCGCCTGCGCCCAACAAGTCAATTCCCAGACCAACGTTTCCAAAGATCGAGTTGGCAGTGATCAGGTTTCCGGTGGCCGTGCTACCGCTCACCTTAATTCCGAACCCGCTGTTATTGGCGATGACGTTGCCGGTGCCCACGCCGCCGATCGAATTGCCCGGCGAATCGATAATGATAATTCCGCGGCCGTTGGGAATTGCCACCGGGCTTGCGTTGGCGTTGACTCCGATGAAGTTCCCCGTGACGAAGTTACCGCCGCCGTTCACGATGCTGAGTGCAAAATTGTTGTTGCCGGAGATAACATTGTCTCCGTCGAGTACCGCGCAGCCGATAAAGTTGTTCGACGCACCGGCTTGAATACTAATTCCCTTAGTGTTTCCGAGTGACCCCGTCGCATCTTTGTTAGTGCCGATGTAATTCCCTTCGATCGTAGTGAACTGCACGGTCGCTCCGGACAGATCTATTCCAGAGCCTGAGTAGCCCGAAATGACGTTGCGCAACGCGGGCAGCTCGCCGCCGATCGTGTTACCGGAGCCCTGGGCGATCTCGATGCCGTTGCCGCCGCCGCCCTGGCCCAACAGGCCGGTGACGTCGGTGCCGATGAAGTTGCCTGAGATCGTATTCCCGCCACCGTTCTGAATCCAGATTCCCGCCTGGTTCCAATGACTGATCACAAATCCGCGGATGGTCGAGTTGTCGCTCCCGCTCTCCAGATCAAGGCCGCGGGCGTTCACCGTGACGCTCGAGCCGTCTAACACAATCTTGATCGCGGCATCGTCGCCGGCGTTAAGCGACAGCGTGTTCGGGTGCGAGCAGGGAGTTGGGTTACTTGAGCAAGACTCCTGTGTGTAACCGTCAATCACAACCGGCTCCGTAATAGCCGGAAGCGGCGTGCCCGGTGTGGCGGAGCCTGCTCCGCCCGGTGTGATCGTGCAGACATGCGTGATTCCATCGCAACCACTATCGGTCCCCGATGGGATCGCAAAGTTGATCGTGTTCGCGTCATTCGCGAAATTGGCCGCATTGATTGCCTCGCGCAAGCTGCAATCGCCCGGCAGACAAGTGTTATTCGTGTCGGCAGTCTTGGTGACTACCAGCGTCGCCGGCGGCGGGTCATCATTCACAATCGTCAGGGTGCTCGGATTCGGCGCGCCCAGCGTAGCGCCGTTGGTCGGCGCAGACAAAGTAAGATTGACCGTCTCATCCGCTTCGTAGGTCGTGTCCCCTTTGACTGTCACGGTGAAGGTCTTGTCTGCCGCATCGCCATCAGCCCAGTTGAGATCGCCAGACGCTTCGGTGTAATCCGTGCCCGCCGTGGCCGAGCCGGCGCTGGTGGCCCAATGCACGGCAACCGCGCCGCCGGTCCCGCCCGTGCGCGTGACAGTGATCGTCGCGGTGTGATCGGCATTCGTCTCAGAGTCGTTATAGTTCGCTGCTGAGAATTGCAGGCTGCCCGGCACCACCGCGCTCGGCTCAGCCAGCGTCCAATCGCTGAACGTCGAGACGCCATTCAGCGTCGCGATGTGATTGACGGTATCGAGCGAACTCGGATTGAATTGCGTGAAGCTGCCGTTGTAGCGGAAGAATTTGTAATTCGTCTCTGTCCCCACCACGTCGCCGGCCAAATAATTAAAGGTCAAATCCGCGGTGATGCCGGAAGCCGTCAGCGTCCAGTAGCGCGACAGCGCATTCGCGCCAGGGATGGCCGCCAATTTGTTTCCAGTGGCGCTGGCGGTGAAATCTGCCGGGAAGGTTCCCGCGGTGGCGTTCGCGCTTACCGGCGAATAACCATTCAACGTCCCCACTTCGAAAGTCTTTGAGGCCGCTGCGGTGAAAGTTCGCTTCAAACTCCCGGCTACATAACCGCTCGATCCGCCATTGAGCGTCCCGCCGTTGGTGACGGTTAGGGTCTTGCTGTTCGGGTTGATCTGCCCGAGCAAGAGGATGCGCGAAAGCGTAAGCGTCGTGCCGCTGGCGACGTTCACGTTGCCGTCAAAGTTTAAAGGCTTTGTGTTGCCGGTATGCGAGAAGGTCTGGGTCGTGCCGCCATTGATCAAGACGCCGCCCGCGCCGGGAGTCAGCGTCACATCCGCGAGGGACGTGGCCCCCGCGCCGGTGCTCGAGATATTGCCGCGAATCGTGATCGTGCCGCTGCCCGTATAGCTCAGAGACGAATCCGCGCTCGCCGTGTGGTTGATAGTTAAGTTGTCGAACTGGAGGTTCTGCGAAGCACCGGAGCCGGTTTGCGCAGCGGTGACCGCGATGCTGTTGCTCCCAATAATCAGATCGGCGTAGGTCCGGCCGCTCGCGTCAAACCCGTTGCCCGTCAGGTACTGCGCGGTGCTGCCGGTCTGGAACGTAACGATCGAAGCAAGGCCGCTGCCGCCGAACGGACTGCTGCCCGCATTGTGGATATAAGTTGCGCCGCTTTGGAATATGACTGAGCCCGCCGCGCCTGATCCTGGATCGCCATCGCCAAATGGGAAGTCCGAGAAGCCTGCCTGGGTCGAGAAAGTTGACCCGTTCGGGAAAGTAATGCCGCCCGCGTCGTTACTGATCAGCTTATGCTGGCCGCCGGCAAGGCTCATAAAGTTGGAGACCGTGCCGAGCGTGCCGCTGCCTAACTTAATAATGAGGCCGTTGCTTCCAGTCACCGCCAAACCGAACACGTCGAAGCCGGTGACTCCGGCGCCCGCATTGATCGTCAGAATGTTGTTGCCGCCCGCGCTGAAGGACGGACTTGTGGTGCCGAGTATTCTCAGCTTCGAGATCGTCTGGGTCGGAATATTGGTGACGGTCGGCGACGAGTTGTTGTCAAAGATGAGCACATCGCCCGGATCCGGCGTTACGCGAGTTGGCGACCAGTTCGTGCCTACCGTCCAATCGGTAGGCGTGACGATACTCGCGCCCGTCCAGGTGTATTGACCACCGGTGCAGCCCGAGAAGAACACCCAGTTCGCGCCGTTGCCTCCGCTGTCGGTCCCGCTGTGCACCGTAATTACGGCAGTGCCGCCCTGATTGCTGACCGCGACGTCCGTCATATTAAACGTGCCGGTGCCCGACCACGGTTGTTGCCCGCCGGTTGAAGCGATCACGATGTCGTCGTTGTCGGGACAACCAGTGCCGTTGGCGTTGAAAGTAATCGTGCCGCTGTTGCTGACTCCGCCAGAGAGCGTCAAGTCCCCCGTGCCCGTGTTGTTCCAGATTCCGCTCGCGCCCACCGTGACTGCGCCGCTGGTGACGGTGAAGGAATCGCCTTGATCAAAAGTCCCAGCAGTTACCATGAGGCCGGTGGTGTTCAGGTTACCTGCGAGCGTCGCCGTGCCGCTGCTCTTATTAACCTCAAAGCCCGCAAAGTTCTTGCTTGAGCCGATGCCGCCGGTGGTGATCGTTTGCGCTCCGGTGCCGTTGAACGTAACCGTGAAGCCGTTTGCCGTGAACGTGCCATTGTTCGTCCAGTTGCCGCTGACGGTAATTGGCCCTGAGAGTGCAAGCTCTCCGCCGCTATCGATCTGAACATCGGTGTATTGGGTCGCGCTCGCGAACTTGCCCGACTGCACCCGCAGCAATCCGTTGACGGTCAACGACGAGTTGGTCGAGGTAACCGTCGTCGCCGCACCAGTCATGTTGATCGTCAGGTTGTTGAGTACGGATGAAGAAGTCGGCAGCTCTGGCCCGGTGCTGAGACCGCTCGAACCAGTGTAGATAACATTCACCGTTGCGGAAAAAAACGGGGACCCCGAGAGACTTCCGCCTGAACGCGAGATGCCACCATCAAGCGAGATTCCATTCGCGCGATTGACGATGAGATTGTTCACGCCATTGTTAAGTGCGGGCAGCGAGGTGCTCGCGCCGGCACCGCCCATCGTGACGTTCGAAGTCGCGCCGCCTTGCAGACCTCCGCCCGACGTACTGATCGCGCCATTCACCGTGAGCGTGTTCGCGCCGATCTTCAGCACCCCAGCAGTCAGCGAGAGCGTGCCGTTGGTCGTAACGCCGCTGGTCAAGTTAACGTTATTTCCATTACTGATCGTCAGGCTGTTAACCGTAGCCGGGAGACCATTGCCGGTGTCTTGGATCGTAGTGGCGTTGTTGTAGGTGTAGTTCGCGGCCGTGTCGAACGTCCGCGTGCTAGTTTGAATATTGCCGGTCGCGCCCGATGATGTGATTCCGTTTACATCGCCAATGCCGAGCGTGCCGCCCGAGGCCAGCGTGAAGGTGCCTGCGCCGGAAACAAGGTTCGTGCCGCAGTTGAGAACGCCCCCGCTGCTTACAGTCAGTGTGCCGCCAGGTAGTGCGATGTCCTTTTGGAGATTAACGCCGGACGTATTGGTGACGTTGATACTCTCATTCGCACCAAAGGTAAGAGTGCCGGCACCGCTGATTGTCTGCGTCAACGATCCGTTCAGCGTGATCGTCGATGCGCTTGCCGCGTTGAAATTGAGCGTAGCGCCCGAGGCTACAGAAACATTGCCCTTCAAGTTGAAGGTACCCGTCATCCCGATGTTGATGGTGCCTGAAGTCACGGTCAGGTTGTCGATGGATAGCGCGGCGCCGCCGTTGGGGCTGTTGGTACCTGCGCCAGGGTTGTATTCAAAGTTGGCGTACGTGCGGCCCGAGAATGACGGAGTCGTACTAAACTGCAGACGGAAAGTGCTGCCGGTATTGAACACAACAACCGAGGCTGGCTGAGTCTTTTGGAAGGGGTTGCTGCCAGCCTTCTGGATAAACTCCGAACCGGACGCGAACACGACTGAGTTTGAGGTTCCCGATCCAAATACGTTTCCTGAGTTAAGAAGGCCTTGCGTAAACGAAGACCCGCTGTTGAAGGTGATTCCGCTAGCGCTCGCGGCAAGTAGTTGGTGACCAGTATTGACCGTTGCGCCGGAAAATATCATGGAACCGCTGATGCTTCCGGTCGAGCCTGCCGCCACGCTGATCGTAAGTACGTTGTCTCCGCTGATGTTAAGCTGCGAGCCATTAGCGACCGCCAAACTTCCGGCCCCACCGTTGATAGTTAGAGTTTGGGTGGCTAATCCGGCTTGAAGAGTTACATTCGTACCGCCACCAATTGAAACTTGCCCTATCGTCTGTGTCGTGACGTTTGAGGCGGTAATCGTCGCGCCATTATTGAAAACTAGGATGTCATCGCTGGCGGGACTGCTGCGGCTTGGAGTCCAATTCGATGCCGTACTGAACGCACCCGATCCGGCTACGTTCCAAGTGTAGGCCACAGCAAAAGGCACCGGCGAACTCAACGTGGGCGCGAAGAGCGGCAAAGAGCTAAGACCAAAGGGCGAAGAGCCGACCCTGGATGGGTGCAGCCATGCGCGATCGCTCAACCAGGCAAGCGACGGCGAAGGGCTAAGGGCAAAGGGCGAAGAGTCAGGAGTGGCGGCGCGGGTGCGTACCAGCGCGAAGCCGCCAAGGGCAACGGCGCTAAGGGCGAAGAGCAAAGTGCAAGGAACCAAGACCAAAGAGGTAAGAGCAAGACGCTTTGCCCTTTGCCCTTTGCTCTTAGCCCGGGCAGACAGAGTCCTACGTAAACGGGACTTAGGGCGATTGGAGGGGGCAAGCATTGGTCAGTGGGCAGTCAGCAGTGAGAGTGAGGGGTAAGAACACTCTCAATCGCTGTTGCCTAACCAAACGAACTACGAATCAACTGAAAACTTGATAAAGCCTTTGATTGAGTAACGACCGATGACTGATGACGGTAATGTCCGCGAAATTGGCGGCCAGATTATGCGAGGCCGGTGGGAAAGTCAATCGAAATCAGTGAGCGCTGAGGTGGGCAGGACGGGGCAGTCGGCAGTCAGGTCAGTACCACCTGCGGTAGCGGGTGGTCCCAATGCTCGACCAACGCAGCTAGAGTGATCGACCCACCCGTTACCGCAGATGGTACTTACCAGAGTGGCCATCAATCCAGCTCCGGCAGATCGCCTCCCTGCCCATTGATCACATAGTCGATCGCCAGGGCCAGACTGCGCTCGTTCCAAAGATATCTGTTGCTACCTTTATCGGCCCACGGGCTATGGGGTTCCTTCCAATTGCCGTCCTCCCGCATTTGTCGAGTGGCGTTCGCTTTGAGAGCATTGAGCGCCCGCTCAGGCTTCGCTTGTCCGATGGACACTACAACGTGCACATGGTTGGTCCGCACGTTGACCGCATGTAGGACCCAGTGACGGAAAATGCAGGTCTCGCGAATAGCTCGATCGACGCTCCTGCGCTGTTGGGCGTCAAGAGTTAGGGCATCAGACTTTAGTTCGCGCTCGTTGCGAATGCGACGGCGATCGCTGGGCGGAAGGTATGGCGACTTGTAACGATTGTGGAAGCGATCGATCGAGCCGCGCTCGTCGCCATGCAACCAGGTTCCGTAGCAGCGAAACGTGATCAAGTACCCGAGCGGGAGATCGGTGTCGTTCCACATGGCGGCTATCTTAGCCCACCCGCTACCGCAGGTGGTACTGACAAGACGCAGCCTACCGAGTGAAGCGATTCCGATACTCAGCCGCGTCGACAAACCCTTCGACCATGCGCCGCGAGTCCGACGGGTTCGCGTCCAGCGCTACGATCCAGTTCAGATACAAAGCGTCTGGATCGCGCTGCAAATATCCGAAGTACTCCATCACTACAAACGCCTGGTTGTAATACTTCTGATAGACCTCAACGCTTTCGGCTATCCGGCGCAGCACCGCCGCGCGTGACAGCATTCCGGTGTTCAGCGCGTCGATCATTGATTGCCGATCGGCGACGTTCACTCCCGCAGTTTTCAGCAGCGCATCAACGTACTCGGCGTTACCGAGCGAGTCGTAGCGGGCCATGAACGCGGGGCGCACCGTAAAGTTGTTCACAAACGCAGCCTTCGCCGCTTCCAACTGCGCGCTATCAAGAAAGCCGCTGACGCCGGCGAGGTCAGGCGCGAACTCGGCATAGTCAGGCTTGCGCCCGAGCGCGGTGGAGTAGAAGCGATAGAGGAAGTAACCGCGTTGCTGAAATTCATTCGAGCGGAAGAATGATTCAGACACGTGCACGCGATCGCAACTCTGGTCGCCGCTCCGGCAGTTGTTGATCGTGTTCACCCAACCGTTGAGGCCGGCTTCTTCCGGCTCGCGCCCGAGAAAGTCGAGATACTGCTGGCGCACGAAGTACTCAGTCGTGTCGAGCGGATTCGCGCGCTCGCCCGTGTAACTGCCGTTGAAGGCCGCGTCGATGTGATGACCGAGCGCACTGAAGCTGCGAGTGGCCGGAGAGAACGTGTAGTTCGCGCGCGCCGGCGTGATGTTATAGAAGCCGTTCGCCTCGAGGCCGTCGATGTGATAGTTGCCCGCGGCGTCGGTGATCGTCATCCGGTTTTGCGTCCCGCCTAACCTTATCCCAACTCCCGAGATCGGAACCCCGTCCGTGTCGGTGATCTGACCGCTGACGTTCGTGATCTCAGCGGTGGGCCCAGGCCCGATAGCCACACTGAATGGAGACAGCGAAGTGAAGTTGCCACCGCAAACGATCTTGTTAACCGGATCCTGGCCCGTCGTGCGATCGACCAGCGTGCCGCCCTCGTTATGAAGGATCTTGAGGTTCTGGAAAGCCGCCGGGTCGGTGATGTAGGGCACGCTGATACAAATATTGTATGGCGGGGAGGTGATTGCGTTAGTCGTAATGTTGAAGGCCGGACCCACCAGGCTATAACCACCGAGCGCCGGCCCGGAGGTGCTGGGATCTATAGGCGTCACCGTCGTCGTCCCCGACTCTGACACAGTACCAAAGCGGAGATTCACGTCGCCCGCCTGAACAGTTACATTCGAGCCATTTCCGGTCGGCGCGGTTTGTTGCGTCGGAAAGGCGATGTCCAGAATGGTGTGGAGCTCTATGCCGTTGGGCGCGACGCCCGTCTGGCCGTGGAGAAAATCAAAGAAGCCGACACCGGTGACGCGCACCGGGATGTTTGGATTCTGGAAAAATGTCTGGGCAGTCAGCCGGCCATCAAATGTCTGGCGCGCCGCCGCCATCCGAGCCTGGAACGGACTGCCGATACCACAACAGGGACACGGAATCTCTGTGATGACCGTGTTGCCCGTGCCGTCCTGTACGACGAGGTGATAATCAACATCGCCCTCTTCCTTATAGTCTATGAGCGTTCCGTTAATTATGTACGCGGTCGTCTCGTGCGGCGCGAGGCGATTGGTGGGCGGCGTGGGGCTGGGCGCGGCCCAGCCTCTCATGGTCGCGACGGTCACCGGCGTGGCTTTGGTAAGATCTACCAGACCCGCATCAGGATCGGTGCCCACTTTAACTGTCCATCGTTCGACACCGCAGGTCGGACTAACCAGTGAAATAGTAATGGTGCCAGCGGCATTGCGCGCCTGCGCGTCGGAGGCATTGAACGGAATCGACTTGGAGCCCGTCGTAGCATTGGCCGGAGTCGTAGCGAAGAATGAAAAGATGTTGTCTCCGATAGTGACGTCTCCGTGCGTGCCGTCGTCATAGAACTGCTGTGTGGTTGAGCCGCCGATGCTGCTGAGATTGCCGGTGACTGTAATGACGGTGCTCGCAGGGCCGGTGGCGGGCGTGACCGTAACCGTTAAGAGCGTGCTGCCGCCCGGATCGAGAGAACCGGGGTTAGCTGCACCGGAAGCAGAAAGGGTTCCTGCTGCCGCGCAATTGTTTACGTTCGAGCTGTTGCGCGGAATCGGCCCGCTTACACTAAAGTCGATCGAGTTGTTATCAGTATCCTGGCAGCCGTTTTGATTTCTGATGGCCGCAGTCGTGTTTGAAAGGACGGCGGTCGGTGAAGTCTCAGAGCAGTCGGCCGTCGGGCCGTAGCCCACGAAATCTACGATCCCATTGGCCACAAAGGCCGGGCAGTTCCCGCTGAGCACGGTCGTGTTGTTGACCAGCGCGATCTTTCCCTGCTGTGAGCCAACCAGGATGCCGCCCGTGATGTCGGGTGTCGGAAGATCCGTGGTGCCGCCCGCGCCCTGGGATTCCTGAATCAGGTAGTAGTGGCCGGGCTGGATCGTCCCCGAAAGATTTGTGGTCAGCGGAGTCGGCGGTGTTGCCGACGACTGGGGCGCAAAAGCGGCGGTGGCTCCGGTGTACTGAACAGACCAACCGGTCACATCCACGGGCGACGCACCACGATTGTAGAGTTCGATGTAGTCATTCTTGTAGGTCGAGCCGCTGTTCCCGCCACCGCCATAGACCTGACTGATGACGACTGCCGACGAACCCACGCCGTCGTCGTTGATGATTGTTCCCTGCCCCTGTCCGTCGGTAACGCCGGCGCCGGTGACGCCGGTGATGTTTACGAAGAACGTCTCGGATGGCTCAACATTCGTGTCACCGTTAACCAACACGGTGACGGTGGTCGAGGTGTTGCCCTGAGCGATGCTGCCAGAGCCATTCAGGATCTGGACGTAATCATTGTCAGCCAAAGTCGCCGTGCCGTCAGCAGTGTTCACTGTGAAACTGACGCCACCCACGTCGGCGGGCTGTGAGAGCGTGACGTTAAAGGTGAATGCAGTCGTGCCGCTATTGCCTTCGGCAAGCGACACATCGTTAATCGAAAGCGAGGGAGTTGGCGTTGGCGTCGGCGAAGGGCTCGGAGATGGAGACGGACTCGGGCTGGGCGAAGGACCGGCGCCACCGACGGGCGCGAAGGCGACGCCGCGAAATTGCTTGTTGGTGCCGGCCGTCGCGATGCTCGTTACGGTCCCGGCAATGGTTGCGTTATAACCCGTGGTGTCGGTAAAGGTTGAAAGCCCGGTGCTGGACGAAACGTAGAGAGTTACATTCGTGCCCTGGACAATACCGGTGAGCCCTCGTGCGCCCGTTAAGGCAATAGTTCCCTTGGCGGTCCAACTCCCGCTCACCAGCGAATACTTCTGAACCGTACCACCATCGTCGGCCACGTAAACCGTGTCTAGGCCTGGAACGCCTGCATCGAGGTCGGCGAAGAAGAACCCATACGGGCTACCGCCAGACGTCGGAAATCCCGGTAGGTTTGTTGTCGTTTGGCCGGATGTGGTGGGAACACCTGTGCCAACGGTTGCTAGTCGGAAGGCGCCAGAAGCGCTGGAAGCGTAAAGCTGGCCCGCGAAGATATTGGCCTGCCGTAAATTGGTAACAGTCGTGCTCAACTGAGTCGAAGTGGTTGACCCCAACGTTGTATAGCGCATACCTCCGGCTCCGCCGTCCATCCACAAATCAGTTCCATTCGTACTAATGGCGCTGCGTGGATTACTGCCAGTGGATGCATCTGATAACGCCGTCGTCGTGTCTACGGCGCCGCTGGAATCAACTCGCGCAATAACTCGATTCACGCTCGCGGAGGTTGAGGTGGTAATACTCGCAGTCGCTAAGGCCGCGTCATACCCGGTTGTAGTCAGATATTTACCATCCACGGATAGCGTCATCAACCCTTCACTAGTCGCAGTGGCGCTCGCGGTTAATCTCTTATTTGAGCCATTGACGACGGTCGGCATCGCAATCGATTGCACCAGCGTGCCGCCGGTCGTGTACTCATCAAGAAAAACCGCCGTAGCACTGCTGGCCAGAGCAGCACTTCCGTCGCCGACGCGATAAACAACCAAGTTGCCCGAAGTAAAACCAGCCGCCTGCGCGTGTCGGCTCAGCAGCACTGATAACAACACGCCTGTTGTCAATATCCCGAGCACCAAAAAAAGCAGCAAGCGATCTCGAAAAGTGTTTCGGGGTTTGGCGTTGGTTGGCAGAGACAATTTATTACCCTCTCAATCTCGAATCGGTCAGTAGAAAGTACAGTTTCTTTACCTTGACCCAACCCGGCGCGCGTTGGCGGTTCGGCGGATCAGGCCGCGAGTTTCGGGGTGAAGAAAATGGCTAAACTCGCTAAGCCGCGCTCAATCAATTCGTCGAGAGCGCGCATCATAGCGCAACCAGCGTGGATTGGAAAATGGTTAGGCGGGAAAAATCAGGCGGGATGTGAAGGATTACACAGAACTAAGGGATGCTAGCTAAGAACAAGTGCAGAGCGGCAAAGAGCAAAGGGCTAAGAGCACAGAGGAGCGCCTTGCCGTTACCTCTTTGCCCTTAGCCCTTTGCTCTTAGCTAGCGTATCTTCATCGTCGGATCGCCGAACAGGATCCAGGTGCGGCGGACGTCCAGGTCGTTAGTAGAGGCTTTGGACTGGCGACTGGCGTCGCCGATAGGAATAGTGGTGGGGTGTCCATAAAGGAGATCGAACATTACCGCGCCCATCTGGTGCTGCCCATCAGGAATAGTCAGGCCGGAAGAAGCAAAACTGGCCACGGCGCCGCCGTTCGGAGCTTTCACCAGAGCCTCGGCGAGACTCTGTCCCGAAGCTTGCGGCACGGTAAAGAAACCGTTGAGACAATCCATGACCACCACGAACGGTAGTTTATTTCCATTCGTGAGCGACATGGCATCGTCGCTGCTGAAAATCGAGCCACCCCAGATATTCGTGTTGCCGTGTCCGGAATAAATCACGAGCGATTGTCCCGCGTTGAGCTGACTCCTGAGTCGGGTCGGCGCGTCAACCGCAACCGCGCCGACGTAGGTTGCTGATGCATTGCTTGTAAGCGTCATGCTCGTATCGCTTGAGATTGACGCGACCGTTCCGAGACTGGCGCCGGTGTCTCGGCGACTGATGAGATCTCCAACTCGCACTTCAGTCGTGAACGAAGTTCCGCTGCCGCTTACGGAGTTGTTGCTCGAGTTAGTCGTAATTGTTCCACTTGGCGGGTAATTGTAAGCACCGATGTAAGTCTGGCTCGCATTTGCGGTAAGCGTCAGACTGGCATCGTTCGTTATCGAAGCTACTGTTCCCAGCTTGGCGCCGGTATCCCGGCGAACAATAGTGTCCCCTGTGTGCAACTCAGTGGAAAAGAGGGTGCCTGTGCCGGTAACCGTGTTGCCGTTCAGACTTGTGCTGATAGACCCGGTGGGGCTCAAAAACAAACGTCGGTAGAGTTTTTGGGGGCTCAGGATGGATTGCACGATTAAGCCGAGTTGATCGTCGGAATCTTCAAAAGGCCAGTAGTAACTCCCCTGCGCATCAGCGACCAGCAAAGCGCTCTGCGGCGGATTTGCCGGCGAGTAGTTGACGACTTTGCCGACGACCAGATTTGCTTCAGCCAGCGTGCGCACCGGCAGGCGGCCAATGGAAATGTCGGCGATGCCGTCAGGACCATTGTTCACGGGATCGCCGTGGAAGTCCGCCAGCCAATCATCCGAAGCCGTTTCCAACGCAGTCTGGTCACCGCGAACACCAGTGTCGACCAACTTTGTGGGCACGAAATCAAATTTGCCAAAGCCTTGATAGTTGCGCGGATCGTAGCTGGCGTCACCCACGAGCAGCACGTAACGCGGCGTTGTGGCCCATGTAGTTGTCGCCAGCGCAAGAAAATCACGGATGGCCTGCGGAGTGTGCACGCCGTAACTGAACTCGTCAAAGACGTCTTCGACATCCACGACCTTGACTGCATAGTTCGGCGCCGCCTGAGATTGGCGCAGCGTGACAAAACTCAAACCGCTCGGTGGTTGAATAGCGGTTAAGCTGGGAATGAAATCCTTGTAAGAAATCACCACCAGGTCGGCGCCGTTCGACGAAAGGTTCAAGGTCGAAGGCGCATTGAGCGTGAGCGAAGCTGCCTGTGAAAGCTGTGTATCGGGCAGCGCTACCAGTCGCCTTCCCTTCGTGCGTCCCACGGGCTGAATAGTCAGGGCAAAGCCCGCGCCGCTGGTTTCAATAATCGGACGCACTGCTTGCACGTTCGCCGGATCGCTCGTGTCGAGTACGCGAATGTTGGCGCTGGTGAAGCCGTCGATGCGCGCCGCGAGCGTGGACTTGACGTTGAATTGCAACGAATTGTTGTCGGCCCTGAAGCTGTGCGGATAACCGATGCGGACATAGTCGAGCACGCTCGAGTCGTGCCCCGGTGGACACGACGGCACGCAAGCGGTTGGCACCAGCTTGACGATGTTATCGCCTTCGACGAGCCAGGACACGGGAAACGAAAAGGTCTGGGTCGCCGCATCCTGAATCGTAAAACTAATAGTGCCGGCCAGCAGGCCGTTGACGAGCACGTTGACCTGATGATTCTGAAGCGAGACGCCCTGAAGTGCGACACTCACTTGCGCGCTCCCGGCGGACGTGGTTTCTACGTTGCGCAGCGTCATGGTCAGGGACGGGTTGTTGGTTTCGGAAAGAAACTGGCCGAAAAAGTTTTCCTGGTCGCCATTCAGCGCGGCGGAGAAAAAGATCGCAGAATTGCCGCGATCTTTTCGCTGGACGTTGTAAATAAAATTCGGCGCGGCCGCGACCGTCATCGTTGCGTGATTGCGACGCAGGGCGCGCGAGCGCTTGCGGCGATCGCGTCTCAGTTTTGATTTGCGAATTTGGAATCTTGAATTAGTGCTTGCTGCCTTTTGCTTACTGCCGACTTGAGTGTTTGGCCCACCCGCTACCGCAGGTGGTACTGACAACCGACTGCTCACTGCCAACTGCTCACTGTTCACTGTCTTCTGCTCGCTGCCTACTCCCTTCTGCTTACTGCCCACTCGGCTGTCTGACCCACCCGTTACCGCAGGTGGTACTGACACGCGCTCGCTCCCTCCTGTCGACTGCCTCCTGCCGACTGCTTCCTGCTCGCTGCCTCCTGTCTTCTGTCCACTGTCTTCTGCTTCCCTCTCGCCGGATATTCCTGCACTCACTCCACCGAACCAAAAGTTTGGCGCGTCTTGAGCAGCGGTCGGCACGGGCGGCGATTTAACCGGCGGTGCCAGCGTCGCGTTAGGGTTTACTTCACCGGCAATCACAATTCTCTTCCCGGCCTGCGCGCCGTTGACAAGCCAATAAATTTGCGTGTCGGTGGTCGCCACGTCGAGACCCTGGCCCCAGAACTCGACATAATCCGACGCGGTGAGCGCGCCGCTGTCGCGGCTCGTGCGCATCGCGATCTCGTTGCCGCCGACGAACAGGCGCAGATTGCGCGCATCGGCCGACGTCGCAAAACCGGCCGCCGCCATTTCCGGCTGCGTGATCCGGTACCAACCGTCCGCGCGCACGCCAATCTTTAGCGCGGGCTGATTGGCGATGATGGTCCACTGGTCAGAGAGTGTTTCGGGCCCAACCGACTGCACGCCCGACTGCACCGAGGCCTGTTGAGGCGAGCCCACCGACGCCTCAGCCCATTCTGTTTGCTTGCTCGCCGCGCGATCGCCCGCTCCCGGATGCTCCAGCAATTCTGATTGTGACCGCTCAGGCAAACGCGCGCTCCAAACGGGCTGGACCGGATCGTGCACGCTGGACTGTCCGCGGAGATCGATGCTCTCGACGTAATACTCGCTGGCCAGGTTACCGCTCGGGTCGTACCAGGCGTACGAACCGAGGGATGCTGGCTGTCTTAGGATCAGCGCCGAGCCGTTGATCAAACCAGGATTAATTTGGGTGCGCTGTCCGTTTGAGATGCGATAGAGGTTGAAGCCGAGAATGTCAGGCTCAAATCCGGTGCGCCATTCGATGAGCACGCCGCCATCGCTGGCAGTGGCGTGGGCCTGGAAGAAATGCGCGAGCGCGACGCGCGATCGATCGCGTTCACCGTTCGCAAGGTTTTGGGATCCGGCGCGAGTTTGCAGCAGCGGCGCACACAGCAGCACCGCGCCGAGCACCAGAATTACGGGCCGATTAAAAAACCACACGCTTCGCATGACAGACTGCGCCTACGCATGGATGATTATCCGCGAAGAAGGAGCCAAGAGCAAAGAGCTAAGAGCTAAGGGCAGAGAGCTAAGGGCAAAGAGGTAAGGGCAAAGGGCAAGGAGCAAAGCGGTAAGAGCAAAGCGTAGCACTTCGCTTTTAGCTCGTAGCCCTTAGCTCTTTGCCCTTTGCCCTTTGCCGCGTTAATCCGCGGCTGGTTTCGGAACGAGGAAGGCTCCCGCTCGTACCAGACAATTCCCGATCTGATATGGGAATCGCGGCCAACGGTTGAACTGGCCGTTGACGCTGACCGTGGCCAGAATGGGATTTGGCCAACGGTGCGCGAGATCAGAAAGGAAACCGCGCGGATGACGCAGGTAAGAACGCATCGGCGCGCGATGGCTCATCGGCGGCTGATCGATTGCGAAGGGTGTCTCCCATTCTTTCAGCACGCTGCGTGCGAGCCAGGCGGGAATCTCTCGCGCTTTGGCGGCGATTTCTTCGCCAGCTATTTCCGCGCCGACTAACTCATGCGCGAGGCCGATGGCTGACAGAATCCAGTTGGCGCGGCGCTTGTTCGTGCCCAGACAAAGATCCCAATCAAAGTCTTGGGGCATCGACTCCAGCAGCAGCCCAAGATCGCAGAGCCAGCTTGGGCGCCACGCGCCGTGCTTCAAAAGATGAATCGCGAGCAAAGCGAAATGATCTTCGTCGCCCGGCACGCGCACCTGTTCGTCTCCGCACTCAACCAGCTTTGAACGCGCGAACAAATCTTCGGCCGAGGTCTCGGGCAGCTCGTCCATCCGGGAATGAAGATCGACCCAGGAGCCGCGCGCGGCTTCGCTCTCAATCACGCGCCGGGCGACCCGGGAATCTCGCGGACGAACGAACAGATCGAAGTCGCCATAGGGTCTGAGCGCCGGTTGCGGATACAGCCGCGCGATGCCCCAACCTTTCAGGAGCATCGGCTCGACGCCGGCGGCGCGCATTAGCCGAAAGAGCTTTTGGATTTTGGTTTGATGAATGTTCGCTTGCAGCGCGAGCAAGCGAAACGCCTGATGCAGCAACTCGCCCGAAGGTGTTTCGCGCAGCGCGGTTCCGCGTACGCGCCACCAACCTAAGGCTGCCGCGCCCGAATCGTAAAGCAGCGGCGTCACTTCTTCGAATTCTTCAGTTGAAAGTTGGAACTCGGCCGGCGGTGAGGTGCGCCAGGATCCTTCGAGGGATATAGCTACCAGACGCCCAAGAGCTGAGACGTACGGCCTTCTCATGCGATGTGAATAGGTCTGCGGCCTACTGGCAGGTGTTGGCAACGCAGCTAAGACCGGCGCAGCAGATTTGACCGCCGGCGCAACTGCCGAATTGGCCCACGCACGTCGTAGCCTGCGCTGGTGTGGGCGCGACAATCGAAGCGACGACCGGCACGGCGACCGCGGCGGCAATGCCGAGCACGCGCACCATCTCGCGGCGATTCAGGCCGGCGGCGAGTTGGGGCGGCACAGGTGTGGTCATCAGATGATTGCGTCCGAGTTGATCGATGGCGAACCAAACTACTTTTTCATCCACGGGCGCGTTTACTTTCTTGCCGAGCGAGCGCGCAATCTCCACGGTGGACGTGCCGCCGTCACAGCGTTGCCAGACAAACGCGGCCGTCTCGTTAAGGCAGTGGGCGCGATCACGGTCGAGATCGTATACCAGGACCTCGTCGGGCAACTCTTGAATCACCAGGCCTTCTTTACGTGCCAGGGGTTTTGTTTGTGCCTGCTTCATCATTCGCCTCCGATTCCGTTTTCCCGAATAATCCACGAGTCCCGCGGTCTTGCGTAAGGTCGCAGCAAGATGCGGAAAGTATCATGGCAAGCGCCATGCGTCAACATCTTTTGGCGGTTATCGTGGAAAACCGACGGAGGATCGATGACCGAGGACAGAGGTCGGCAGTCGTCCCGGTCGCCGGTCGTCCATCATCCGTCGTCCGTCGTTTCTCACGGTACGAATCTGTTCCGGTACTCAGCCGAGTTAACAAACCCGTCAACCATCCGGCGCGAGTCCGCGGGGTTCGCATCCAAAGCTTTAATCCAGTCGGTGTACAAAGCATCCGGGTCGCGATGCAGGTATCCGAAATACTCCATCACGACAAACGCCTGGTTGTAATACTTCTGATAGACCTCGCTGCTCTCGGCAATCTCTCGCAGCACTGCGGCGCGTGTGAGCCGTCGTGTGCGCAGCGCATCGATTAAATCCTGCCGCCGGCCCGACAAATCAACCCCCGAGGTTTGCAAGAGCGTGTCGACAAACGCCGGGTCGCTCAAAGAGTCGTACTGTCTCGCGAACGCCGGCCGCGCCATGAAGTCATCGATGAACGCCGTCTTCGCCGCCTCCAACTGATCATTCGTTAAGAAGCCGCTGACGCGGGCCAGGTCAGG
>WNFC01000832.1_pt1 | contig 40151 bp, 42 predicted proteins | sample 5400541 | NCBI WGS metagenome assembly WNFC01 (sample SAMN13153342, study PRJNA577476) | soil metagenome | isolation source: 120 cm saprolite under Douglas fir tree site 2 hole 2 replicate 1 | place: USA:California | collected 2015-04-18 | reverse complement strand
TCAAGGTCGAGCGGGGCATGACCCATGACGGCCTGGGCAAGTACCTCTCCGAGATCATCATCAAGGCGCCCGGCCCGACCGCCGACATCGTCGGCATCCTCAAGGCAACCAGGACCGACGTGGTCGTGAACTACCTGCCAGTCGGCAGCGAGGAAGCGGTCAAGTGGTACGCGGAGCAGGTGCTCGAGGCCGGCTGCGCCTTCGTCAACTGCATGCCGGTTTTCCTGGCGCGCGAACCATACTGGCGCGGACGGTTCGAGAAGCGCGGGATTCCCATCATCGGCGATGACATCAAGTCGCAGGTGGGCGCGACCATCGTTCACCGCGTTCTTACCCGGCTCTTCGAGGATCGCGGCGTCAAGCTGGAGCGCACCTACCAGCTGAACTTCGGCGGGAATACCGACTTCCTCAACATGCTCGAGCGGGAGCGCCTGGTCTCGAAGAAAATCTCCAAAACCAACAGCGTCAAGTCGCAGATGAAAGTCGACATCGGCGCCGACAATATCCACATCGGCCCGTCGGACTACGTGCCCTGGCTCGGCGACCGGAAGTGGGCCTACATCCGGCTGGAAGGTCGCTCCTTCGGCGACGTGCCGCTCAATGTCGAATTGAAGCTCGAGGTTTGGGACTCCCCCAACTCGGCGGGGGTCGTGATCGACGCGATCCGCTGCTGCAAGCTCGGCCTCGACCGCAAGCTTGGCGGGGCGCTCGAGGGGCCTTCGTCATACTTTATGAAGTCGCCGCCAGTCCAGTACACGGATGGGGTTGCACATCAGTTGACCGAAGCGTTCATCGCCGACACCAGCGTCAACGGAGAAACCACGGCTGGAGTTCCGGCCGTGCCCGCGTCCGAAGGGTCCGCCCGCCGCTGATGTTCCTTCCTCGCCTGTTCAGGCTGGGGAATTGGGTCATGCGGGCGCTTCCGCCACGGGTTCGATACCCGCTGGCGGCGGTTACCGGCCGCTGCGCCTTCTACTTGATGCCACGGCGGCGCCGGGTTGCCTTCGAGAACTTTGCCCAGGTGCTCGGTCGCCCCTGGAACGACCCACTGGTCAAGCGCACCGCGCACCACGCCTTTGGCAACTACTTCAAGATGTTCGCCGACTTCATGCTGATGGACACGCTCAAGCCCGAGGAGATTCGCCGCATGGTCCGGCCCCAGGGCCGCGAACAGATCGATCGGGTCCTGGCCGAAGGCAAAGGCGCCATCGTCGTCACGGCGCACGTCTCCAACTGGGACATCCTGGCGGCCGCCGCTGCGGTCTACGGCTATCCAATCAGCGCCGTCACCAGTGATCTTCCAAGCGGTGGCATCAACGAGCTGATGATCGCGTCCCGCGAGCGGATCGGTATGAAAATGATTCCCCTGGGTCCGGGCAGCCCCCGCCGGATCCTCAAGGCGCTGGCTCGCAATGAACTGGTGGCCCTCGCAAGCGACCTGTACAGTGGTGACCGTGGCGTCCGGGTGCCCTTCTTCAACCGGCCGGCGCTCTTCCCGTCGGGGCCGGCGGCCATTGCGCTGAAGACCGGCGCGCCGATTCTGCCGGTCTGGTGCCGGCGTCAGACTGACAATGTCTATGTCGCCGAGATCGAAGCGCCCATCGAGGTCAGCCGAACTGGCGACACCGCGCACGACATCCAGGTGACAACCGAGCGGATCGTCCAGTTCTTCGAGCGGATCATCCGCCGCGAACCCGACCAATGGCTCGTCTTCCTGCCCGTCTGGCGCCTGGAGCAGGCTACGCAGCCTCCCGGCCCGCCGATGCAGCCGGTGCTCGACCCGTCGTGATCACCTATCTCGGCTTTCGGGTGATCGAAGGGGTAATTGCCCGTACGCCGAGACGGCTGGCCTACGCGATCGGTGTCATCGTCAGCACCCTGGCCTTTCCCCTGCTGAGCCGTCAGCGAAAAGCCCTGGAGTCCAACCTGCACCACGTCTTGCCCGAGATGCCCGGCCCGCAGCTTCGCAAGCTGGCCTGGCGCAACTGGCTCAACTACACCAAGGCCTGGATCGACTTCTTCAAGATCCCGCGGATGGACCGCCGGCGGCTGGCCGGTCTATTGACCCCGTACGGCCTGGACAACCTCGACATCGCGATGGCGCGTGGCCTGGGCGTGATCGTAGTCGCGCCGCACATGGGATCGTGGGAACTGGCGGCTGCCAGCTGGGCCGCCACCTTCGGCGAGATCGGCGTCATGGCCGAGCAGATCGAGCCGCGCCGGCTCTTCGACCACGTGTCACGGGTGCGCTCAAAGATGAATCTCCGCATCATCCCCCTGAGCCGCACCGGGGCTCGCGACATCATGCGGATGCTGAAAGATCACCGGATGGTGGTGCTCGCCATGGATCGGGACATCCTGAACACCGGCCAGCGATTCAAGTTCTTCGGCGGGCTCACGTCCTTTCCGACCGGGCCGGTCGAGATCGCGCTCAAGACGGGCGCCCCTATCCTGCCGGCCTTCTGCATCCGCGACGAGAACGACGCCTACATCGCCGTCGGCGACCCGCCGCTGTTTCTCACCCCAAGTGAAGATCACGCCGCCGACGTCCGGGGTGCCATGGAACAGATCCTGGCCACGTTTGAACGGTATATAAAGAAGTATCCGGACCAGTGGCACGTCCTGGAGCCCATCTGGCCGGACAAGTCCGTCGTCCCGGCCGTCACCATTCCGTCACCGCCGGCGAAAGCCGCTGTGGGCGATTAAGGAGGAATTCGTGGGCAAAGCGGATTTCCACATGCATACGTCCCTCAACGACGGGACGGCCACCGTTCGGGAGGTGCTGAACTATGTTCGGGATCGCACCGACCTGGACGTCATCTCCATCACCGACCATGACCGGCTGACCGGCAGCTACCAGGCCCAGGAGCTCGCCAACGAGTACAAGTTCGAGATCCTTCCCGGGTGCGAGATCACCACGCTGCACGGTCATCTGCTCGGCCTGTCAATCGAGAAGCCGATCCCGATGTGGCGACCGCTCGATTGGACCATCGGCAAGATACACGAACAGGGCGGTCTGGCGATCGCCGTTCACCCGTTCTCCATGCTCACCCGCAGCATCGGCTTTCGCTCCTTCGACGGCATCATGAAGCACAAATCACCCGACATCTATTTCGATGCAGTCGAAACCTTCAACCCATCGGTCGCCGGACGGACCTGCGCCGCCAAAATCGACCGGCTCAACCGGACCAAGTTCCACCTGCCAGAAGTCGGCTGCTCCGACAGCCACCACCTGGAGGGCATCGGGACCGGGTTCACGGCCTTTCCGGGCAAGACCACCCAGGACCTGCGCAAGGCAATCCTTGGCAGTCAGACGAAGGCCTTTGGCGAGTACTGGGATTTCATCACGCATCGTCGGATCGCGCAGCTGAAGTTCCGGCGGATCGGCCGCAACTGGGCTCGCATGGGACGGTCCGCTGTCCGAGCATTCGCCAGGGGCTGAGAGGCCATGAAGATCGCGCTCGTTTCGGCCTACGACTACGCGCACCCGGGCGGTGTCACCGAGCACGTCCGCCATCTGGCCGCCGGACTCCGGCGGCGCGGCCACGACGTCACGGTGTTCGCACCCTGTTCCGACCGGGAGCTGGCTGAGCGCGACAGCGACTTCATCCAGGTCGGCCGCCCCTTCCCCATCCCGATGCACGGCTCGGTCGCCCGCATCACGGTCAGCCTTCATCTCACCAACCGCATCAAGCATTACGTCCGGGACAGCGGCTTCGACGTCATCCACTACCACGAGCCGCTGATGCCGGTCCTGCCCGTAACCGCGCTGCGCTACTCCAGGACTATCAACGTCGGCACCTTCCACGCCTTCGCCCGCTCCAACGTCGGCTACTACTACGGGAAGCCGCTGCTCAAGCGATACGTCCGCCGGCTGCACGTGCGGATCGCCGTCTCGAACCCGGCCCGCGAATTCGTGCGGCATTATTTCCCGGGCGATTATCGGGTCATTCCTAATGGGATCGATGTCAGCCGCTTCCAGAATCAGCCGCCCTACCCGGAGCTGCGCGACGGCATGGTCAACCTGCTGTTCGTCGGCCGGCTCGAGTACCGCAAGGGCCTCGGGTACCTGCTGCGGGCTTTTGCCCAGCTCAAGCCTCAGTACCCGAAGCTGCGCCTGATCATCGTTGGCGACGGGCCGCTGCGGCGCTGGTACGGCAACTTCCTGGCGCGCAAACAGCTCGACGACGTGGTGATGGCCGGATACGTCTCGGCACAAGAGCTGCCTCGTTACTACGCCAGCTGCGACATCTTCTGCAGCCCGGCGACCGGCGACGAGAGCTTCGGCATCGTCCTGCTGGAGGCGATGGCGTCCGGGAAGCCGATCGTCGCCACCAGCATCGACGGTTTCCGCGAAGTCGTGACCCACGGCCGCGAAGGCCTGCTCGTCGAACGCAAGAGCCGCCGCCAGCTGGAGTACGCGCTGCAGACCTTGATCAACAACGCGGCGCTGCGCCAGGAAATGGGGCAGGCGGGGCTCCTCACCGCGGGGCGCTACGACTGGGAACGCGTCATCGACGAGGTCACCGACGTCTACAAGCAGGCACGCGACCAGGCCCAGCCGGCACCATCGGTGCGGCTCGAGCCGAGCCTGAGCCCGCGCTGATGTTTACCCAGAAATTCCAGGCGTGGGTCCGCCGCTGGGCGGAGCGCGGCATCGGCATCTTCCGAGAATCGCCGATCACCCCCAACATGCTGACGCTGTTCGGCCTGCTGATTACCGGCGTCGGCGCCGCGCTGGTCGCCGTCAACCAGCTGCTGCTGGGCGGCCTGGTATTGATGGTCGCCGGCTTCTTCGACATCTTCGATGGGGCGCTCGCCCGCGCCTCGGGCAAGGTCTACCGCTACGGGGCCTTCCTCGATTCCACGGTCGACCGCTACTCGGAAGGCGTCGTCTACCTCGGCATCCTGATTTATTTCCTGCAGCAACACGACGGACTACGGCCGATCATCGTATTGATCGCGCTGGCCGGGTCGTACCTGGTCAGCTACGTGCGCGCGCGGGCCCAGAGCCTTGGGTTCACCTGCGACGTTGGGATCCTCGCCCGGCCCGAGCGAGTCGTGATCATCGTGGCGGGACTGCTGCTCGAATCAATCGGCCTCCGGGTCGGCTCGTGGTCGCCCTTGACCGTGGCTCTGCTGATCCTGGCGGTCGGCACCAACTTCACCGCGGTTCAGCGGATCTGGGTCGTCTGGCAGCAGAACCGGGCAGAGCTGCGGGCGCTTCGCGAGCACGACGCAACCGGCGGTAGCCTCGACCAACCGGCCGAGCCGCAGCCGGTTCGGGCGGCGATGCGGCGCTTTTTCGAAAACCTCGGCAAGACCTAACCGCTCTTAGCTAGGTATCATGTGGGCGTGCAGGTCGCGATCTACGCCGACAAGGATCCGGGCGGCAAGAAGTTCATCGCGACTTTGAAACGGCGCCTGAAGAATGAAGAGATCCGCGCCTGGCAGATCCAGAAGCTGGCGCCCTTCACCCTGATCCATGCCGGCGATCGCTACACCAAGATCAAAGTGACCTTCGTCCCGGCCGGCACGCCGGGGTTCAAGCGCGCGTCCAACGCCGGCTTGCTCGGCGCCTTCAAGAGCCCCGAGCCGACGCTGCTCGCCACCATCTCGGACGGTCCCTCATCGGATCGCGTGCTCGGTTTCGTGGTCGGCATGCTCACGCGCCATGCGGAACCGCTGGGCGTGGCGGGGGTTGGCATCCCCCTGACCGGGTCAGCCTCCCGCCGCTAGCTCGTCTCGGTCTCGGTCGCGACGCCGCCACGAAGACCGAAGAGGTGCTTCTGCCATGCGAGGTAGATCACGATCGCCACGTTGATCAGCAGAATGCTGATACGGATCGGCGTCTGGCGGCTGAGCACTTCCGAGACCTCCAGCGGGATGCCGATGCAACCGGCGATGACGGTCAGGTACTCGGCCCAACGCCGGCGGCGGGCCAGCCCGACGGCTTCCGTCAGCTCGAGCATGCCGAACAGCAGCGCGCCGATTCCGATGAGCACCACGGTGCGCGTCGAAAATTGGCCGATCGGACGAAGCACGGTGATCAGGATCCGCGGGATCAACCGCCGCTCCGGATTCACGTCGAGCTCGGTCACCCATTGACGGACCAACAACACCAGGCTGCGGCTCCGGGTCAACAGCGCGACCCCAAGGATGAACACCAGGCTGCCGCGGATGGCGCGCTCCAGGATGATCAAGCGCACGATCGTGTCGACCGGCTGGGTTTCTCGGCCAAGCTCGCGCTTGACTTTTTGCCAGCGGGTCACTGCGGTAGCGCCTCGAGCAGGCGATCGAGGTCCTCGTCGCTGTTGTAGTAATGGGGCGAGGCCCGCAGGAAGTCACCGCGCAGCGAGATGATGACGCCCGCATCGCGCAGGCGGGTATGCAGTTCGGCGGGCACCATCCGTGCATGACGAAAGGACACGATGCCGGAACGTTCGGACGGTGCCGTTGGTTTCAGCACCAGCTCGTAGCCGCGGCTCGGCAGCTCGTCACGCAGACGGTCGGCCAGTCGCAGCACGACCTCTTCGACCACTGGCACCCCGCAGCGCAGCAAGAGAATAATTCGGGGCAGCTTCCTCGAAGCGACGGGCGCCCGGCTTGAAGGTGAGATCGTACTCGACGTACTCGCGCTCGCGGACCACGCTCTCGGGTCCGATGGTCACCGGGTTCAATCGGTCCAGCATCCGCGGTCCCAGGTAGGCGAAGCCCACCCCCATGGGACCGAGCAACCATTTCTGCGCACCCACCGCGAGGAAGTCGACGGGTGTCTGCGACAGGTCGAGCCGAAGGCCCCCGACCGCCTGGACCGCATCGACCACGAGCAGGACGTCGCGACCGCGGAGCGCCGTAGCCAGGGCACCGAGGTCCGTGCGAAACCCGCTCCAGAACTGGACGGCGCTGATCGCCAGCACCCGGGTGCGCCGATCGCAGAGTCGCACCACGCCCTTGACGTCGATCCGGCCTTGCTCCGGCTGGTAGAGCCGGAGCTCGACGCCTTTTCGCTTCAGCCCCATCCAGGGGTAGATGTTGGAGGGAAACTCACGATGGACGCCGACGATGTTGTCGCCCGCCTCCCAATCGAGACCGGCCGCGACCAGGCCAAGCCCCGCGGTCGTGTTCTTGGTAAAGGTAATCGACTCCGCACCTATCGATAGCAACTCGGCGATCCGGGTGCGAACCTGGCTGCGCAGCCGTTCCCAGTGCGACAGGTCGAACGGCTCCTCCGTCATGCGGCCGAGATAGACCTCCATCGTCGAGCGCACTGGTGTGGCCAGTGGTGCATTCGCCGCATGATCGAGATAGGCATAGCGAGTCGCGATCGGAAAGAGCGCCCGCATCTCCTGCGGCGACAGCGGCATACCTTGGGCACACTACACTAGGCAATGTTGGGCGAGGACGCGACGATTGACATTGCCGACTTCGAGCGCGTGGACATGCGTGTCGGCCGGGTCCTCACGGCCGAGCCGTTTCCCGAAGCCCGCAAGCCCGCTTACAAGTTACGCATCGATTTCGGGCCACTGGGGGTCCGCCGCGCGAGCGCCCAGCTCACGGTCCACTACCAGCCCGAAGAGCTTCGCGGCAAGCTCGTGATCGCGGTGCTCAATTTTCCACCACGACAAATCGGGCCGGTGCGCTCGGAAGTGCTGGTCCTGGGCGTGCCCGATCCCGACGGCGCCGTCGTGTTGCTCGAGCCAAGCGTCGAGGTGCCCTTGGGAGGCCGTGTCTTTTGACCTCGACCCGGAGCGTTCCGTATCTCATCAGCGACTGGCACGACCCTGAAACCGGCGCCCGCGGATGGTTCGTGATCGATCGGCTGGTTGGCGGCATGTGCTCGGGCGGCATTCGCATGCGTCCCGGGGTCACCGTGGATGAGGTCACTGACCTGGCCCGCACCATGTCGCACAAGATGGCCGTCCTCGACATCCCCTATGGGGGCGCGAAATCAGGGATCGACTTCGACTCATCCTCGCCACTGGCGCCGGCGGTGCTGCGCGGCTTCATCGAGGCCATCCGGCCCTTCATCGCCGAGCGCTACGCGACCGGTGCCGACCTCGGCACTCGCGAGGACGACATCATCGCCGCCTGCCAGCTGGTCGGCTTGACCCATCCGCTGCAGGCGGGCTTCAAGACGGAGGGCGGCGCCGGCCTCAACCGGGTCCAACAGGCGCTCGCGCTGACCAGCGAGGGGATCCCCATCACCGAACTGATCGCCGGCTATGGTGTGGCCGAATGCACGGTTGAAGCCGCCGGCGTGGTCGGCCTGCCGTTGCGCGGTGCCACCGTCGCGCTGCAGGGATTCGGCAATGTCGGTGGCGCGGCCGCTCGCTACCTCGATCGAGAGGGCGTCCGGCTGGTGGCGGTTGCGGACATCGAGGGCGCGATCGTCGACGAGAACGGGCTCGATATCCCACACCTGCTCTCCATCCGCGATCGCTACGGCCGCATCGATCGGTCCCGCCTGCCGGCGCGCGCTCGGCGCGAGCCAGAGCCGGCGTGGCTCGAGCAATCGGTGGACATCTTGATCCCTGCCGCCATCGGGAACGCCATCCGTTCCGACAACCAGGCGAGCATCCGGTGCCGCTTGCTGGTCGAGGCGGCGAACAACCCGCTGACTCGGGACGCGGAGGCGGAGCTCGAGCGCCGCGGCACTACGATCCTGCCGGACTTCGTCGCCAACGCAGCCGCGGCCTTTCTCTTTTGCGGCCTCTTGGAGAAACGCCTCGAGCCCACCCTCGACTCGATCTTTGGCGTCACCAGCCGGCAGCTCCGAACCACCACGCGAGAGCTGCTCGAACGAGCCCGCCGCGAACGGGTCTCGAACCGTCGCGCGAGGAGATCGCCGAGCACCGTTTGCGCAGCCGAGCCCAGAAGCCCCCACCCTGAAATGCTGGAGGGGACTCAGCCCATTTCGGCGTGGCGGCGCATCATGCAGTCGTCCATAACGATGTCGAGCCCGGCCGCCCTCGCGCGCTCGGCCGCTGCTTCATCCACGACGCCGTCCTGGAGCCAGACCGCGCCAGCCCCGATGGCGATCGCCTCGTCGACGATGGCACCCGCGAACTCGGAGCGGCGAAAGACTTCGACGACGTCGACCGGTCCGGGCAACTCCGATAACGTGGCGTAGGCTCGCTCTCCGAGAACTTCTGAGACGTTGGGGTTGACGGGGATGATGCGGTAGCCGGCGCGTTGCAGGTAGCGCGCGACGCCATAACTCGGCCGGCCCGGGTTGGCACTCAGGCCCACGACCGCAATCGTCCGTGCCAATCTCAGGATCTTGTCAGCCGGATCCGCCGTCGGTTCACGCACATCCCCAAATCTACAATGGCCCGGTGACACCATCGACCCGGCTATCTCCAATTCCTACCGAAATCGTCGACGCCTTTCGCTCCGTCGCGGCCGCCATCGAGGCCTTTGCCCGGGAGCAAGGCCTGCTCATCGAGCGATACCGTCGGGGCAAGCCTGCCTGGGAACTGCGCTTCGCTCGGCGGATCGGCGGTGAGGCGGTGATTGCCATCAGCTATCGCGAGCGGACCGGACACGTGCTCGACGTCAACGCGGTCTGGTGGGTGGACGACCCGGCGACGCAGACCCGGCGCTTACGATCGGAGAAGATCGCGGTCTACGACCGCCGGGCGGTGCCGGCGGCGCTGGCGCAGCAGCTCGAGGAGGCGCTCACCATGGTGGATCGATGGACGCTGGACGACCTGGGCCCGCCACACGGCCCCTTCAAGCCGGCGCCTGAAGAGGCGGCCGGCCGCGAGCTGAGGCAGCGATGAGCGAGAATCCCGGACCTGAGTCGGCCGAGGATGAGCTGCGGCTGGCGTTCGGCCGGGCCATCGGATTCACCGTTGCGGCGCTTGGACTCCTGCTGGGTGGCGGCGTGCTCCTGATCCTGCTGGCGGCGATCTTCTTGCGCTTCATGTTCGGCGGTTAGCGCAGGCGCCGAGCCGCGGTCGCCGGTGGCGGGGCCACCACCGCCGGGTGAAGGATGCCGGCGAGGATCTCGACGCTGTCCACCAGCCGCGGACCCGGCCGGCTGAAGAAGGCGTTGCCGTCGACGACCCAGGTTTCGCCGGCGAGCGCGCCGTATCGGCCGAGCACGGTGTCGGCCTCGGCCAGACTGCGCTCGAGCGAGAGCCCGCAGGCGGAGATGACGAGCACCGCAGGGCGAGCCTCGACGACGGCCTTCCATTCGACGGGATGCGCCGGCCCGCCGGGGATGCCCAGCAGGTCGCGGCCGCCCGCAATCTGGACCAGCCCGGGCGTCCAGTGGCCGGCGTTGAACGGCGGATCGATCCATTCCAGGATCACCACCGGCCGCACCGGCTCGTTGCTGATCCGCTCGTGGACCTGGTCAATCCGGTCTTCGAGATCGGCCACCACGCGCTCGGCCTCCGTGTCCCGATCCGCGAGGCGACCCACCAGCCGGATATGCTCGAAGACGTCGGCGAGCTGCTGCGGCTCGAGCGAGACCAGTTGCATCGGCGTCGGGCTACGCCGCGCCGCCCGTTCCACCACCGGATACGACACGGCGCACACCTCGCACAGCTCCTGCGTGAGGATGATGTCGGGCTGCAGCATCGCCAGCCGGTCGGCATCGAGCGTGTAGATACTGCTTCCATGGTGAACCAGCTCGCGGATATGCCGGTCGATCTGAGCGCTGTCACCTGTCCCGTCGAGCACACTGCGGGTGACGACCGGCTTGGTTTTGACCGACTCCGGGTAATCGCACTCGTGGGTCACCGCCACCAGGCTCTCCTCGAGTCCAAGCGCACAGACGATCTCGGTCGCACTTGGCAATAACGACGCGATCCGCACCGTCAGCCGCCGGGAACGAACGGGTTGAGCAGCTTCTCCTCCTCGATCGTGGTGGCGGGCCCGTGGCCCGGGTACACCACGGTCTTCGGTGGCAAGGCATACAGCACGTTGCGGATCGAAAAGACGATCTTCTGCATATCGCCGCCGGGGAGATCGGTCCGGCCGATGCCGCGCTGGAACAGCGTGTCACCGGCGAAGCAGTCGAGGCCGAAGAGAAAGCAGACAGATCCCTGCGTGTGCCCGGGGGTATGGAGGATGCGCAGGCTGAGATCCTGAAAGGCCAGCGTCATCCCGTGGGTCAGCGCCGTGTCAATCGAGAACGAGGTAAGGCCAGCCGGCACGAATGGGTACTGGGCGATCGTCTCCCAGTCGAGAATGGCGAGGTCGTCCGAATGCATCGCGATCGGGGCACCAGTCTGCGCGTGCAGCGCGGCGACGCCGGCAACGTGATCGATGTGACCATGGGTCACCAGGATGTGCTCGAGGGTCAGCCCTTCCGAATCGATCTGCTGGCGCACCCAATCCAGCTGGAGGCCAGGATCGACCACGAGCGTAGCCATCGTGTCGCGCCGCCTGATCAGGTAGCAGTTTTCGCCGAAGAGATCGTCGGGAAAGACGGAGACCTCGAGTTTCTCGCGCAGCGCCTCGGCGGGCGTCATTCGATGCCGATCTCATAAGAGGCCGACGTCAGCACCTCCGGGCCCGCCTCGGTGATGAGCACCATCTCCTCGAGGCGAGCGCCGCCCCAGCCTGGAATGTAGATGCCTGGCTCGTTGGTGATCACCATGCCGGGCCGCAGCGGGGTGTGGTCGGTGGGCGACAGGTAGGGCCGCTCGTGTACCTGCAATCCAATCCCGTGGCCGAGGCCGTGACCGAAGGCGTGTTGCTCGCCGGCGAGCACCTCGCGAGCGCGGCGGTCGACTTCGTCCGCGGTCACTCCCGGTTTCATCAGCGCTATCGAGGCGAGTTGCGCCTGACGCACCGCCTCGATCACGCGGGCTTGCTCGGGAGTCGGCTCACCGACCACGATCGTTCGGGTGGTGTCGCTGTGGTAGCCAGCGGCTATGGCGCCGAAGTCGACCACCACCATGTCACCTGACTCGATGACGCGGTCGGAGGCACGGCCGTGCGGGAGGGCGCCGCGTTCGCCGGCAGCCACGATAGTTTCAAAGGCCGGACCGTCGGCCGCGAGCTCGCGGAAGGTCTGCTCCAGCAGGAAGGCGACATCTCGCTCGCGCAGCCCCGGCCGGATGGCCGCGCGGACGCGATCGAACGCCCGGCCTGCGATCGAGGCCACCGTGCGCAACAGCTCGACCTCGTCGTCTTCCTTCACGATTCGGAGATCCTCGACCAGGCCCGCCGTCGCCACCAACGCCTGCTCGGGTGAGAGGGCGCCCGAGAGTCGCTGGTGCTGATCGAAGGTCAGGTGAAAAGACTCGAAACCGACGCGCCGCAACCCCAGGGCCTTGAGCCGCTGCGCGATCAGCGCCCAGAGGCCGTGCGAGGGCCCCGATGGCATCAGCCGGAAGGCCGGTGCCTCCGCTTGCATCTGCAGCCAGTAGCGGCTGTCTCCCAGGATTTCGGCGGCATCGGTGCCGATGATCAAGTAACCGAGGCTGCCGGTGAAGCCAGAAAGATACCGGATGTTCTCGTGCGAGGTCACGACCAGCGCATCGAGCTCGAGATCCACCAGTCGCGGGCGCAGTGCCGTCACGCGTTTCATCGATTGTTCAGCGCGCATTCGGGCTCATGATACGGACGCCCGGGAGGCCAGCCCGGTTATCCAATGCCTTCTGGTCGGATGGACGCGATCGAGCTCAGGGGCTCGGTCGCCAGCTCGGCAAGCTCGCCCAGCAGGTTGATCGACCCGACCTCGGGCTGCGCGCGATAGACGGCGACTGCCCCCCAGATGGTGCCCCGCTGGGCCATCGGCGTGGCCGCCACGGCGCCGACCGGCGGCTCCGCGCCATGGAGCAAGTGGCGGGCCCATCGACTGCGTTGAAGGTCATCGATGGCGGCGGGTTTCTCGGTGTACAGGGTCCACTCGAGCAGGGCTTCGAGCACTGGCGCGAGCTCCTCGAGCCGGTCGGGTCGCCCAGGCAACGTGAACGCGTCCTTCTGCCAGCGGCCCTCGGCATCCCAGAACACGACCAGGCCGCCGGCGGCGTCAAGCGCCTGGAGCGCCCGCCCAAGGAGCAGGTTCGCCGCCATCTCGCGGACGTGGGTCGTCTGCGTGGTCAGTGCTCCCTCCCTGCGCCCACACTACCGCGGCGAGGCCGGCGGGTCCAGTCCTTCAGAAGCGCGAGCAGAAAGAGCACGACCCCGAGGCGGATAGCGGCGTCGGCGAGGTTGAAGTCGGTGGGCCATAAGTGGACCTCGATGAAGTCGGTCACGTAGCCCAACCGGACACGGTCGACCAGGTTGCCAAGGGCCCCCCCGGCCACCGCACCGAGGGCCACGATGCCGAGGATGCCACCGACGTTCCCTCGCATCGCGAGAACCGCGATCGCCACGACGATGATCAGCGTCACCACGATGAACAGCTCGTTGTTACCGGTACCCAGCCCTAACGTGGCGCCGGTATTGCTGGCGAGCCGGACCCAAAGCCAGCCGGGGATGACCGTAACTTCGTGGCCCGGCGTCAACCCTGAGCGGGCCCAGGCCTTGCTGGCCTGATCGCCGACCAGCACCAATAGGGCGATGGTCGCGAGTATCGGGAGCGCTCGGGGGCGCGGCATCCCGGCCATGCTACTGGGGGCGCGTCGAGGCGGTTGGGGCTAGTGCTTGGGGGTGGGGTGAGGCGTGGCGCTCGTGCCGGTCCCCTGACCCCTGGCACTGGGGCTGGTGCTCGGTTTGCTGCCATCGCTCGCCGCGGTCTGCAGCGCCTGGGCGGCACGGTCGCGTGCCTGCGTGATCGCAGCGACTGCCGCCGGGTTCGTCACCTGGCCCTGCAGGCCGGCGAGCTGCTGGTCGTGGGTGGCAATCGCCTGGATCAGGCGATTCTCCAGGCTCGTCGCCAGTGCGGGATCGATCTGCTGCTCCGCCTGGACCACGAGCGCGGCATCGTTGAGCTGGTCCGTCAGGCCGGTCAGCGCCTGACCGGCGAGGTCGATGCGGTGACGGGCGATCATAGCCTCCGCCTCGGTCAGGCGGGTCCGAGCGAGGTCGAGATGGTAGGCAAGCTTATCGGACGGGCTGAACGCCAGCGCGCCGCGCACGTTCTCCACCACGCTCTTCAGCGGGTAAAGCGCCGAATCCGGGAGGCTGTCGGCGGATGCCGCGACGGCCCCACCCACCAGCAGCACGGCGGCGGCCACGGCGGCAAGCACCAGGCGCCGGACCGGATGCGAACGCGTCCGGACAGTCGCTGACTGCTCGACCGCGGCGAGCACCAGGTTCCAACCGCGAATCTTGGCTCCCGGCGACGGCATCACCGGGTCCACAGAGCGCAACCGCTCCGCGAGCCGCTCCAGGCGCTGAACTTCAGGCGTCAATGTTCGCCCTCCCGTGCAGGACGCGCTCGAGCGAGCCCAGGGCGCGATGTTGCAGCGCTTGCACGGCGCCCACCGACTTGCCCATGATGCGGGCGGCCTGCGCCGCCGACAGGTCCTGGAAGAAGCGCAGGATCAGAACCTGCTGCTGCTCGTCGGTCAGCGCGCGCAATGCCTCGCGCAGGTCGTCGTTGGAGAGCTGATCGACGGCGAGCTCGGACGGATCTGCCGACACCGGTATGGTCGCTGACTCCAGCGGAACCAGGATCGCCTTGCCCTGGCGGCGGTAATGGTCGATGGTCGCGTTGTGCGCGATTCGGTAGACCCAGGAGGAGAAGGCAACGCCCTGATCCTGGAAGAGATCCAGACGGGTGAGGCTGCGGGTCATGGTATCGATGGCTAGATCCTCCGCATCCTCCGCCCTTCCGAGACGGGCGTACACGTAGTTGTAGATTCGGTCGAAGTAGCGCTCGTAAAGGATTCGTGCCGCATCCTGGTCGCCCCGGCGAACCCGCTCGATGAGAGGGCGATCGTCGTCGGACGCCGCCTTACCGAGTGGCTGCACAGGGTGACATTATGGGGTCTCGCAAAGACAGGCGCGAACATATTCAGCTTCTAATACGTGCAATGAAGGGCTGTACGTATGTTGCCCTGATCGTGCCGTTGCACGGCCGCGGCACCTCGTTGCCGCATTGTCACCGGCCGGACTGGCTCAGGCGACCAGGATCGAGCCGGCGTCTCCCTCGATCAACTGGCCGATCACGGCGCCGCGCACGTTTTTCCCCGCAAGTTCGCTGAGTAGGCGGTCAACCTCGCCCTCGGACACAGCCAACAACAGCCCGCCGGAGGTCTGGGCGTCGCAGAGCAGCGTCTGGCGGGCAGCCGACAGCCCGGCCGGCCAGCGCACGCGCGACGCCAGAAAGCGCTCGTTCGACCGAGTGCCACCCGGGACTTCCCCGGCCTCCGCCAGCATCTGCGCCCCCGGAAGGAGCGGGACGGACGCCGCCTGAACCTGGGCCGCCACGCCCGACGCCCGGGCCATCGAATGGAGATGCCCCAACAGGCCGAAGCCGGTGACGTCGGTGGCGGCATGAATCTCGACCGTCGCCATGGCGTCGGCGGCGTCGCGGTTGAGCCGGAGCATGCCCTCGATGGCGGCCGCCGCCGATTCCGGTGGCGCCACCTGATGCTTGATCGCGGTTGTGATCACCCCGGTGCCCAGCGGCTTGGTTAGCACCAGCCGGTCACCCGGCCGGCCGCCCCCGTTGCGGCGCACCCGGTCGGGATGAACGGTGCCGGTGACGGCGAGCCCGTATTTCGGCTCGTGGTCGTCGATGCTGTGGCCGCCCAGGATGTCGATGCCGGCCTCGCGGACCTTGTCCAGGCCACCACGCAGGATGTCCGCGAGCAGAGCCGGGCCCAGCTCCTTGATCGGAAAAGCGACGAGGTTGATCGCCAGTAGCGGCTGCGCCCCCATCGCGTAGATGTCGCTCAAGGCGTTGGCGGCGGCGATCGCCCCGAAGGTGTAGGCGTCGTCGACGATGGGCGTGAAGAAGTCGGTGGTAACCACCAGGGCAAGGTCCGGCCGGAGACGGTAGACGGCAGCGTCATCGCCAGTCTCCTGCCCGACCAGGACATCGGGGTTGTCGAGCCGTTTTGGCAAGTGGCTCAAGACCTGAGCCAGGTCTTCAGGACCGATCTTGCAGGCTCAACCCGCTCCGTGCGACCAACTTGTGAGTCGCACTTTCTCAACCGCACTCATGATTTGCACTGTACTCGACATTTGTTACCGTCACGTCAGTGGAGGTCACCTTCCTTGGGACTGGTTCGGCCTTCTCCCCCCACGCATACAACGCCAGCATCCTGATCGACCGGACCATCTTGCTCGATGCCGGCGCCCCGCTGACGGTCCATCTACCAAAGGCTGGCGTGTCGCTCGATGAGCCGAAGGCGGTGGTGCTCAGCCACTTTCATGCCGACCATACCTTCGGACTCGCCTGGCTGATCCTGGGACGCGTGCTGCTCCACGAGCCAGCGGCACCGCTGACCATCTTCGGTCCGGTCGGGACCACCGCCTACGTCGAGCAATTGCTCGATTTTGCCTGGGGTGAGAAGATGCGGCGTCTCAGCTGGGAGCGTCTGCGGCTGACTGTCTACGAGCTCGCCGGGGGGGATCGCTTCGAAGTTGACGGCAGCCCCGCCCGCGCGTTTCGCATGCAGCACGTCAACGAGCTCAACTGCCTGGGGTTCACGATCGAGCGCGACGGCGTGCGCCTCGGCTATAGCGGGGACGCGGAAATGTCAGCCGAGCTCGAGGCGCTGGTCGCGGCCTCCGATCACGTGATCGCCGAGATGACATATCCCGAAGAGCACGGCGGTGAGCTGCACCTGGGGCGCAAGGATGTCGAGGATCTGATGGAGCGCCACCCCTCGACGCGCTTCATCATCACCCACCTCAGCACCGAGGTGTCGCTCAACGGCGCCGTGATGGCTCGGGATTTTCTGACGCTGCGCCTTCCTCTGCGCTGACCACCCGGCCGCGACGCAGCGCGTCCCGCCAGGCGCTGACCACCAGGCCCGCGTAGGCGCGACGGATTGGGTGCCAGGCGTGGCGCGCCTCAGCGAGCTCATCCGCAGAGAGACCGGCGCGGCGGAAGCTGGCGCGAGTATAGAGGTTGGCCAGCCGACGTACCTCCTTGTCGAGCGGCGGCACGACGGTCGCCAGCCGGTCACCGAATTCCTGCGGGGTATCGCCCCGGTGTCGCGGAACTCTGAGACGGTCGCCGAGGAAGTGCAGGCGCCGCCAGATGCGAGGCACGTCTCTGACCGCCAGCAGCCAGCGCGCCACCAGGAGGCTGCCGATGATCAAGAGGACCAGCACCACAGCCCCTGCCACCAGTACCGGGCGCACGATATCGGGGAAGGCGCCATTCGACGTCGATCCTCCGGTATCCACCACCGGATCCTTCGGGATCGGACGCGGGCGAGCCGTGGGCTCGGTCGACGCCGGGGGTGGGACATTGAGCAAGGCGCGAGTCGCCGGCCGGTTGATCGGCGCATTGACGTTGTCCGGGGTGGGCTCGAACGGAATCCATCCGTAGCCCGGGAAGAAAACTTCGACCCAACTGTGGGCGTCGACGGAATTGACGAGGTACTGGTGGCTCTTGTCATCGAGGATCCCCTGGCCGAAGCCGCTCATCTGCCGGCTGGGGATGCCGAGAGTGCGCAGCATGACGTTCATGGCCGTCGAGAAGTCCTGGCAGAAGCCCTTCCTAGTGGTGAAGAGGAAGTAGTCGAGCGGCCGCACTCCGGCCGGCGCCTGCGGCGTGAGCAACGTATAGGAAAAATGGCCCTTCTCCTTGACTTGGAACCAGGACTCGATGGCCTTGGCCTGGTCGTAGGGCGTGGTCGCGTTGGCGTCGTGCACGATCGTTTGGGCCAGGGCGGCGATCTCATAATCGCGGGTGGTCGAGTACCCTTTGGCACTCACGCCGCCCGCATACAGGCTGATGTAGGGCGCGGTCCAGGCCGGATAGTCGGTGCCGGCGCTCTTCAGTTCGTCCACGGCCGCGTTCGGGATCGCCTCGGTGACGCTGAAGGCGTATGGCGCGCGCACCCGGTTGGTGAGGTGGACCTGGTCGATGGTGTCGAACGTGCTCGGGCTGATGTTATCGCCGGCGACATTGACCAGCGCGGGAACGGTGCCCGGAGGTGCCGGTTCCGACGTCATGATGCCGCGCACTTTGCTGGGTTGGTTGACCGAGATGATCTCGCCGGCGGTGAAAACGGTGGCGAGGGTTTGGTCCGCGACCAGCACCTGAAAGGTGTCGTGCTGGACCAGGATGCGCTGGCTGTCCGACGGTAGGTCATCCCGCGGGATCGCGGCCCCGGCGGCAACCAGCGGTTGCTGTCGCACCGGAACCTCGGGGGTGCTGGGGAGAGAGTACCACTGGATCCCGTCCCATCCCGCCAGCGCGATCCCGCGCCAATACGGGTAATAGGTCGAGCTGCTGCCGCTGACCCGCAGCACGGTCTGCGGCTTCGCTTTCAGCTGGGCGCCGGGGCGAACCGTTTCGCTATACCCGATCGATCCGATGCCGGCTCCGTGACCCGAGCCGCTTCCGATTCCGAACGGGTGAGCCAGGTCCCCGTTCACCACGCCAGGGATAAACGTGCCACTGATATCGGAGCTGCTGAGCGGCGGCAGGATGAGGAAGGCGATCGCCAGGATGCCCACCGTCGCTTCCACCCCGACCTCGCCGAAGGTCCAGCCGGTGTCCGCCGCGTGCGGCAGCCGTCGCGAGCGCCAGTTTTCTTTGAGGGCGACGAAATTGAGACGAAGAAGGACCGAGGCCGCGGCGGCCAACCAGACGAGGACAAAGAAACCCAGACCGGCGCTGGTGTCGTTGATGATCTCGACCGCCAGGATGGTGCCGGTCGGGAGAAGAGCGACCAGCCCGTTATGGCGGCGGAAGATCCACCAGCTGGTCCACACCCCAGCAAAGGCGAACATCAAGATCAGGCCGATCAGCAATAGAAGGTTGGTTTGGGCAGGGAGGTCCACCGACCACTTGAGCAACGCCGGGACGGATAGTCCGGCAGAGGTCAGCGGCGAGGGAGTGAACAACGCCACCGACACCAGCGCAGCCAGCAGCGAGGCAATGCCATAGGCGAAGCGACGAACGCCAGCGGAGGCGAAGAGCCATCCTAGTGCGCTCGTCAGCGCCAGCGCCGGAACCAGGCGGCCATTGCTATCGAAGCCCGGTACCCACGCCGACCGCTCGACGGCGGCCGCGACCGCCCAGCCCATCAGCAGCGAGAGCGCCAGCAGCAACCATGTGTCGCGTACGTTGAGCGTGACCACCACCCGGCCCGCCCGGGTGACTCGCAGGGTCGCGCGGCCCTCTTCATAGTCCGCTCGCAGCAGGCCCGCGGCCCACGTGGCACCGAGGAGCACGACCACGAGCAAGGCGATGGTTGCCGGATTAACTTGCGGCAAGCGGTCGCTCTCCCGTGCTGTCGAGGTCATCGGCCCCGCGAACGATCCACCAGTTCAACGCCTGGCGCCAGCGGCCGGCGCTCGCCAGCGCCGGCTGCGTGCCACCGAACCCGCGTGGATCGAGGTAGACGATCAGGCTGCGGTGGCCACGGATGCCCAGGTCGAGCAGCGCCGCCGGCCAGCGCTCGTCCGACGAGGGGGTGATCACGATCAGCCCGCCGCGGTGCCGCCATTGATGCCGCTGCGAGGTCAGGAGGGTGGCCAGGGGCACCGTGCCGTCTGCCTGGGCCAGGGTGAAATGCTCGAAGAGCTTGTTGCGTTGCTGGTCGCCGCGCGCGGCCTCGATCATGCTCAGGCGGCTGTCATTGCTCACCAGCCCGATGGCGCCGCCGCGCCGCAGCCCGGCGTCCGTGATCGACGCCGCCAGGCTCATCGCATACTCGAGCGTAGACTCCGGCGCCTCTCCGACGTGCACCGAGGCCTGGAGATCGAGAACAATCCAGGCGTCGCCGCCTTCGCGCGTCTCAAAACTGCGGCTCATCAACCGGCCCAGTCGCGCCGACGACGCCCAGTGGATGCGCTTGACACTATCGGTCGGGACGTATTCGCGAATCGTGGTGGCGTTCGGCGGGATGTCGAGGACGCGACCACGCAATTGCTCGTTGCCGGCGGTGCTGGGGGCCAGCGCATCGAGCGCGCCGACCGGTCGCACGACCGGATAAACCACAACCGAGCGACTACCCGCGATGCGCAGCGTCCGCGCGAAGAGCCCGAAGGGATCGCCGTAGCGCAGCTCGATCGGGCCGAAGGTAAAGAGGCCGCGTTGCTTGAACTGCCCCCGCGAGGTCCAGCGGCGGGTGCGCCGGCCCTTGAGGCTGAAGACGCGTCCCGGATTGTACCCTGGCAGGTTCGAGAAATCTGTCAACTCGATGAGCGGCACCGGGATCCATGAGCGATTCTCGATCGTGAAGTGCTCCTCGAAGTGATCACCCACCTGGTACTGGCCCTCGGGGCTCGTTCGTTCCACCACCAGGTTGTCGGCGGCCAGCCGGCTCCAGAGGTAGCTGACGAGAAACAGGAGAATGAGCGCGTAGAGCAGGCTGTAGGCGAGCCGGATCCCCGTGATGTACGCGAAGAAGAAGAGGAGCGCCAGCGCCGTTACCAGAGGAAGACGCGGCAGCCGCATGCGGTGGCCCCGCCTAGCTCGCCATCCGGCGACCGAAGCGCGAGACCACGCTCGGGGGCGGTACCGGCTCCGTTTCCAGGATCTGGGCCAGGACCTTCGCGGGCGTAAGGCCACGCAGCTCGGCATTGGCTTTGAGGATGAGGCGGTGGGCGAGCACCGGTTGTACCAGCGCCTTCACGTCATCCGGGGTCACGAAATCACGACCCTCGAGTGCTGCTCGCGCCTGCGCCCCGCGGAAGAGGCCGAGCGACCCACGCGAGCTGGCGCCGAGGCCGATGTCGGCGTGCGACCGAGTGCGATGCGTGACCCGGGCGATGTATTCCTTCAGCTGCTCGTCGACATAGATCTCCTGGACCGCATTCTGGCCCGCGAGCACCTCATCCGCTGAGGCCACCGGCTTCAGCTGCTCGATCGGCGACCCCCGCTGGAAGCGGTCCAGGACCTGGACCTCGTGCGCCACGTCGAGGTAGCCAAGGTTGACGCGCATCAAGAAGCGGTCGACCTGCGCCTCCGGAAGTGGGAAGGTGCCGGCGAACTCCACCGGGTTCTGCGTCGCCAGCACCATGAAGGGCAGTGGCAGCGGGTAGGTGGTGCCGTCGACCGTCACCTGCTTCTCCTCCATCGCCTCGAGCAGCGCCGACTGCGTCTTGGGCGTAGCCCGGTTGATCTCGTCGGCAAGCAGAACCTGGGTGAAGATCGGCCCCTGGCGGAATTCGAACTGCTGCGTCGAGGGACTATAGATGTTGACCCCGGTGACGTCGGAGGGTAGCAGGTCGGGCGTGAACTGTAGGCGCTCGAAGGAGCAGCCAAGGGAGCGCGCCAGTGACTTGGCCAGCATCGTCTTGCCGACGCCGGGCACGTCTTCGATCAGGATGTGGCCGCGGCTCAGCAGCGCGATTGCACACAGCTCGATCTCCGCGCTCTTGCCGACGAGCACGCGACTGACGTTCTCGACGATCCGGGCGCCGAGGGCTTCGACCGATCCGTTGTCCATCTGCATCCTTGTCTACTTCCTTTTCGGTGATCCGGTTCCCGTGCGAGTTGACGTCATGTGCTTATCGAACGCGATGGGTCGGCGAATCGTTACCCGACCCGGAGCGCTGGCGCCGAGCGACGCTCGCGACGACGCCGCCGATCGTGCCGCCGCTCAAGACCAACACGTCATCGATGACGAGCCCCAGGGTATCCAGCCCGGCCGATCCAATCGGACCGATGGGTCCCACGGCCCCTGCCAGCTCCTCGACGACGATGAAGCCGACGGCAACGATCACACCGTTCCAGACCGCCCCGGCGGCCGGACCGATGAAGCCGGCGAGCGTTCCCCCCGCCAGCAGCGCGGCGAACGTGACCAGCCCCTGCGAGACCGGCTGACCGCGGTGGTTTCCGAAGAGCAAGGTGCCCAAGACCAGCTGGATGACCACCGCCAGCACCAGGCCCAGCCCCGCGGCGAACCAGTCGACCCTGCGCTGAGCCTGAGACCTCGCCATGGGACTCGCCTAAGTCTAGCCATCACAGCAAGCCGAAGGCGTGCAGGATGCCGGCGAGCAGCGGGGCCACCACCAGCGCCGGCAGGAAGTTGGCGACCTTGATTGACTTCAGCTCGAGCAGGCCGAACGAAATGCCGAGCACGGCGATGCCGCCGGCCGCCGTCAGTTCGGCGGTCTCCAGATCCGTGAGTCCCGCGTGGATGAGGAAGGCGATCAGCGTCAGGCTGCCCTGCACGAGAAGGACGCTGACGGCCGAGAGAAGCACGCCCCAACCGAGGGTGGCGGCGAACACGATCGAAGTGACGCCGTCGAGTGTCGACTTGATGGCCAGCAACGTGATATCACCGCGCGTGCCGTCGAGAAAGGAGCCGAGCACGGTCAACGGCCCGACACAGAAGATCAGGCTGGTGGTGATAAAGGCCAGGCTCACCCGTCCGGGCTCGCCGCCACGGCTCAGCCGGTGTTCGGCCCAGGAGCCGATCGCCTGGACGCCGGTATCGAGCTTGAGGAGCTCACCGATGACCACACCAACCAGCACGCTTACCAGCAGGACCAGCGGGTTGTGCGTCTTGAGCGCCATCTGCATCCCGATCACCGCGACGAACAGGCCGATCGCGATTCGGATGGTCCGGTGCAGGCTTTCTGGAATGACGCGGCCAAGGGTGAGCCCGAGCGTGGCGCCGACAAGAACGGTGCCGGTGTTGAGGGCGGTCCCGAGCCCGGGGATCAGAGCTTTTCGAATCGGTCGACGTTCATGATGAAGACGGTCGCGCCGCCGACCTGCACCTCGACCGGATAGGGGACGAAGAAGTCACCGGGCTCGACCAGCGGCGGCATCGGGTTCATGAACTCGCTGCGGGTTCGGCAGTTTTCCTTGATGAGGCCGAGGACCTCCTCGATCCGATCGTCTTCGATGCCCGACATGAGCGTGACATTCTTGTGCTGCAGGAAGCCGCCCGAGCTCACGAACCGCGTCACCGAGATCCCGCGGTCGTTGAGCGCGTCCATCGTTGCCGAGGCATCTTCACTGTGCACGACGGCGATCAGCAGCTTCATGCCGACCGCCGCACCGCCGGGTGGATGCCGGCCGTGCGCAGGGCTTCGAGCGTTACCTCCAGGATGATTGCCGCCACCTCGTCGGGGTCCCGCGAGGCGTCGACCTGCCGCCAGCGACGCGGTTCCCTCGCGGCCATCTCGCGGTAGCCCGCGTGCACCCGCTGATGGAAGGCGATCGTTTCCCGGTCGAGCCGATCCTTGGCGCTGCGCGGAATGCGAGCCAGGCCTGCCTCGACCGGCAGGTCTAGCAAGAGCGTCAGGTCGGGCGTCAGCCCGCCGGTCGCCTCTGCCTGGAGCCGCCGCATGGTCTTAAGATCGAGGCCGCGGCCATACCCCTGGTAGGCGAGGGTTGAATCGCTGTATCGGTCGCAGAGCACGAGCTCTCCGCGATGGAGGCGAGGCCGGATCACCTCGTCGACCAGCTGGGCGCGGGCGGCGGTAAAGAGCAAGGCCTCAGACCAGGCCGAAAGCGGGCCCGCCTGCGGACCGAGGAGGATGGGACGGATCGTTTCGCCGGCGCGCGTGCCGCCCGGTTCACGGGTGGTCCAAACGGTATGGCTTTGCTCGGCAAGCGAAGCGGCCAGGCGATGGATCTGGGTCGACTTCCCGCTTCCCTCGGGCCCCTCGAAGCTGGCGAAGAACCCGCCTCGCTTCCCCACGGTTTCCATTTCGCGCTGAACTATACGAGGTTCAGTCGGCGCTGGTGTAGATGCGCAAGCGGCGATTTGGCTCTTTGCCGGTGCTGCGCGCCGTCAGCTCATGCCGCTCGACCAGCTGGTGCTGCAGCCGGCGGACGTACGCGTTCTGCGGCGACAGCTCCACCATCGAGTTGGTCGCCTTCGCCCGGTTGATGCCCTCGAGCGTTTCCTGCAGCGCCGACTCGGTCGGGTCGGCGGTCTCCAGCTGGTAGACCCGGCTCAGCGCGTTCTTGATCTGCGTGATCGTGTTGCTCTTCAGCACCTGGATCGGGATGCCGTCGGCCTCCGCCTCCTTGAGGGGCGAGTCCTTGCGACGGTAGTAGTTCTTGAGCGTGACGATCAGGTCGGCTTCCTCGATGTGGTTCTGGACGCGGATCGGGACCTTGAGCTCGGTGATCGCTTGCTCCAGGTAGTTGCGACTGACCCCGTAGGGGAAGACCGAGACAGTTTCATGAAGGCCGCGCGAGCGCGGCGCCTCGAGCGGCTCGCGGACGGCGGCCGTTCGCATCGGGGCGGTTTCCGCGATCCGGGCAACGATGGCGCCGTCGGCCCCTCGGATCCGCATCTGCGGCGGCTTGAGCGTGCCGCGCAGCGCGGCGTCGACGACTTCGGCCAGCGGCTGATGAATGGCGAGCCGATCGCGGTCGTGGATCTCGACCAGGACGTCGAAGGTTGGTGGCGACTTGCGCTCGAGCACCGACTTCTGCGTGCCGCGTCGGCGGGCTTCCTCGTCAGAGAGGGTCACGGTCTGGATGCCGCCGAGTAAGTCGTTGAGCGTCGGATTGACGAGAAGGTTCTCGAGCGAATTGCCGTGCGCCGTCGCCACCAGCTGGACGCCGCGCTCGGCAATGGTGCGCGCGGCGCTCGCCTCCAGCTCGGTCCCGATCTCGTCGATAACGATCACTTGCGGCATATGGTTCTCGACCGCCTCGATCATCACGGCGTGCTGCAGGGCGGGCGTGCGCACCTGCATCCGCCGCGAGCGGCCGATCCCGGGGTGCGGAATGTCGCCGTCGCCACCGATCTCATTCGAGGTGTCGACGATAATGACGCGCTTTTTCATCTCGTCGGCCAGCACGCGCGCACACTCGCGCAGCATCGTCGTCTTGCCAATGCCGGGGCGGCCCAGCAGCAGGATGCTTTTCCCGCCGATGACCATGTCCTTGATGATGTCGATCGTGCCGGTGATGGCCCGACCGACACGGCATGTGACCCCCACGATCTGGCCGGCGCGGTTACGGATCACCGAAATGCGGTGCAGCGTCCGCTCGATGCCTGCACGGTTGTCGTCGCCGAAGGACCCGACCCGGCTGGAAACGAACTCGAGGTCCTCCGACGTGACCGCCGTCTCGTCCAGGATCACCTCATGGTCGGGAAAGCGAGCCTCGGGCTCCCGGCCCAGGTCGAGCACCACCTCGAGTAGCAGGCCCTGGTGATCGAGGCGCTTGACCGCCCGGTTGATATGCGGGGGCAGCGCCTGGAAGAGCAGGTCGAGCTCAGCCGGGTCGGCATCCGTCAGACCGTTGTGCGATCGCCGTAGTTCTTGCGTTGCTTTAGCCATACTGCGGAACCAGCCGCTGGTCCTTGATTCTTACCCGCATTCGGGCTCGAACCTTCAAGGGAAGCTCCCGGACCATCAACGCCTGGGAGGCGATGACCTCGAAACCCTCGCGCTGGAGCAGCTGGATGCCGACCTCATCGTAGTGGCGGAGGCTGCACCAGACGGGCCCGGGCTGGTGCTGGGCGACGTAGGACAGAGATCGCTGGACCAGGCTGGGCCACAGCTCCGCCGGTTGGGCGGCGGCCATTAGCCCGAGCGAATGAGGCCGGCCTCCTCCACCGGGGACCAGGCTCATCCACCCCACCACCTGCATCCGCTCGATGACAAAGCGCGGCTGTCCCGCGCGCCGCGGGATCCGGGCGCTCCAGTTCCCGGGCTGAAAGCTCCGCCGCCATTCGGCGAAATTCGACGCTTCCACCGCCGCCACGCCTTTGGGCGTGGTCGCCACATAAAGAAGGTAGAGGCCGAGCTCGTCGGCGCGCCGCATCGGCCGCCATCCCGCCACAGCTGGAGCCGGGCGCCCGGTCACCGACTCGGTGAGCAGCGCATGTTCGGTGGCGTAGGCCGTGAAGCCGCGGGCGCGGAACAGGTCGAGGACGGGGTCGTCTACCGGCACCCGGACGATGAACTTCGTCACGCCGCGATTCAAGCCTTCATTGAAAAGGTGGTCGAGGAGTGCCGTCCCATCCTGCGCCCGATCGAGATCCGCGCTAAGGCAGAGGTTGAGGATCTGCCAGACGCCCGGTCCAAGCGCCGCCGTCTCGGCCTGGACAAAGCCGTCAATCCTGCGCCGCTTGGGGTCTTCCATGACGTAGACGTGATCGGCCGACGACGTGATGGGGATGATGCTCGCGAAGGCGCTGTTGAGCAGGAACCACAGCCGGGTCGAGGCGAACTGGCGCTTGAGCGGTGAGCGCTGAGCCTCCCGCACCTGTTGCCGGTAGAGGGCCTCGATCGCACCGAGGTCTTTGAGCTGGGCGGGACGAACCTGGAGCGTCACCGCCCCTCCCCGTCGAGCGACAGAAAGTACTGGTGCCAGCGCCGGTCCGGCGTCAGCTCGGGATGGAAGGCAAGCGCTAACCGGTTGCCTTGCTTGACGGCCACCGCCTGGCCGTTGTGCCGGGCCAGCTCCTCGACTCCGGCCCCGCGCTCGATCAGCTGCGGCGCGCGGATGAACACTGCCGGGCCCACGCCGCCGATGGCCGCCGATTCCACCTCGGCCTCGAAGCTCTCGATCTGGCGGCCGTAAGCGTTGCGCCTGACTGCGATGTCCATCAGCTCCAGCGGTTCTTGGTCGACGCGACCATCCTGGATATGACGTGCCATCAGGATCATCCCGGCGCAGGTGCCAAGCACCGGCATCCCCGCGGCGACCCGGCGTTGGATCGAGTCGCGCAAGGCGGGCTCCATCAGCCGGGCCATCGTGGTGCTTTCCCCACCCGGCAGGATAAGTGCATTGACGTTCTCGAGATCGGTCGCGAGCCGAACTGGGACGCCTTCGACCTCGCAGGCACGCAGGGCGGCCAGGTGTTCCCGAAAATCCCCCTGCAGCGCGAGGACGCCGACGCGGCGACGCCCCGGCCTCACCAGCCTCTGCCGGCGAGCAGCTCCTCCTGCGGAATCGTCCCGATCTCCAGCCCGCGCATGGCTTTGCCGAGGCTTTTGGATGCGTCGGCCAGAATGTCCGGCCGGTCGAAGTACGTGGTCGCCGCCACGATCGCCTTGGCCCGGGCAGAAGGATTCTCGGCCTTGAAGATGCCCGAGCCGACGAAGATCCCATCACACCCGAGCTGCATCATCAGCGCCGCGTCGGCGGGGGTCGCGATCCCACCGGCGGCGAAGTTGACGACGGGCAGCCGGCCCAGGCGAGCCGTCTCCTCGAGCAGGTCGGCTGGCGCACCGATACGCTTGGCTTCGACAACGAGCTCTTCAGGCCCCATGCCGTTCAGGGCCCGGATGGTGCCGCTCACCGCACGCATGTGGCGCACGGCTTCGACCACGTTCCCGGTGCCGGCCTCACCCTTGGTGCGGATCATCGCCGCCCCTTCGGTGATCCGGCGCAGCGCCTCACCGAGATCGCGGCAACCGCAGACGAAGGGAACCTTGAAAGGATGCTTGTTGATGTGGTGCTCATCATCCGCGGGGGTGAGGACCTCGCTCTCGTCGACGTAGTCGACACCCAGCGACTCCAGGATCTGGGCCTCGACGAAATGACCGATGCGGCACTTGGCCATCACCGGGATGGTGACCGCCTCGATGATGGCGGTGATCAAGCCGGGGTCGCTCATGCGGGCCACGCCGCCCTCGCGACGAATGTCGGCCGGGACCCGCTCGAGCGCCATCACGGCCACCGCGCCGGCGTCCTCGGCGATCTTCGCCTGCTCGGCGGTGACGACGTCCATGATGACGCCACCTTTGAGCATCTCGGCCAGCCCGGCTTTGACCTTCCAGGTGCCTCGCCGGTCGTTCAGCTGAGAAGTTGCTTCGGCCACGACCTCATTTTACTGCGCCCTCCCGGCACTTCGGTCCGAATTGGTGGACGGCCTGTCGCAAACCGGTCCCGAGCTACCCAGCCAGGGCTGCCCGCGCCGATAAAATGCATCCCGCAATGCGGGCCCCCGGGCGCACCCGACGGCAGTCGGTGGTCGCCGTGGTCGTCGCCGTCGCCCTGGGTCTGCCCGCCCTTTTCGGCATCGCCGTGGCCGTCGGCTTCGTCATGACGCCCTCGGTCGACGATATGCCGCGTCGAGTCGATGCCATCCTCGCCCAGCACGGTGGGACCCGGGTGGCCCTCAACGATGTCCCCGACCAGTTGAGCGAGGCCCTGATCGCGATCGAGGACGAGCGCTTCTACCAGCATCGCGGCATCGACACGCAGGGACTGGTCCGCGCGGTGCTGACCGACATTTACCACCACCGCGCGCTGGAAGGCGGCAGTACCCTAACGCAGCAGCTGGTCAAAGTCTTGTACATGAACAACAACGACGACGGCTGGCGTAAGCCGGAGAACCTGCTCTTGGCGTTGAAGCTGGAGTCGAGATTCAGCAAGCACACCATCCTGGAGAGCTATCTGAACGCCGTCTACTACGGGCACGGCGCCTATGGGATCGGTCAGGCGTCGGCGACCTATTTCCACCGGGCGCCGGCCAAGCTCGACCTCGCACGCGCTTCCATGCTGGCGGGCCTCCCCCAGTCGCCGTCGTACTACGACCTCTATCGAAATCCCTGTGCTGCCCGGGCCCGCCAGTTCAACGTGCTGGCCCAAATGGCGCACGATGGGTACATCAGAGAGGACCAGGCCGCCACCGCCTACTCGGAGCCGATCGGCTTCCCCTGCTGATCCGCATGGGTATGGATCTCGTGCTGCTCGGGCCGCCCGGATCGGGCAAAGGGACGCAGGCGGCCATTTTGTCCGAGAAGTACCGGATCCCGGCGATCTCGACCGGCGACGTCCTACGGGCTCAGGTGGATGCGGGGACGCCGCTGGGCAAGCGGGTCAAGGCCTACCTGGACCGGGGCGAGCTCGTGCCCGACAGCCTGGTGGTCGACCTCATCCAGCACCGCCTTTCGGATCCTGATACGCAACAGGGCTTCATCCTCGACGGCTTCCCCCGGACCGTTCCCCAGGCAGAAGCGCTGGACGGCATGCTGGCCGCGCTCGACAGGCCGCTGGATGCCGTCCTCTATTTGCAGGTGGACCCGCAGGCCGTTCGGGAGCGCCTGGGCCAGCGCCATCGTGGCGACGACCTGCAGGGGGTCATCGACCACCGCCTCGAGGTTTTCCTGCAGCAGACGGCGCCCCTGATCAGTTACTACCAGGCTCAGGGCAAGCTCAAGCTGATCGATGGAGCGCAGCCGCCGGAGGCGGTGGCCGCGAGCATCGATGAGGTCATCCGGCGGCTCGCCGGGTCGGCGAACGGTTCGAGTCGGACCCCCAGCCGCTCCTGACCCTCCCCCAGGGCGGCTCGTTTGGCAACGCCCATTTTGGGCATAAACCTAACGTCTCGCAGGTTGTCCCTGACGAGAACACCAAGGAGAATGGAAGCAATGCCTGAACTTAAAACTGAATTTATCCCGCTGTTGCCGCTGAACAACGCGGTTGTACTGCCCGGCATGGTCGTCACCATCCCGGTGGAGCGCGAGGAGGCTGGGGCCGCCATCGCGGCTGCGCGCGAGGGCGATCGTCTGGTCCTGCTCGTCCCACGCGTCGAAGGTAAGTACGCCAGCGTCGGCACCGTCGCCAAAATCGAAGATTCGCGGAAACTGCCAAACGGGGTCGACGTCGCCATCCTTCAGGGGTTGCATCGCGCCTCGGTCGGGAGTGCCGCCGCGGGCACCGGGCCGGCCCTGCGGGTGTTTGCCCAGCACGCCGAGGACGTCAACCCGCTGACGGAGACCGCGCACGTGCTCGCCCGCGAGTACAAGGCGCTGATCGAGAACCTGCTGGAGCTGCGCGATCAGAGTGAGGTGTTCCAGATGGTTCGGAACATCGACCGCCCCGCCCAGTTGAGTGACCTGGCGGGCTATTCGCCCGATCTCTCCCTCGAGAAGAAGGTGGAGATCCTCGAAACCCTCGACGTCGAGCAGCGCCTCAAGAAGCTGATCGCCTGGACGCGTGAGACGCTCGCCGATGCCTCGCTCAAGAACAAGATCCGCAGCGACGTCGCGGAGGGAATGGAGAAGCGCCAGCGTGAGTTCCTGCTACGCCAGCAGATGGATGCGATCAAGAAGGAGCTCGGCGAGGGCGATTCGGACGTTGCCGCCGACTACCGGAAGAAGATCGAAGAGGCCGGCATGCCGGAGGCCGTCCGCAAAGAGGTTGAGCGCGAACTCGATCGGCTGGAGCGGACCAGCGACCAGAACCCGGAAGCCGGGTGGATCCGCAACTACCTGGACTGGATGCTCGACATGCCCTGGAACAAGCGCACTTCGGACCAGTTCGACGTCACCGAGGCACGCCGTGTCCTCGACGAGGATCACACTGGCCTGGACGACGTCAAGGATCGCATCATCGAGTTCCTCGCCGTCCGCAAGCGCCGCGATTCCCGCGGCCTGGCCGTGGCCGGCGGCCGTGGCTCGGGCGCGATCATCACCCTGGTGGGGCCGCCCGGCGTGGGCAAGACCTCGCTGGGTGAGTCGGTCGCGCGCGCCCTGGGTCGCAAGTTCACTCGCATCTCGCTCGGCGGCATCCATGATGAGGCCGAGATCCGTGGTCATCGCCGGACCTACGTCGGGGCACTGCCCGGACGGATTGCGCGCGCCCTCAAAGAGGCGGGCACGAAAAACCCGGTGATCATGCTCGACGAGATCGACAAGGTCGGCAGCGACTGGCGCGGCGACCCGTCGTCCGCGCTGCTCGAGGTGCTCGACCCGGCGCAGAACCACTCGTTCCGCGACCACTACCTGGAGGTCGACCTCGACCTCTCGGAAGTGTTGTTCATCCCGACCGCCAACGTCGCGGACACCATCCCTGGGCCGCTGCTCGACCGGATGGAAATCATCCGCCTCGACGGCTACACCGAAGAGGAGAAGCTCGCCATCGGACGCGACCACCTGCTCCGCCGCCAGCTGGAGCGCAATGGGCTCACCCCCGAAGAGGTGGTGGTCAGTGATGACGCCATCCGGCGCATCATCGTCGAGCACACGCGCGAAGCGGGCGTGCGCAACCTGGAGCGCGAGCTCGGACGCTTGCTGCGAAAGGTCGCAACCCAGATCGAAGGCGGCAAGGCGACCGCGCCGATCCAGGTGTCCGGTGACGACGTCAAGACCTACCTTGGTCGGGCGAAGTTCCACGAAGAAGTGGCCGAGCGGACCTCCGTTCCGGGAGTCGCGACCGGCCTGGCCGTGACCGGCATCGGCGGCGAGGTGCTCTTCATCGAGGCCGCCGCCATGGATGGCCAGAAGGGGCTCACCCTCACCGGCCAGCTGGGCGACGTGATGAAGGAGTCGGCGCAGATCGGGCTGTCCTACGTCCGCTCGCACGCGACCGAGCTCGGCATCAGCGCCGGATTCGAGGAGAAGGCGATCCACGTCCACGTGCCGGCCGGTGCCGTGCCCAAGGACGGGCCGTCCGCGGGCGTCACCATGGTGACGGCGCTGGTCAGCCTGTTCAGCGGGCGACCGGTGCGACCGACCGTGGGCATGACCGGCGAGGTAACGCTTCAAGGGAAAGTCCTGCCGATCGGCGGCGTCAAGCAGAAGCTGCTGGCCGCGCACCGCGCCGGGCTGACCGAAATCATCCTGCCGTATCGCAACGAGGCGGATCTCGATGATCTGCCGCAGAGTGTCCGGGACGCCATGACGATCCACCTCGCCAAGGATGTCCGGCAGGTGCTCGACTGGGCGCTGGAGCCGAAAAGCGAGACGCTGATCCAGGCCGCATAAGCGCTGCGATGAGTCGGGCCTTTGTCAAAGAAGGCGATTCGACGACGAGCGGATCCCTGGTAGATCGGTTCTACCAGGGATTACTCGATCTCAGCGATCCGGGCAGGGCGCTCATCGCCAAGCGGCAGCAGCAGACGTGGCTCACGGCGCAGCCGAAGCTTGAGGCCGCCCGCCACCAGGCGCTGGTCGCCCTCGGCGCTGATTCCTATCGCGAGATCTTCGATGCCGCCGCCGAGCGTGCCGGAGATCCGCCCCAGTCTGCGACCTGGTGGGCCGTCGGCGACGCGGCCACCGGCCTCGCCGCACGACGGCATTTAGATGCCGAGCAGTTCGCGCTCCTGGTCGGACCGCTCGCGGTCGCGCTTCCCTGGCTGAAGGACGCCGCCAGCCAGACCTGACTGTTAGGTCGGCGGCTTGGGCCTAGCTCCACCTGCCCGCTTTACAACTGATCGGCGAAAGTAGTCGTCGAAGAGATCGGTGTAGCGATCGCTTCGTTGGGCGTCCCAATATTCGTTGGTCAAATCGGATAGCTCGTCGGCGCCGGGAAGGCCGACGTAGGGCCTTACGACAGCAAACTCTTCGACCTGATCAAGTTCTTCGTTGCGGGCGTTCCACGCGGCAGAGTTGGCCTCAAAGACGCCCCTGGCGCGCTCCAGTACGGAGGCCGTCTTGGCCGCTCCAATGGTCTTGAGAGCCTGCGCCGCCAGCCTGGCATGACGCCCGTGCGAGTTGAGGAAGTATGCGAGAAAGGAACCCTGCGTGACTTCAAAGTCAAGCCAGTTGAGCAAGAACATGACATTGAGGGGAGGGCGAAGGCCTCCGAGAATAGTGTCCTCCTTCGCGCCATAGTGTCCGCGCATCGCCTCGTCGAGCCAGTTGAGAAGGCCCATTTGGAGATCCCCGTCGTCGAGGGTGCTCAGCAGTCGCCAGTCAGGCTCCGGCTGCGTGCTTAGCTGGCTGCAGCGTGCGCGAAGCCGGTGAAGAGTCGCTGCACCCACGGCAAGTCGTCAAGCTCTTCAGGGTGCCACTGCACCGCGATCCAAAACCGTCGATCGGGCGACTCGAGCGCCTCGATGACCCCGTCTTCCGACGTGCCGCTGACACGGAGCGACGCCGCCACGTCCTTGACCGACTGGTGATGCAGGCTGTTGACCTCGATGCTGGTCTCATCGATCAACTGCGCCAGTCGCGACCCTGGATCGAGGCGTACTCGATGAATCAGTGCGTTCCGCGCTCGACCATCCGCGTCCGAATGCTCGACCGTCGTCACTCCCTGGTGGCGGAGGTCCTGGTAGAGCGTGCCACCGAGGGCAACGTTCAGCACCTGCTGGCCGCGGCAGATGGCGAGGGTGGGCAGGTCCTCTGCAAACGCCCAGCGGGCCAGCATCAGCTCGGTGCGGTCGCGCGGCACTTCGACCACGTTGAGGTTGTCGATCGGCTCCTCGCCGTACTCCTCGGGGGCGACATCGGCGCCTCCGGGAAAGACGATGCCGTCGAGACGGTCATAGATCGCGCGTAGCCGGTCCTCGTCATCGAGGACAGGGATCAGCACCGGGGCACAGCCGGCTGCCGTCAGGGCCCGCACGTAACTCTGGTTGATGCCGAATCGCGGCGGCTTGGGCCCCGGCGGGATCGCCAACGTTGGCAGACCGATGAGCGGGAAGCGGCTCAACTCGTGAACGTAAAGGCCTTCAGGTGAAGGGCTGGCACGCGGGAGGCGCCGATGAACTCTCCGATTTGCAACTTGGTCGTCTTGCCGACGGCGACCGTTCCGTCGAGCGCTTCCAGGATGCTCTGCGTGAAGCGAAGATCCTTGACCGGTCGGGTGACCTTGCCATTTTCGATCAGGAACGTCCCGTCGCGGGTCATCCCCGTGATGATCGACAGTTTGGGGTGAACGGTCCGGACGTACCAGAACCGCGTGACCCAGATGCCACGGTTGATGCCGGATACGAGATCCGGTTTGGCGACCGAGCCCGGCTGCATGAAGAGGTTGACGGCGAACGGCCCCTCCGTATTGGGAGCCGGCAGGCCATGGCCCGTGGATTGAAGGCCCTCTTTGGTCGCCGTCATCATGTCGTATACGACTCCGGTGGCGACACCCTTCTTGATCAGATCGACACGTTGCTTGGGCACGCCTTCGAAATCAAAAGGTGATGGCAGGCCTGAGGGGTCGAGCCCGTCGTCCCAGATCGTGACGCCCTGCCCAGTGATGCGCTCGCCCAGCCGCATGAAGCTGCGCTCCTCCTCCACCGCCAGCGCGCTGAACCCGGTGTAGTTCAGGAAGTCGAGCATCTCGGCCACGGCATACTCTTCGAGCACGACCTCGTAGACGCCCGGCTCAATGGGCTGCGCGTTCTGGTTGCGTTGCGCCTTGTCGATGACTTCGTCCGCCACCTCGTTCTTATCGATGTCTGTCACGTCGATCGCCCCACGATCCGCATAGCCTGAACCTGCTTCCCCCATCACGACCGAGTTGATCGTCGCCTCGGTCGAGCGATGGTAGTGGTAGACGCCGAGCGAGTTGGCGATGGCGAACTGCTCGGCGCCGGTGCTGAAGGCGCCGAAGGCGTTGAGCCCGGCTCGCTTCGCTTTGGCACAGATCGCCTCGACGAAGTCGGCGCGCTCTTCAGGAGTCGCCCCCGCGGTCGCGTCCGACCAGGCCTCGACCGGATGGCTGTTCGCCGGCCCCGGCATGGGCACGACCTCGCCCTTTGATTGCAGGTCGGCGATGGCGATGGCTCGCTTGAGGACATCGGTGGCGGCCGCCTCGTTCATCTGATTGATCGACGCCACCCCGGTCTTGCCGTCCTTCACCACCCGGACCCGCACGCTGACGTCGCGCTCGGCGACATTCTGGTGGATGCCGTTGTTGGCGAAGCGCGTGAGCGCGCTGTCCCACTCGGTGACCATGACCTCGGTCTGCGCCGCCGGCGACGCCTGCAGCAGCCTGTCGATAAAGGCCTTGACCTCAGCCTGTTCGGTGAGTCGCGCTGTTTCCATGCTTTTCATTTCAGGATGCCGACCTTGACGTGCTGGAAGCGAGCCGGCGCCGCACCATGCGCGACGTGGGCTGTCTGCGGAGGCTGGCCCTTGCCGCAGTTGGCCAGGCCCCAGACGGACCATTGTTTGTGACCGGCGACCGCGTCGCAGGAATTCCAGAACTCCGGCGTGATGCCGGCATAGGTCGCATTCTTGAGCAGCCGGCCTCGCGTGCCGTTGACGACCTCGTAGGCGAGCTGGGTGCCGAACTGGAAATTGAGCCGCTTGTCGTCGATGCTCCAGCTGCGGTTGGTCTCCATGTACACGCCGTCTTTGGTCTCCGCGATCATCTGCTCGAGCGACGAGTCGCCCGGCTGCAAGCTGACGTTGGTCATCCGGATCAATGGAATGCGGTTCCAGCCATCCGCGCGCATCGTGCCGTTGCTCTGCTGTCCCAGGACGCTGGCGGTTTCGCGCGACGTAAGGTAGCCGACGAATAGGCCTTCCTTGATCAGGAACGATTGCTGGGCGGGCACGCCCTCGTCGTCCCAGCCGAAGGTGCCGAGACCGGTCGGGGTCAGCGCATCAGCGGTGATCGTGACCTGTGGCGAGCCGTACTGGAGGTGATTCAGTTTTTCGGGCGTCATGAAGCTGGTTCCCGCGTAGGCGGCCTCCGTCCCGAAGACGCGATCAAGCTCGGTGGGATGTCCGCATGACTCGTGGATCTGGAGCGCCGTCTGGCTGGCGTCGAGGATCAAGGTCTTGACACCACTCGGGCATTGCGGTGCGGTCAGCAACGCCACAGCCTCCTCACCGATTCGCTGACCGTGGCGATCGAGCTGCATCGCGACGACGTACTCATATCCCCCTGAACCCTGGTGCCGGCCAAAGGAGTTCGGGTAGGAACGGTTCTGAACTTCGTCCGGTGACGTCGCCGTCGCCTCGATGCCCGCTCCGCTTTCGTACAGCTCCTGCTCGATGAAGGCGCCCTCGGTCGAGGCGAACACTTTGCGCTGCCTGAGGAACTCCATCGAACCCTCGCGAATGCTGACGCCCTTGACCGCGCCCATCGCCGCATCGGCTCGCAGCAACAGGTCGACCTTTTCGCTGAGCGGCACGCTGAATGGGTCACGGTCGAGCGGAGTCCGGTAGCGGCCGCGGGAGGTGACCGGTGGCCCCAGATCGACCGGCACCGAACGGACACGCGCACTCGCTCGAGCGATCCGGATGGCACGATCGACGACCTCCTCGACCTCAGCCCGATCGAGCCGGGCGCTACCGGCGAAGCCCCAGGCGCCGTCGACGAGGACGCGAACGCCAAACCCCTCGCTGGCGTCGTCGGACACGGCGGCCAGCTGCCCATTCTTGACGATGATGTCTTGCTGTACGTGTTCGTCGAGGCGGACATCGGCATAGGTAGCGCCCTTCACCTGCGCCGCGTCGAGCGCGGCCTCGGCCAGATCTTTCATAGCGACAAGACTAGCGCCAGCAGCGTGAAGGCGGGGGAGGAGAAATTACTGGCTGATGTACCAATCGGCGGATTGGTTCATCCACCAGAATTCGTTGCCCTTGTAGCCGCCCAGCTTCTTGGTGTAGGCCTCGACGTCGACTGCCTGGTAGAGCGGAATCTCGGGGATGACGTCGGCCAGCCGCCTCTGGGCCACGATGTACTTGTCCCTCCGGTCCCCCAGCTTGACCGACAGCCGGGCCTGGTCGAGCGCCTGATCGAGCTGCGGGTCGCTGGTAAAGGTCGTGTTCTGCCCGGCGCACCCATTGGCGTCGGTTGGGATCTGGGAGCTGTGGTAGGCCGTGTACGCCAGGGAATCAGGCTCCGCTGGGTAGCTGTAGTTGTTGGTGTACATGGCGAGATCGAAGTTGTGGCTGTAGATGACCCCGCCGCCGGTGCAGGATCCGAACATCCGGCTCGCCGGGACGTTGGCGAACGGCTTGATGATCTGGATCCCGATCCCCGCGAGGTCGGAAGCGATGACGACTTCCTGTTCCTCGCGCAGCGGCAAGGTGGTCGTGATCAGGTGCAGTTGGACGCAGCGTCCCTGCGGGTCGGTGCGAAATCCCTTGCAAGGGCCGGAGGTCTGGAGCTTGTATCCGGCCGTGTTCAACAGGTCGTTGGCCGCCTTCTGATCGTACGGTGTGTGTTTGGCGTTCGGATCCAGGCACCAGGCGCCGGTCTGGATACACATCCAGGCGTCCGGAGGTACCACCGTCCGTCCGAGCAGCAACGTGTCCACGATCCGCTGCCGGTCGATCGCCATCAGGATCGCTTTTCGCAAGGCGACGTCCTTGAGGAAGGTGTTGTGCAGGTTGATGTCAAGGTGCTCAGCGGCACTGTCGAGGATCGTCACCGTGGTGACATCGCTCTGCCTGGAGAGCGATGGCAGCAACGACGGCCGCAGGTCCAGCGCCATGTCCACGGTGTTGGTGCGCAGGTCGTTGAGCTCCGTGTTCGCGTCGGCGTCGAATTTCACCCGGATCTCGTTGAGGTAGGGGCGGCCACCGGCCCCCCACCAGTGGGGATTTCTCACCAACGTCAGGTGGTCCCCGGTCACCCATTCCTTGAACATGAAGGGACCCGTGCCGACCATGACCTTGTCGAGCGTGTCCGAGCCGCTGTAGCCGCCTGGAATGCTGACCGTGACCTTGTCGTGCGTGATGTCGCCGGTCTTGGCCCAGACCTGCTGCAGCAGGTGCTCGGGCAGGACGCCGTAAGGGCCCGTTCCGAGGGTCAGGTAGGCGGCGTAGACAGTATTGAAATGAATGATGGCGGTGAACTCGTCGGGAGTATCGACGCTGTCGACCTGGTCCCAGCCGCTGGTCGATAGCAGCGGCGTCGGGTTCTTGTCGCGGTACTTGAGCCACCAGAAGTCGAAGGTCGCCTTGACGTCCTTGGAGGTGAAGGCCACCCCGTCGTGCCAGTTGACGCCGTGTCGCAGCTTCCAGGTCACGTCCATTTTGTTGACGCTGACTTTCACGTCTCCGTTTTCGAGCGTGGGGACTTCCGTGGCCAGTTCCGGAACCCAGTAATCGGACAGCTTCGGATTGGTGGGTAGTGGGTCCTGGTTGGCCTTGACGGTCAGCAGCCCTTCCATCGCCGGGTTGATGTAGGCACACGTGTGCGATGCGGCGGCGGTGATGTTGCAGGCCAGCAGGCTGTCCTGCTCCTGCCACGAGGCGACGGTGAGCTTCCCGCCCGCCTTCGGCGACGATGTAGTCGTGCTCGAACTCGGAGCGCAGGCAACCAGCATGACTGTGCCAGCGCTTGCGACCACGAGCAGGCGCAACCAGCGTCGGCTGGTTCCTGTCATATGACCTCTGGTGGCCCTGATGCTGGGCGCATTCTACGGGCGCCCACGGGAGAGGGTCAACGAAACCCGGGCTTTTCTAAGGTTTGCTAACAACGCCGACGGATAACCGCGCGCTTTTCCACGCCGGAGGGAGCTGATTTCAGTCGACCCACCAGTCGGCCGCGTTCCAGAGCGTGGTGTCGGGCGCGGGGTTGGGCATCAAATTGTGCAAGTGCGGGCTCGCCAGGACGACGAGCACCCGTTCGAAGAGCGGTAGCTCGAAGCCCAGATGCGCATAGGCGCGCTCGAAGGCGGCGTAAGCCCTGGCCCGCTCGATGGTCACGAGTGTGCTGCGGCCGCGATCGAGGTTGCGATCGAGATCCTGGTTGTTGAAGCGGCCGAAGTTCGAGCCCAGCCCCTGGTTCTGATCAGTCGGGATCTGGGATGAATGCTCGAGCGGATAGACGCCGTCTGGGTCGGGACCGATGCTCCAGGTCCACAACCCGGCCTCGTACTGGCCGCGCTCCAGCAGCCCACCCTCCGCGTAGCCACTGAAGAGTTCGCTGGGGTGAGCGTCGGTTGGGATCACCTCGGCGCCAAGTTTGCGCCAGTCCCCGATCATCTGATCGCGGATCGCGTTGCGCAAAGGGCTGCCCAGGGCCGTCACCAGATGAAAACTCAGGCGCCGTCCCTTTTTGGTGCGAATGCCATCGGGACCCACCGCCCACCCGTCGCCGTCAAGCAGTCGGGTCGCCGAGGCCAGGTCGTAGCTCACGGCGACGTTGGGATCGTGAAAGGACGCGAGCGCGCTCGGGATGGGCGAGTCAGCCAGCTGCGCCTGGCCCCGGAAGAATTTCTTGACCATCGCGGGCCGGTCGATCGCCGTACGCAACGCCTGGAGGAGCGGCGGATCGTCCTTCCATGGCGGCGGCTGGCCGGTTACCGGGTTTGGATCGGCCTGGTTGAAGGTGACCTGCTCGTAGGCAAGCTGCGATCGGTGCTGGGTCGTCGCCGATCCGGTGTTGGCCAGCGTCGCCAGCTGGTCATCGGGGATTTCCAACGCCAGCGACACCTGGCCCGCACGCGCCGCATCGACCAGCAGCCGCGAGTCCGGGTAGAGCCGGTAGATGATGCTGTCGAGGTGGGGCCGCCGTCCTGACCGACCCTGTGACCACGCGTCGTTGCGAATCAGCACGATGTGGTCGTCTGGAACCATCTCCGAGATCTTGAAGGGACCGCTGACGACATCCGGCCGGGCCCAGAAGGGGTCCCCAGCCAGCTTCTCGGGGGCAATCGCAGCCAATCGATGCTGCGGCAGGATGGCCGGAAAGAGGTTGAGATATTTCGGATAGATCCGATCGAAGTGCAGCGTGAAGCGTTGCGCGTCGTGGATGTCGACCCGCGAGATCGACCGGTAGCCGTCCGGCGAAAGAACGCCCTGGACCTGCGGGTTGACGATCACCCCCCAGGTGAACGCCACGTCATCCGCGGTTATCGGCTGTCCGTCGGACCAGCGCAACCCGGACCGCAGCCGGTAGGACACGTCCATCGTGCCGGCGGCACGGTTCCAGTTCACGTCCCCGTTTTGCAGCGTAGGGACGCGTTCGGCGAGATCAGCGATCGGCTGCAGGCTGTTGTCGAGCTTCACCAGGCCGCCGTAGAGCAGCGCGTCGACTTGCGCGGCCGGCACTTCTTCGTTGAAGAGCGGGGAAAAGTTCGTGGGGCTCTCCCAGTCCCCCACCAGCAAGGTTCCGCCCTCGTGGCGAGCGGGCTCCGGCTGGTACTGAGACCCGGAAGGGCTGGCGGTGCCCAGAGAGATCCGCGGGACCGAGGGCAGTGAACTGCAGCCGCCAAGCAGGGGCAGCAGCGCCAGGGCAACGACTGAGGCTCTAAGCGGCCCCCGGCGTGGGAAGGGCCGCGGGGCTCTAAGCGGCCCCCGGTGTGAAAAGGGCCGCGTGTTAGATGTTATCGAGGATCTTGCGGCGCTTCCGTTGGAATTCGCCTTCGGTGATGGCGCCCCGCTTGCGGAGCTTTTCCAGCTGACCCATGTTGGAGATCAGGTCCACGAGAGGCGAGGAAAGCCGCTTGCTCACATGCCGGTCTTTTAAGCCGTCGAACTCCATCGGCCTGGTGTCCCAGGTCTTTAAGTAGAAAAGCGCCTTCAACGCGGTGTAGGGG
>WNFC01002267.1_pt1 | contig 40179 bp, 36 predicted proteins | sample 5400541 | NCBI WGS metagenome assembly WNFC01 (sample SAMN13153342, study PRJNA577476) | soil metagenome | isolation source: 120 cm saprolite under Douglas fir tree site 2 hole 2 replicate 1 | place: USA:California | collected 2015-04-18 | reverse complement strand
GTTCGCGGATCGCATCGAGCCAGCCTTGCGCCACCAGGGATTTGAAGGCGGCGCGGCTCTTCGGCTGGATCAGCGCATCCTTGTCCCACGATCTGGTCGGATAAATATCGAGCTCCGTGGGCGCGACGTTGTAGTCGCCTGCCAGCACGACCGGGATGTCCTGCTTGACGAATTTCGCGGCGTGCGACTTGAGCCGCCTGAACCATTCGAGCTTGTAGTCGAACTTCGGCCCGGGCTGCGGATTGCCGTTCGGAAGGTAAATGCTGGTGACGATGATGCCGCGGACGGCGGCCTCGATATAGCGCGCCTCCTTGTCGTTGGGGTCGCCGGGCAGCTCGGTCCTGATCAGCACGGGATCGGCCTTTCGCGCCAGGATGGCGACGCCGTTCCAGGTCCTTTGTCCGCGCCAGACCGCGCCGTAGCCGGCCTTATGGATGGCATCGATCGGAAAGTCAGCGTCGGTGGACTTCAATTCCTGCAGCGCGACGATGTCCGGCTTCGCGGCGCGCAACCATCGCAGCAGGTTCGGCAGGCGCCGGTTGATGTTGTTGATGTTGAACGTTGCGACCTTCACGTCTGACAGCAGATGTCAGACGGGCGCTGCAGGTGCCGGCTCGGTCGTCGCAGGTGCGGGCTGGACCGTCGCAGCTCCGCCCTTATAGATCCGCGCATAGCGCGGACCGAGGCTGGTGAGAACCTCGTAGCCGATGGTGCCGAAATGGTGCGCAAGCTCGTCGACCGTGATGCCCTCGCCAATCAACGTCACCATATGACCGCGCCGCGCGGCGTTATGGGGGAGATCGGTGATATCGACCGCCATCAGGTCCATCGAGATGCGGCCCGCCACCGGGCAGCGTTTGCCCGCGACCATCACATCGGCGCCGCGGGTGCCGTCGTTGCTGCCGCCGGCGCGGAAATATCCGTCGGCATAACCGGCCGAGACGATCGCGAGCCGGGTCGGCCGCCGCGCGGTCCAGGTCCCGCCATAGCCGACGCTTTCGCCGCGCTCGATATTGCGGATCTGCGCGATGCGGGCCTTCAATTCGACCACCGGCTGCATCGGATTGTCGGCCTCGGGCGTCGGATTGACGCCGTAGAGCGCCGCGCCCGGCCGCACCATATCGAACTGGAATGGCGCGCCGAGAAAGACACCAGAGGAATTCGACAGCGAGGCCGGCACCCCGGAGAAAAGACTGGCGATCTCGCGGAAGGTCGCGAGCTGTTTGGCGTTGAGCGGATGATGCAGGTTCTCGGCGCAGGCTAGATGGCTCATGACCAGCGTGATGCCGTGATCGCCGGAATTGATCCTGGGAACGATGCCCAGCGCGTCCGCAACCGTGAAGCCGAGCCGGTTCATGCCGGTGTCGATATGAATGGCGGCACCGCCGGCCCAGCCGGAGCGCCGGCAAAACACATCCCATTCGGCAAGCTCATGGAGATCGCCGATCACGGGCCGGGCGTCGATGTTGGCGAACGCATCGCCGCTGTTCTGGAAGAAGCCGCTGAGCACGTAGATCGCGGCGGACGGGATGGCGGCGCGGGCGGCGCGCGCTTCATCCAGCGTGGCGACGAAAAACGTCTTGCAGCCGGCGCCGGCGAGCGCGCGGGCGACGGGACCGATCCCGCAGCCATAGGCATCCGCCTTGATCACGCCGGCGCATTCTGCCGGAACGGCGGTTTTCTCCAGCTTGCGCCAGTTGGCGGCGATGGCGTCGAGGTCGACCGTGAGCACGCCGGTAGCACTCACAGGCACGGCCGCCTGGCTGGCTTTAGGCGACAACGCGATGCTTGTCGGGATCGATTTCGGATCGGAAACGATGTTCATACCGCACTTTACGCGCGGGACGCGGGCGGTTCAACCGCGCAGCGGTACCAATCAAATCCGCTCCGGCAAATGGCTGTCCTGCGCCAGGTCGCCAAATCGCGTAAACTGGCCTTCAAACTGCAACTCGACCGTTCCGGTGGGTCCGTGGCGTTGCTTGCCGATGATGACTTCGGCCTTGCCGTGCACCAGCGACATGTCGAGCTGCCATTTTTCGTATTCGGGCGTGCCGACCCGCGGCTCCTTGTTGGCGAGGTAATATTCCTCGCGAAACACGAACATCACGACATCTGCGTCCTGTTCGATCGAGCCGGATTCACGCAGGTCGGACAGTTGCGGGCGCTTGTCGTCGCGGCTTTCGACCTGACGCGACAGCTGCGACAGCGCGATCACCGGAACGTTCAATTCCTTGGCCAGCGCCTTCAGGCTGGTGGTGATCTCGGTCACTTCCTGCACGCGGTTGTCGGAACGCTTGCCCGATCCCTGCAACAGCTGGATATAGTCGACCACGATCAGATCGAGGCCTTTCTGGCGTTTCAACCGGCGGGCGCGCGCGGTCAGCTGCGAAATCGACAGGCCGCCGGTTTCGTCGACATAAAGCGGCAGCGACTGCAGTTCGATCGAGTAGTCGCGGATTTTCTCGAAATCGGCTTCGGTGATGCCGCCGCGCCGGATCGAGCTCGACGAGATACTGGTCTGCTCGGCGAGAATACGGGTGGCGAGCTGCTCGGCCGACATTTCGCAGGAGAAGAAGCCGACGATGCCGCCGTTGATGGACTTCATGGTGCCGTCAGCCTGGACTTCGGCGCGATGGGCCTTGGCCACGTTGTAGGCGATGTTGGTGGCGAGCGCGGTCTTGCCCATGCCCGGACGCCCGGCGACGATGATCAGATCGGACGATTGCAGGCCGCCCATCTTGGTGTCGAGGTCGCGCAAGCCGGTGGCGATGCCGGACAATTTGCCGTCGCGCTGAAACGCCTTTGCCGCCATATCGACGGCGACGGTGAGGGCCTGCGCGAAGCGCTGGAAGCCACCGTCGTAGCGGCCGGACTCGGCCAGTTCGTACAGCCTGCGTTCGGCGTCCTCGATCTGGGCGCGGGGCGCGAAATCCACCGGCGCGTCGAAGGCGACGTTGACCATGTCCTCGCCGATCCGGATCAGATCGCGGCGCAGCGCGAGCTCATAGACGGTGCGTCCATAATCCTGCGCATTGATGATGGTGGTCGCTTCGGCGGCGAGGCGGGCGAGGTATTGGCCGACCGTCATGCCGCCGATGTCGGTATCGGCCGGAACGAAGGTCTTCAACGTGACCGGGGTCGCGACCTTACCCATCCGGATCAGGCTGCCGGCGGTCTCGTAGATCGTCTGATGGATCGGCTCGAAGAAGTGCTTCGGCTCCAGAAAATCCGAAACCCGATAGAACGCGTCATTGTTGACCAGAATCGCGCCCAGCAGACTCTGTTCCGCCTCGATATTGTGCGGTGCGCTCCGATAGGCCGGAGTTCCCGCGTCGGGAGCGAGCTTGAGCACGTTCGAATCAAAGGGGGCCATGGTTCTCCACTGTTCTCGGGACTTTGTCGGATACGGGGCGGGGGCGGCGATAAAGCACCACTCCCGGGCAGCGCGAAAGCGGCAGCGCGCCTTATGCCCGATTCACACATTGCGATGTGTGAATCCTGAGCAGGCCGCTCATTGCCGCTTGACGGGATTCCGCAAAGATTTCGGGCGAGGCGATTCCGTCGCCGAATGGAACTTGAGAAAATTCTGGCGCAGGCTGAACCTTTTCGCCGCATGGGATACCCATCCCATGGGCCAACGAATCCTGCGAGCCGCGATCTCAGCGCTGAATCAAATCAGGATGAGATAGATCAAAGCGATCAGGGCTGCCCCGACGCCGGTGGCGATCAAGGCATAGTCGGTACCGATGTCGCGATGCGGATCGAACGATGATGGGTACGTCTTCTGGGCCATTCCGCAGGTTTAAGACAGCCCGGCAGCGCCATTTGTGAAGTGGATCACATCTGACGGATTTTCTTAACGGCATGTTGGCCGGGAACGGGTTAGTGACGTCGGAGTTGTCAGCGGGACGAATTGGCAAGGACGGGCGATGGGCCAGCAACTTCAGTCATGGCGATCGGGAAACGGCCAGAATCTATGGCTGTCGAGGCTGATCGACGCCATGGAAAAGGTCTCCCGCCCGGAATACCGCGCGGTGCCTTGCGATCGATCGGTGCTGGCTGCCGTACGCGCGCAGCTTGCGCGTCCGGCGTCGCCATACACTTACTGCGCACCCCGATTCGGCTTGCGACACTAGATTTTCGGATCAGGGCTTATTCGCCTGCAATTTGCAGCCGAGGTCGCTTGTCCAGCTCGAGCCCGCGCAGCTTCGCCTCCTCATGGGTGATGTAATCGCGCGTCATCGGCACCACGTCCTGGCGCTTGGCGAGCTGGATCTGGAAATTCATCAAGTCCTGCTTGCGGAATGCCATTTCCGACGACGCCAGGTAAAATTCCCACATCCGCGCGAATCGCTCGTCATAGAGCCGCACCGCTTCTTCCCGCCGCGCCATGAAGCGCTCGCGCCACGCTTTCAGCGTTTCCGCGTAATGCAGCCGCAGGATTTCGATGTCGCACACCACCAGCCCGGCGCGCTCGATCGCGGGGACCACCTCGGAAAGCGCCGGGATGTAGCCGCCGGGGAAGATGTACTTCGTAATCCAGGGGCTGGTGACGTCGGGTCCGCCGAATCGGCCGATCGAATGCAGCAGCATGACGCCGTCGTCGGTAAGAAGCTCGGCACATCGCTTGAAATAGGTCTCGTAGAAGTCGACGCCGACATGTTCGAACATGCCCACCGACACGATGCGGTCGAACGGGCCGGAAATGTCGCGATAGTCCTCGAGGAAAAACTTCGCCGACGCCGCCAGGTTTTTCTCGGCCGCGCGGTCGTTCGACACCTGCAATTGCTCGGTCGATAGCGTGACGCCGGTAATATTGGCGCCGGTCATTTCGGCCAGGTACAGGCCAAGTCCGCCCCAGCCGGACCCGATGTCGAGCACGCGGTCGCCGCGCCCAACCAACAGCTTCGCGGCGAGATGGCGCTTCTTGGCGAGTTGGGCATCGTCAAGGGTCAGGTCCGGCGTCTCGAAATAGGCGCAGCTATACTGCTTGTCGGCATCGAGGAAGAGGGAATAGAGCCGCCCGTCGAGATCGTAATGATGCGCGACATTGTTTCTCGAGCGGCCGCGCGGATTGAACTGCTTGGCGCGCCTGGCCAGATAACGCAGCCACCACTGCAGCTTGGCCCAACGCGGCAATATTTCGGGCTGATCCAGCAGGATCGCCAGCGCGTCGGCGATTGAGCCATTTTCGACGACGAAAGTGCCGTCCATATACACTTCGCCCAGCGCAAGTTCGGGGTTGAAAAGAACCCGGCGTTCGGCCTCAGTGGTCAGGAATCGCACGCAGACGGGCTTGCCGATCCCGTCGCCGCAGCTGAACTTCGTCCCGCTCGCGGTCGTAAACGTCATCGCGCCGCGGCGAATGAACTGCTGCAGGAAATAACGCAACAAACGGTCCATCGAAACCACCAATTGAGCGATCCCGTGAAGGCTGACGTAACGGCGTCACCCCTCGAGGACGCGGGACACAATAGTTAGTTCCCGAGCGCCTCATAAAGAACATATGGGTGCCAGGTGTCTGTGCGCTAGTGCACTGTTCACACAGCGGATATTCGAAAAGATCGCCTTCACGCCTTTGCATCATATGTTCGCTTCCATTCGCGGCACAATCGGCTAAAAGGTGGACCGTCGCCGCCGCCAGTGTCGAATCTTAAGGCGCTGGAAGTGATTTCGGCATCTGGAGAATCATGAATGTTGAGCCGAGCGCTCAGTCTAGCGACGGTGACGCTTCTGATCGGCTGTTTTGCAGCGATCCCGGTGCAGGCGCAAAATCTAGAAGCCGGCAAGAGCCCGTCCCAGATTTTCGCAGGCACTTGCTCGGCCTGCCACAAGAGTCCCCGGGGTCTTTTAAAGACCGTTCCGGCCGGCTCCCTGCCGAGCTTCCTGCGCCAGCACTACACCACCAGCAGCGACATGGCCTCGCTGCTCAGCGCCTTTCTGACATCCAATGGGGCGGCCGATACGCGCTACGTCGGCACTCAGCCCAAGCAGGACAAGGATGCGAAGCCGGAAGCCAAGCCGGCGGGTCCGGCTGAGCAACTCGACCGGTACGGCCGCAGGCTGCGTCCCCCCGTGCCACCGCAAGACATACCCAAGCCTGAAACGCAGCCGCAACAGGCCGAACGGCCGGATGACGGCGATGAGCTTCCCCCGCAAGCCGAGCCCCGGCGTCATGGCCGCAACGCCAGGCGGCTGGCGCGGCCGTCAGAGGTGCCCGACGCCGCCAAACCTGCTGTGGAAGGTCGGGCTGCTGCCCACGCAGCGAGCGAGCGCGGCCCCGAAGGCCGCAAATCGGCTGCCAAGCAGAGGCTGAGCAAGAGGGGCAAACCGGGCGGCGAAGAGCTGCCTAAAACCGATGCAGGCAAGGCCGACGCTGCCAGGGATGAACCCCCAAAGCGCGAGCCTGCGCAGGAAGACAAGCCCCAGAACGACACCAAATACGAGGGCAGACCCGAGGGCGCGAACGCTCCGGGCGAGGGCAAGTCCGAGGCCTCCAAGACCGAGGCGCTAAAGCCGACCGGCAGCGGCGACACCCAGGCACTGCGGCCCGATTCGGTCGCGCCGGTCACACCAGCGCCGCAGGCTTCCCCAGCGGTCTCTAGCGGGACGCCAGAGCCCACGGCGGGTGCGTCGGGACCCTCGCCGCAGCCTGCGCCGCCCCCGGCGGTGACGGCCCTGGTTCCGCCCCCGGTTGCCCCGGCGGGACCGCCGGTCCCGCCGATCTCCCAATAGGTTTTGGCAAAGACGCGTCTCAACCCATGGCTGGGCTTGCCCTTTTCTGGAGTGTTACTCTAGAGTAGTGGTCTATAACCCGATCCGGGAGATGAACATGGTCGCTCGCGCCCGCCGGGATTTGCTGGCCGCCGGGCTGGCGGTGTTTGATCGTGACGGCTTTGAAGGCGCGACCGTCGCGGCGATTCGCACCCAGGCGCGGGCTTCGAACGGCAGCTTCTTCCATTTCTTCGGATCGAAGAAGGAACTGGCAGGCACCCTGTTTCTGGAAGTGCTGCAGCGCTATCACGCCGTAATGCTCGCGGCGATCGACACCTCCTTGAGCGCGCGGGAAGGCATCGGTTGTTTGATCGGCGCGCATCTTGACTGGGTGGTGAACAACCGGCGCGAAGCGCGCTACCTGTTCGAGATTTCGCGCAGCGAATGGACCGAAGATCTGCGGGAGGCGCAGCGGGCGCAGAATTCGCGTCTCGCCGAAGGCATCAAGGCGTGGTGCGCGCCGCTGATCGCGCGCGGCGAACTATTACCGATGACGCCGACGCTGTTCTTCAGCCAGATCATTGGTCCGGCGCAGATATTCTGTCGTGCGTGGCTGTCGGGCCGCGACCCTGCCGATCCCAGGCATCAGGCCGACATTCTGATCGCCTGCGCCATCCGCGCGCTGGTTGCGCCGGACGCCGCTCAGAAAACCGGAGCCATATCATGACTGCTGATCTCGACGTGAATGTCGGCGTGAATCTCGACATGAACCTCGACCTGGATATCGATTTGGACTTCGCCCCGATCGCAAAGCGAATCCGCGAGAGCGTCGGCCGGCAAGGCTTCATGACCCATGTCGGTGCGGAGCTGTCAGAACTGGCGCGCGGGTCATGCACGCTGGCAGTCGATCGGCGGCCGGAGCTTTTGCAGCAGCATGGCTTGTTCCACGGCGGCGTCACCGCCTTTCTGGTGGACAATGCGACGACCATTGCCGCGGCGACGTCGCGCGGCCAGCCGGCGCTGACGGCAGAATACAAATTGAATTTGTTGTCGCCCGCGGCCGGCGATCGCCTGATCTGCCGCGCGCGCGTGATCAAGCCGGGACGGCAGGTCGCGGTGGTCGCCGCAGATGTTTTTTGTCTGATGGACGGGGTTGAGAAACACACCGCAACCGCATTGGCGTCGATTGCGATGCTCACGGCCGAAGTATCAGCCAAAATCCCAAGCCCGGCCTGAGAGGGCCGGGCTTGGGCGTTCAACGCGACGCAAGCGGCGTTACTTGTCGGTAGCTGTCTCTTCCTGCGGCTCCGCGTCGTCGCGACGGGCTTCCGGGTCGAAGAATTCGCCGGCGGCGGCGAGCGCTTCGGCGGCCGCGTCCTGATCTTCCTGACGGGTAGAGATGTCCTCGCCGCGGTTGATGCGTTCGGCCTCATCGGCACTTCGCGCAACCGTCACGGTGACGCCGACCTCGACTTCCGGATGCACGGCGATGGCGATCTTGTGCCTGCCGATGGTCTTGATCGGGGCGTCCAGCATGATCTGGCTGCGGGCGATGGCGACGCCATCGCTCTCGAACGAGGCGATGATGTCGCGAACGGTCACCGATCCGAACAACTGGCCGGTTTCGGAAGCCTGACGCAGCACCACCACGTTGCGGCCGTCGATTTTCTCCGCGACCTTGGTTGCCTCGCCCTTGGCCTGCAGGTTGCGGGCCTCTAGCTCGGCCTTCATGCCGTCGAACTTGGCGCGATTGTCCGAGGTGGCGCGCAGCGCCTTGCCGCGCTTCAACAGAAAATTGCGGGCAAACCCGTCCTTGACGCGGACGACTTCGCCCATCTGGCCGAGTTTGGCGACGCGCTCCAGCAAAATGACTTCCATATTCGTTCTCCTTTGAGGTGATGAAGTGACAGGGGTGCGTTAAAGTGAGAGTCAGGACGCGGGGATCGGCGGCGGCCTCCGCTGCAGGTAGCGCTGACGAAATCCGAAAATGGCGTCGGCAAGACCGAGAGCCACCATCGCCAGGATGGGCCAGCCGATCACCATCACGAGGACGTAGGTGCAGCACAGCCAGATCGCGCGGTTTTTCGACGCCAGCGTCAGCGTGTGCAGCACCGCGAAGCCGGTGAACGCGTAGGCCATCATCAAGGCTGCAGTGACAATCTGCCCCAGGATCGCAAGCAGCCCGCCGGCAAAACAGAAGGCGATAGCAACGCACAATGCGGCGAGCGTCATCGGCGGCAACGCTGCGCTTTTCAGGTCGGGCCAGGGCCGGTGCAATCGTGCCGATGTCGCCGTGATTTTCGCGGCGAGCCAGAGATTGAGCGTCAGTGTCAGCACGGCGACGAGCGCGGCGGCAGCCGGCGCGATGCTCACCAGCGCATCGATCCTTTGCTCGACTTCGGCTGACGTAGCCGGGTCGCTCTGACCGATGATCCGCAGCAAGCCCCGCCGCAGCGCGCCGGTGATGGTGGCTGCGTCAGAGCCAAGCGTGAGCAGAGCTGCCATCGTGGTCAGCGCGGCAAAGCCAGCGACCCAGATCAGGATGCGGCCGACCGGATACCACTCCAGATCAGGCGCAACCGGCGACGCGCCGTTGCCTGATGAGGCGCTATTGGCCGCGGGCCGCCCGAGCAGGGCGAGATGCCCAAGCCACCAGGCGGGCAGCGCGACCGTGAGGACAAACGCGATGCAGTAGGGAAGGCCGAAGATCGCGCCGAGACCGGTGGCCGCACTGATGCCGCCGATGGTGGCGCTGAGCGGTCCCCATCCGAGCGCCGCCATCATCAGCGGCAAAGGCGCCAGATAAAACAGCAGCAACGAGATCAGCGCGCCCGAGACGATCGAGGCGAACATCAGCGCCGACGCGCAGCCGGCCGCCATGGCAATGAGAACGATCGCGATCATCAGCTGTCCCGCTCCTTTCGAGCGGTTAGAGGTTTCAAGAACCCCAACCATCGGCAACCGGACGACCCGGGAGCCTTATGAAGATCTTCAATCCGCGGCGTGAACGCGGCGGATTGAAGAGTTTTTTAGCGAATGACGTAAGGCAGCAGACCGAGGAAACGCGAGCGCTTGATGGCGCGCGCGAGTTCACGCTGCTTCTTGGCGGAGACGGCGGTGATGCGTCACGCTGCTTCTTGGCGGAGACGGCGGTGATGCGGCTCGGCACGATCTTGCCGCGCTCGGACACGTAACGCATCAAAAGCTTGGAATCCTTGTAGTCGATCTTCGGCGCATTCGGACCCGTGAACGGGCAGGTCTTGCGACGGCGGAAAAACGGACGGCGTGCACCAGCTTCGGCCATGATTCTTACTCCTCAACCACTGCGTCAGCGTCTTCGCGCGGACGGCGTGGACCACGATCGCCGCGGTAGCCGCCACCATCACGGTCGCCTCGGAAGCCGCCCTCGCGGTCGCCACGGAAACCGCCGCCACGGTCGTCGCGATCGCGGTCGCGATCGGCCTTGCGCATCATCGCCGAGGGACCTTCCTCATGCTCCTCGACGCGAACGGTGAGATAGCGGATCACGTCTTCGCTGATCCGCTCCTGGCGCTCAACCTCGGCGACCGCCGCCGAGGGGCCATCGATGTTCAGCAGCACGAAATGCGCCTTGCGATTCTTGTTCATCCGATAGGTGAGGGAGCGTACGCCCCAGTTTTCCATCTTCACGACCTTGCCGCCGAGCTGCTCGACGATGCCGGTCATCTGGGTGGTCAGGTCTTCGACCTGCTGGGTGCTCGCATCCTGACGCGCGAGAAAAACATGCTCATAAAGAGGCATGGGTGTCCTTTCCAATGTTGGCGCGGTTCCCGGCGGCAAGCCCTTCGAACCCTTCGGAAAGGACTCGATATGCTCAGAAGGCGGAAGCACGGGACGACGGACCGACTGGCCCTGCCACATCAACATCGCCGATAAGGTGAAATTGCTGAGACCGTCCGTTCAGCTCCCGGCCGGGATCCACGGATAGCGCGGTTTATAAGGATTTTGACCGCGATGGCAAGGGAAAGCGAGCGGCTCGGCGGCGGCGCCCGGTGGCTGGGAACCGGCGGCGGCTTGACACAACCCGCTCCTGCGGTGTCTTTCGGCCCAACTCAAGGGATTCAGGGACGTTTGGGGACGCCGATGACGGCAGCATTCACTTTTCCGGGGCAGGGCTCCCAGGCGGTCGGCATGGGCAAGGCGTTGGCGGAGGCCTTCCCGGCCGCCCGCGCGGTGTTTGATGAGGTCGATGCCGCGCTCGGCGAAAAGCTCACCGCCGTGATCTGGGACGGCCCGGCCGAGACCCTGCAGCTCACCGAGAACGCCCAGCCGGCATTGATGGCGGTATCGATCGCAACCCTGCGTGTGCTGGAGACCGAAGCCGGCTTCTCGGTGGCGCGGGACGCCGCGTTCGTTGCGGGACATTCGCTCGGCGAATATTCCGCGCTCGCGGCCGCCGGCAGCCTCAGCATCAGTGATACCGCGCGGCTGCTGCGCATCCGTGGCCTTGCCATGCAGAAGGCGGTGCCGGTGGGTGTCGGCGCGATGGCTGCGTTACTCGGTCTGGATTATGAGGCGGCGGTTGCGGTTGCGATCGAGGCCGCGCAGGGCCAGGTCTGCCAGGCCGCCAATGACAATGGTGGCGGGCAGGTCGTGGTCTCCGGCGACAGGGCCGCGGTCGAGCGCGCGTTGGAAATCGCCAAGACCAAGGGCGCCAAGCGCGCGATGTTGTTGCCGGTGTCGGCGCCGTTTCATTGCCGGCTGATGCAGCCGGCGGCCGATGCGATGGCCAAAGCGCTGGCTGATGTCAGCATCAGGCAACCGGTTTCGCCATTGGTGTCGAACGTGCTGGCCGCGTCGATTACCGATCCTGGCGAGATCCGCCGCCGCCTGATCGAACAGGTTACAGGAACCGTGCGCTGGCGTGAGTCGGTGGCCTACATGGCAAGCCAGGGTGTCACACGGTTTTTCGAAATCGGCGCCGGCAAGGTGCTCAGCGGGCTGGTCAAGCGCATTGCCGATGGCGCGATTGGGATTTCGGTCGGCGGGCCAAATGATATTGCCTCGGCAAAACAGGCGCTCGCTGCCGCGCAGACAGCCTGAGCGAGGAGGAAGACCAAGATGTTCGATTTGACTGGCAGGACGGCGCTCGTCACCGGCGCGACCGGCGGCATCGGCGGCGCGATCGCGCAAGCGCTGCACGCGCAAGGCGCGACGGTGGCCATTTCCGGAACGCGGCGCGAGGTGCTGGACACGCTCGCGGGCAAGCTGGGCGAGCGGGTTCATGTGCTGCCTTGCAATCTCTCGGACTCCGCCGAGGTCGAGGCGCTGGTTCCGTCTGCAGAAAAGGCCATGGGCCAGGTCGACATTCTCGTCGCCAACGCCGGCATCACCCGGGACAATCTGTTCGTGCAATTGCGCGACGAGGACTGGGACGAGGTCATCAAGGTCAATTTGACGGCGACCTTCCGCCTGGCACGGGCCGCGACCAGGCTGATGATGCGCAAGCGCTTCGGCCGCATCATCGCGATCACGTCGATCGTCGGCGTCACCGGCAATCCGGGGCAGGGCAATTATGCGGCGTCGAAGGCTGGACTGATCGGCATGATCAAGACGTTGGGGGCCGAGTACGCCAAACGCAACGTCACCGCCAATTGCATCGCCCCGGGATTTATTGCGACGCCGATGACGGACGCACTTAACGACAAGCAGCGCGAAGCGATTCTTTCAAAAGTTCCTGCGGCGCGGCTTGGAACGCCCGAGGATATCGCTGCGGCGGCGGTCTATCTCAGCTCGAACGAAGCAGCCTATGTCACCGGGCAGACAATTCACGTCAATGGTGGAATGGCCATGATTTGAGCCGGCCGCGACCGCCCCGTGGCGGGGCGAAGGGCCGTTTCCGAGGACCGATTGAGGCTTATAGTCAAGGCTTGGGAAGTATGATAACCGAACCACTAACGGACAAGCAAAGAACGCCATTGCAGGAATTTGAAACCCTGTATATTGGCGGTGCGGAGCCTGCCCGTCGTTCGCCGTGGCCTTTTGTCGGCTATGACGGGGCCAAATCAAGACTATGCGCGATTGCGAAGAGAGTTTAACGACCACGATGGCTCGTATCGTCTTGGGGTCGGGTCCAATGGAACAAGCACGAGGTTGAACGATGAGTGAGATTGGCGAGCGAGTTAAGAAGATTGTGGTCGAACACCTTGGTGTTGAACCCGAAAAAGTGGTCGACAACGCGAGCTTCATTGACGACCTCGGCGCCGACAGCCTCGATACCGTCGAGCTCGTGATGGCGTTTGAAGAAGAGTTTGGTTGTGAAATTCCCGACGATGCCGCCGAGACGATCTTGACCGTCGGCGACGCCACAAAATTCCTGGAAAAGAACGCGAAAAGCTGACGCCCCCGCGCGGTGCCGACGAAGCCGGACGGGCCGTGGTTGAGCGGTCCACCGGTTTCTTGTTGTGGGCGGCGAATTGTGGGCTGGAGTGCTGGATATGAGGCGGGTTGTCGTCACGGGCCTCGGCATGGTGTCGCCACTCGGCTGTGGCGTGGAGCCGACCTGGAAGCGCATCCTCAACAGCGAGAGCGGTGCCAAGAAGATCGACACCTTTGACGTCTCCGATCTGACCAGCCGGATCGCCTGCGTGATTCCGCGCGGCGATGGCACCGGCGGCACGTTCAACCCCGATCAGTGGATGGAGCCGAAGGATCAGCGCAAGGTCGACGATTTCATCATCTTCGCAATGTGTGCGGCGCGTCAGGCGCTCGATGACGCCAATTGGCATCCTTCCACCGAAGAGGATCGTTGCGCCACCGGCACGATGATCGGTTCGGGGATCGGCGGCCTGTCCGGCATTGCCGATACGGCGCTGCTTCTCAAGGAGCGCGGCCCGCGCAAGATATCGCCATTCTTCATTCCGGGGCGTCTGATCAACCTTGCCTCGGGTTATGTGTCGATCGAGCACGGCCTCAAGGGCCCCAACCATGCGGTGGTCACCGCTTGTTCGACCGGCGCTCACGCGATCGGCGATGCGGGCCGGCTGATCGCGCTCGGCGATGCAGACGTGATGGTGGCTGGCGGAACGGAATCCCCGATTTGCCGGCTATCGATGGCCGGATTTTGCGCGTCTCGCGCGCTATCGACCGGCTTCAACGATACCCCGGAAAAAGCATCGCGCCCCTACGACAGGGATCGCGACGGTTTTGTGATGGGGGAAGGTGCCGGCATCGTGGTGCTTGAGGAATACGAGCACGCGAAAAAGCGCGGCGCGAGGATATATGCGGAGGTGATCGGTTACGGCCTATCCGGTGACGCCTACCACATCACATCTCCGACGCCGGACGGTGATGGCGCGTTCCGCAGCATGACCGCCGCCATGAAGCGCGCAGGGATCACTTCTTCCGATATCGACTACATCAACGCGCATGGAACCTCGACGCAGGTCGGTGACGAAATCGAGCTCGGTGCGGTGGAACGGCTTTTGGGCAACGCCGCCTCCAGGGTGTCGATGTCGTCAACCAAATCGTCAACGGGACATCTGCTGGGTGCGGCGGGAGCGATCGAGTGTATCTTCAGCGTTCTTGCGATTCGCGATAACATCGCGCCGCCAACCATCAATCTGGACAACCCGTCGATGGAAACGGCCATCGACCTCGTGCCGCAAACGCCGCGCAGGCGCGAGATCAATGTCGCGCTGTCGAATTCGTTCGGTTTCGGGGGCACCAACGCATCCGTAATCATGCAGCGCGTCGCCAACTAACGCTTCATATGAAGTAGAGTCCACCGATTCGCCGCATTCGGTGATGAATCCTAAGAATTGGGCGTAGACTATCGGCCGGCGCGGAAGTTTCGTGAGGCTACGATTGAACCGACAGGATTTAGGTTGCATCGATGAGTGAGAGGCCGCCCATTTCGCCAAGGAGTCCGCGCGCCGCGCTGGAGCCCGAGCGGGTCCCGCCGCCGCCGAAGCGCTCCGAACGCGCCCGCAATCCGTTCGTCGTCGTCGGCAATGCCATTATTACCATCGTGCTGGTCTTAATGATCGGCGCGGGCGGTGTATACGTCTACGGCAAACAGAAGCTCGAGGCCCCGGGACCGTTGCAGGACGACAAGGTCGTCAACATTCCGGCGCGCGCGGGAATGACCGACATTGCCGATATCTTGCAGCGCGAAGGCGTGATCGATAACAATCGCTGGGCGTTCATCGGCAGCGTTTTTGCGCTGAAGGCGCGCTCTGAGCTCAAGCCCGGCGAATACTCGTTTCAGAAGAACGCAAGCCTGCGCGATGTCATTGGCACCATCGTCGAAGGCAAGGTGGTCCAGCACTCCGTCACGATACCGGAAGGCCTGACCTCCGAGCAGATCGTTACCCGGCTTTCGGAGAACGACATTTTTGCCGGTGCCGTCCGCGAAATGCCGCGCGAGGGTACATTGCTGCCGGAGACCTACAAATTTCCGCGCGGCACGACGCGCGATCAGGTGCTTCAGCGCATGCAGCAGACGCAGAAGCGGGTGCTGGCCGAAATATGGGAACGCCGCAATCCGGACATTCCAGTCAAGACGCCGGAGCAGCTGGTAACGCTGGCCTCGATCGTCGAGAAGGAAACCGGCAAGGCGGACGAACGCAGCCGGGTCGCCGCGGTGTTCGTCAATCGGCTGCGGCAAAGGATAAAGCTGCAGTCCGATCCGACCATCATCTATGGGCTGGTTGGTGGCAGGGGAACGCTGGGTCGGCCGATCAAGCGCTCCGAAATTCAGCAACCGTCGCCTTATAACACCTACGTGGTTGAGGGCCTTCCGCCAGGGCCGATCGCCAATCCCGGGCGCGCCTCGCTGGAAGCCGCGGCCAATCCGGCGCGCACCCGCGACCTGTTCTTCGTCGCGGACGGCACCGGCGGTCATGCCTTTACCGAGACCTACGACCAGCACCAGAAGAACGTCGTCAAGCTTCGCACGATGGAAAAGCAGATTCAGAACGACACTGCCGAACCTACCGACGATCCGCAGCCGCCTGCGGCGGGCGGCCCGGTCGACGCCGCCCCCACGGCCACGACAAAGCCAGCGCCGCCGAAAAAGCCCGCCCGCAGCGCTGCCCCGGCCCGGCAGGGCGCGGCACAGTCGACGGCGGCGCCTCCGGTGGTCCAGCAATAGCGTAAGCGTGCCGGCGGCAGGCCGGAACCGAATTCCACATTGGTCGAAAACGCAGCCAAGTAGTAACTTAGCGCGCATCTCGTTCGCAAAACCGGTATCCACTTTTGCGGAATCGGCGCTAAGGTTGCGGCAGTTTCTGGCTTGCGAATCTCATATCCGTTCCTTTCGGAGAACTTCACGCGATGGCGCTGTCGAGCATGACTGGTTTTGCCCGAAGTAACGGCGCCAGCGGACCATATGCGTTTGAATGGGAATTGAAGTCGGTCAACGCCAAGGGGTTTGATCTGCGGATGCGGCTGCCACCCGGATGGGACGATCTCGAGGCCTTCGCCAAGAAGCGTGCTGGCGAGGTGCTGTCGCGGGGTACGGTGTACGCCAATCTGAACGTCAAGCGCGCCAACGCGGTCTCGACGATCCGGATCAACGAGGAGGTGCTGGCCTCGATCGTAAGGGTCGCAGGCGTACTCGCCGGCAAGATCGATGCGGTCGCGCCGAGCATCGACGGACTGCTGGGGATCAAGGGTGTCATCGAGGTTGTCGAGCCGGAAAGCGACGAGACCGAAGACAAGGCTGCGAAGGCTGCCGCCGCGGCGGCATTCGAGCAGGCGCTCGCGAATCTTGTCGAGATGCGCCAGCGCGAGGGCGTGACGCTCGGGCAGATCCTCATGCAGCGCATGGACGAGATCGAGAGCCTGGCGAAGAAGGCCGAGGCCGCTCCCGGCCGCAAGCCCGACGCGATCAGGGCACGGCTTGCCGAGCAGATCGAAGCATTGCTCGAATCGTCCGATCGCTTCGATCCCGACCGACTCAATCAGGAAGCGATCATGATCGCGGCAAAGGCCGATATTCGCGAAGAATTGGATCGGATCGCCTCGCACATTTCGCAGGCCCGCGAAATGATCGGCAAGGGCGGGCCGGTGGGACGGCGGCTCGATTTCCTGGCGCAGGAATTCAACCGCGAGGTCAATACCTGTTGCTCCAAGTCGAACGATCTCGAACTGACCAACGCTGGTCTTGAGATGAAGAATGTGGTCGAGCAATTCCGCGAACAGGTGCAGAATCTGGAGTGAACCATGACGGCTGGCGGCCATGGCTTCGACGGGGTTGAGCGGCGCGGACTGATGTTCGTGCTGTCATCGCCGTCGGGCGCGGGGAAGACCACGCTGTCGCGGTTGCTGATCGAACGGATTCCCGGTCTGAAGATGTCGGTATCCGCGACCACGCGGCCGATGCGGCGCGGCGAGGTCGAGGGCCACGACTATCTGTTCGTCGACCAATCCAAATTCGAACGGATGGCAACACGAAACGAGTTGCTCGAATGGGCCGTCGTGTTCGAAAACCGCTACGGTACGCCACGTGCCCCAGTCGAAGCAGCCTTGTCGGCAGGTCAGGACGTGCTGTTCGATATCGACTGGCAGGGCACCCAGCAATTGCGGGAAAAAGCGCGGGCGGACGTTGTCAGCGTTTTCATCCTGCCGCCATCAGCCGCCGACCTGGAAAAACGCCTGCACTTCCGCGCGCAGGATTCCGATGACGTGATCCGGGGACGGATGAGCCGCGCCAGCCACGAAATGAGCCACTGGGCGGAATACGATTATATCGTCATCAATCACAATATCGATGACGCGTTTGCCGAAGTGCAGTCGATCCTGAAGGCTGAGCGGCTGAGGCGCGAACGCCGTACGGGCTTGACGACGTTCGTGCGGGAATTGCAGCGGCAATTAGAGAAATAGCCCGACGCTTGGTTGGCGCTGTTTTTTGCCTTTGCCACTTTTGCGAGAAAAATCCCGCAACAATTCCGCAATCCGGTCGTCCGGGTCATTGACCTCATCGAGGTCGCGAGGGAAATCCGGTCGCGGGGGGAGAGCGTCCGCTCCGGGATAAACCCGCGACACGGTCCTGCCACCGGTAGCTGCCGATTTCCAGATGGCTCCTCGGCGCCCACGACCTCTGCGACTTGCAGGGCGTCGGGGGCCAACGAACTTGAAAATTACGCGTCCCAACAGGCCCGCCAGCGCCAGCGCTCCCATCATTGCAGCCAACAGCATCTGCACGGGATAGGCCGAAGTCGTTGATGACAAATCTGCCGCGAACTGGCCGGCAGCGAGGGGCGGCGAGGGCGGTTGGGTCGGCGCGGCTGCGCCCAGATTCGTGTCGGAATCGACCTTATTTGCCATGGGACTATTTGAATTCGCCATGGGACCATTTGACACCGAACTACTTGGCATCGGATTGGCCAGGGGGGTCGGACTGGTCAGGAAAGTTGCACTGTTCGCCGAGTCCGCTTCCGACTGACCTAGCCAGCGCGCACCGACAACCGTTTGCGGTATCTCCGCAACTGGCGGTTTTGTATCCCTGTTCATTGCGCTGACCGCCACATCCGCCGAGGTCAGCCGATTGCCTTGGTTCGGCTGTTCGATACGTCCCTGCGTGGGTAGTTCGGCGCGAGCTTCCGCTATCGAACGCTGGAATGGGGCGACTACTTTCGGCGAAACCGGCTTTGCTGCGGCTTGAGACGGCTTTTCGTCGTCTTCCTTGAGATACCAGCAATGACGTTTGGTGACGCGATCGATACGATAATACCAATGGCCGCCCTGCGGCGTCTGGTCCTTCGGGCTGGAAAGGCACTCGTCGTCCGCCCCCGCCGCGCTGTCTGAAATTGTCGTTAGCGGCGCACCTACAACGAGGCTGGCGAAAATCGCTGACGCGAATTTCGCGGTTCGGCTTGACATACACATCTCCGGCTTACGCTACGCAACACTCCGTGTAGCAAGTCTCCGCAAAAACTTGGGTCGTAATGAGCCGCAATTCCGGACAGCATAAGGCTTAATTCGGGCTCGCATCTGCCGCCGCGAGGCCGGAAATATTTCAAGAAACAACAGCTGGCGCCGGGCCGCGATAACGCGTCGCGGTGGTTGTCCCGAAGCGAAATTACTCGCTTGCGAGTACGTCGCTGAACAGCACGTAGCGCTCGCCATCAAAACGCACCAGCCGCATTTGTTTGATCGGGCGCAGGTCCGTCGAACTGGTCTTCAGGCGGATCCCAGGCAGCAGCAACGGCAGCTCCATGTCGAGATGGGAAGCCTGCTTCATGATATTTTCGCGGGTAAGATTGTCGCCGCATTGTCTCAGCAGCTGGACCACCGCGAAACCGACATTGTAGCCGTAGGGAGCGTAGTAGTCGCTTCTGTCGACGCGCGGGTTGTATTTGTCCATCCAGACGTTCCAGGCCTGCATTGCCGGATCGCCTCGCCACTGCGGGTCGGCCGGGTCCTTTTGATAGGCCGCGGAAACGATGCCTTTTGCCGCTGCGAACCCGGCCGGCTTGATCGCGCCCGCAATCGACGAACCGACGCTGACCACGAATTCCTGCGGGTGCCAGTCGATGTCATAGGCTTTGCGAATGGCTTGGGCGGAGAATTTAGGCACCGTGACAATGAAAAATACATCCGCGCCCGAGGCCTTCAGCGAAACCACCTGGGAATCGATAGTCGGATCGCTCGTGTTATAGGTCAATGACGACACGATCATCGTCGATGCCTTGTCACCGAGCGCGCGCTTGAATCCCAAGAGATAGTCGCGGCCAAGATCGTCGTTCTGCGACAGGATACCGATCTTCGCGCCGGGCTTCACCGAGAGCCCACCGGATTGACGAGAAACAGCACCTCGTCGCTTTCGATGAGGCGCCTGATCTGCTCCACCGTCTTGGGCGGGCTGTATGCGTCGTCGAGGCTGATGTAGTTGATCTTGCGGCCGTTGACGCCGCCCTGTTCGTTGACCATCGTGAAATAGGCCGTGGCGGAGACCGCACCGGCCGAATAAGCCGATGCCGGGCCGCTATACGGCGTGGTGGTTCCGATCTTGATTTCGGTGTCGGTGACGCCGGGGCCGTATTGCTTCTGCGCCAAGGCCGGCGTCGCGGCCAGGATCAGCGCAAGCGCCGCCAAAGCGCATGGTGTCGAACGATTCCTCCAAGCCATTCAAGTCCTCCCTGTCAAGCGAGGCTTACATGGCACTCTGCCTCTTTTGGCGAGGCTTAAGAGATGCTCTGCCTCAGTTCTTCAGCACGATACGCCCCACGACTTTTCCGGCCCGCAATTCGTCGATCCATTTCTGGACGTCGCCCATGGGCTCTTCCTTCATCGGCGTGGGCTTGATCTTGCCGGCGCGCGCGAGCGCCATCAGCTCATTTGCCTCGGCCAGCGTTCCGACCATGAAGCCTTCGATGGTCATACGCTTGTAGATCCATTGCACCATTGGCAGGCTGAAATTACCGCCCATCAGTCCGGACACCACGATCTTGCCGCCACGCGCGACCACGCCGACCGCAAAGGCCATCGATTTCTCGTTGCCGGCAAAATCGACGACTGCATCGAAGCCGCCCTCGGTTTCCTTGACGATGCGTTTGACCACGTCTGCTTCCGAGGGATCGTAGGCGACATCCGCGCCATTTTTCAACGCCGACTCGCGCGCGGCGGGGCTCAAATCAGCGACCGTGATTTTCTGCTTGAACATGGCTTGCGCGAACGCCAGTCCCATCATGCCGACGCCGCCGAGGCCGATCAGCAGCAGGTTGCGCTGCCGCGGCCGGTCGACCAGGCGCTTCAGCGCGCCATAGGCGGTCACGCCGGAACACATCAAGGTTGCCGCCTGATTGACCGGCAGCGGATCGTAATCCAGCAGGTACTTTGCGTCCGGCACCAGCACATGGCTGGCGAAGCCGCCGTCGACGGCAACACCGAGAAAACGCTGCTTGACGCACAGGTTCTCGTCGCCGTTGAGACAGTCGCGGCATTGGCCGCAGCCGATCCAGGGGAATACCGCTTTTTTCGCGCCGATCAGGTCCTTCGAAACATCCGGACCGACTTCCTCGACGATCCCGGCGATCTCATGTCCGAGCGTAAATGGCAGCGTCATGCCACGCGTGGTGTCGAGCTTTTTGCCGCCGCCGAGGTCAGCGTAACCGTCCTGAATATGAAGGTCGGAATGGCACAGCCCGCAACGTTCGATCCGGACGAGGACTTCCTTGCCTTGCGGTTTCGGCGTCTCGATGATGGTTTCACACAACGGCGCATCGAATTTGACCAATGACTGGCGTCGCATCAGCGCCATGGTATTTTCTCCTTAAGGGACGTTTATTTTTGTGTTTCGTATATCGGTCAATTCGCGGGCCATGGCAACAAAGCCGCTCACCGGAACGGTTTCGGCGCGCCGCGTCAAGTCGACATGCGCTGCCGTCGCCAGTCGGGCCGGGTCGACGGCCAATGATTTGAGGCTTTGCCGCAGCATTTTCCGCCGCTGGCCGAACGCCGCGGCGGCCACCAGCTCCAGCGCCCGGCGCTCGCACGGCTCCGGCGCGCCGCGGGGCACCAATCGCACCACAGACGAAGTGACTTTGGGCTGCGGCACGAACGCCGCGGGAGAAATGTCGAACAGGATTTTTGTCTCAGTGCGCCAGTTCGCGAGCACGGCCAGCCGTCCATAGGCTTCGTCATTCTCGCGCGCGACGATACGCTCCGCTACTTCGCGTTGAAACATCAGCACCATCATGTCGTACCAGGGCGGCCATGGCTCGATCGACAGCCAGTCGATCAACAGCGCGGTCGCGATATTGTAGGGCAGGTTGGCGACGATTTTCGCAACTGTGCCGCCGAGCAGCGGCCGTGGGTCGAAATGCTGCGCGTCGGCGCAAATAATCTCTAGCCGTCCCGGATATCGGCTTGAAATCTCTTCGAGCGCCGCCAGTGCGCGCTGGTCGCGCTCCACCGCGATGATGCGCCGCGCGCCGAGCGCCAGCAACGCGCGCGTCAGCCCGCCCGGACCGGGCCCGATCTCGATAATCGTCGCATCCTCGAGCGGGCCCGCGGCGCGCGCGATCCGTGCGGTGAGGTTGAGGTCCAGCAGGAAATTCTGGCCAAGCGATTTTCGAGCCGAGAGGGAATGCCGGCGAATGACCTCGCGAAGCGGCGGAAGGTCATCGATCGCGCTCATGCCGGTTGCGCGGCCGCCATGCGGGCGGCGAGGCGCAATGCCGCGACCAGGCTCGACGGATTGGCGCGTCCGGTGCCGGCAATGTCGAAGGCCGTGCCATGATCCGGCGATGTGCGAATGAACGGCAATCCCAAGGTGACGTTGACGGCGTCTTCGAATGCCAGCGTCTTGACCGGGATCAGCGCCTGATCGTGATACATGCAGATCGCGCAGTCATAGGTCTTGCGCGCAGCGTCGTGAAACATGGTGTCGGCCGGCAGCGGTCCCCTGATCTCGATGCCTTCGGCGCGCAGCATTTCGACGGCCGGTGCAACGATCGTGTGTTCCTCGGTGCCGAGCGAGCCCTCTTCGCCGGCGTGGGGATTGAGACCGGACACCACAAGGCGCGGGTTGGCGAAGCCAAAGCGCGCTTTCAACGCCGCGGCCACGATGCGGACCGTGGTAACGATCAGGTCAGTCGACAGCTGCGCGATCGCCTCGCGCAGCGAAATATGGATCGTTACGGGCACGACGGCGACAGCAGGGGACCACAGCATCATCACCGGCTGCGGCGTGTGGCGATCGGTGGCAGCGAGTTCGGCGAGAAACTCGGTGTGGCCGGGATGCCGGAAGCCGGCGCGGTAGAGAACGCTTTTGGCGATCGGATTGGTGACGACCGCACTGGCTCGGGCGCCGATCACGTCGTCAACCGCCTGACGAATCGAGGCCAAGGCTGCGTCGGCACTGGTGTGGTCCGGCTGGCCTGGTTGTGCGGTCGCCCTGTGGCCGGTGGCCACGACCGGCAACGCATCGGCGAATGCATCGAATGCATCCTCGGGGCGAACCTCGGCGAGCCTGATCTTCAGCCCGAGAGTATTCGCCCGGTGGCTGAGGAAGTCGCGATCGCCGAGCAGGTAGAACGCCGGGAGCTTCAGCTCATTGCGGCGCAGCCACGCTTTGATGGTGATATCAGGCCCGATACCCGCGGGTTCGCCTAGGGTCAGCGCGAGGGGCTTAGCCATCGTCAACGATATTCGATCATCGCGGCTTTGCGGACTTCCTGCAGATACGATTTCGACTTGGCTTCGTATTTTTCGGCATACATCTTCTCGCGGATTTCCTTCTTCATCGGCGTGTCGATGGTGGTCGGCTTCCTTCCGCACAGGGCAACCATCTCCACGCCCTGTTTTGTCACCTCAGGCGCGGTTAAATGGCCGATCGTGGTCTTGTCGAGCACTTCTCGAAGAACGGCTGGTATATCGGCGGAAGTCTTGGTCACGGTCTCGCGTATCGCTGCATTTTGCATGGATTTGAAAAAAGCGTTGGCCTCATCGCAGGTCTGTACCCGGCTGCGCAGGGCTTCGGCTTCCTTGACCCTGGCTTCGATGGCGGAATGTGCGGATCCGCGCGGGACGATCAAGACGATCGGACGCATTTGATACTCGAAGCTTTCGGTCTCCTTTTTGTCCTCGCCGCCCTTGACCTGAACGGCGGCGGCGACGTCCTTCTCGCCGACCTGCAGGCTCTCCTTGTATCGCCCGCGGACCAGACTGGTCCAAACCATCTCGGCCTTCATACGGGCCTTCAGCGTTTCGGCCCGAACGCCCTGGCTTTCGAGAGATTTGGCGAGCGCTTCGGGCGTCGTGCGCATCCGTGAACTCATGGCCGCGAACGACTGGTCGATATCCGAAGCGGCCGGGTCGACGCCGAACTTCTTGCCTTCCTTGATTTTCACTTTTTCATCGATCAGCTCGTCGATCACTTGCTGTCGAGCGGTGGCCTTGTGCGTCGTCAGGAAGTTCAGCTTGCTGCGCTGATCGACATCGTAGTTGGTGATCGGTTCGCCGTTGACCATGACGGCGACGGTTTGCGCATGCAGCGGCGAACCGCACCCCATCAAGATCAGCGCCGCGGCGCACCCCAGAATGAGAGGCGAAAGGCGATTCAGGATCGTAGTGGTCGTCATGATCATATTCGCTATATCAACCGATTCGAACTGGATCCGAGACGCGGGAATGATCCTTCGGCAACGTCAAGCCGGCGCTACTGGATGCCGCTGCTCGGGCCGGCCGATGAGGACGTGTTGGCAAGTGTCCGCAGGCCGATCTGCAGCATAAACGCGTGGCTGAGCACAGGCGGGGTGGTGCCTGCGGAATACTGGTAGGACGTCACGTAGTTCGCGGCCAGCACGAAGCAGTCGTCCACATACCCGGCCCCGATGATATACTGATTGAGCTTGTTGGCTTCCAGATCCCATCGGGCGGCTCCCGACACCACCCAGTTCGCCGCCACCTTGATCGAACCGCTGCCCAGCAATCCTTCGCGGCGGGTCAGATATCCCAGATCCGCTTGCGGGGCATAATTGCCGTACATCAGGCTGACCGACCAGCGGTCGAAGTTTGCGCGGCCTTCAGCTTCGAAACGGTTAATGTTCAGCGTCTGCTCGTCCATGCGCGAGCGCACGCTGAACGAGTAGGTTCTATTGGGCGAATAATTGACGCGGGCGACGTAGTCGGACCGCGTGTTCTGCAGGCCGGAATCGATACCGGTATTGGTCACATCATGAACTGCGAATGAATTCAGGCCGAACAGCTGATAGGACTGTCCGAACAGCACATTGATCGAGCCGCCGCGGTCGAATTGCGTCGTCGCTTGCACGCCGACATTGGCGCGGCCACCGCCTTCCACGCGATCATAGCCCGAGAACTTGTCGACGGCGAACAGGTTGCTGGCGTCGAAGACCATGCTCTGCGCGTCTTCGTTGGGAAGCTTGCCGGCATAGGTTTCATTGGGACGAATGATGATCTGTGCGATCGGCTCGATCGTCGTGGAGCCCCAGGGCTGCACGTTGATGAAGGGATAGCGATATTCGAGGCCAACCGTGGGCATCAGGCGCAGCGCCTGCGTGTCGCCGACGGGGAGGAAGTTCGAAACGCCCGGCTGGTTCGAGATCGACGCATCGATCGCATCGGCGCGGAGGATCGCAAACGGCGTCCAGATTTGGCCCGCCGGATCGGTGAACGATCGCCGCCACTGCGCCTCAGCCGTCAACCGCGTGTAAGTGCCCGGCATGCCGCGCAGCAGGCATTGCGACGGCAACCGCGCCAGCGGATCGGCGGACGCCGTCAGGCACAGGCCATTGGTGTTTGCCAATGTCGTGATCGGGTCGAACGCGGCGGTTTCCCGCGACAGGCTCGTGAAATTCGTCTTGTAGCTGAATTCTCCGCCCAGGATCGGGCTGTTGATCACGTTTGAATAATCCACGACCGGGTGAATCACCGGCACCTTATCCTGATTACCGGAATAGCTGAGATAGTAGATCGTGCGCGCATCGAAGTAGCTGCGATTGCCGACGCCGGTCAGATAAAGCTGGGAAATGGCTTCCGTTGGCAGGCTCAGGAATGAGTTCAGCGGATCCTTGTATTGGGCAAGCCTGTAATCGGAGAAGAAGTAATAGTCCGATAGCAGGACGCCGTCCCAGCCCCACACCCATTTGTCGTTCAGCGCGAACTGGCCTTTGGTATCGACGCCGCCGCGGAATTGACGATCCCCGGGCAGGCCCGCGAAGGCTCCCTGGTCAAGTTGGTCGATGCCATAGGCGCGGATCTGATATGAGCCGTTGATCAGGCGCTGACGGAATTCACCCTGGAGCAGCACGCCCTGCCGGGTGGTGAAGCGTGGGTTGAAGGTCGCGTCGTAGTCCGGGGCGATCGCCCAGTAGAACGGGGTTTCAACGGCGTACCCAAAGGTCGAAGCCTGCGAGAAGCCCGGCATCAAAAACCCGGTCTTGCGCTTCACGGTCGGATCGGGTGTCGAAAAATACGGCAGATACGCCATCGGAACGCCGAAGAACTCCAGCTGCGCGTTCTCGAAGTACAGCATCTTTTCGGTCTGGTCGTGAATGATGCGCGCGCCCTTGACCTGCCACAACGGCGGCTTCTTCGGATCGTTCTTGCAGGGTGCGCAGGCCGTGTAGACACCGTTCTCGAACACGGTGTAGTTGCCGCTGGAGCGGTCCGCGCGCGTCGCGGCCATTCGCGTCGCGTCGGCGGTGTCGACGCGCAACGAATCGACGAAACCGTCACGGTAGTCGTCGCTCAAATCCATGATATTCGCGTACGTGACCTTGCCGTCCGCATCGGTCATGCGGATGTTGCCCTCGGCGTGAAGCCGCTTGGTCTTCTGATCGTAGATGACCTTGTCGGCCTCGACGCTCGTGCCGTTGTAAAACATCTGCACGTTGCCGACCGCCGACACGCGCGAATTGTTGTAGTCGTAATCCACCTCGACGGCCTGGACCAGCATCTGTCCATTGTTGGCAACCGGCACCGGTTTCGGCTTTGGCGGAAGCGGATTGTAGGTGAAGCTCTGCGCCGCCGCCGGGATGGTCGAGCCAATACCGAGCGCGCCGGCAAGAATGACGCCGAGAACCAGTGCGAGAGCGGGCCCGCTGGCGGCGGCCAAGCGACCGCTGTGACGGCGCACGGTGGTGCGCCGCCCGAACGCGGGCAGGCCTATCTGGCGGGCGGCGACGACGGCCACTACCCGTCCTCCTGGTACAACAAGGCCAAAAAGCCGGTGAGGCCGCCCACACACACGGGCAGCCACGCCGCAGCGATCGGATGCATCAATTCAGCCTTGCTCAAATCTTCAGTTACTTTCGACAGAACATAGAGCAGAAACCCTGCACCCACGCCACTTAAAACCATCTTTTGCACGCCGCCAAAACGGAAGAACCGGAGGCTGACAGCCGCGGCCAGCATGACCATTGCGGCCAGCAAAAACGGCTGTGCAATGAGTTTATGATACTGCAATCGGTACCCTGCGGTCGCAAATCCGGAGCTTTCGGACGAGCGGATATAGCCCGGGAGTTGCCAAAAAGACACAGTTTCTGGCGTGGAGAAACTGTTGCGGACCTGGGCCGGCGTCAGGCTGGTGGTGAGGAAGAAACTGTCCTGGTCCACCGGAGGTCCGTCGAGCGAGTACCGGCGCGCGGATTTGAACAGCCAGCGTCCCTCCTCAAGCGTTGCTTCGCGGGCTTCGATTCGTTCCTTGAACCGGAAGTCGGGATCGAACCGGAACACCGTGAGCCCGGTCAACCGCACGCCCTGCTGCTCGCTGCGGGCGGCGTTGATGATGGCCTGGCCCTCGCTGTTCACTTGATTGATCCAGAAGCCGGACGCGTCCTGTATGCCGCCGCCGGGAGCCGAGCCGAACAGCTCCGCCTCCATTCGCTTTGAGAGTTCGCGCAGATTGGCGGAAACCGGATTGTAAGCGGTTGTCGCCGCGATTCCGAGTACGATCGAACTTGCCAGCGCCGGCGCGATGAACTGCCACGCCGAAATGCCGGCGGCGCGCGCAACCACCAGTTCCAGTCGCCGTGAAAGCGCCAGATAACAGGTCATCGCTCCGATCAGGATGCAAAACGGCATCATTTTCTCGAGCAACTGCGGCACGCGGAACAACGACGTCTCCGCGACCGTGATGGCGGAGGCCGAAGCCAGCCCCGACGTCTTCCTGACCATTTCGATGTAATCGACCAGCACCAGCAGAATGAAAATGCTGGCGAACACGCCGAGCGCCGAGACCACGAAGCGGCCGGCAAAATATCGCCCAAGCGTGTTGGTCATCATGCTCATGCTGTGGCGGGCCGCCCAAAAAGCCGTAACAGACGCGCGTTGGATTTGTTGATCGCTTCCATCAGTGCCGCCGGCGGTTCCACGACGATGCCCCCGACGATGATCCAGAGGCTCACGCCGATTGCCGTCGCCAGCATCAGATATTGAACGAGCGGGGCGAGTGGCGATTTCACCGCCATCACGGAGCAGGCGAATCCCGCCATGCGCACCCCGAACACGGCGAGGATTGAACCGGTGATCGAAAAGTTGCGGCTCTGACGCGTCGTGCGCGGCGCACCGAGGAACGCGAAGGTCAGGGCGGCAAATGCAAACGGATAGATTGGCGCCAGGAAACGGTCATGCAGTTCGGCGCGAAACTGTCCGGGCAACTGCTTGTACACCGGATCCTCCGATGGCGGCGAGAGCAACTCCCAGAGGTAGCGCTCGCGAATGCCCAGGGTGATGTCGCGGCCCTGATTCGAGAACTTCGACATGTCGAATGCATAGCGGCCGAATGCCACCATCGCGGGATCGCGTTTGCCGGTCTCGAAGCGTTCGAGATTTCCGTCCTCGAGAATCAGAAACGAACCGCCCTCGTTCTTCAGAATTGTCCCATGGTCGGCAATGATGCTGACACGTTCCTTGGGATCGCGGCGGTCATCGACAAAGATGCCGACCAGCACGCCACCGGGTTGCCGCTCTCGAATGCGGATGGTCAGGTTTTGGTCGAGTTGGGCAAAGCGGCCGGGCTGGAGGATGTTGGCGAGCACATCGGCGGTGATTTCGGCATCCCACTGCTTCAGGCGCCGCATGCCGTCGGGGGCCAGATAGGAGGCGATGAAAGCAACCATGACCGCCACCACGATGGTGGCATAGAGAAAAGGACGGAACAGCCGCAACGGCGAGAAGCCGGCCGCATTCATTACAATGATCTCTGAGTCGGTGGCGAGCTTGTTCAGGGTATGCGAGATCGCGATCATCAGCGCGATAGGTGAGATGATCAGGACCAGCGCGGGAATGACCAGGCTGGTGACGCCGAGAAAGGTGATGATCGTCTGACCCTGGCTGGTCATCAGGTCGATACCGCGCAACGCCTGCGTAATCCAAATCACCCCTGTCAGGCTGACCAGAACCAGCGCAAACGACGCAAGCGTCGTGCGGAAGATATACTTGTCGATTGACCCCATTGCTATCGCACGATCCCCGCCCCACAAACCGGAACGGCAGCTGGCGACCAATCCCTAACCGGGATCCCCTTTGGTCGCGCCGCCATGGCCTAGCCGGCTCACTCCCCCACTTACCATCCCTTTGATCCGTCAACAAAATGGCTGAGCCAAGGCACCCCCGAAATATGGTTAATTATTCGCTCTATGTGGCCTTCAGGCCACGCGGACGCTTGGCAGCGCGGCGGCTGACAGGCAATAGTGTCACGGACAAGCTTTTGACGGATGTGCGTTGCATACGAAAAGAACATCCGAAACACCGCCTGGCGGGTCCCCCGGCCCAGCGACAGCCCTGATTTTTGGAGGATTTGCCTATGTCCGACGCCGTCAAGGTCGGCTTCGTTCCGTTTTCCGCAGCCGCGCGCGGCACTCTGGTCATATTCTGCGACGACGCATTGAAACTCGGTGCGGCGACCAGCAAGGCGCTGGGCGAGGCGGCCAACATCGTCAAGCGCGCGGCGGCCACGAATCAGTTCAAGGGAAAGAGCGGGTCCACGCTCGATATCCTGGCGCCGGAGGGCCTCAAGGCCTCACGCCTGATCGTGGTCGGCGCTGGCAAGCTCTCGGCCATCAAGGACAGGGATTTTCTCAAGTTTGGCGGCGCGGCAGCCGGCAAACTGGGCGCCGGCGCTGACGCCGTGACGATCATCGCGGAATTGCCGTCAGGGGAGATGAAGCCGGATCAAGCGGCCGCGGTCGCATCGGGCATACGGCTGAGCGCCTATAAATTCGACCGCTACAAGACGAAGAAGAAAGACGGCGAGGAGGCCGGATTGCGCGCGGACGTCTCGCTCGCCGTCGGCGATGTCGCCGCCGCGCGAAAGGCCTTTGCTCCGGGCGCCCACATCGTCGATGGCGTCATCATGGCTCGCGAACTCGTGAATGAGCCGCCAAACGTACTCTATCCCGCTGAGTTCGCGCGCCGTGCCAGCCAGCTCCGCAAGCTCGGTGTCAACGTCGAGATACTCGACGTCAAGGCCATGACGAAACTCGGAATGGGCGCGCTGCTCGGCGTCGCTCAGGGATCGACGCAGCCCGGACGGACTGTGATCATGCGCTGGAATGGCGGCAAGCGCGGCGATCAGCCGGTTGCCTTTATCGGCAAGGGCGTCTGTTTCGATACCGGCGGCATTTCCATCAAGGGTGCTGCCAGCATGGAGGACATGAAGGGCGACATGGGCGGCGCCGCCTGCGTGGTCGGGCTGATGCATGCGTTGGCTGCGCGGAAGGCGAAGGTCAATGTGGTCGGAGCCATCGGCGTCGTCGAGAACATGCCCGACGGCAACGCGCAGCGCCCAGGCGATATCGTGACGTCGATGTCCGGCCAGACCATCGAAATCATCAACACCGACGCCGAAGGCCGTTTGGTGCTGGCCGACGTGCTCTGGTACGTGGCGAAGAAGTTCAAGCCGAAATTCATGGTCGATCTGGCGACGCTCACCGGCGCGATCATGGTCGCCCTCGGCACCGAATATGCCGGTTTGTTTTCCAACAACGACGAATTGGCGGAACGGCTGACCAAGGTCGGGCTCGAGACGGGCGAACGGGTCTGGCGCATGCCGCTCGGCCCGGAATACGACAAGCAGATCGATTCGCAGTTTGCCGATATGAAAAACACCGGCAACCGCCACGGCGGTTCGATCACCGCCGCGCAGTTCCTGCAGCGCTTCGTCGACGATACGCCGTGGGCGCATCTCGACATTGCGGGAACGGCGATGGGCGCGCCGAAATCCGAGATCAATCACAGCTGGGGTTCGGGTTTTGGCGTTCGTCTGCTGGAGCGGTTGGTCGCGGACTATTACGAAGCCAAGAAATAGCTGAAAACCGGATGACGGAAGTTTTGTTCTACCATCTGCAAAACATGTCGCTCGACAACGTTTTGCCGCCGCTGCTTGAAAAATCGCTGGAGCGTGGCTGGCGCGTTGTCGTGCAGTCGACGTCGCAAGAGCGCACCGACGCGCTCGACGCCCATTTGTGGACCTATCGCGACGATTCATTCCTGCCGCATGCCACCTGGCGCGCCGGCGATGCGCAGGATCAGCCAATCGTGCTGGCGGTAGAGGAGGGCAATCCGAACCGGGCCAATGTCAGGTTCCTGATCGATAATGCCGCTCTGCCCGCCGATGCGGACGCCTATGAGCGGGTAGTTCTGGTCTTTAACGGCGACGATGACGATGCGCTGGCCGCGGCGCGGGGTGCCTGGACAGCCTGCAAGTCGCGGGGATTCGAGGTCGCTTACTGGCAGGCCGACGAGCAGGGCCGGTGGCAGAAGCGGGAATAGCGATTCAGCAAGATTAATGATAATCTGCGGTTTCGGTCCGTGAGCCTGCACAAAGCCACGGTCGTGCCGCAAAGTGATAGTGGAACAACCGCTGGGGCTTAGGGTGGGAATCTAATTCATCGTGCGAGATAAATACCTTCATCGAAAGCGACTGCTGGTGTTGCTGCTGCTCGGCCCTGTCGTCGCGGGCTGCTCAAGCACGTCGGATATGTTCTCGTCCGATCTTCTGTCGAAGGACGCGGAATGGTTTTCGCGCTCCGGCAGGCTGTTCATCAAAAACGTTTCGATTGAAACGCCGCCTCTAACTCCCAACAAGCCGGTTACTGCAGAAGATCTGGTCAGCGCGGACGGGGCTTGCCCGGGAATGAATCCTCCCGGCGGGCCTGCGGACGCCAACGCCTTGACCAACGGCGCTGCCGGCGCCCCGGCCCCTACGACGACCGGAACGGTCGCGCTCGGTCATACCGAATGCGACGTCGTGCGCGGTATTGGCGCGCCCGACAACGTCAATCTGTCGAACAATGGGCGTGGCGATCGGGTGGCGGTTGTCAATTATTCGCGGGGCCAGCGCGCCGGAATCTATACCTTTACCGCCGGACGGCTGTCATCGATCGAGCGCGGAGCCGAGCCGGTGGCGCAGCCGAAGACCGCCAAGCCCAAGGCGAAGAAGAAGCCGGCTGCGACGTAATCGCACGCTGTTCGCTCTAATCAGCCGTGAATTGGTTCAGCCGGTAGCCTCGTCATATTGCGAACTCGCCGCCAGCCATTCTTCCTCGGCGCGCTGCAACGCGCTTTCGGCGCCGGCGCGCGCCTTGCTGAGCTGGGCCGCCTGCTTCGGGTCGCGCTTGAACAAATCCGGCAGCGCGAGTGCCGTGTCGATCTTGGAGATGATGCCGTTGATGCGCGCGATCTCGGCCTCGGCGTCTGAAATCTTCTGCTTCAGCGGGACGCGCTTTTCGGCCTTGTTGCGCTGAGGTTTGTCGCGGCCGCCTCCGCGCTCATTGCCGCCGCGATCGCGCGAATTCGTGCGCATGCCGCGGGCCGACAGAACCATGCGGCGATAATCGTCGAGGTCGCCGTCGTAGGTCGTGACGGTATGATCGGCCACCACCCACAATTGATCGGCGCAGGCTTCGATCAGATAACGATCGTGCGAGACCATGATGACGGCGCCCGGAAATTCATTGATCGCCTCGGCAAGCGCGGCACGGCTGTCGATGTCCAGATGGTTGGTCGGTTCGTCGAGAATGATCATGTTGGGGCCGAAGAAAGTCGCAAGTCCAAGCAGCAGCCGCGCTTTTTCGCCACCCGACAAACTCTTGACCAGGGTGTCGCCGGCCTTGCCCGAGAATCCGATCGCGCCGGTGCGCCCGCGCACCTTGGTTTCGGGGGCGTCGGGCATCAGCTTGCGGACGTGATCATAGGCCGAACCGTCGAGATTGAGCTCATCGACCTGGTGCTGAGCGAAATATCCGACCGACAGCTTCTCCGCGCGGGTGACATGACCGGAGAACGGCGCCAACTTGTTGGCGAGCAGCTTGACCAGGGTCGACTTGCCGTTGCCGTTGGAGCCGAGCAAGGCGATGCGGTCGTCGGTGTCGATGCGCAAGGTAACGCGATTGAGCACGGGTTTTTTGGGATCGTAGCCGACCGAGACATGGTCGACCGCGATGATCGGCGGCGACAGCATCTTGTCAGGCACCGGAAATGAAATTTCGCGCACGTCCTGCGTCACCAGCGCGGTGACGGGCTTCATCTTTTCCAGCATTTTGACGCGGGACTGCGCCTGGCGGGCTTTCGAGGCCTTGGCCTTGAAGCGATCGACAAAGGCTTGCAGTCGCTTGCGCTCGTCGGCCTGCCGTTTCGCGTGCTTGGCGTCCAGCATTTCGCGCGTGGCGCGTTGTTCCTCGAACGACGAGTAGGTCCCCTTGTAGAGCGTCAACTTGCCGCGATCGAGATGCAGGATCTGGTCGACCGAGGTGTCGAGCAGGTCGCGGTCGTGGCTGATGACGATCACGGTGCGCGGATAGTTCGCCAGATGGTCTTCAAGCCACAGCGTGCCTTCCAGATCGAGGTAGTTGGTGGGCTCGTCCAGCAACAGAAGATCGGGCGCCGCAAACAACGTTGCCGCGAGCGCAACGCGCATTCGCCAGCCGCCGGAAAATTCCGAACACGGCCGGGCCTGATCCGCCGTAGAAAATCCAAGGCCCGAGAGGATCGCAGCGGCACGGGCAGGGGCTGAATGCGCGTCGATGTCCACGAGCCGGGTTTGAATGTCGGCAATGCGGGCAGGATCGTGCGCGGTCTCGGCCTCATGCAGCAGCGCGTGGCGCTCCAGATCGGCCTTCAGCACGACATCGACGAGGCTTTCGGGGCCGTCGGGCGCCTCTTGTGCGAGACTGCCGACGCGCCAGCGCGGCGGGATCGTGATTGAACCGGTTTCGGTCGGCAATTCACCGCGAATCGCATGGAACAGCGTTGATTTGCCGACACCGTTGCGGCCGACAAAGCCGACGCGTGCACCGGGCACGATCTGTGCTGAGCTGTTATCGATAAGAAGCCGTCCGGCAATTCGGACCGAAATGTCGGTGATTGAAAGCATGCCGGCTTTTCACCGGAGCCGGCCAAAAACGCAACCGGTTTATTGAACGAAATAGCGTCTCGACAACGGCTTATGCCTCAATATTCACCCTAGTTCGATGACATCGGGCGGCCCTCGTTGTCCCGTCTGCGCAGTTCATCCATCAGATGCTGGAGATGGGACGACAGACGCGAGGAGTCCGGACGAAGGTTCTGCTGCAGCCGTTCGCCTACGGCGTCGCAGATCGATCTGCAGGTCTTGCGATCGATTTGTTCGCTGTTGTCGTTGATTCGGCTGTTCATGGCGGGTTCCGCTTCTTGGTCATTTCAAATGAGGTAACGCAGGACCAAGTCATCGGGGTGGGAATTGTTTCGCGGTACTCGCCGATTGCGCGCATTATAGTAAAGGTTGAATGAACGCCACGGATGGTTCCCCCTGATCGACAGAACAAGGCCCCGGCACGCCGTGCCGGGGCCTTTTGAGGGCCAGATCTGACGTTCAGCTCAGTAGCAGCGGTTCACCACACGCCAGCGGGGACCCCACGGCGTCGGGACCAATCGGCGCGCATAGCAGCCGCCGTAACCATAACCATAACCCGGGCCACCGGCGTAGAAGCGCGGACCGCCCCAGCCCCAGCCGCCGTGATGCCAACCGCCGTGATGCCAGCCGCCATGCCCGTACCAGGCGGAAGCGGATGTCGGCGCCAATGCGGCCACACCGAGCGAAGCCGCGGCGACTGCAACTAGCGAGAGTCTGCGTAACATGGTGGTCTCCTCAGGTTCAGGCGCCATTGGCGCCATCGGTGAACTGCTGCCCCGTAGCGCCCCCTAAACCCGTGGGCGCTCGGTCGATTGAAGCCTATCCCCGGCAAGCTGAACGAAACCGGGCTGTCGGTTTCAGACAAGGTTCATGTTTGTGAAATTGTTGTAATTTGGGGCATCGATCGGGACGCCAGGCGGCATTTCGCGGGATCGCTTGCCGTTGCACGACGGCGCCGATATAAGCGCCGCAACTCCCCGTCAGCGCTTCTCAAGGACGAAATCATGGCGATTGAACGCACCTTCTCGATTATCAAGCCCGACGCGACCGAGCGCAATCTGACGGGCGCGATCAACGCGCTGATCGAGAAGGCCGGACTTCGGATCGTTGCCCAGAAGCGCATCCGCATGACCCGTGGACAGGCCGAAACGTTCTATGCCGTCCACAAGGCGCGTCCGTTTTTCGGCGAGTTGGTGGATTTCATGATATCCGCCCCTGTCGTCGTTCAAGTTCTCGAAGGCGAAAACGCCGTCCTGAAGCATCGCGACGTCATGGGTGCGACCGATCCTTCCAAGGCTGCCGATGGAACGATCCGCAAGCTGCATGCGAAATCGATCGGTGAAAACTCGGTGCACGGTTCCGACGCCGCTGAGACGGCCGCGATCGAAATCGCCCAGTTTTTCTCGGGCAACGAAATCGTCGGCTAATTCACATCGGTAGCGGCAAGCGATAGCCGCGTAAGCGGCTGCCTGGCTGAGAGGAATACGCCGTGAACTGGCTGTCGCAAATCTTTGATCCGGCGACGATCGGAACGTTCGTTACCCAGTTTCAAAGCGAGATGCAGCAGCCGGCTTTTTGGGTCGCGCTCGGCAAGATCATGTGGATCAACGTGCTGCTGTCAGGCGACAACGCATTGGTGATCGCGCTGGCGTGCCGTGGACTGGAGCCGCGCCAGCGGCTTTGGGGCATGATCCTGGGTGCCGGCGTTGCCGTCATCCTGCGCATCATCTTCACCGGTATCGTCGTGACGTTGATGGAACTGCCGTACCTCAAGCTGGTCGGCGGATTGGCGCTGGTCGTGATTGCCGCGAAACTGCTGGTGCCGGAGGAAGAGGATGAGGAAGGCATAAAATCCGCGTCGCATTTGTGGGCCGCGGTGCAGATCGTGGCGGTCGCCGACATCGTGATGAGCCTCGACAACGTGATCGCGGTCGCCGCCGCGGCCAATGGCAGCGTTTCGCTGCTGATCCTCGGCCTCGCGATCAGCGTTCCCCTGATCGTCGCGGGAGCTGCGCTGATCATGGCGCTGCTCAATCGACTGCCGATTTTGGTATGGGCCGGTGCTGCCTTGCTGGGATGGATCGCCGGCGACGTGATCGCGACCGATCCAGCGGTTCATCCGAAGTTGCAGGCATTTTTCGCGGGCCCGGTCGGTGTCCAGCTCGACGCGTTGCTGGCGTTGTTCGGAGCGGCGCCGCATTTTGCGAACGGCGGCCATGGCGGCGAGACTGTTTGCGCGGTGCTGGGCGTCGTCGTCGTGTTGGTCGTGGGATCGATCTGGCGCAGGCACAGGCTGCAGAACACCAAGCATGCCGCGCCGCGCGTCACTGACGAGGCGGCTTGACCGATCGATCGGCCGTAAGCGTGCAATCTGCAAATGTGGACGACGATCTATAGATTAGCGCCTGACGATCGATCCGGAACGGCTGACCAGCCGGGCCAGTTGCTTGAAGCGGCTGCCGACGCGATCGGCGACGAGATCGACCATTCTGTGCTCGAACACCAGCATCAGCTCGCGGCCGCTGCTTCTAAAGTGGGTTGCCGGCAACACGCCGGGCCGCGCCGCCGATATCAGATGGGCGACGCGAAATGCCGCGCCGAGCAGGCGCGCGCGCTCGACCATGGACGGCGGCACCAGCTCGCGAACCAGCGCCGGCGGTTCGTTTTGTTCGCTCAGGCCGGCGTAACGATAAAACACCGACAGTGCGATAAAGGCCCGGCCCTGATGGCTGATGGAGCCGAAGTTTCCATTGGTAATGAGATTGAGCGTTTCCTCGCCGCGGTGGTCGGGATGCACCCGCCACCCGATGTCGGATAGCAGGCAAGCGGCATGACGCAGGCGGCGATCTTCGTCGGTTTCCCGCAACTTGACGACCCTGGCCAGGCGATCGGTCCATCCGATCAGTTCCTGGGCATGACGCGCGGATCGCGACAGTAGCTCGTTCAGGGTCTGCGCGGCGCAGAGCAATCCATCCTTGGTGCGCTCCGCCGGCGGCAGCATATCGTACAGCAGGCCTTCGCGCACCCCGAAGGTCGAAAACACAATGGTCTTCGGCTTCGCAACGCGAATGATGTATTCGAGAACAAGGGCCGCATAGGCCAGCAACGGCCGCCGAGCGTCGGCCACGACTTCGATATTGGCCAGCGTGTTCGTCGCTGCGAGCCGGCGCAGGCGCAGCGCGAAAACGAGGGCGTCCGCTGCAGGAATCGAATAGCCATGCATCACCCGCAACGGGTAACCGCTTTGGATGATGTGGATGCGCGCCAGCGCTCGCCATGTCCCCCCGACCGCATAGAAGACGCGACCGCGGCCGGCCTTGAGCTGGGCAATGCTGGTCAGATCAGTCTTGACGATGCGTTCGGCGCGCTTCAGCGATCTTTGGGCGGCATCCTGTAACGCCAGACCTCCGAGCGGGAGCGTCACGCCGCTGTGCAGGCGGTTGCCGCGGATGTCGATCAGTTCCAGCGAGCCGCCGCCGAGATCTCCGACGATTCCGTCCGGATTGTGCATGCCGGAAACAACGCCCAGCGCCGATAATTTCGCTTCGCGCGGACCCGACAGGATTTCAATGCGGACACCGCAGATGCGTTCCGCCTTGGCGATGAAGTCGGGGCCGTTGGTGGCGTCGCGGCAGGCGGCGGTGGCGATCGCGTGCACGCGGCCGACTTTCATCACTTTGCACAGCGCGCGAAAACGCCGCAGCGACGTCAAAGCCTTGGCGACGGCATCGGGCGCCAGCAGGCCGGTGGTTTGAACCTCTCGGCCGAGTCCGCAAAGCGTCTTCTCGTTAAAGATGGAGACCAGGCTTCGCGTCATCGATTCATAGACGACGAGACGCACCGAATTCGAACCGATGTCGATGACCGCGACGCTGGATGCGCGTTTGCGCGGCCGCTTCACGTCAAAGATCCCTTATGACGATTGCTGACGCTCCGTACGGCGCGTGAGGCGGCGCGGCGATGATTCCTTGAGCGACTTTCCACGGCCTGACAAACTCGGATTCGTCATGAAATAATTATGCAGGTTGAAGGGCTCCTCGCCCTTCGCGGCCTTCATACGCGTTGACGACCCGTCCGGCAATAACTGCCAGCTCTGCTCGGTATCCTTGAGGTTCGCGACCATGATCTGCTCGAGAACCTGCTGATGCACCGTGGGATTTTGCAGTGGACAGAGGATTTCGACACGCCGGTCGAGGTTCCGCGGCATCATGTCCGCCGATGAGATATACACAGTGGCTTTTGCGCTTGGAAGGCCGTGTCCCATCCCGAAGCAGTAGATTCGGCCATGCTCCAGAAAGCGGCCGATGATCGATTTGACGCGGATGTTCTCCGAAAGCCCGGGAATGCCAGGGCGCAAGCAGCAAATACCGCGCACCACCAGCTCGATCGATACGCCGGCCTGCGACGCTTCATACAGCGCGTCGATGATATCGGGATCGACCAGCGAGTTCATCTTTAACCAGATCGCCGCCGGCCTGCCGTGACGGGCGTAGTTGGTCTCGCCGTGAATATGTTCGATCATGCGCTTGCGCAAGGTCAGCGGCGACACCGCCATCTTCTCGATGTCGCTCGGTTCCGCATAGCCGGTGATGTAGTTGAATACCCGCGCCGCGTCGCGTCCGATGGTCGGATCGGACGTGAAGTAGGACAGGTCGGTGTAGATGCGTGCGGTGACCGGATGATAGTTTCCGGTGCCGGTATGAACGTAGGTCGTGAGGCTGCCGCCCTCGCGACGCACGATCAGCGACAGCTTGGCGTGGGTCTTCAACTCGATGAATCCGTACACGACCTGCACGCCGGCGCGTTCGAGATCGCGTGCCCAGCGGATGTTGGCTTCTTCATCGAATCGCGCCTTGAGTTCGACCAGTGCCGTCACTGACTTTCCGGCCTCAGCGGCCTCCGCCAACGCCCGCACGATCGGCGAGTTGTTCGAGGTGCGATAGAGCGTCTGTTTGATGGCGACGACATCGGGGTCGCGGGCTGCCTGTTGCAGGAACTGCACCACGACGTCGAACGATTCATAGGGATGATGAACGATCAGATCCTTCTGCCTGATCGCCGCGAAAATATCGCCGCCGTGATCGCGCACGCGTTCGGGATGACGCGGAACGTAGGGGACGAATTCGAGATCGGGCCGGTCGAGCCTGGTCAGTTGCGACAGCTCGTTCATCGCCAGCACCCCGTCGACCAGCAAAACCTCGTCGTCGGCGGTGGAAAGCGCGCGCTGCACGAACGCGCGCAGTTCTTCCGGCATCTTGGCTTCGATTTCGAGCCGTATCACCGATCCGCGCCGGCGCCGCTTCAGCGCGGTTTCGAACAGCCGCACCAGATCTTCAGCCTCTTCCTCGATTTCGAGTTCGGAATCCCGGATGACGCGGAAAGCACCCTGGCCTTTGACGGTATAGCCGGGGAACAGCCGGCCGATGAACAGGCCGGTGGCTTGCTCCAGCGTAATCAACCGCACCGCACCGTCCTTGCTTGTGGGCATACGGATGAAGCGATCGATCTTGCCGGGCATGCGAATGAGCGCGTTCATCGGCTTGCCGTCGGCAACCCGGGCCAGCTGCAGCGCCACGGTAAATCCGAGGCTCGGGATGAACGGAAAAGGATGCGCCGGATCGATCGCAAGCGGCGTCAGCAACGGGAAAATATTGTGGAGGAAATGGTCCTCGATCCAGGCTCGCTCGGGCTTGGTGACATCGCGGCCGTCGACCAGAACGATGCCCACCTCGGCCAGGATGCCGCGCAGATCGCGCCAGATGGCCTGTTGGTCGGCGGCAAGTGTCGAAACGGTTTCGTTGATGAGGACAAGCTGCTCCGAGGGGGTCAGACCGTCGGGACTGCGCTCGGTAATGCCCTCCCGCACCTGCGCCTTGATGCCGGCGACGCGGACCATGAAGAATTCATCAAGGTTATTGGCGGAAATCGACAGAAATCGCACCCGTTCAAGCGCGGGATGGCCCGGATTGACCGATTCCTCGAGCACCCGGCGGTTGAAGTGCAGCCAGGAAAGCTCGCGATTAATGAAGCGTTCGGGGCTCGCGCCCATTGTTGAACCGGGCTGAGAATCCGCTTCTTCTTCTTTAATTACAATGGCTTGTGCGAATTCCATCAAATTTCAGTCCATCCAGTGGCGGTGAGCTGCGCGCTTTCGAACAATGCCTTCAAAGCATGTGTTATCGCGATGACGTTTCAATGACATTGACGTTCCTGCCGTTGGCGCCGTCAAGGTATAGGGCGGCCGGCGGATCAAGCATTTCGTAGCAATTCGGCGGCCAGCGCCCGGGTAACCGGCCGGCCGAGCCGCAAGGCTTCAGTGTCCAGAAGCTCGACAGCCCGTCGCGCGGCAGCGAAGGACCGCTCGATCCTGGTCGCGAGATAGCTCACCACGGTCTCGTCGACGGCCATCTGGCGGTCCGCGCAAAATTTGACGATCAGCGCGCGAAACAACTGGTCGTCGGGCGGCAACAGCGACACCGTCGGCACCGCGCGCAGACGTGACCGCAGATCGCGCAGCTCGACCTCGATCGCGGACGGTGGCACGCGTGCGGTGATCAGCACGTATGCCTCGTCTTCCCGCGCCAGGTTCATCAGGTGAAACAGCGCGCGTTCATCGAAAT